>Ga0224556_1000345_pt1 | contig 11894 bp, 18 predicted proteins | sample 714S315metaG_FD_183007 | JGI IMG/M metagenome (GOLD analysis project Ga0224556, IMG submission 183007) | Peat soil microbial communities from Stordalen Mire, Sweden - 717 S3 1-5 | ecosystem: Environmental > Terrestrial > Soil > Wetlands > Peat | place: Sweden: Norrbotten County, Stordalen Mire...
AGGCCTCGCCAATCCGCGCGGCTTTATCCTCGTCGACAAATGCCAGCGCAATCCAACCTTCAAGAATATCTTCGCGGTCGGCGTTGGCATCGCCATTCCACCTTTCGAGCCAACACCCGTCCCTGTCGGTGTTCCGAAAACCGGATACATGATCGAATCGATGGTCGCCGCCGTCGCTGAAAACATTCGCGACCTTATCGCAGGCAAGCAGCCGCGCAGCGAAGCGTCTTGGAGCGCCATCTGCCTCGCCGACTTCGGCAACAGCGGCGTGGCTTTTGTCGCCGTACCGCAAATCCCGCCGCGGAATATCAATTGGACCGGCGAAGGGTATTGGGTCCATTTGGCGAAAGTCGCTTTCGAGAAATATTTCCTGCGCAAGGTCCGCAAGGGTTTGGCGGAACCTATTTACGAACGCCTGATTTTGAAGGCTATCGGCGTCAATCGGCTATGCCCCGAACCGCCGCCCGCGTCCGGCGCTGAGTGACCGAGCGAGCGCGCGGCACGCCCGCGTGCTCGGATCGCATCCGGCAATCTCCAGAACTAAAGAGAGACACCATGTATAAGAACTGGCTTGGTATCACCACGGAGATGTCGGCGGCTGTCAAGGAGCTCCGTTCCGGATCACCGAATGTGATGAAAGAGTTCTCGGCCCTCGCACGCGCAGCCTTGGAACCGAAGGCGCTAGATATCAAAACCAAGGAATTGATAGCCCTTGCAATTTCCGTCGCAACCAGATGTGACCCTTGCATCGCATTCCATGCACAATCCGCCGTGAAACAAGGGGCCACCCGCGACGAAGTCATGGAGGCTATGGGAATGGCCATCTATATGGGCGCGGGCCCTTCGGTCATGTATGCCGCGCAAGCGATCGAGGCTTACGACCAATTCAGGGTTCCGGCGACGGTCGATTGACACCTGACAAGCCATTCCCTGCATTCCAGCGTCTCTTTCCGACGACGGTGGTGGCTGCGATTTGAGCGCGAATGCTCCCATTCATGCCTTTTTGGACCCTAACTTGCGAGAATGTGGAGGATAAGATGGCATATTATTTCAGCAAGACACTCCCGGTCGGCTTCGATGAAGCGGTACGCCGCACAACAGAGGCCCTAAAGCAGCAGGGCTTCGGCATCATCACCGAGATCGACGTCAAAGAAACCTTCAAGAAAAAGCTCGGGATCGACTTTCGTAACTATCGCATTCTTGGGGCTTGTAATCCTACGCTTGCTCATGAAGCACTAAACCTCGAAGATAAGATTGGAACCATGCTTCCGTGCAATGTCGTGGTTCAAGATGCGCCAGACGGCGCTACTGAGATCGCGGCAATCGATCCTGTCGCCTCGATGTTGGCGATTGAGAACCCGCTCTTGAAACAAGCGGCCGAAAGGGTTCGTGAGAGTCTCGAAAAAATAATAGCTAGCCTCTAAATACGCCCTCTGTACCTCCCCTCCCCGACAGCGGACTTTCCCAAATGCCCACGTCCGTGCAAATCCCGTAGTCTGTTGAACGGCCCGGGTGAGGTCGCGAGCAGAATGGATGCGAAATCGACCGTAAGAAGCCATTGATCATCGAGCCAAGGGCGCCTCGACGGCGAACATAGCCAAGCCTATGAGTGATACGCGAAGCGTCACAATCAGGCGGTCGCTAATCCATATTGGAATTATCAGCGCGGGCATGGTTCTCGGCTGGCTCTTGCCGACCGGATTTTTGTCCGAGTCTTGGCGCACCCTGTTCATCTCCCGGCACCGCCACTGTCGACGACCGCATCTAGCGCATCGGAGACCACGCGTCCCTTCTGGATTTGATCCGTAAGCCGCGATCAGACTCCGTCATTCATCTCACGGCTGGCATTATTGGCGAGGCGGGTTCAGCCCTGTCGAGGACTGGACGCAAGCTTCGTTCGCTCCTGCGAAGCGGTGCTTTGCATCCTTGACTGGGGCGATCCGCGCGCCACACTCGCCCCCATGTGATGAATGGCAAGTTGTCAGTTTACGCGCCAGTTCCCGTATCTCAAATCCCAGCCTTTACACAAAAGTCGAGACCAACCAACATTCCGCTTTGAGGGTCCGAATGCTCAATTTTGAGCGACGCCGCAGTCTACGACGGCGGTGTGCTCGCGCCGGCGCTCTGCCCGCTTCTGGCGGTGACCTCCGAAAATCCGGCAAATCCTGGTCAATGTCTCAATCCCAAACTGCCTGCCCTTAGGGGGTGCGCTCCATCAGGGCACCAAAATTGCACACCCAAACTCAGGCAAAGGGCCTCGCCCTCGATGTCGCAATGAAACTCGGCCTCACCTAGTGTGTCTCGCACCTATTGGCCGCTGCCCAACCTTATTTTTCGACTGGAGTTCGACCCGTGACCGAAGTTTCTGAAAAGCGCTCCGTTCTGACCGAAGCAGATTTTGAGTATCCTGCTGAAACCCTGTGGCAGGCGATGACCGATTCAGAATGGCTCGCCGTATGGTTTTTCCCCAATGATATCCAGCCCGTTGCGGGTCATAAGTTCACCATTTGGGGACGCCCGATTGAGCGTTGGGATGGCGAGTTTAATTGCCAGGTGCTCGCGGTCGAGGCGCCCAAGATGATCAGTTTTCGCTGGTACGGCGGGCATGAGGAACTAAAGGCGTTTGGCCATTATATGGATACAACGGTAACCTGGACGCTTTCTCCGCTCCAGAGTGGTGGCACCCATTTCCGTTTCGTCCATGAAGGGTTTGGCACAGATTCTGGATCAGATGCCCTCTTTGACGTGATGGCCAAGGGATCCGAGAGTGTTCTCAGAACGCTCGCCAAGCGGCTTCCGGACTTAATCAAGTTTGGCGCGTGAGTTGCTCTTTGCCGCCACGCTAATGCTTATAAGGAGGCATGTTCTTCCTCCGGCTCGGAGAGAGCACCATAAAGCCAGCGGCGCAGGTCGCCCGCATATAACACGCCAGCGACACGTGCGACTTCGCGTTGATTGCGGATGAAACTCAGTGTCGGAATGGTTTGGATGCGGAAATATTGGGCAAGCTCGCCTTCGGCATCCGTGTTTACTTTGGCAAAGCGGAGCATGGGCTCGAATTCAGCCGCCAGGGCCTCGAAAATGGGGGCCATCGTTTGACAAGGTCCACACCAGCTCGCCCAGAAATCGATCACCAGAGGCAAACCCCTCGCGAGCGCATGGGCGTTAAAGCGCGCGGCCGTGAGGTGAATGGGTTGGCCAGTGAAAAGAGGGCTTGCGCAGGCGGTACATTGGGCGCTCTTCGCTTCTTGGCCTTCCGCAAGACTGTTGGCCGTGTCGCAAGCGGGGCATGGGATGATCAAATCATTGTCCTTCATCGGCCACTCTCGCCCATCAGCTGGCCATGCCAGCGTTGTTGAAATGCGGTCCATGACGGTTCGTCTTGAAAGACGACGTCGACAAACCACTCGATCGTGTGGATGCCGTCCGGCCACAGGCGCTCTTCGCCATGCCAGGTCAAAATAGGCCAGAGGGAATTGCGATAAGGTTGACCGGTGCTTTCGCGAAGCGATGGACGGCCCAAATGTTCGCTCAGCCAGGCCATGATCTCAGGCAGAAAGGCGCTTGCAAAGGAAAGCCCATGGCGGCTTAGGCGTTGTGGCGTGCGCAACAAATGCTGCTCGATCCAGGCAAAGGCCGGCGGCTCCTTTTTCGTGTGGAGCTCGCGCAGGACCAAGAGCCTAAAACCGCGCTCCAGCCATTGGGCCGGGACGGCGTGGATCGCCGTGGCCTCCGGTTGCATGGTCATCATGATCTCCTGATCATCATGCGGCATTTTTGACGAGCGCGAGGAAACGCCCGAGTCTTTGGGCTGTGGGCGCGACAGACGGAACGAAGCGATAGATCTTGCCCAATCCCGGGCGCGGCTCATATGCGGCGCCAAGAATCGAGCCAAGAGCCATGCCTCTGGAATTGCGAATTCATGCGGGCGGCGCGGACGCGACAGGCGGTGGTCTGTCGACCGCCTTTAAGGCATCTAGACAGGCAAACAGCGCCTGTTGACCGTCCTCCACGGCTTCTTCCGGCGTGTCGCCAACGCCGAGGCAGCCTGGAATATCGGGAAAGCGCACAATGTAGCCGCCTCCCTCCTCAGGCGGAATCGGTGCCACATCGTATCGATAGACGCTGAGATCGCTCATCGGTCGAGTTCATCCATGCGGTCGATCAAATCGATAAAAGCTTTCACGTGAACGGCTCTGACCTTCTTTTTCATGGGGATTGCGACGCAATTGGGAACCGAGGGATGGGTGAATGCGACATGGGTACCCGTCACCTTCCGGAATTTGACCGCATATTGCGATGCCGTGATTTCAAAATCAGCGGGGGCCCAATCGCCTCCTGGATTGCTGCGAAATGCTTCCAGCCGCTTATTGTGCATGTCTGATTGTCCAATGTCTTACTGACTAATGTCAGGCAAATAACGTACCACGAGTCCGACAGTCGAAGTCACGCGACTCCTAAGGTGCGGCAGTCTGCGTCTTCGACTGGCGGACACCGATATGTGCATCGGGGTTCACGCGCACGCACTCTTGCTGTTCGGCACGCGGCCGATGACCGCCCAGAGCGGATCGGTGCTATGGCCCGGCGGACAAAGAGTGCGTGCCTCGATGCTGCCGAAGCCCGCCTGTTCGAGATAAAACATCACCAGCCTTTGATGATCCACATTGGGCACTGCCTGCCAGATCATGACCGCCTTGGTTGGGAAACAGCGGTTTGAAAAGGTGATCGCGACCAGGCTTCCAGGCTTCAGCACACGGGCGAGCTCGCGCAGCACACCCACCGGCTTTTGCAGATATTGCACCGACACGCAGATCGCCGCCGCGTCGACACTCGAGGTTTCAAGCGGCAGCATGGGATCGATGTTGAGATTTTGCAGGAAGAACCGGGATAACCTCGGATTGGCGGCAAGCTCCCGCTCGTTCATGCCATGTCCAATGACTTCCCGATAAGGGACATCACCAGGCAAATGGCTGACCCAGCTCGACATCAGGTCAAGAATGACACCTTCAAGCGGAAAAAGCTCGCGGTAGAGCGCCGTGACCGCGGCAATCGCGTATGCATCGATATGGGTGACGAAGCGCGGCTCGGCATAGAACAGCTCGTCTGGAGCCGTGTCATATTTGCCGAATGCGGCAGCGGGCAATCCGGAAAGGTCCCGCATGGCAAAGGCTCCATCCCTGTTGGAGGACGCCTGCCAGGCATCCAAGAAGCGGGCCAGCCCAATTTAAGGCATGACTCTTGCGTTATTTTCCCAGGCTCTGGGGCGAGTGCATGAAAACCTTTCTCGATTGGTCAGCTTACGACACTTATGGCATCGGCGATGCTTATTCCGGCATTCCAGCGACAGGCGGCAATTATGCCAAGGCAGTCGCCGTGTGCATGCATAGCCGCGATTGCCAGAATACGGGCAAGGGCGTCATGTGTCCGAGCTTTCGAATCACCGGCGAGCGCAAACATTCGACCGAGGCGCGCGTGGCTGCGTTCAAGGCAGCGTTGAATGACGGAACCGACGCGCGCGCCTTCGCCGATCCCCGCCTCGACGAGGCGATGGATCTCTGCGTCTCGTGCAAGGCCTGCAAGAAGGAATGTCCGAGTTCGGTCGATATGACGCTGATCAAAACCGAATATCTCGCGCAGCGGCATGAGATTTTGGGCGTGCCACGGCGCACCTGGCTGTTTGGCGCATTGCCGGAATGGGCGGGGCGCCATCGCGCATGGCTCCGATTCGCCATCGGCCTCCGCAACCGCTCCAAATGGGTCGCGCAATGCGTCGAAAAATGGCTTGGTATCACCTCCAAGCGTCCCATACCGATGCCAGCCAAAAAACCGTTCGCCGGCTTCACCTCAGGAGGGGTGGCCCCGCGCGGCGAAGTTATTCTGTTCGTCGACACTTTCTGCCATCATTTCGATCCCGAGATCGCCGAGGCCGCCACCACCGTGCTCGAACATGCGGGCTATAAGGTCCGAATCGCGAAACCGGCGCCTGGCGACGCCGAACCAGACCGGCCGCTGTGCTGTGGCCGCACCTATCTCACCACTGGCATGGTCAAACAAGCGCGCCACGAGGGTGAACGCGTGCTCGCCGCCTTCCGTGGCGAAATCGCGGCGCAAACACCTATCATCGGGCTCGAGCCCTCTTGCCTCCTTTCGCTGCGAGACGAACTCTATAGCCTTGGTCTTGGCCAGGAAGTCGGCGAGCTTGGCAAGCAGCTTTATTTGATCGAAGAATTTCTTGCCCGAGAACATCAGAACAAAGGCTTGCGACTAAACCTCAAACCCCTCGATCTGCCGAAGGCGCTGTTGCACGGCCATTGCCATCAAAAGGCATTCGGCGTGATGAAAGCGACGCGCAAGGTCTTGAACTGGATTCCAGGCTTCTCCTACGACATCGTCGAGACGAGTTGCTGTGGCATGGCCGGCAGTTTCGGGCTCGAAGCCGAGCATTACGATGCGTCGCTGCAAATGGCGGAAATCTCGCTGCTACCGGCGGTGCGGGCAGCGGGTTCCGATGCGCCGATCATCGCCAATGGGTTTTCCTGCCGCCATCAGATCGAACATGGCAGCGGGCGCCAGGCGGTTCACACCGCGGTCCTGCTCCGTGACGCGCTTGTCTTGAATTGAGGGCGCCCCCGCCGGGAACCCAAGAGGCTTGGAGCGCTGCGTTGCAACGGCCTGTTTCTTGCCTGCCATTGTTCAACTTTGGAGATTTGTCGGAATGGCGACAATCCTGTTCTGGCAAAAGCGTGGCGTTAGCGTCTACGCAAGGCATGAAAGGCTGTTGGCCGAGTCAGGGACCTCGGAGCAGCTGCGGGCGTTCGGCGCCTGGCCTGTCGCCAAAAGCTTTAGCTGTGCCAGGCAGCGCGTGTAAAAGATCAGGCATGCTCAGCATCTGGTTTCACTTCTACAAAAGGCAAGTATGGGTGAAGAAGCCCCGCTGCAGCTGTTTGTATAATAGCCAGGCTTGACATGAGAGCCCCCGTCCCTCCACCCCTCAAGCGTTTCATCTGGGATATCCAGTCCATGGTGGAATTGGCGGAAAGCGAACGGGAAATTCTCGTGATCGGCCGCGACCTCATGGCCAGGCTCGTAGCGAGCGATGATTGGCTGCCAGAGGACTTTGCCGTTCCCGATGAAACGCAATACCAGCAGTACTTGCTTTATGGCGATGGCCTCGAGCGTTTCTCGGTCGTCAGCACTGTCTTTCATGGAGGCCAGACTATGCCGGTTTGCCAAGACAGGGTCTGGGAAATCCGCGGTCTGCTGCGCGGCTCCATGGGCGCTCAGCACTTCCTATGGGAGCCAGGCAGTGCGCCTCGGCCCAAGGGCGATGCCAAACTCGTCAAATCCGGTTCGGTCGATGTTGTCTCGCCCAAAAATGGGGAAGCAATGCAATTGTCCAACGCTCTCGCCGAGAGCGTTTCCATCAGCATTCATGTCTATGGGGGAGACATCGGCAAGATCCTTCGTCATGCGCTCGATGCCGATGGTACGGCACACGCTTTCATCCCCAGTTATGCGAACCCTGTCGCTTCGCCCGCTTATGATATCTGGTCGATCCAAACCGAAATTTGTGATTGACCACGCCGCCCTGAAGGAAAGTAAGCAACACTTATCAGAGAAGCAACACTGACACATTGGGGAATAAATTATGACGGATATGGCGGAACTGAAAAAGCGCAAGGAGCCGCTCAATCTGGCGATTGTGCATGTCGACCCCGATGCGTTCATCACGAATCTGATGGGCTGGCTGGAAATTACCGCATTTATTACGGCGCAACGGGCGGGCGAAGCGGAAATTCCCGCTGATGGGATAACCCCCAAACTGCCGCCGGAGAAACTAAGAAACGGAGCGGTGCACAATGTTGGCAATGATGCGATCTTCGCATTCTGCATGACCGCGGCGATGAAGGGAGACAAGGCGGCGGTGGATAAGGTCGAGGCCGCGCTCGTGGAGAGTATGGGGAAAGATTTCCCAGGGTCGTTCGGCCTATGGCATTTCCGGGGGACGATCGACGCTCCGACGACGCTGGAAGATTTCGTCGGTCAAGCTGGCAAGAAATTGCTGCTGGGCGATATCCCGCCGCCGCCGCTGCGGGCAAAAGAAAATTGGAATACGAGTCTGCGCTTCTTCGAGAAGGCACGCAAATCCAATTTCATCCACGAGATTATGTATCCCTTGGCAAAGTGGACCCGCGAGCGCGGGAACGAGATCTTGGACAAAGGCGTGGCCTTCCTACAGCATATCGAAGACAATGTTCCGATTTTGCGTGAGGCCCTGGATGACCCCCGTAACGATCAGCCCTTCATCGCGAATTTTCTTATGAAGCTGGCCCCGGCCGTGGACATGGAGCTGAACGAAGAATATCAGGGATTTCTGCGATCCTTGGCGCGTAGGTAGACGGCTTGGACTTAGCTCTCCTGCAGCCTAGGAAGGCCAAAATGCCCTATCACTATGATGAGTAATGCGAGGATCTGATGCCGCTTTACGCTTACAATTGCCAAAACTGCAATACTGAATTCGAGCTCTTGGTTCGCTCTACCGATGTCCCAGCCTGTCCCTCCTGCGGCAGCGAGAAATTGCAACAGCAGGTTGCCAAGATCTGCGTCGACATAAAATATCCGGCGATAGCAAAATCATGGCGCCGGGCCGCGGCAGCGAGTGGAGATCTCTCTAATTTCACTAAGCAAGAGCTGCAAACGAAAAAGAGCTAAATCCTTACCGGCGCCAGACGCTCGCTAGCCAGGGCTGCCTTTCGCGCGGAAGTCCGGCGGGGCGGTAATAGTGAGTGAGTTCGACAAATCCCGCCGCGGACCCATAGCGCCGCCATGCCTCCGGATCATGAAATACGCCATAACGCCCGTCGTTCCAGCCTTCTTCATTATGTCCGCGCGGGATCGAGCTGAAGAGCACGCCGCCCGGTTTTAAACAGGCATGCAATTCCCGCAGCACGCGCGGCAATTCCTGGCTCGGGACGTGAAAAAGCGTCGCATTGGCGAAGACGCCGTCGAAATATTGATCAGGCAGATCGAGCTTAAGAAAATCCTGTTGCCATAAGGCGCAGCCGCTGTGGGACCGCGCCATGGCGGCAAAGCGCGCGGATCCCTCCAAACCGATCGCGATGTGGCCAAGCCCGGCAAAGACTTTTAAGTCGCGCCCTGGCCCGCAGCCAAAGTCAAGCAATGTGAGAGGATCGTCAGCCGCGATGTGCTGCAGCATTGCTGCGATGTTTTGCGTAACGTCATGCTCGCGCGTGCCTTCCCAGAACGCTTCGGCGCGTTGGTTGTAATGGTCCAGGGTGCGGTTTGCGATTTCTTCCAGATTTCGCTGTTTCAGATTCATTTGAATATGGCTGTGCACGCGCGGAGCCGTAGATTACGCGTTTCGCCTTTGCTCAGCAAGCCAATCACAAGGGGATGATCGGAAGGCTTAGAGAATTGACGAGGGGCGAAACTCAAATCCGTTGGCAACGTTTATTCCGGTGCTTCCAGTGTTTCAACGCCGAGCACACGTTCGAGCACACCGGCGGGATCCCGGTCCTTCATGAGGGCAGTTCCCATGAGGACCGCCTTTGCGCCGGCGTTTCCCATGCGTTCGAGATCCTCGGCGGTGCCAAGTCCGCCCTCAGCGACGGGTAAGACCTTGTCCGCAGGGATGAGCGGTAACAGCGCTTCGCAGGTGCCGGGCTTGAGCGCAAAGCTATGGATATCGCGATTGGTGACACAGATGAATTCGGCGCCAATCGCAAGTGCGTGGTCAAGCTCGGCCTTTGTGTGAACTTGAACCAGCGTATCAAGCGCAACCGCCGAGGCGCGCTCGCTAAATTCTGCAAGCTGTTCGCCGAGCAAGCCGGCCGACAAGACCACTGCGTCCGCGCCAGCCAGACGTGCTTCGAGCATCTGATAGATATCGATCACAATGTCCTGTGCGAGGACGGGAATCTGGACGGCGTGATGAACGGTAGCAAGATCGGAATAAGACCCTTGGAAAGCGCGGCGATCGACGGCAACGGACAGGCAAGTCGCACCCACCGCTTCGAAATCCTCAGCCAATGCCTTATAAGGGATGACTTTTCGAAAGGAACTGTCGAAGGGTGAGGCCCCTTTTAATTCGGCGATCACAGCCGGCTTGCCCGACGCCTTGAATTGGGCCGCCAATGCGCCTTGAAAGCCACGCGCCATCGGCATTTCGCCGATCTTTCCCTGGAGCTGGCCGAGCGAACGTTTTGCCTTGGCTTTATTCACCTCGCTGAGGCGTTGTGCGAGGAAGGGCCTGAGAAGGCTCCCTTCAGGCAGCCTCATGAGTAAACACTCCGGGCTTGCGTGGAGCCAAGACCTGATGCGTTATGGATGGTGCTGTTCATGATGTCCCGCAGTGATGTTTGTACCCGCACTTTGACAGATTTCTTGGCTTTTGGCCACTCTTCGATGGTGCTTGCATGCAAGTTGCTTGCCCCATTATCTCATGGTCGGCGCGGGCTGGCCACGGGGTAGTGTGAGAGCGCTGTTATGAGGTGTTGAATGTTCACCAGAGTGTGCAAAGAGGACACGATCGCCGAAGGCGGAATGCGTGTCGTTATCGCCGATACCCATGTGATCTTACTGGCTTGGCCAGACAATGGCGTGATCAAAGCTTTTCAGGGGGTTTGCCCACATACCAATATGCCCCTGGCCGAAGCCGACTTCGACGGCACGGTGCTGACCTGCCCCAGTCATTCGTGGACTTGGGATATGAACACCGGCGCGCCGATTCACCCTCAAGAGAGCCCGCTGGCAGAATATCCAGTCAAAATCGAAGATGGCGTCGTCTACATCGATACCGAGGGAGTTTCGCCCTTGTATGCGGCGTCATAGGTTACCGATCCCGCAACGGATGCGTCGCAGTGGCGAGCCCGACAGCAGATCGCGCTTTTACTTGAAAGCAATGGGCGCAACATTTTCATGTTGGGACCACCGCAGTGAGGATCGCAATGACTGTTTTCGTGGCGCTCTTGCGCGCTATCAATGTCGGTGGGACGGGGACGCTTTCAATGAAGGAGCTCTCCGCCTGGTGCACGAATCTCGGCCTCGACAAAGTTCGCACCTACATTCAAAGCGGCAATATCGTCTTCGAGAGCAAACTTTCCGAAGACGCGGTCCGGAACAAGTTGGAGCAGACGCTGGCTAAAAATATAGGCAAACGGGTCGACGTCGTGGTTCGAACAGCGTCGGACCTGCGGTCGGTTTTGGAAGCCAACCCATTCCCCGACGCGCAACCGGAGAAGATTGCTGTCGTATTTTAATCCGGCCCGTTGCCAGAGGGGCTTTTGGACAATCTGGTCATTCCAGGCGGCGAGGATATCCGACCAGGCAAGCGCGAGATCTACATTCACTATCCCGATGGTATGGGGCGATCCAAACTCAAGCTTCCCTCATTGATGGGAACCGCCACGGCCAGAAACATCAACACAGTGGCCAAGTTGGTCGCCATGACGGCGGCATAGGACAATCATAGCGCTACGGCATGGACGGAGTGATCATCATTGGGCATGGCATGCCAGGGTTTGAGCATTTTTTGTTCGGCGCCTAGCTCACATGCCGGACAAACATCAAAAGATAAGCAGCAGTCATGCCGGCCTCTGGCGAGGAAACCTCAAATCGACCAGTCGTCGGCGAGGCCGTCGATGCGGTCGATCAGGCCGCGCGCGGTGAGCAGCGCGACGATCTGCGCCGCCGCCTGCTCGGCGGTCTGAGAGTCTCGGGCGACGATGATCTCGGGCGCCTCCGGCGGCTCGTAACTCTGAGTGATACCGGTGAAATTTTCGATCTCTCCGGCCATGGCCTTTTTGTAAAGACCTTTGGGATCGCGCGCGATGCATTCCGCAAGCGGCGTATCGACGAAAATCTCGATAAATTCA
>Ga0224556_1000348_pt1 | contig 11892 bp, 8 predicted proteins | sample 714S315metaG_FD_183007 | JGI IMG/M metagenome (GOLD analysis project Ga0224556, IMG submission 183007) | Peat soil microbial communities from Stordalen Mire, Sweden - 717 S3 1-5 | ecosystem: Environmental > Terrestrial > Soil > Wetlands > Peat | place: Sweden: Norrbotten County, Stordalen Mire...
CGGCGTCGCGTCTTGCTCTCCAACAGTTCGGCATAAAGTTCTTCGTGGCGTTTGCGCGTGGCGTCGAGGGTGAAATTTGACTCCACGAATCTCCTGCCATTTTCGCCGAGTTCAGCTCGCATCGACGTGTTCTGCAACAGGCGCTCAATCGCGCTCGCCAGTGCATCTGCGTCGCCGGGAGCGACGAGAATTCCTCGATCATTCGTGACTAATTCTGGATTGCCTCCAACCCGGCTGGCCACCACTGGAACTCGCGCTGCCATGGACTCAAGGATCGCATTGGATAAGCTTTCGGAGTCGGAAGGCAGAACGGAAATGTCGATGGACGCAAAAATCGAGGTGACATCGCGACGGTCTCCCAGGAAGAGCACCCGATCGCTGATTCCCAGGTCCGCGGCTTCACGTTCCAGTTCTGGCCGGAGGGGGCCGTCGCCGGCGAGGACGAACTCTGCTTCGGGAAATCTTCGGACAATACGGGCGGCGGCACGGAGAAACACCCGGTGATTCTTCGAGGGCGTGTTCATTCTTGCGATCATGCCGACACGGAGGATGGAAGAACTGCGAGGCAAAGCAGGCGCGGCCGTCGCGAAGGCCGAAGGAGGAAGGCCATTGCCGATAATGACGATTCGGTTTTCCCGCAGGCCCTGCTCGATCAGACCGCGCGCCGCTGCATGTGAATTGCAGACCACGCGATCACACCAGCGGAGCACAGCCAACTGCGCCCGAGACTTGGCGGGACTGAGCAGATCACCCAACTGTCGCTGGCTTCCAATCACGACAGGGATGCGGGCCAGCCTTGCCGCGGGGATCAATACCAGATTCGTGTAGAAGTCGAAAGCGTGGGCCACCTGAATGCGCGACTCTCTCAAATAGCTGGCGAGGCGCAGGCGGGTTTGGATCGAGCGTGGGCCATACAAATTGCCGCCGAGGGGAAATTCCGTTACGTCATCGAAACCTTCCAGGAAGTCGCCGCGCTTTGCGATGCAGCCAATCCGAGGGCGAAACCCGTGCGCCTGGAAAGAACGGGCCAGCTCAGTGAACTGGCGTTCGCTGCCGCCAGTCTCAAAACTATTGGTCATCAAGAAGAGACCGGGGAAGGACGGATCCTGGAGATCGGCAGCTGGCGGCGACTCGATCATCGGGGTGGAGTTAATCATCATCGAGATGATCAGCCCACTCTCTCAGGCAAGGGAGTTAAGCAGTGTGCCGGAAGAGCTGCGTCGGGTCTCTGAATCTGCTCAAGAAAATTACGCTGCCAGAGTTCGAACATCATGAGCCGCCAGATCTCGTGATAGTCGTCGGTCTGGCCGCGGAAGAATGCATCCAGCAAGCGGCGGATGCCGGGCTCGCTGAAGTATCCCCGCTGCAAGGTGCGAGGTTCCAGGAGCAGCGTGAGCACCAATTCCTTGAGTTCGTTCCGCATCCAATGAAGAAGCGGCAAAGCGAATCCCTGCTTGGGCCGGTGGAGCGCTGCAGCGGGTACGCCGACGCGCTCGGCCAGTTTTGTGAGGATATATTTCTGCCTGCCTTTGCCCATCTTCTCTCCACCCATCTTCCACTTCGGGGCCAACGCAGTGACCCACTCGAGAAAAATGTGATCGAGGAGAGGAACGCGGGCTTCCAGCGACGCCGCCATGCTCATGCGATCAACCTTGGTAAGAATGTCCCCGGGGAGATAAGTCTTGGTGTCGAGATACAACACTTTGCTCAAGTCATCGCTGGCCGGAGCCTCGGCTAGGTGGCGACGAAATATACTTAAAGGGTCGGCGTCGCCCTGGAATGGGCTTACGAAGTCCTCCGCAAGGAGAGCGAAGTTTCGTTGGGCGGGCACAAGCGACACTGCCTCGATGTAGCGTTCTGACCAAGGCAGCGAAAGACTGTAAGCCAGATTGCGCCCGGGCACGCCATAACGAAGGCGGGGATAAACCTGAGTGCGATACCAGCTTCCAGCCCAGCGTGGGATCGGATAGCGCGATCGTTCCTGCAGATGGATGCGATAGCGATCGTAGCCGCCGAAGGCCTCGTCACCTCCATCCCCGGACAGCACGACGGTCACATGCTTCCGGGCTAAACAGGAAACGTAATAGGTGGGCAGCATGGAGGAGTCGCCGAATGGTTCCTCCAGGCTGCGGGAAAGAGTGTCAATCGTTTCCAACACGTTCGGTTCAACAATCAGCTCGTGGTGATCGGTGGCGAACCGTTCCGCAACCATGCAGGCGTAGTGAGCCTCGTTGAAGTCGGCGTTACGAAAGCCGATGGAGAACGTCTTCACTGGTTTCGAGCTGGCACGCGCCATTAACGCCACAATCGTAGAGGAATCTGTGCCGCCGCTGAGCAGAGCGCCGAGGGGAACGTCGGCAATGAGCCGAATGCGCACGGCTTCGGCGAGTTTGGCTTCCAGTTGATCGAGGCAGTCCTCTTCGCTGTCCGGAGAGTACGTACCATACTCGGGCAAGTTCCAGTATTGCCGAACTCGAACTTCGTTGTTCTCGAATTCGAGGATGTGTCCGGGAGGCAGCTTATGAATTGCCGAGAATGCCGTTGACGGGTCCGGGATGTAACCGAAATAGAAATATTGCAGGAGGGCTTGCGAGTTGACTTCTGAAAGTTCGGGAACGGCCGCCAGGATCGCTTTGATCTCGGATCCAAAAAAAAGCTTTCCGCCGACTTGGGCATAGTGGAGCGGCTTTATACCTAGCCGGTCACGGGCCAGCAGCAGACGCCGGTTTTGTTCGTCAAAGAGAGCGAACGCGAACATTCCGCGAAGCTTGTGAACGCAATCGGGGCCTAGTTCTTCGTAGAGATGAACGATTACCTCGGTGTCAGTATTCGTACGGAAACGATGGCCCTGGTCTTCGAGTTCTTTTCGAAGCTCGCGGAAGTTGTAGATCTCGCCGTTGAACACGACCCAGATGGTTCGATCCTCGTTGAACACGGGCTGGTGCCCGCCGGCCAAGTCGATAATTCTGAGGCGGCGCATGCCCAGCGCCGCGCCACTCTTGATGAACAGTCCTTCGTCGTCGGGGCCGCGGTGGACGAGGGTTTGACACATGCGATGGAGGACGTCGTAGCTGATTCCTCCAGCATCTTCCGAGCCGACAATTCCAGCGATTCCGCACATTGTTAGCTCAGTTCTTGAGAGCGATTGTTGAGGTTTCTACGGGCTCAGGGTGCGGCGGAGCAGCACGGAAACGCTTGAGGCGGTAATCGCGGTAATCGCCCGGGTTGCCTTCGCGTCCGTCGCAAGCCGCTAAGATGATGTTCACCATCTCCCGCACCGAAACAAAGTGCAGCGTTTCCGACCTTTGACGCGCGCCCTCGATCAGTTCGCGGAGAAAATGCTGCGCGGTTGCTCCCAGCATGACTTCCCGGTCGCGTGGGTCCATTCCATGACACTGCAGTTTGATAAACAGCCAATCCGGTCGCCCTTTCACCGTGATCCTTGCGCCCTTCCACAGTCCGAACCGATACATGGTAGGCGGGTTTTTGCTGGTGAGTGAGCCATTCTCAACTCGAATCACGCGGCGTCCGTCAGGACGGAGAAAGGCCAACATCAACGGGCCCTCGATCATCAGCGGAAAGACGGTTGGCATGCGTCCCACTTCAAGATCACGGCCCTGACGATGGGCCTGCGGGCGGTGCAGGGGAGGGAAGCATTCATAGAGCGAATTAATCTTGGCAATGTGAGTTTGGTGATAGAGGCCAGGCGGCAGCGTGAAATCGGCATAGCAACCCGTTTCTGCCAGCACTTGCATTTCGGAATCCACTCCACAGTTGTATCCGCCAGCAGAATTTGCGAGGGCAAAGTTACCGTGAACGAAAGCGTAGCGGGGCGAACCTTCACCGTCTAAGAAACTGAGGCTGCCGTGCTCGTATGCCAGGGCATCACGAAACTCAAGGAGCAGGCGACGCGTGTTCTCCGCGTTATCAGGATGCTTGAGGCCGTGGTGTAAGTGGACTTCGACTTCACCCCAACCTGCATTGCAGTGGCTGGCCAGGCGGCCCAATAAACCCCGGTCGTATTGCTCGGCAGGGTAGAAGTAGGTATGAACGAAAGGCCGGCCGTCGTCGTCGCGCAGGGCGTCAAAAACTGTTGGATAGGTGCGGCTCCAGTTATCGAGCCGCTGCTCCTGCTCATCGTAAGGTGCGCGAGCAGAGCCGTCGTGAGGCAAGATTGCAGGTTCAAAGTGGTCGGCTAACGCAATCATCACATGAGTATTGCCGCGCGGCGTACGGCGCGTCGCCCGCTGCCAAGCATAGGAAGGAAACCAGCGCAGGGTGCGCCATGCCTTCTTCCTGACAGTGAAACCCTTTTTAGGATTCGGTGGCACTATCACGGGCGGATCGGGGGCAGTATGCTCTGGAGTGATAGGTTCGGAGCGCGATTCAGGCTGCGCTCCATGTAATTTCTGAACTGGCTGGGAAAATGGAGCACTGCCCTTGACTCCAATCGATATGTCGGCGACGGTCAGATGCTCCAAGCCGCAGCTTTCAAACCAGCGGAACACCTGTTCGTAAGTATGTTTAGACTGATATTTCGGCGAGTACCAGTCCAGCGTGTCGAGAATCCTAACCTCCGGATTCGGATTTCGATTCACCGGAAAGACGTGGTGCACCACACCTGCCAGGGGCGGACCGATTAGGGGAATGACACGAAGGCCGCGATCTATCCAGTAAAAACATGGCACGGCTACGCGAAGAAACGCGTGCAGTTTTCCCACCGGGATGCGATGTGTGATCTTGCGGTAGTGATCACTAAAGCGATACCAGTTGTTGTAGCCACTGTACAGCCAGACGGCGATCGTTCCACCGGGCTTTAAGTATCGGGGAAGGTTCTTGAACGCCTTTTCGCAGTCGGGAGTATGGTGGAGCACGCCTACGCTGTAAATACAATCGAAACTACTAGGAGCAAAGGGCAGGGCAAAAACGTCCGCCTGAAGAGCTAAAAAATTGCGGTCCGCCAAGTTGCTGGCTGCCACTTCAGCTGCCGCGCTGAGGTCAATCCCGATTACAGTGGCGCCCCATCTTGTGGCGATGTCAGCGAACCTGCCCATGCCGCAACCCACATCGAGAACTAATTTTCCGCGGAGATCCTCCTCCCGCAGTCCCGTTTTCCGGCCGAAATTTGGGACAGGAGAATCGGGCCTGAATTGGGTCTGTGAATATTTCTGCCACTGGTAGCCAAAGCTATCCGTGTAGTTACTGGCATCGACAAACCGCAATACTCCGCGCACTAAAGGGAATTCTTTTTGGCAAGCGGTACAGCGGCAGCCCTGCTCTTGCTCCTCCAGCGAGGAGCCGCAGATCGTACAACGGAGAAGGGGTAACAGATCAGTGAGAAGGCGCGAGCGCACATGATCTCCCAGCGCCCATTAAGCCTGCGCAAAGCGCCGGCGAGGTAAGGGCATTAACGTGGTCGTAGAAATGTCGGAGTCTTCTCGCTCCCTGATCATCGCGAGAAAAACGGACGTGTAGCACACCGTGAAATAAGGAAAGTATTGATAAGCCTCCGGAGCAAAGCATGCGCCCACCGCAAAGCCAACCAACGAACTCGTCAGGGCTCCCGCAAACAACTTGGTTTCGTCGTCTAAATCTTTTCGTTTCCTAAGCTTTTTCAGATTAGCAAAGCCCCGAGAGAAGAACATCAGATACAGAATTAGAACCGGGATACCCCCCTCGGCAGCGATTTGCAGATATGAAGCATGAACATCCTTCCACCTTCCCGAGTAGACAGCAAAGTCCCCCACCCCAAGTCCCAGGATAGGGTAGTGACCGATCGCAGACAGAGCCCGGAACATCAGCAACTTACGCTCTTCGTAGGATTCATAAGCGGAATCCTCTTCGGCGGTAGTCACATTCTCGCCCGAAAAAGCGGCGAAGCGCCGCATCAGCGTTTTGCCGGCCACCAGCAACAACACGCAGCCGAGAAAAGCGGTTGCGACTATCAGATACAACCGTTTCCCTTTCACTCCGAAATACCAAAGGCAAACCACGCCCGCGATAACCAAGTCGATGAAACCGGCTCGCGAAGCGGTCAAGATCAGCGCGACCGCCATTATCAGCATGGCAAAACACCACAAAACTTTCCGCGGGCCGCTTTTAGCCGCCAGAAAGAAAGCTAAACAGAAGGGAAGAGACAGGACGATGGCGAATGCCAGGTCATTCGGATTGGAGTACGTACCTCCCAGAACACCGTTCAAGCGCGGGATAGAATGGCCCTTCGCGACGGCTACAAAGCAAACTACGGCGACGGACGCGGATTGAATGAAAATTATGCGTCGGAGTCTTTGGAAGGATGTAACCAGCAGAAACGTTATCGCCCAAACGACACCCACTTTCCCGAAATCCATGGTGCCGAAAAAGGCGCCGCCCCTCCACACCGGAGAAAGCACGGCGGAAACAAACAGGAGAATGACGAGGACAAACAGGTAAGAATACTCTCTTGGAAGATCCTTAAGGCGGCGCGAAGTTTTGAGCGACTTGCTAAACAGACTCAGGGCCGCCAAGCCAAGTGTGATCTTAACCAGCGGAATGAGCGCCAAACCCGGAATCGAGTCCGCCGGCCGGGCGCAGTAGAAGAAGTAAAACGCACTCAGCCAGAAAAAGGCTCCACTGAGAATTTCTTGATTGCGTTCTGGCAAAAGCCCTTGCCTCCCCTGCAACAGGGCGCCATCTGATCTGGTTTTGACCAATGTAGCCAAGGCTTTAGAATCGCGGATGGACGAAAGTTAGAGAAGCCAAACGGGGGAGTTTTCTCTCCAAGATCAGTAATCATAGCAGCATTGGTTAGGATGGCTTCGGAAACGAATATGAAAGTTCGATGAATTTCCTTCACGCATGAGCACTGTCGAAGAGTGGGCGAACCCCTTCAATTTCTTCAAATATGGCCGAAAGTCGCTTAATTTGGCCCCCAATGCCGAATTCACTTTGGGTTCACATTTTCCATCTACAATGCGCAGACAGTTTGTTCATTCGGCTTCGGTGCCAGGGCGGCGCTCCATGTTCTGGGCAGGGGAGAAGGCCCTGGGGAGAATCGCTTCTTGGGCGCTGAAGCCAGTGTTATCCTCAGGCAGTTACGGGTACGAATCCAGCCGTGCCCCACCCGGAATAGGTGACATGCGGGACCAGGCGATTGTGGCGAGTCCGACCAAGCATTTGGGCCCCTTCCCAAGGCCAGAACAGGACATTGATTCCGCGGCGACAGTGGTCCGCCGAAAGCCGCCGACGCTACGGTCGCTGCAGGCGCTGCGCGCCCTGGCTGCCACTACTGTTTTATTCGTGCACATCCCCTGCATGGGTTGGGGTTACTTCGGCGTAGACATCTTTTTCGTGCTCAGCGGCTTTATCGTATGCTACATTTCTGAGTTCGACGCCGACCGCTTTTTCTTGAGGCGCCTGTTCCGCGTGGTTCCTCTTTACTGGGCCGGCACGCTCGGAGTTTTTTGCCTGGCCGCGCTTGCTCCCCATTTGGTTTCGTCGACATCGACCCATCCACTGTATTTGCTGAAGTCTTTATTCTTCGTGCCGTACGCGCGAGAGGATGGAGGCGTTTATCCGGTATTGTTTCTGGGATGGACCTTGCAGTACGAAATGTTTTTCTATTTGCTGTTTGCCCTGGCTCTATCATTCTCCCGCAAGATTGCGGGCCCCATTGCGATCCTGATGCTAGTGAGCATCGCATCCCTGGGCCAGATACTCCGTCCGGAGTCCGTCGTTCTGCAGTATTACTCGAACAACGTTATCCTGCTTTTTGCCCTCGGGATTTGTGGATACCTCTTGTGGAGGCGCTATAACGACTGGTTGCGTCGTGGTCCGATCGCGATTTGGGCAATCGCAGCCGCTCTAGCCTATAGTGCCGCTTGGCTGCTTGATATTAAAGTTCTGATAGGTCATTCGCGATTTCTGAGGACGATTCCGGGGTTTGCTTTGCATGGAATGCCCGCACTCGTGATATGCGTTGCCTTCCTCGCATTAGAAGGTAGGGTACGGGTTCCCTGGACGGTGCTGCTGATTGGAGATGCCAGCTACTCGCTTTATTTGTTTCACCCCTACATTCTCGAGGCCATCAACAAAGAGATCTTTTCGCTGGCCCGCCTTACTCCCGCGACTGTCGCGGTTTCTCTCCTCGGCATCTTTCTCTGTTTCGCTTGCGCCATTCTTAGTTATCGTTTTGTTGAGTTACCTTCGAATCGGTTCTTGCGGAACAAATTTCTGAAGAACAAAGGAGAACTGACTGCGGGCGTTCGGTGAATCGAGCCTACGCGCGATCCAGCGCCTTTTCTGGCCTGCTCCGGATGCGATCACTTCTTTTTTGCCAACTTGAATTCACACCAAATTCACATATAACTTTTAGAATCCGCAGTGGTTTGAGGTTGAAACGGATTCGTTTAGAATCAGCCGCTGACACGGGGTAGAGGGCGACATAAGGGACAATAAGGGATGAAAGACGTCGGCTCGACAAACATGCGTATTCGATCTTTCGTGCTGCAGAAGTTTCCTGCGGCAAGAAAGCGGGTCTTCAATGATGACGTCCAACTCCTGGAGTCGGGCATTATTGATTCTCTGGGTGTGCTGGACGTCGTGGGATTTCTGGAGCAGACGTTTAACATAAGAGTCGATGACGACGATCTGACGCCGGAGAACTTTGGAAACGTGAAGTGCATCGGTTCGTTTGTCGAAAAGAAAAGTGGTCAGAGTAAGGTCAATGCTGGCTAACCGGGCTTAGCCGTTGAGTTCGCTGGCCGGGTAGCAAGGAATCCTCTGAAACGTCCTGTACTGATTCTGGGTTGGATCCCGCGCATTGTTGTTCCTATCGCGCGTTCCTTGCACAAACATGGTGTGCCGGTTGACGTAGCCGACTTTTCTTCGGCCCCGCGCATTCCTTCGCGCGCGATTCGCGACTTCAGGCGCATTCCCCGTCCCGACGTGGGCCGGACCGAATTCGTAGAGCAACTCAGCCAGTTCATTCAAGATCGGGGCCATGACATGCTGATCCCCGCGGATGATCAAGCGTTAACGGCCATGACGGAGCACTACGACGATTTCAAAGATCTGTTGCACGTGGCCTGTCCGCCGCCGCAGATCACGCGCCTCGTTCTGAGCAAGGCTTCGACGCTGGACATTGCGAAGCAATGTGGAATTCGAGTGCCGAATACCGTTGTGGTTTCGAATTCCGCGCAATTGTCCGACTTGGTTGGGAGCTTCCCTTTTCCGTGGGTACTCAAACCGGCGGAAAAAGAAACGCGTGTGGAAGAGACCAAGAGCTGCATCTTTGCGAGTGCCGAAGAGGTTGCGCTGAAATTTCCCACCGCTCGAGAGTTTAGACCGCCCATGTTGCTCCAGGAATATTGTGTGGGCGCGGGGGGTGGCGTCGAAATGCTGATGCACGAAGGAAATTGTCTGGCGGTTTTTCAGCATCGCCGTCTGAAAGAGTTTCCTTATACCGGAGGGTTTTCGGTGACTGCGGTTGCTGAGCGTCCAGATCCTGGCCTGGTTGAGTCATCGCTCGTCCTGCTGCGCGCTTTACAGTGGGAGGGAATTGCGATGGTTGAATTTAAGGTCAATCCTGACGGCGGCGGGGCAGTGTTGATGGAAGTGAATGGACGCTACTGGGGCAGCATCTCTTTCCCGATCTCAGTCGGGATAGACTTTCCCTGGTATCACTGGCAAGTGGCGCACGGCGAGCAGCCCGTGATACCGTGTACCTACGCTGCGGGCCGAAAATGGCGATGGACTGTCGGTTACCTCTATCGGATGTTCTTCCTTTTGGTTGATGCACGTCGTTCCGCTGTCGCGAGCAAGGAACTGTCGGACGGTCTACTGGATCTTCCCGAAGATTTTGGCCCTCGGGTTTTCGACTCCATATTCGCGCTGAGGGATCCGATGCCGTTCATGGCCGTTTTATTGACCGCTGTGAAGTACTTCGTTTCCTATAGTATCGGTGCACTGGTCCGACGTTTGCCGTGGAGAGGGCATTCCGAGTGAAAGTTTATGCGCACCGCTCGGGAGGATTTCGGAGCTATTGAGGTTCAACTGCGACGGCGTTTGAATCGTTTACACGGCGTTCACATCTTCGATCTAGAATTCCGACTGTTCCTAGGCAAGAAGTGAACAGGCCCCGCTTAGGGGCGCGAATGCAAGAATCAAGGGCGAGCATGTATGAGCAGGCCGATTTGGATCAAACGACCCGTCCGAAGCCGGATCGAGGTTTCTGCCGGATGAACTTAGCTGTTAGACGAGCCTCACTGACCGATGATCGCGAGGAAATTGTTGAACTCTTGAATCGGAACTTTGAGCCGGGTCAGGAGAAGCGTTTTGAGTGGCGCCATCTGAACCATCCTGCAGGGCCAGCATGGTGCTGGTTTGTGTACGACCGGGATAGCGGGACGACGGTGGCAACGGCCTCGGTTTACCCTCGCCGCATGTTTGTCGCCGGCAAGAAACTGCTTTGTGGGCAGGTTGGGGGGTTCGCGGTTGAGGCCGCATACCGTAGTCTCGGCCCCGCCGTACTCATGCAGCGCACAACCTTCGAACCCGCCGATTCTGGGCTGGTCGCCTTTTGTTATGACAGTCCTCCGCACGCCAGGGGGATGTCGACTTTTGTAAGGCTTGGCATGCAGCCGAATTGCGAGATTTCTCGGTACGTTCTTCCCCTGCGAAGCGATGCGTTCTTAGAGAAGAAGCTGGGAAATGCGGTGTGGACTAAGGCGCTAATCGTCGCCACGAATTTGCTTCTCCGCGCGGCCGGCCCCAACGCGCGACCTGCCATGCCTGGACTGGAGATCAGCGAGTTCGAAGGAGCATTCAGTGAGGAATTTTCTTATCTCGACTGCGATCCGTCCACGCTGAATGGGGTCAGGGCCACTCGTGCCGCCGAAGACCTGAACTGGTATTACCGGGAAAATCCTGGGTCGGATTTCCGCGTCCTGGTTGCTCGTCGAGCGGGCGGACTACTGGGATATCTGACGTACCTTGTATACGAAGAAAGAGTGTTAGTCGTGGATGTTTTTTGCCGACAGCTGGCGAGTGTGGGCGTAGCGCTAGTTGATGCTTTGCTCGCGTTGGCTCGCCGCGACAAAAGACTCTTGCTGGAGGCATATTGTTCCGGCGGGAGTGAGTTGAGAGTCATCTTTAAGAGCCTGGGGTTTCGAGAGCGGGAGAGAGCCGCACACGTCGTGGCTCACGAAAAATCGAACGGCCATGCCGGCAAGCTGTTAAACACGGGCGTCCCCTGGGCTTTCAGTCAGTTCGACGTATTGGTATAGAGCGGCTTCCGTTGCGAAAGTTGCTTTGTCTATGACCGCCGCTGCCATCGACAACCCGAGGGCTGAAATACTGCCTTCTAATCTCGTCGTGCGTGCTGAACAAGGGGGGGCTGAGGTCATAGATCAGTTCGCCGATCAATGGCGGCATCTTTGCGATGTGGCGGAGAATGATCAGCCATTTTATCGTCCGGAATGGATTCGAGCCTATCTCCGAGTATTTGTTCCCGGGGCGAAGATTCGGCTTATCACGGCTGGGGTGAACGGGCGTCTTAGCCTGGTGCTGCCGCTGGTGCAGGAATGGAGCCGGTTTAGTAAAGTGCCTCTGCGCAAACTGCGATCCCCGGTCAATTTTTGGGCCGGGCGGTTTGATGCGATTCGAAGGTCGGGGCCGGAGGGGGATGCGGCTGTCTCCGCCACTTGGGAGCACCTCAAGAAGGCTGAAGGATGGGATCTTTTGCAGTTTCGAGATGCGCCGGAGGGCGGAACGATGAGTCTACTGGCGGCAGCAGCTCGGGAAGATGGATTTCGCGTGCTTCAGCATGCCGATAAGCCCAGCCCTTATGTGCCAGTGCCATCTGATCCGGAGCTTCTGAAGCAGATGCCCCTTAATTCAAGGTTGCGAATGGAA
>Ga0224556_1000352_pt1 | contig 11853 bp, 12 predicted proteins | sample 714S315metaG_FD_183007 | JGI IMG/M metagenome (GOLD analysis project Ga0224556, IMG submission 183007) | Peat soil microbial communities from Stordalen Mire, Sweden - 717 S3 1-5 | ecosystem: Environmental > Terrestrial > Soil > Wetlands > Peat | place: Sweden: Norrbotten County, Stordalen Mire...
GCTGGCGCAGATCGCCACGGACGCCAAGTCGAACGAGATCACCGCCGTTCCGCAATTGTTGAAGCTCTTGTCGCTAAAGGGAACCATTGTGACCGTCGACGCGCTCAATTGTCAGCGCGCGATCGCGCAGCAAATCATCGATCAGGGTGGCGATTACGCCTTCGCGCTCAAGGGCAATCAAGGCACGCTGCACACCGATGTCGCGGTGTTCCTCGACGATCCGCTGACCAAGGCCACGACGGAACATACGACGGTCGACGCCGATCATGGCCGCATCGAAACTCGCGGCATCTCGGTCTCGACAGACATCGACTGGCTGCAAGAACGGCATCGATGGCCGGGCTTGGAAGCGATCGGAAAAGTTACGCGCACACGCGAGACCGGAGACAAAATCTCCACGGAAACAGCCTATTATCTATTCAGCACGCCGATCACGGCCGAACGCGGCGGCGAAGTCGTGCGCAGCCATTGGGGCGTCGAGAACCGTTTGCACTGGCGCCTCGACGTGACCATGAACGAAGATGCCGCTCGAAACCGCATGGACAACGGGCCGCACAATCTGGCCGTGCTCCGCCACATGGCGCTCAACGTCATGGGCACGGAGGAAAGTAAGACATCCCTACGCGCAAAATTCAAAAAAGCCGCATGGAATCACGATTATCTCGTCAAACTCCTCGCCCTATTTTGAAATGCGATTACCCTGGCACTTACCCTCAGCGCCAAATCCGGATATCACTGCTACGGTACGGGGGGGCGGGATTCAAGATTCAAGCCAGGGACCAACTCCACGTTCGGATGACGAGACCCCGGCTCGCGTCGACCCGCGCTCCCTCCTCGCGGGATCGATCGCAGGTTAAATCCCAATCGCGCTCAACATCGTCAATCGAAACAGCGAAGTCCTCGAGCTTTACGCGGCGATCGGTGAGGCCTATACTATTAGGTCTATACTATTAAAGAGTTCAGCGGATCGGCGATTCATCCGGTGGATGAAGTGTGGACGGCGCCGTTTCGTCATTTGTGCGAAGTCACAGCAAGGGGGGCGCCCTATGAGCATGTCTCGCACATTAGCATTGCTGGCAGCGATTTTTATCGTCGTGGTTGAAACCCTTCCCATTGACGCCGATGCTGTAACGCTTTCGCTCGTCGGATCTAGCACGAAGGTGTGCCAGTTCACTGGCGAAACCGACTGGGCCACCAACCAGCCGACGGCCGCACAAACCCTTTCGAATTTCGGACTGGACGCCGTTGATCTCGGCTTCCCCGTCGACAGCGGCGCGGGCCCGCTTTATTTCCTGTTTGGCGACGCCTTGCCGAACGGGCACCCACCTAACAGCATACCATCCGTGCCGCCGGACGATGCGCTTGGCTGGACGACTCGAACAGCGTTGCCGGACAGCAATACCTGCCTCGATCTTTTGCTCGCGACTTCGTCGCCGAAAACATTCGCTCATCCGACGGTGCACCCCCCGATACAGCAGGGATCGACGTACCGTCCGGCGGCGTGTTTTTCGACGACAAGTTCTATGCGTTCTTCTGGACGGACCATTGCGTGCTTCCGGGAGTCCTGACGCCGGACCCAGGCACTCCTCTCAGTCTTCCTCCGGCGAATGCTGACTGCGCCCAGACGCCGGAGAACAACAGCGTAGGACGGAGCGTGCTTGCAGAGGCGTCGCCGGCGGATCCGGTAGCCTTTCGTGGGACGATACCTCCACAATTCCCACGCCCGCTCCTGCACATGCCAAGCGGGTTCGTTTACGTGAGCGCGGCGAAAACGCCGGTTGAAATCGAGCTTCGCCTCAACCCGCGGCAGCGCGGAATTGCGGTCTTCGGCGTGGCGCGATATCGCGCCAGTATTCCGTATCTGGCGATCGCACCCCGCGAGACATTTGGTGACCCGGAGACGTGGGCATTCTTCGCTGGCCGCGAAGCCGGGCATCCCGTCTGGGTCACGCGCCAGCAATGGGAAAGCGGGCGCAACGTCAGCGGCCAATGGGTGCCTCCCGCCGGCGCGGAAATCTACGAGGCTCAGCCCCCGGGCGAACGCCGCGTCGGAGAGCATTCGGTGACGTGGAATGCGCCGCTCCACACCTGGCTTCTGCTTTACAATTGCGCCCCTTGGACCGTCGAAGCGCGTTTTGCGCCCGAGCCGTGGGGACCGTGGTCGCCGCCGGTCGTTATGCTCAGCGCCGCGCAAGATCCCAGTGTCATCTGCACTCTGATTATGAGTGACACCGGTTGTCCGGGCTTGGTGCGGCGCAACTACTGGACGCTCCCAAACGGGAACCCATGGCCCGGCATATTCTACGCACCGTTTGTGATGGACCGTTTCACCCGGGATGCGACGCCCGCAGGCGCAGTGCAACCGAAGCGGGCAATGATATATTGGCTTCTTTCGACTTGGAATCCGTACGTCGTGGTGGTGACGCAATCGACTCTCCAGCTGCGGGAATAAAGTCAAAGCAATTTTGTCGGTTCGTTGCACGTGCCCTATCCGGGACCGGCCCTCGAAGGGGCATCATGAAGCTGATATCAGGAACATTTCCATCTCGACATACCGCGCCCATGAGTGGCGTGTCGGATTTTCCTTATTGACTGACATGCGACGCCCGCCGATGCCGCGCTTGGTACCCGCTCCTACGCGACGATTTCGGCGCGTCCCGCATCGAGTGCAGCAATAACTTAGCGGATTTCTTGCGCCGGAGAAATGGCTCTCAGACTCGGCGCCATGTCTTAAAATGGGTCAACTCTCGTCATCCAGAATGTGAATCGGCTCAGAATCTTGACCCCGAATCGGCGCTGGGTCAAAAAGTTCTACATTGATATTGCTCATTGTTTTTGTTGACCCCCACGCCGATTAGGGGTCACCCGGCGCGGCCTCTTCACAGGGGATGAGGCGGGTCTGGCAAAAAGCTCGCATATCTGAAGCCATTCATCTGCATCAAAGGCTGAAGGGGACCCCAATGGTCGGGCCCGAGACGAAGGACACGCTACGTTGGGAATGGCGTACGTTCAGCCCCAGCCTCGCTGACCTGGATGTCAAGATCGGTTCGGCCGTTCGGATTGCGCCGCGTCAAAGTGATGAGATCTATCTGCTGAATTCCGCAACGCCGCTCAGCGCGAAAATCCGAGGCGCCGTGCTCGAGGTGAAGCGATTGGTGCAGGTCGATCCTAGCGGCATCGAGCTGTGGTGTCCGGCGTTCAAAGCCGCCTTTCCGCTGTCCGCGCCTACTTTACAGTCGGCGTTCTCGGCATTGGACCTGCCACATCCCATAATACAGCGCGGAGCTTATACCTTGGACGAGTTCTTGGCGGAGATTGTCGACCGCAACGCGACTTTCCGAGCAGTTCAGGTGAGCAAAAGCCGCCGTCAGTTCATGTTCGGCGGTTGTGTAGCCGAACTCGTTCGTCTGCGTATCGGCGTCATAATGCAGGACAGCTTTTGCATCGAGGATGAAGTGCCGGCGCGTATTATCGAGGCCTTGCATGAGCTCGGGCTCGACTTGCACGCCAATATCAATTTTCCAGCAGGTCTTAAGCGGGCGTTGGCTCGACCTATGTGATCTGTTGCGGCCTGTGTTGGAGCGGAAGGTTGGGGGGACAGACATGGCCATCGAAATCGAACGAAAATTTCTGGTCGATCCAAATGTTTGGAAGCCAGAGGGCGAGGGTGTCTCCTGCCGCCAAGGCTATTTGTCATCGGTGATGCAATGCGTGGTCCGCGTGCGGGTTGCCTGGAGCGAAGCTTTTCTGACCTTGAAAGGAATTTCCGAGAACGTCAGTCGATTCGAATTCGAGTATCCGATTCCGCGAAACGACGCCGAGATCATCCTCGATCGTCTGTGCGAGCACCCTCTCGTCGAGAAGACGAGGTATAAGCAGAGAATCGGAGACAAGGTGTGGGAGATCGACGTCTTTCATGGCGAAAACGACGGATTGATCGTCGCCGAGATCGAATTGTCTCTCGAGAGCGAGACGTTTGAACATCCGCCTTGGCTCGGGAGAGAGGTCTCCGACGATCCTCGGTATTTCAACTCAAACCTATCTAGAAATCCATTCAAGAATTGGCGATGAGATCCTCTAAAACATTGGGGTCGCTGCCATGCCACGGTAACGCCAGCGCTTTGATCGCTTACCGTGGAGCGCCGCTTCATCTCGTTCCCAGCCTCAACAAAGTCCCTGATCTCTTACCGCCCCACGTTTGAGACGGTCTCAATAGTACAGAAAATGAAAAACCTTGGGCTGACCTCCAGTTGCCACGGCAGACGTTCCGGGCTCACGCCGGAACGACGTTGGAACAAACAAAGGCGTTTCACGGATGAGTTTAAACGGGAAGCCGTGCGGCTGATCCATATTTTAGCGGACGAGTCTTTGGAGGACTCGGAATTTTGGCACGACGTGCGGTTAGGCTCTTCAAATAGCCGTTCAACCGGGTGGCCCTCAGCACGCCCAACGACGCAGGACAGGCGGTATCGATAGTCTCAATCTGCTAATATCCTACACCCGCTATGTGGTCGGGAAAATTCGCCGCGGCGGCCGGATCGTGGATCTTCCACTGGGACGCGGATCGCGCAACATCGATTTTGGGTGTGGCGTAAAGCGAGCGATTCCTATTCCGTGGGGTGACGTTGTCTCGCCTTTTTACATCACCGGCTCCCCAATATAACCGTCTTCGCCTCTGGCGCTCGCACGACTGACAAATGCGTTTCAGCTCGTCCTGCGCTCATCTTTGGTGCAGTCCTGGCTCCTCAAGAAGATCGAGAAAATGTGAAGGGGCCGGATGCCGCGACATGCAACGCAAGCCAGACAGGGGTGTGGGGCGAAGCACGCGACGCCCGCGGACAGCAGTATGAGATTCGGATCATCACTTTGGACGGCTATTCCCTTACCGTCTTCAGCTCTCTGGCCATCGCTGAACACCTGATATCGAACGATGCTCCTCCCGGCTGTCGGACGCCGTCCGGGCTCATGGACGAAAACTTCATTTTGAGCTTGCCTGGAACGTCAAAGCTCGATTTGTCGCGCCCATCAGCGTAATATGCGGCACTGGTCGATCAACGCTATGAATGTTCCCATTCATCTGCTGCTGCGATGGCGCTGTCCAGACCCTACCCAGGCAGGAAGGCGATGAAGTCTCTTCATCTACTACGCCATGCCAAATCGAGCTGGAAAGGTCTCGGCCTGAACGACCATGACAGGCCCCTCAACAAGCGTGGCCGGCAAACGGCTAAGATGATGGCAGCATATCTCAGGCGGGCGAAGATCGCGCCTGACTTGGTGATCTGCTCTACTGCCGTGCGTGCACAGCAGACGCTCGACCCCATTGTCAAAGCCGCGAAAAAGCCGCCCAAGATCGTCCTTGTAAGAGAGATCCATGAAGGAGCGCGACGAACACTATGGGAGCAACTGTGGAACCTTCCGGAAAGCGCGAAATCTGTGCTTCTGATCGGTCACAATCCGGCTCTGCAGGATCTTGCGCTGGAACTTGCCAACGCCGACTTGAACAAGTTGCTAGTGGCGGCCGGTGGAAAATTTCCGACGGGTGCGATGGCGAGTTTCCATTTTGATGGCGCATGGAAGGCTTTGGAGCTGCACGGAGCTTTGCTCGCCTCATTTATAACACCAAAGTCAATTGCGGAATTACCCCATGATCGCAGAGAGCACGTCCTGTAGAGATGTCGGTGAAATCCGCAAATCGTCGAATCCCGGCGCACCCGGCGTTGCCACACTATCTATTTGCGTGGGCCGTCGGTGGAAATTATGACTCTCAAGGAATCACGAAAATCGTGGTTGGCAGGCCGAACGCGCCCTAATTTGACGCGAGTCGAGTTCACGCCTTCGCCTAATGTCGCCTTTGGGTCATGGAGAGAAGAACTCGTAGCGAGCATATCTCGTCAGCATGACCTCAATAAGCGGAATTCCAAAGTACAGCCGAACGGGTCCGAGTCGCGCCAGAAGCGGTCATGAGCTGGCTCGACCGTTTAAGCATCATCCGGAACGATTACTTGTTCTCGTAAGGCTGCTCTCAGTTCATTAACAAGGCGATGCTTCGCGATCCATGTCAAAGGCGAGAAGCGCCCCGCTGACGTAAAACTATCCCTCGCGACAGCAAAGAGTCGGCCGCGAAAGCGCTTGGCGCGATTTGGCGGCTGCTGACATGAACAGTTGGGTCTAGCGCTGAGAAGAAGCCTTCAAACACTTGAGTCAATCAATCGATGAAGGCGCAAAGAGCAATGCTAAACTGGCAACAACGCACGCGTGTAATGAGAGTCAAGCGAGCGTCTTTAGCGAGGATGCGCGGGTCATTTGATTAGCGCAACATTGGATAGCCGTTCGACGCCGCCTCCCGTGCTATGCGCAATGAAAACTCATAATCCGCGTCGCTGATAAGTTCGAAACCGACAATCAGCAGCGCCGCTCGAACAAACTCGAGTACTGGATCAGCTGCTATGCTTTTCAGAATATTGCGCAGTAAGCATAAAGTCTTCTCATCCGTTTCCCAAGCGGTAATGAACGGAGGAGCTGGTGTGAGCAGCGATTGTCCAATCTGCCTGACGCGAGCCGTGACATCGGAGTCAAAGCGCTGCAGATGAGCGAAAGTCACGCAATCGATGGAGGCGAGGTCTACAACCCCGCTCGCGACTGCTTCGACGCTCGCCGAATGAGACCCGGGGACGACAACGGAACCAAAAAAACTATGTCCTTGAGCGAGCGGAGCGATAGCCGCTCGCAGAAGGTTCATGCCGGTGTTGCTATCGGGCCCATTGATAGCGCAGCTGCAGCCACGTAAATCGCTCAGCATTTTAAATGAAGCCTCAGCATTGACAATGAAGAAGCTGCTGTGTCGTGGCCCCTTACAACCTGGAGCCGAATATATTGGTGTCGTAACGATGCGCGGCCTCTTCGTAAAATTTTTGAAAAGAGGATAGCCACAAGCCTGTCCGATGATGAGACGAGGGTCCCGCCAAGCCGAAGTGTAATCTGGCGACCTGCCTAGAGCCGTCGGGACTGTCTATTCCGGCGTCCTGCAGGCGCGTGCTGATGGCGCGCCAAAATGCGTCGGTCGCCAGCCTGAGTTGGGCAAAGTCGTACATGGGCAAAGCGGCGATTCTCGTGATGGGAGGTACCTCCGCTACATTTTTTTCAAGGCGTCACTGGATGGATCGGATCATGATGGGGCGAGAAAAGGAAGCGCCGCGCAACGTCCAAGTAACTATCGTAGACAATCCCATTGTTCTTTTGGAGAACAGATTCGCGATGTTCGCGGTACCAAGCGGGAATGAGGTACCATGGTAAGGCTGGATGATCGTGATGAACAACATGGAGATTATTGAACAGGAAGAGTGGACCGAGAATCCTCGCGTTTTCGACAATAGCGGTACGTCCCGCGCTCGTGTCGGACGCGGAGTGCTCAGCGAAGGATCTGAGGAGCGACAACGAAATCGCGAGATACAAAATACCGAACAGATATAGCCAAAGGCTCATTTGGCAGATGCCGACGACCCAAATCAGAACTGTAACGCATCCGATAAAATGAGTACGCCAAGCAACAATCGAACTGCGCGGATTTGCTCGCGCAGCTTTTAACTCCCGGATGAACAAGCTGACAGTGGCCCAGGCCGGGCCAAGCGTGAGCCGGCCCATGAGGGTCGTCTGCAATCGAACGACAAATCGAGCGAGGGGTCCCAACTCAGACCACTCCTTTTGGCGCCAATAGTAGGACTCCGGGTCATGTTGCGGATTGGTCAATGTCTCATCTTGATGGTGAGCAAGATGAGACGCGCGGTAGACGTCGTAAGGCAGCCATAATGACAACTGGATGAGACCTATGGCCCGGTTGACGCCTTGCCAGGGTGTTGGATGGCCGTGCAGGAGTTCATGTTGCAGAGAGGAATGCCAAGCCACAAGCCACGCGCCCAAAGGCGCTACGAGCCAAATCGGCAAATTTGTATGAAAATACGTTACCGCTAACCAGCCACCATAGATGAATGCAGCAAGGGTGATCGTCGGCCATTCAATGGTCTGCAAATTGCCCCCTGGCTAAACAGTTTATATTATTTATAGATTAAATTATTTTTTGTTTTCCGTCAACTGCGATGGACCCTGTCCCTACCCGTAAACTCGCGGCAGATTCCGATTCTGGCCATGGTTCAATGCGTCCTAAATGGCTTCGCTTGAGGGCAATGGTCTACTCGCACAGCGGAAAGTTGGCTGGCCTCTGATTGTTTCGCACTGGGATCACAATTTGCACCGAAACTGGAAGGCGAAACGTGCTATCATGGCGCTGACTCAAGGGGGCTAAGCTTGGCGACCTTGGAGTGGCGTGACGGCTTCGTGTGCCGCGCCTACGGTTGGCCAGAATCAGATCGGAGATATTTTGCTCGTTACAGTCCGCGACAATAACATCGACCAGGCATTGAAATTCCTGAAGAAAAAAATGCAGCGTGAGGGAATATTCCGAGAGATGAAGCTCCGGTCCGCCTATGAAAAGCCGTCTGAAAGAAAAGCCCGGGAGAAAGCGGAAGCTATTCGCCGCGCTCGCAAGGTCGCCCGCAAGACTGCTATTCGCGATGGTTTGATTGCCGCCCCCAAACCGAAAACACCCGCACCCGGCCAACGCACGCCAGCTTTCGCTCAGCGATAGACGCCTTGACGTCGAGACAGGGCGATTCAGTGAAACTCGGAGAAAAGGTCCCTTCCAGCATCTCCGTTGCGCGACCATAACGACAACTCTGGCACCGAGGCAGCGTGGCTGGTTTGTCCAGCCGCTGGCGACCGTGCCCTTCCTCACCTTCAGCGCGCAGCTCCAGATCGCCTTTGGCCGTACTCCAAACCATGATCCCTTCACCCTTGAGTCCAGCTTCACCTTGAGCAGCACCGATGTTAGGCGTTTCCATTACCGAGGCATTGAAGCTTATGTCTGATGACACCCACGATGATATGATTAATCTGGACGATCCCTCGGACTACGAGGACCCAGTTTCTCAGCGAGCCATGGCCTTCTGCCACGTAGCCAAACTCGCGGACACCGTCCAAAATGAGGCGGTCAAGGAGCTGTGTTTGACGATGCTCCGAAAGCTCAACGCCAGTATAAGAACACCCTCGACGGCGGACCTCCGGTCCATTGAAGGGGGGCAAAAGTAGGTGTCTGGCGCGGCCTCGGGCTGACCGTCGCGACCTTAGGCTCCCCGCACCGCCCTGTGCACGTTTGACTTTTCGTTTCAGAGTAAAACCGCGTCACTGATCAATGAAAGGTGCCGCCATGCGATGAAGGCATTGTCCCGGGTGGACAATTTTCGGACTAGCCTGACGCGCCCGTTCGGCACTTTGAGATAGCCTTGCGCTCCTCCAAAGCCTGGATCGAAGATCCCGCTATTCGGTCTTTCAGGCTTCGTCGAAATTGAGCGGGCCTGGTGGAGGCGAGGTTTTACAAAACTCTTGCAACCTATTGAAATGTTTTGGCCATTTTTTGTCGTATTTTACAATAGAGCCTCGCAAAATCAATGCCTTAGTGCGGACTCTGACTCCGTTAATCCTGGATCAAATCCAGGTCCCCCAGCCAGCTGAAATTATTGATATTAAAAGATTTTACAAAATCGTGTCACAAACTAAAGCGAGCGTGTCACAGCTAGGTCACAAGTTGGCGCTGTGATCGTGAGAGCGGTCGTTTTGATGCTTCTCCTGATTGTCCTCAATCCACGCCTGGCTCTCGGCGAGAATGCGCTTGCTCTTAGCATCGAGATTGACGCCGAAGCGACAGGTGGCGCGGGACCCATGACCGCTATGGGTCACGGTGAGAAGAACTCACGGCGAGCATATCTAGTCAGCATCGCCTCAATAAGCAGAATTCAAAAGTGCAGCCAACCGGTTCTGAGTCGCGCCAGAAACAGACCTTGAGAGCTGCAAAGTGATAAGTGTTGCGCAGCACTTCGAGTGTCTCAAGTTAGCCGTTGGCGTCTGTCTTGAATTCCTTGAATTTGCATTCGGCTCCGTATTATATCGAGATCGTCAGGATAGAATGTGGTGGCTCTGAGATCGCCGGACAACACGCCGAGAGCAGAGCCGCGTTTACGTCAAGACGCCCCTCATCAACTGTGGCAAAACTTTTTTCTCTGTCTCATGAAACGCGACAACCCACTTTCCATGAGAAGAGGATCCCTTTGGAGACCAGCACCGCGCTGTCTCCGGTGAAAGTAATTTTTGCATTTCCGATGCGCCAAAACCTTTGTACGGAGAAATGGATGAGGTTTCCAAATTTTAGGCGTTCCGCGGCCTCGACGGAAACTCTCGGGCTCGACACGCCAGCGGTATCCGAAGCGACGGCGGCAAGTGGTGAGACCAAGGCCAATGTCTTCAACTCCTGTTCGCGCAATGATATTGCCCTCGTCGACCGTCTCGCGATGGCACTCGAAGCATAGGGCATCGCGCCTTCGATCGACCGCACCGAAATCTATGCTTTTGAGGAATGGTGGAAGCGTATCGAAGTTTTGATCAGCGCGACCGATACGATTTGTTTTTGTGCTGAGTCCCGCCGCCGCCACCTCGGAGATTTGCCGGGAGGAACTGGCTTTTGCCATCTCGCAACAAAAGTGTATCGCGCCGATCGTCTGCTGCCCAATCAAGGACGATAGCGTTCCGCCGGATTTGAACCCAAAGAACCATTGCGGGATTCATATGAGACACGCCCCCAAGCGGGGTCGCGAGTTTCCACCGTAGCCCCATGGAAAGTACTCCGTCACCTCATTGACGCAGATCGACCTCATTTCGGAATGGGATCGCGAACGCGAGCACTACGCTTCGAAGACCTGCACTGTGATACTGCCGGTGATGGGTCCGGGCTATTTTTCCACCCAAAAGCGCTTCCCGGTCACGTGGAAGCACGTGACCGGGAAGGGAATCACACAAACTCGCAGAGTTGAAGCATGTCCGAATCGAGTAAGCCGAGCACCTGTTTGGGGCATGCCTTTGTCGGGATATGCTGTAAGTATCTTCAGCCGGTGGGAGAATAATCGGCATGCGCGTGGCGATCGTCCATTTTTGGCTCGTTTCCATGCGGGGCGGCGAAAAAGTCCTCGAGGCGCTTTGCCAATTGTTTCCAGAAGCCGATATTTTCACCCATGTTTACGATCCCGGGCTCGAGTCCGAAACGATCCGTAAACACAAGATCGTTACAACCTTTATCAATTCGCTGCCGCGTGCGCGGCGCTATTACAAGCACTACCTCCCGCTAATGCCGCTCGCGCTCGAACAGATCGACCTACGCGGCTACGATCTCATCATCAGCAGCGAATCAGGCCCGGCCAAAGGGATCATACCGCCCGCTGGCGCGGTGCATATTTGCTATTGTCACTCGCCCATGCGTTACGTCTGGAACATGTTTCACGACTACCGCGAGCACGCCGGCTGGTTTCGCCGTCTCATGATGCCGCCGCTCTGTCATTATTTGCGCATTTGGGATGCCACCGCGTCGATGCGGGTCGATCGCTTCATCGCGAATTCGGCGACCGTCGCCGCCCGCATTGAAAAATACTATCGCCGGGACGCGGAGGTGATTCATCCGCCAGTCAATTTGGAGTTGTTCGAGAGCGTTCCCGCGGGCGAGGTCGAAGATTATTATCTCATGGCCGGCGAACTCGTCGCATACAAAAGGCCGGAGCTTGCCGTCGCGGCGTTTAATGCGCTTGGCCGCCGTCTGATCGTGATCGGCGGAGGAGAAATGCTGGCCGAGATTCGCAAACTCGCGGGCCCCACGGTGACAATCATGGGACAACAGCCTTTCAGCGTCTTGCGCCACCATTATGCACGGTGCCGCGCGCTGGTATTTCCCGGTGAGGAGGATTTTGGGATGATCCCCGT
>Ga0224556_1000353_pt1 | contig 11843 bp, 12 predicted proteins | sample 714S315metaG_FD_183007 | JGI IMG/M metagenome (GOLD analysis project Ga0224556, IMG submission 183007) | Peat soil microbial communities from Stordalen Mire, Sweden - 717 S3 1-5 | ecosystem: Environmental > Terrestrial > Soil > Wetlands > Peat | place: Sweden: Norrbotten County, Stordalen Mire...
GCTATCTACAACAAAGTCCTGACTGAGAGTCAGCTCAGGCAACACGCTATCGCAGCGTTCTTCCTCAATTCACCAAGTACCTAAGTTGCAAAGGAGAGAAACAAATGCCATCGGCACAGGATATCTTCAATGAGTTGGTAAAGCTCGGAGCCAAGCTGGACGCTATCAATGCGACTGCGCAGGCAATACAGGCAGATGATGACCAGATCGTTCAGCTGATGGCCTATGCGGATACGGCGCTCTATCAGAACGACCTTCAGAATGCCACCATCATCTGCCTTCTCGAACAGATTGCGAAAAACACATGCGACCTGGTGAACCAGTCCGCGCTTCAGACAAGCTATCAGGAAGCCATGGAGAAGAGCACGTCGCGCCTGGCCGCGCTGATTGCGGCGACGCACCCGGAGGCGGCGTTCATACTTGAGCGGGAGGACCAATTGCGCAAGGAGATCGAAAAGTGCTGTCCGCCGAAGCCACCGGTGCCGCCTTGCCAGCAGAAGCCCTGTCCGGTGCCCAAGCTGATCGGTCCGCCGCCCGGAGGGACGAGGCAAGGTGGGTGATGGTGCTGTTGCAGCCGATGCTTCTAGCGGCCTTCGTGATTGCCGCTGACCGATGCACCAAAGCAGCCGCCGGCACCCTGCTGAGCACAGGCAGGGTGCTGTCTGTGGGGGCCGGACTGCGTATTCGGTGTGTGGTGACGCGCTTCCGGAACCGCAGATTGCTGGACCGTCCGGGGATGCTTTTGCTGGTTTGGGCAGCCGCGCTGGCGACCGTCATGCTCGCCACTAGCTCTGGCCTTTTTTTTCAGCGACCGGCGGCGCAAATGGGACTGGCTGCGGCTTTTGCCGGCTCAGCGAGTAATCTCTACGACCGTCTGCGAAAGGGCGCGGTCATCGATTTTCTTGACTTAGGCTGGTGGCCGGCGAGCAACTTCGCTGATGTCGCTCTGGTCTTGGGCGTTGCCGTTGCTCTGCGATTTCTTTAAGCCGTTGTGATCGGCATCGGCGATGCTCCTCCAATCGGTCGCAGTCATGATACCGATCATTCTTTACCTTGTGGCCGCCTTCATCGCGTGTTCTCTCGTCGCCGCTGCTGGCTCTGCTTCAGCATTTCGTTCAAGTCCGCAAGCGGCCGTATCTCAATCGGACCCAGTCCATACTTAAAGCCTGGAAGCTGTGAGACCAGCTGAATGGCGTGATTGAGGTCTCGAGCCTCCAGGATTTGAAGGCCGCCAAGCTGTTCCTTGGTTTCCGCATAGGGGCCGTCGGTGGTCGCGACTTTGCCGTTTTTCCAGTACAGGGTCAACGCCGTCTCCGGAGGCTGAAGCGGGACTTCGGCAACCAGATGTCCGTTGGCGCGCAGATGGTCGTTGTGCTCAAAGCATTCGTCGAGCACTGCGTGCCGCTCGTCCTCGGGCATCCCTTCGAATTTCCCTGGCTCGAGGTATCCCAGACATATGAATTTCATCCATTCCTCCCGGTTTCCTGTGACTCCTTAATTTCCTGTGACGCAGGAGACGCAGCTCATCGTTCTGCTATCAGATAGTCGTTAGAGAGGCCGAAAATCGACAGCCACTCCATTTCCTGGCCTCGTTAGGGAAATCCGCGGGGTTCGAGTGAATGGGTTCCGCGAGTCACAACCCTCGGGCCCGATCTGGCAAAAGCGCTTCTACGGCGCGGGGCGGGATGCTGGATCAGATCGTTGCAACGGTGTCGGACCGACTGGTACGATCCTTTCCGCGGGCGGGCGTCTTGGAGTGCGGGACGAAGCCGGCAGGGGGTACGAAATGGGCAGGCTGGTGTTCGGGATGATGCAGTCTCTCGACGGATACATTGCCGCTAATAGTCAGCTTTTCGGAACGTCGACGAGCCCGGGAGTGCCGGGAGGACCGGTGTTGCCGCCTCCGGGACCGGCGCTGGCTCGCCATTTCAATGATCACATGCTTGGGCTTGCGGGAATGTTGTATGGAAGGCGTATGTATGAGGTGATGCAGTATTGGGATGAGGACCAGCCAGACTGGGACGAGGGTGACCGCGACTTTGCAGCGCTGTGGCGCGCGAAGCCGAAATGGGTTGCATCGCACTCGCTGAAGTCGGTTGGCGCCAATGCCGCGCTGGTGATGGAGGATGTGGGAGCGTTCGCTGCGCGGCTGAAGGCGGAGATCGAGGGCGACATCGACGTTGCGGGGGCGGAGCTTGCGGGGAGTCTTACTGCACTTGGCCTGATCGACGAATATCGTCTTTATCTGCGTCCATTCGTGCTGGGCGGCGGCAAGCCATACTTCGCCGCGGCGCGTCCGCCACTGCGCTTGGTGAAGAGCGATGTTGTCGGAGAAGATGCGGTGATGCTGGTGTTTGTGCCTGCATAGGTTGAATTCGTTCAACTTTGACAACAGTCTTGTCTGACAATTGTTCGAGTAGCTCAAGCCAGTCTGAAGAACCCAGGATGGAGATTTTGTACCATGGCAAAGCTCGTGTATGGATTGAACCAGTCCTTGGATGGCTACGTCGACCATCAGAAATTTAAGCCAAGCCTGCCGCTCTTTCGCCACTACATCGAGTATGTGCGCGACCTGACGGGCATTGTGTACGGTCGCGGCATGTACGAGGTAATGCGTTATTGGGACGAAGACCAGGCGGACTGGGTCGCGGAGGAGCACGACTTCGCGGCGGCGTGGCGGAGTAAACCGAAGTGGGTTGTGTCGCGCACGTTGAAGTCGGTCGGGCCCAACGCCACACTTTTCGAGAATGACATCGAGGCAGCGATACATGGGCTGAAGGCCCAGCACGTGGGAGAGATTGCAGTTGCCGGACCAGGCTTGGCTGGAAGCCTAACCGACCTTGGTCTTATTGATGAGTATCGACTTTACCTCCACCCCATCGTACTTGGTCGCGGCACGCCATTCTTCGCCGGCCCCAGGCCGCCGCTCCACCTTGTTGCCAGCGATCGAATTACCGAAGACGTGATCAGGTTGACGTACGTTCCCGCTTAGTCGCAGGGTGCCCCACACAACTGGGGTCCCCGACGAGCGCCGACTTTGCGCTCGATGGGGTGGATGAGCGGGTTTCGAATGTCTGGGAAAGATTATTCCCAGCGAAGCGCTTGTATGGCGTCGACGCGGGCGGCGCGGGCGGCCGGGAGCATCGCGGCAACTACCGCTGAGCCCATCAGCACCAGCACAGAAACGATAACGGGCACTGCGCCCGGCATTTTTAGGTCACCGAAATAACTGCCCGCCACGCGCGCTACGACAAACCCGAAGGCCGCGCCCGCCAGAACGCCAACGGCAGCCATCACGGCGCCTTCCGCGACAACGCCTCGGAGAAGAGTCTTCGGCTGTGCCCCAAGCGCCAGGCGGATGCCGAATTCGCGGGTCCGCGCGCTCACGGAAAACGCCAGTACGCCCGCGACGCCAACCACGGCAATCAGCAACGCGACCACTGCGAACACGCCAAAGACCAGGGAGTTCAAGCGGTCTGGAGCAAGCACTTTTGCCCGGATGTCTTCGAGCGTGGCAGGATTCTCAACGGGTTCATCGGCGGACATCTCGCGGATAATCTTGGTTACCGGCGTCACCAGCGAATAAGGATCTGCGGTGGTGTGGATGAGGAGGTGGCCGCCGAAAATTGGACCGTCTGCAAAACTGTCGTAAACGGTGGATGTGGGCACGGGAACGATATGGTCGTCGTCCACATCGGCGACGACTCCAATAATGCGGTGCGGCGACTTGATTCTAGCCTTTTCCGCTTCCGGCCCGGGAACGAACTCAAGCACGGGATCGGTCCAATAGACATGCCGGCCGACGGCATCCTGCCCAGGAAACATGCGTTGTGCGAGAGTCGCGCTGACGATCACGACCGGCTCGTGATCGTGGTCATCGAGCGCGTTGAAATCACGCCCGGCAAGAATGGGAACGCCGAGCGCGCCGAAAAAGCCGGGAGAGATGCCCCGCCACATTGCGCGCGGATCGTCTTTGCCAGAGGTGTGACCATCACCAGAGAATTGCAAGCCTACACCGAAGTTGTCGGCATCGCGCCAGGGAGCGATCATACCGAAGGCCGTCTCGGTGACGCCGGGTAGCGCATTGATGCGACGCATCGATTCCTTGTAAAAATCGACGACTTGCTGAGGCGATTTTCCGTTGGACAGCGGCGGAACGTCGATGGCGAGGACGTGACGCGTATCGACCCCGGTCTCAGTCCTTTGCAACGCGATCAGCGTAGCGATCAACATGCTTGCGCCCACCAGCAGCACGAAAGACGCGGCGATTTGCGTGACGGCGAAAATGCGCTGGCGGCGGCTGGTGTTGCTGGTGATGCGGACGCTGCCGCTCGCCAGGTTCAGGCCGTTTGACGCGTCAGCCGAGGGCAGGCGCGGCACAAATGCCAAAATCACTGCCGCAACTACCGCCAGCCCCACTCCCACCCACAGCAGGCTGGAATCGACCTTCAAATCCAGCGCGCGAACCGAGAAGCGCGAGGCGTAGCGGGCCAGGATTGTGACCAACGGCTGCGCGCTCACCAGGGCGATTGCCGCGCCCGCGCCGCAGAGCACAAGGCTTTCGGCTAACAACATGCGGCGCAGCGCGCCGGTGCTTGCGCCGAGCGCGGCACGGATCGCGAGTTCGCCTTCGCGGCGAACCGACCGCGCCAGAATCAAGTTGGCAACGTTCGAGCACGCGATGATGAAGACCAGGCCCGAGGCAGCGAGAAGGACAAGGAGAATGCTACGCGCGCCTGAAGTAATCTGGTCCCGGAGCATCCTGACATCAATGCGGAAGCCGCCGTTCTCGGGATACGCTTCGGGGTGGTCCTTCTGCATGGAGGCGTAGACGGTGTGCAACTCGGCGCGGGCCTGGTCGAGAGTGGCGCCGGGTGCAAGCTTACCGAAGAGCTCGGTCATGCGATGGATGCGGCCCGTAACCATGGTGGCGGAAAGATGATGCGGGCTCGTGACCACGTTGCCGATAATCTCTGTATCCGCGGGATACGGGACACTGGGTTCGAGGACGCCGATGATCGTGGCGGAACGATCGCCAATGCTGCTCAGCCGAACCGTCCTGCCGATCACACCAGGATCTTTTTTGTAGACGGTGGACCAGAAGCGATACGTGAGCACGATGACGCCGGGTGCGTTGGGACCGTCGTCCCGAGGTCCGATAAGGCGCCCGAGAACAGGACGCAGACCCATTACTTCAAAATAGTTGCCGCTGACGACGCCGCCTTGCACGACGCGCGGTTCACCGAGTCCGACCATCGTAAAGGTCATCGTCGAGAAGTCGCCGAACTCGCTCACGGAATGGACCCTGGCTTCGATGTCCTTCAATTCGGGCACGGAGAACGCGATGTTGTCGGCTCCGATGCCGGGGGCGCTCTGGCGGATATACACGAGCCGATTCTCGTCACGGTTGACGAGCGGCTTGAGCAGCACTCCGCGCACGAGCGTGAAGATCGCGGCATTCGCGCCGATGCCGAGCGCCAGCGTGAGGATCACGATGGTCGCCATCCCTTTGCTGCGCCTCAGTGAGTGGAACGCAACTCTCAGATCGCGGAAAAATGACATGTTCCTCGCCCCCTACGCGTTTTCCAGCACCACGCCTGCCAACAGAAAGACCCACGTTCTAAATCACTTATAACGGACCGCGTCGCGGGGAGTGGTCGTTTTCGGCAGCCCAATGCCCAAATTCGGACAGCAACTTGGGTGTGTGGAATCCCGCGACACAAAAGGTGTGGTTCATAGCACCCCCGAAGCCGAATTTTTCAGCGGCCTGTGAAGTCAACTGCATTTCTTCGCCATTGCGGCACGCCTGACGGCGTGCCCCTTCAAGAGTCGCCGAACTTCTTTTGGATCTCCTTTTGGGTCTCGGGATCGAAGTCGGTTAGGTCAAACATCCGGCGAACTTCGACCATTTCGCTGTCCTTTCCGGGGATGCGCGAGGCCCATTCGAGCGCCTCTTCGCGCGACTTTACTTCGATGATCCAGTAGCCGCCAACCACTTCCTTGGCTTCGGTAAACGGCCCGTCGGTAACTTTCGATTTTCCGCTCTTGAAAGTGACGCGCGCGCTCATCGTCGAGGGCGGGGTTAGACCGTCGAGCGCGCGCAGCACGCCGGCCTTCCCTAGTTCCTCGTTGTACTTGCCCATTGCCTCCATGTCTTTGAGGTCGGGTACTGTGCCGGGTTTTGCATTTTCGTAGTCTTTCGGAAACATGATCATCATGAAGCGCATGGTGTTCTCCTTGAGGGTTATGCGGACGCCGTATCAGGACCGCTGCTTTTATTTAAGAGCCTGGACCGCGCTGGGCCTGGAAAATTGCGAGGCGCCGGGTGCGCGGTGCGGCTCCACTTACTTAGTCGAACGAGGTGTGGCCGAATCGGCATGCGATTCGCGAGTCTTTCGCGTAGCGTATCGCCTCGGAAACACTTTCTGGCAGGCCCGGTTTCCCGGCCTTCACTACATAGTCGAACGGCCGCACCTGAATTCGACAAGCCGTCCAGGAAAACTTTTGTCACTGCCCCGCACTCCGCCGCGACGCTTTTGGCTTCTCTGCTAAACAGGCTTGCCGGTGGCGAAAGCCTTGCGCAGCGCAGTCTTCCAGCTCGCGCTGAATTGTTTGGAGGCTTCAGCGTCCGGCACCAGGAGATCGAATCCGTGAAAGGCGCCGGGTACGACCAGAAGCTCGGTTGCAATTCCGGCCTGGACGAGCCGGAGCGCGTACTCCATGTCTTCTTCGACGAACAAGTCGATAGAACCGACGCCGATCCAGGCCGGAGGCAGGCCGGCGACGCTGGCTACCCGGGCGGGGACGGCGCCTGCCGGAACCGTGGATGCGCCTGCTGTAACACCGAGCAGCGAGCTCCAGGCCAAACGATTGGCACTCGCAGTCCACAGAAAGTGGCCAATCGCGGGGGGCACTGGGTGGGTGCTGCCGGTTCGGTCGTCCAACTGGGGGTAGATGAGCAGCTGGAAGACGACGGGAACTTCGTTGCGGTCGCGCGCGTGAATCGCCAGACTGGCTGCGTGGCCGCCGCCCGCGCTCTCACCGCCCACGGCAATTTTGGAGCGATCAATGCCAAGCTCCGCTGCATGGGCGTGGACCCATTTGAGCGCGGCGTAATTGTCCTCAAGCGAGCCGGGATAGCGCGTCTCCGGAGCCAGCCGGTAGTCAACCGAGACGACGACGCAATGGCAATCCGTCGCGACCCCCTGGATATGGGGCATCCACCAGGGATCGGTCATCATAAAGCCGCCGCCATGCATGTGAAGCAACAACGGCTTGCCCTTCTCCGACGGCGCGGGATCAACGATCCAGAGACGGACCTCGGGTGCTCCTGGCGGCCCGGGGATATGCCGTTGAACGGGCTGCGGTGCGGGAGCAGGTAACGGCGGTGCGCCGGGCAATTGCCGGAACTTGCTGACCATCTCCGCTGAGAGGTCAAAAGCGGGGAACTGCTTGAGCACAGGAAGAAGTTCCGGATCGACAAGGGAATATGGGTCGGCAATCGCCAGCGAAGGTCCCGAGCGCAAGGCTTGCTCAACCTCCGCCAGCGCAGCTGCCGGCGCGAGTCCCATAGCCAGACCAAAGCCGGCAGTGCGGATAGCGAAATCGCGACGAGTAAGTGGATTGCTCATATGAGTTGGTCAAGACGGTGCATATTCCGAAGTGGCGGCGGCCGGGCTATTTGGTTGCGCCCTTCGGGTCAGGTGCGAAAAGAAGCTCGCGCACCTCGCTCGATGCACGGCAGGCGACGGCGCCCTTGCGCGCCCACGCCAGCGCCTCGTCCATATCAGCGGCTTCCAGTATCCAGAAACCGCCCATGTGCTCCTTGGTCTCAGTGTACGGCCCGTCGGTGACGAGCACCTTGCCGTCGGGCTGGGCCCGCAGCGACTTGGCCTTACCAGCCGGGGAAAGGCCGCAGGCGAACTTCCTGGCGCCGGCAGCAATCATTTCGCGGTTGAGCGCATGGATATTCTCGATCATCGCTTCAGTTTCGACGGACGGGTTGTAGTCGTCGGGGTGGTAGACAGCAACTAGATACTGTGGCATGACTTCTCCTTTATCTCTTCTGTCGGGCCGGTTGCCCTGCCTTCACAAGATAGTCGAACGGCCAGAACGGAATTCGACAGGTCGTCGAAGAAATTTAAGCCTGGGCCTCCTGCCCGCCATAAACTGCCTAAAAAGGAATGTCTTCATCCGCGATGACCATCGGACTATCGAGTCGCAAATCGAGCAGGATGCGGGAAGACTGATCGAGAAATTCGTCTCGATCCATAAAAATGACGTGACGCCGTTGACCCGCATCAAGCTGTTCCACGAGCCACGTCCGCCAGCGAGACCTGGGCCACCCTACCTACCGCGCAATCGCGGAATCGAAGTCGTACGCGTGCTCCACGGCGCACGCGACTTGAAGCCCTTGTTCGACGAAGGCGGTTGAGCCTTTCTTATTTCAACTGCCGAATCCGCTCTTGCAGGAATTGCCGCTCGGGTTCCTGTTGGGTCAGGGCCAGAGCTTTCTCATAAGAGGACCGAGCCTCCGCTGTCCTGCCGAGCCTGCGGTACATATCGGCGCGGGCTGAATGTGCCAGGTAATAGTTTGCCAACTCGCCATATTCCAACGCCGCGTCAATCTGCGCCAGCCCAGCCTCTGGGCCATCGCGCATGGCAATGGCTACGGCACGATTGAGCTCTACAACGGGCGAAGGCTGAATCTGTAGCAATTGGTCGTAAAGCGTAACAATCTGCCGCCAGTCGGTCACGGCGAACGATTCCGCCTCCGCGTGAACGGCCGCAATCGCAGCCTGCACTGTGTAGGAGCCGAAGCGTCGGGAGTTCAGGGCTTTCTCCACCAATGCCACTCCCTCGGCGATCTGCTCCCGGTTCCAGAGCGAGCGATCCTGGTTCTCCAGCAAAATCAGCTCGCCGGTTGGCGAGGTCCTGGCGGCGCGACGGGATTCCTGGAGCAACATCAGGGCGAGCAGCCCCGTTATTTCGGAACCCCAGACCTCCGGCTCGGGCTGGAGTTCGGCCAGCAAGCGGCCCAGTCGAATCGCCTCGCCGGTCAGCTCGGCCCGGGTTACTTCCGCTCCTGCCGCAGCCGAATAACCCTCGTTGAAGACGAGATAGATGACCTGAAGCACCGCGTCCAGCCGCTGTGGCAATTCCTGCGGCGTCGGCACCTCGTAGGGAATCCGTGCCTCTCGAATTTTTGCCTTGGCGCGCACAATGCGCTGCGCCAGCGTACGCGGAGTGGTGAGGAAGGCCTTGGCGATCTCCTCGGTGGTCAGGCCGCACACCTCACGCAAGGTGAGGGCGACGCGCGCTTCCGGCGCCAGAGACGGATGACAGCAGGTAAAAATCAGGCGCAGCCGATCATCCTCAAGGCTGTCCTCTTCCTTGGAGCTTTCCGCCGAAGTCCACTGCCTTTCGAGATGTCGCGCGAGCTCGTCTTGAGAAGAGTCAAATCTTGCCCGTCGACGCAGAGTATCAATAGCTTTGAAGCGGGCCGTCGAAATCAGCCAGGGGCGCGGGTTGCCGGGGACTCCACTCGTCGGCCACAGGCTGAGCGCAGCCGCAAAGGCTTCGTGCATTGCCTCCTCGGCAAGGTCAAAATCACCGAGCAATCGGATCAGGGTTGCCAGAATTCGCCCCGACTCCACGCGATAAAGGGAGTCGAGCAATTCGCGTATCGGCTCGGTGGAAGGCTCGGACATGACGATGACCTTAGCAAACCAGCTGGCACGAATCAATTTTGGCAAACGGGGATCGATGCAAGGAGCCCGGTCGTGACTGTGAACTCCGGAAGACCGAACGCATCCTGAGTTGCCGCAAAATGAGGTGCCTAGTCGTGCATCTCCGGCGTGGCGGCCAGCAGCGTGCGGGTATAGAGATGCTGCGGCGAAGTGGTGATCTGCTGCGTCGTCCCCACCTCCACCAGTTCTCCGCGCTGCATGACGGCGATGCGGTCGGCGAGATAGCGCACGATCGGCATGGAATGCGAGATGAACAGGTACGTGAGCTGAAACTCGCGCTGGAGCTGCTTGAGCAGGTTGACGATTTGCGCTCCCACGCTGACGTCGAGGGCGGAAACGGGCTCGTCGGCGACGATGAAGCGCGGCCGCACGATCAGCGCGCGCGCGATGCCGATGCGCTGGCGCTGGCCGCCGCTGAACTCGTGAGGGTAGCGACGCAGCGTGGAGGCGTCGAGCCCGACGGCGCGCAGGACTTCGGCGGCGCGTTCGCGGCGGGGACGATCGCTCTGGCCACCGTGAATCGCGATGGGCTCGCAGACGGTCTGCTCCACCGTCATGCGGGGATCGAGCGAACCGAAGGGGTCCTGGAAGATAATCTGCATGTCGCGGCGTAAACGGCGCAGGTCCGATCCGCGCGCGCGCAGGACGTCGTGGCTATCGAAGATGACTTGGCCGGAGTCGGGTTCAATGAGCCGCAATAGCATCCGTCCCAAAGTGCTTTTGCCGGAACCGGATTCGCCGACCAAGCCCAGCGTCTCGCCAGCTTCAATGGTGAGGGAAACGTCGTTGACGGCGCGGACTTGCCCTTTGGCACCCATGCCGAGCACCGATTGTTCCACGTGGAACATTTTCGCGAGGTGATGGGTTTCCAGAAGGGGCATGGCCGGGCACAAGAGATTAGCCTCTCGCTTTGACCTCCGCCAGCACCTCTTCGGCGTGGCCTTCGGGCTTCACCGGGGAAAAGATGTGCAGTATCTTCCCGTCCGGCCCGATGAGAAACGTGCTGCGCACAATGCCGATTACTTTCTTGCCATACATGTTTTTCTCTTTCAGCACGTCAAACTTCCTGGCCACTTCTTTCTTGTCGTCGGCCAGCAAGGTATACGGCAGCTCCTCTTTTTCCTTAAACTTGAGTTGCGCCTTGGGAGTGTCGGGCGAAATGCCCAGGACGACCAATCCGGCTTTTTGCAGCTTGCTGTATGCGTCGCGGAACCCGCGCGCTTCAATGGTTCAGCCGGGCGTGTTGGCTTTGGGATAGAAAAACAGGACCACGTTCTGTCCGCGAAACTGCTCCAGCGAAACCGGGTTTCCGTTTTCGTCGGGCAGCGTGAAGTCGGGAGCTTTGCTGTTGATTTCCATGACTCAATATCTATACCGCAATTCCGGCCGCCGGGCCATCGCAACTCTTCTCGCGCTGTGGTCGCTGGCCGCATTTAGCCCTGGCCAGATTCGCGATCGTACCCAGCACTCCGATCAGCAGCCCGCCCAGACGTCAGGCACCGCAAAGAAGAAAGATAAGCGCGGACCGCGGGCCATCGCAGTGCTCGAGTTCCTGCCCGGCGGCGGCGCGAGGCTTGTCCCGGTCGCGTTGTGGGTCGACGACCGCTTCTACGATGCCAGCCTCTATGGCGCCAATCCCGAACCTATGGCGCTGCAACCGGAGACGGTCTACGAGGCCACTGACTACGGCGAGCCCACCGGCCTCTTCACCGTCACTACTCCGGAGCAGGTCAAGGGAAGCTGGGTCGGCACAGGCCACTGGAAGCCCGAGCTTCCGCTCGACAAGAAGCTGGCGCAGGAAGCTACCAAACAACCCAAGCCGACGCTCTCCGACAATGCCGCCGACGATCGTCCCGTGCTGCGCCGCGCAGCGGGATCAGGCGGGTCGTCCAGCTCCGGAAGTTCCAGCGACTCCGGTTCGTCGCAAACCCCATCGTCGAGTAGCACGAATTCTTCGGCCAGTAACGCCGCTCCAAATCCGAATGAACCCTCCGACCGGCCAACGCTGAAGAAGCCTTCCTCGGACACAGCTGCGACATCGCCAGCCCCCACAACAACTTCGCCCGCGCCTTCGGCCGGCAGCGCGGGCGAAGT
>Ga0224556_1000354_pt1 | contig 11841 bp, 12 predicted proteins | sample 714S315metaG_FD_183007 | JGI IMG/M metagenome (GOLD analysis project Ga0224556, IMG submission 183007) | Peat soil microbial communities from Stordalen Mire, Sweden - 717 S3 1-5 | ecosystem: Environmental > Terrestrial > Soil > Wetlands > Peat | place: Sweden: Norrbotten County, Stordalen Mire...
CATCAAACCGGCGGCGATGCGCAGGAGCGTGGATTTGCCGCAGCCGGAGCGTCCTAGCACGCCCACGATCTCGCCTTCGCGAAGGCTGAAGCTGATGTCGTCGAGAATGACGGAGGGTTCGCCATTCGGCCGCGTGAAGGCCTTTTGGATGTGGGATAGATCAAGAACGGTCTTATTTGCGATCGTTGGCTTTTGCGCGGCCTCAAGCATTGGCGTGCCTCTCAGTCCAGCCGGAAATGACGCTCGCCGTAGTGGTAGAGTCGGCGCCAGAGAACGCGGTTGAAGAAAATCACATAAAGCGACATGACCGCAATGCCGAGCACAATACGCGGATAGTCGGCCGCGGCCGTCATCTCCGCGATATAGGCGCCGAGCCCCTGCGCGGTGAGATGCGTCTGGCCCCACGAGACCGACTCGGCGACGATGCTGGCATTCCAGGAACCGCCGGATGCGGTGATGGCGCCGGTTACATAATAGGGGAAGATCCCCGGCAGGATTACATTGCGCCACCATTTCCAGCCATGGATCTGGAAATTATCGGCAGCCTCCAGAAAATCGGTTGGATAAGCCGTCGTGCCGGCAATGACATTGAAGAGGATATACCACTGGGTCCCGAGGATCATCAAAAAGCTCAGCCAGATATTCGGGTTGAGATCGAAGCGGACGACCATGATGACCACAAAGGGAAATAAAAGATTTGCCGGAAAGGCCGCGAGGAACTGCGCGAGCGGCTGGATCTTTTCGGCAAGTTGCGGCCTAAGACCGATCATGACCCCGATCGGCACCCAGATAATTGAGGTCAATGCGATGAGGATAGCGACGCGCAGCAGCGTATAGGCCCCAAGCCGCAGGACAGTAAAAACATCCTCCCAGCCGCATTCGGTCGCCACATAGCGGACGATGATGCTGGCGCCGTAGAGGGCCGTGAGGATGATGGCGGCATACCAGAAAGCATCGGCGGCGCGGCTGCGCACTGACGTCTCGGTCACGAGCGGACCCGGAACGGAGGTGTTGAGAATCGGAGCACGCAGCGCTTGCTTCATCACATAGTCCAGGGGGCGGACCGCCATTTGCAGAAACCGGCCGTGCCGCACGACATTCAGGAACCAAGAACGCGGCAAGGTTTGCGCGGCTGCTTGCTCGAACCGGAAATGGTCGGCCCAAACGACCAGCGGCCGGAACATGAGTTGATCGTAGAGAAGGATGACGACAGTCATCGCTCCCAGCGCCCAGCCGATCGCGCCGAGATTTTGCTGCTCGATCGCAAGAGCAACGTAGGAGCCGATGCCCGGCAGCGCGATCTGTTCGTTGCCAACGCTGATCGCCTCGGAGGCGACGACGAAGAACCAGCCGCCGGACATGCTCATCATCATGTTCCAGACGAGACCGGGGACGGCGAAAGGCGCTTCGAGACGCCAGAAGCGCTGCCAGGAGGAGAAACGAAAGGCGCGGCTCGCCTCGTCGAGATCGTTTGGAATGGTGCGCAGCGACTGATAGAAGCTGAACGCCATATTCCAGGCCTGGCTGGTGAAGACCGCGAAGATCGATGCGAACTCGGCACCAAGCACGCGGCCCGGGAAGAGGTTCATGAAGAACACGACGGTGAACGATATATAGCCGAGGATCGGAACAGATTGCAGGACGTCGAGGATCGGAATGAGGATGATCTCGGCACGCCTGCTCTTTGCCGCCAAGGTCCCATAGGTCAAGGTGAACAGGAGCGAAGCCACCATGGCCGCGAGCATGCGCAGGACGGTGCGCACCGCATAGAAAGGCAACATCGCGGGATCGAGGGAGATCGGCGCAGTTTGCACCGCTTCGAGCGGTGCAAAGGTTCCTTTCGCACCGATTGCCAGCAGCGCCAACACAGCAAAGATCAGCGGGAATGCAATAAAGTCCCACCGATTGGGCGCCACGAGCCTCGCCGGGCGGATCAGCGTGCGCCAATGGTTTGGGGCGTTCATTGCTCTAGCCATGAATCGTGGTGAAGCATGACTTCACACCCACCCTCAAGAAAAAGATCGTCGATTTAGCGCGACACCGCTTTGATATATGTCAAGCTCAAGGTGTGGCATTTAGGTGTTGGTGTGGAAACATCTGAGTTTCCCCCTGGGCGGAAAGGGGGTGGAAGGCGCCCGCATCTCGCCAAATATTCTCGATTTTTTGGGCGCCTTAAGTGATATGCATAAAAAGAGAGAGGGCGCGACTGGTTCTGCTGCCCAATACCAATCAACCCTAGATAGCAGTAGGCAAGCTCCATGCGTCGCGGAGAGGGCACGTGAAACTTCGGGTCGGCTATGAATTGCAATATGAATTTCCGCAACCGACGCCGCTGATCGGGATGTTGAATATCCATTACTCCCGTGTGGCCGATCTCGCGGCGCCTGATCATATCGTGATCCTCCCCCCGGTTCCGATATCCTGCTACCGCGACGGGTTTGGCAATTGGTGCAGCCGGATTCTGGCCCCGGCTGGCCATATGATCCTCTCCACTGACGCTGTCGTGACGGATTCCGGCCTGCCCGATGAGGTCGCGCCGGACGCGGGCCAGGTTGCGGTGGAGAATCTTCCGGAAGAAGCTATTGTTTTTCTTCTTGCGAGCCGTTTCTGCGATAGCGATCGCTTGTTGGATTTGGCTTGGACTTTGTTTGGGGGCACTTTGCCTGGCTGGGCGCGGGTGCAGGCGATCTGCGATTATGTGAATCAGCGCATCACTTTCAATTACGATCACGCCCGGGTGACACGGACGGCGTCGGAAGCCTATCAGGAAGGCCGCGGCGTCTGCCGCGATTATGCGCATTTGGCCGTCGCATTCTGCCGCGCCTTGAACATTCCGGCGCGCTATTGCACCGGCTATCTCGGCGACGTTGGCACGCCGCCTCCGTTTCCGCCGGGCGATTTCGCGGCATGGTTCGAGGCCTATCTTGGCGGCCGATGGTACACGTTTGACGCGAGGAACAATGTGCCGCGCATCGGCAGAGTGCTTCTGGCCAGGGGACGCGACGCCGCCGATGTCGCGATCACGACGACCTTCGGGCCCAATACGCTGACAAGTTTTCGAGTCTGGACGGACGAGATCGAGGAGGGGCAGGCGTGATATTCCCGATCACGCGAAAATTTACGCTTGCCTGATGCGGCACGTCAGACATCATACTCCCTATTGCAAGGCGATCATCAAACCTTGCTAACTCTGTTTTGGCCCAACCCTATTTTTTCAGCCGTTTTAACCAGAGCTTGGCCTGCGTCCGGACATTTTTGGGCGCGGTGCCGCCGAAACTGGTCCGGCTGCGCACCGAGTTTTCGACGCCGAGAACCGCGAAAACATCCTCGCTGATTCGCGGCTCGATGGCCTGCATTTCGGCAAGAGAGAGCTTTTCAAGGCCCTTTTTTTGCGTAGCTGCGATAGCAACGAGGCGCCCGGTGATGTGGTGCGCCTCGCGAAACGGCAGTTTCAGGGTCCGCACCAGCCAATCGGCGAGATCGGTCGCGGTCGCATAGCCCAATCCCGCGGCCGTTTTCATGCGCTTGAGATCGGGGGTGAGATCGCCAACCATCCCGGTCATCGCGGCCATACAAAGCGAAAGCGAGTGCAGTGCGTCGAATGTGCCTTCCTTGTCTTCCTGCAAATCCTTCGAATAGGCGAGCGGCAGGCCCTTCATCACGATAAGCAAGGCGTTGAGCGCGCCGATAATCCGGCCCGACTTGCCGCGGATAAGCTCCGCCGCGTCTGGATTGCGCTTTTGCGGCATGATCGACGAGCCCGTCGAAAATTTGTCCGAGAGGCCAGCAAAGCCGAATTGCGGCGTCGCCCAGAGCACGATTTCCTCGGCGAGGCGGGACAGATGAACGGCGCAAATCGCGGCAGCACTCAAGGTTTCGAGCACGAAATCGCGATCGGCCACGCTGTCGAGCGAATTTGCCGTCGGGCGGTCGAATCCAAGCGCTTTTGCGGTCATCGCCCGGTCGATGGCAAAAGAGGTTCCGGCCAGCGCGGCGGCGCCGAGCGGCGATTCATTGAGGCGGGTGCGGGCATCGCGCAATCTCGAGCGGTCGCGCGAAAACATTTCCACATAGGCCAAGAGATGATGGCCGAAGGTGACGGGTTGTGCCGGTTGCAGATGCGTAAACCCTGGCATCACGCTTGCCGCATGGGCGAGGGCCTTCTCGGCGAGCGCTTTTTGCAAGTCGCGTAATTGTTCGTCGAGCGCGTCTATGCTCTCGCGAATCCAGAGGCGGAAATCGAGTGCGACCTGATCGTTGCGCGAGCGCGCGGTGTGAAGCCGCCCCGCGACGGGTCCGATCAACTCCGTGAGCCGCGCTTCGATGTTCATATGAATATCTTCGAGCGCGCGCGAAAATTTGAATGTTCCCGCCTCGATTTCACGAAAGATTTCGTCTAAGCCGCCGCTGATCGCTTGCGCGTCCGAGGGTTCCAATATACCGGTTTGCGCCAGCATGGCGGCATGCGCCTTGGAACCTTCTATATCTTGGCGGGCAAGCCGAAAGTCGAAACCGATCGAGGCATTGATTTCTTCCATGATGACGTCAGGTCCGCTCGCGAACCGGCCGCCCCACATTTTGTTGCTCATCGTCTCGCGCTCTTCAAAAAGACCAATGTCCGCATGACAGAACCTGCTTCCAAAAAGGATCGCGTGCCGCGCCACTCACGCACTATTGCATTTGTGGTAGGGGCCTTGGCCTTATTGGTGCTGGGGTTTGTCCTATACGGGATCAAAGCACCGGGCGGCAAGGAAGCCGCTGTGGCCCCGGCCTGTCCCGGCGCGGCGGCGACGGCGGCGCGGCTCAAACCGCTGGTACATGGCGAGATCGCGGCCTTGAGCATCGCGTCACAGCCTAAACCTTTGCCGGAGCTCATGTTCGACACACCGGAGGGGACGAAAGCCAATCTGGCGGATTTCAAAGGGCGGACGGTTCTCCTCAACCTGTGGGCGACATGGTGCGTTCCGTGCCGCCAGGAAATGCCCGCGCTCGACCGGCTAGAGGGCCAGCGCGGTTCCAAGGATTTTTCAGTGGTCGCGGTGAATATTGATACGTCGCGGCTCGACCGGCCGAAGGCATTCATGGACGAAATCGGGGTAAAAAATCTCAAGCTTTATAGTGATCACACGGCGGATGTGTTTGAAACCCTGAAGCAGACGGGCAAGGTGATTGGGCTGCCGACGACGATCCTCATCGGCAAGGATGGCTGCGAAATCGGCACGATGGCAGGACCGGCGCAATGGGATTCCCAAGATGCGCTGACGCTGATCGACGCGATTCAAGGATGATCATTCTCATGCAAAGCCGAAAGCTCCCGCCTGTGATGCGCGGCTGAGTTTTCCGAAAAGCAGCAGAAGATGATTTGTTCAAAGTCCTCACGCCTTGCCGCCGTGACTGTCTTGACTGCGATCGCCGCCGCCCGTGCCGCCGGAAATCCATAGACGCCGGTTGAGATTGCCGGAAAAGCAATCGCGCGCAATTGATGATCCCGCGCGATTTCAAGCGAGCGGCGATAGCAAGAGGCCAAAAGATCGTCCTCTCCACTGGTGCCGCCCTGCCAGACTGGGCCGACAGTATGGATGATATAGCGGGCGGGCAGGCCATAGCCGGAGGTTATTTTTGCTTCGCCCGTCGCGCAGCCGCTGAGCTTGCGGCATTCCGCGAGGAGGCCAGGCCCTGCGGCACGATGGATCGCACCGTCGACGCCGCCCCCGCCGAGAAGCGAAGGATTGGCGGCGTTCACAATGGCGTCAATGGCGAGGCTCGTGATGTCTCCCACGATGACTTCAAGCATCGGGCTGAAACCAGCTGCGCGATGCCGGGCATTTCGTGCAAGCATGCAAGCAGCGTGGCTGGTTTCGGTCTCGTGCGCCGGAAATGGTTAAGTCTTCGCCGGCTGCGCGACGGCGATGCCCTTGGCTGCCAAATGCGCGGTGAGCTCGCCAGATTGAAACATTTCCCGGACAATATCGCAGCCGCCAAGGAATTCGCCCTTGACGTAAAGCTGCGGGATCGTCGGCCAGTTCGAGAACTCCTTGATTCCCTGACGAATCTCGTCGCTGGCGAGGCAGTTCACCGGCTCGTAAGTGACGCCTACGTGATTCAAGATCTGCACGAGTTGGCCCGAAAATCCGCATTGCGGGAAGTTCGGGGTTCCTTTCATGAATAACACGACATCATTTTTGTCGATTGTCGCTTGGATTTCATCCTTGATAGGCATTGCCGGTCCTTTCAGATAAAAGATGTTAAGCCTTACTTTGGCGCCGAAGTTTGCAGCTGCAGCGCATGCAGGGCGCCGCCCATGGCATCGCCGAGCGCCTTATAGACAAGCTGGTGTTGCTGGAGCTTGGATTTGCCGGCGAATTCCGAGGACGTCACGGTCGCCGCCCAATGGTCATTGTCGTCCACGAGGGCGGTGATTTCGACCTTCGCGTCGGGAATGCCCTGCTTGATCAGGCGTTCGATTTCAGATGATGGCATGGCCATGGATTGGTCTTCCTCGTCTCTTTGACTTGCTCGTATCTTTCTCGCCGTTTGCCTAGCAAAAATCGCACCCCGCTTGCTTATTCAGCTCGCTTAAGAATGCGATTGAGCCATGTAGCGGGGCAGCCAAGCTTCGTTGGCCAGCGCGAGATCATCCAGCAATATGGCGGTCCCGGCGCTAAGGGTCAACGTATCCCCGCCGGTTGCGCCGATGATTTCGCAGGCGACTCCAGCGCGTTCCGCCGCATCCCGGATCGCCGCCGCGCTTTCCGGCGCGGCTGTGACGACATAACGCGCCTGATCCTCGCCGAAGAGAAAGCCGAGCGTAGGCAGGGACGGCGAAATCTCTATCGAAGCGCCAATTGCGCCCGCCATCGCCATTTCAGCGAGCGCCACAGCTAAACCGCCATCCGAAATGTCATGCACAGCAGTCACGGTCTGGCTGGCGATGAGGCCGCGCACAAAATCCCCATTGCGCCTTTCCGCTGCCAGATCGACCGGCGGCGGCGCCCCAATCTCGCACCCGCAAATCTCGCGCAAATAAAGGGACCGACCGAGCCAGCCTGCGGTTTCTCCGATCAGAAGAATTGTTTCGCCAGGCCGTTTGAACGGCAAACTCGCGGTCAGGCTCACATCTTCGATCAGGCCAACGCCGCCGATCGCGGGGGTCGGCGCAATCGCGCTTCCGCTGCTCTCATTATAGAGGGACACATTGCCGGAAACGACCGGGAAATCGAGCGCCCGGCACGCCTCGCCGATCCCCTCGATACAGGCGATCAGCTGGCCCATGATCTCCGGCTTTTCGGGATTGCCGAAATTCAGATTGTCGGTGATGGCGCGGGGCCGGGCGCCGACGGCGGTCAGGTTGCGCCAGGCTTCCGCGACGGCCTGTTTGCCTCCCTCGAATGGGTCGGCTTGGCAGTAGCGCTGCGTCACATCGGTTGTCAGTGCGAGCCCCTTCGGCCCATCCCCGATGCGAATGACCGCTGCGTCGCCGCCCGGCGCCTGCACCGTATTGCCGAGGATCAAATGGTCGTATTGCTCATAGATCCAGCGCTTGGAACACAAATCGGGCGTGGCGATCAAACGCGCCAGCGCCTCGGCAAGGGGAATTGGCGCGGCAATGCTGGCCGGATCAATTGGCGCTTGCTTGGGCGAGGGGATGTGCGGGCGATCATAAAGTGGCGCGGTGTCGCCAAGCTCCTTGATCGGCAAATCCGCTTTGACTTGCCCCCGATGGGTGACGGTGAAGCGGAGCGTGTCCGTGGTCTCACCGATGACGGCGAAATCGAGCCCCCATTTGCGGAAGATCGCCTCCGCCTCTCGCTCCTTGGCCGGATCGAGCACCATCAGCATCCGCTCCTGGCTCTCGGACAGCAGCATTTCATAAGCGGACATGCCGGTCTCGCGGCAGGGCACCCTATCGAGATCGAGAGCGATCCCAAGATTGCCCTTGGCGCCCATTTCCACGCCCGAGGAGGTGAGGCCCGCCGCGCCCATGTCCTGGATCGCGATGACGGCGCCGGTCTGCATCAATTCGAGGCAGGCTTCGAGCAGAAGTTTCTCGGTGAAAGGATCGCCGACCTGCACGGCGGGACGCTTTGCCTCCGCGTCGGCGTCGAAAGCGGCAGAGGCCATGGTCGCGCCATGGATGCCGTCGCGGCCGGTCTTCGAGCCGAGATAGACGACCTTATTTCCGACACCGCTCGCCTTGGCATAGAAAATCTCATTTGCCTTGGCGATGCCAACAGCCATGGCATTGACCAGAATATTCCCGTCGTAGCTTTTGTCGAAATTCGTCGATCCGCCGACGGTCGGAACTCCGAAACTATTGCCATAGGCGCCGATCCCGGCAACGACGCCTGCGACAAGATGGCGCGTGCGCGGATGTTCCGGCGCGCCGAAGCGCAAGAGGTTAAGGCAAGCGACCGGCCGCGCGCCCATCGTGAAAACATCGCGTAAGATTCCGCCAACCCCCGTCGCGGCGCCCTGAAAGGGCTCGATGAAGGAGGGGTGGTTGTGGCTTTCCATCTTGAAGACGCAGGCGAGCCCATCGCCAATGTCGATAACGCCTGCGTTTTCGCCTGGCCCCTGGATCACCCACGGCGCCTTGGTCGGAAGTTTGCGCAGATGAAGCCGCGAGGATTTGTAGGAACAATGCTCGTTCCACATGGCCGAGAAAATACCGAGTTCGGTGAAGCTCGGCGTCCGGCCGATGAGGGCGAGGATTCGCGCATATTCGTCCGGCTTCAGACCATGCGCGGCGGCGAGCTCGGGAGTGATATCGGGTTCTATGGCATTCACGATTGCCTCGTCCTTGCGCCTGTTGCTGGCTTCGAAGCGCGTCTTTTTCTCGATCCGGCATCCTGTCCGAAGCATTGACTTCTGCCTGGGCGAGTCCGGCGATGACGAAGGCTGAGATGGAAGCGAAACTCAAGCCGCCCTTGTAAAACCCGCCACGCCTTCGAACAAGCCGCGCCCATCAATCCCGCCGACCAGCGGATCGATGAGATTTTCCGGATGCGGCATCAGACCAAGAACCCGGAAATTTTCCGAATAAATCCCAGCGATAGCGTTGGTTGACCCGTTGGGATTTGCGCCGCCGCCAATAACACCTCGCGCGTTAGAATAGCGGAAGGCAACGCGGCTATCCCCTTCGAGGCGTCTAATTGTCTCCGCATCCGCCTCATAATTGCCCTCGCCATGCGCGATCGCGACTTTGATTACCTGGCCCTTGGCATAGTGCGATGTGAACGGCGTATCATTGCGTTCTACCGTCAAATGCTGCATCCGGCAGACGAAGCGCAAATTGGCGTTGCGCATCAAGACGCCGGGCAAAAGTCCGGCTTCGACCATGATTTGAAAGCCATTGCAGATACCGAGAACCAACCCGCCCCGGGCGGCATGAGCTCGCACCGCGTCCATGACGGGCGCCCGTGCGGCGATCGCCCCGCAGCGCAAATAATCGCCATAGGAAAATCCGCCAGGTAGCAGGACGAGATCAGTGCCAGCGGGCAGGGCAGTCTCACCATGCCAGACGAGGGACGGCTTTTTGCCGGTCACTTTCTCGATGGCGCGGATCGCATCCCGCTCACGATTAGAGCCTGGGAATAGAATGATGGCGGCGTTCATGTGTGGTTGATGTTTTCCTCGCTCATGGCGATTTCCGCGCGCGAATGGCCATGCGTGAACGATTTAGAGGAGTTCCAGTTCCACCTGGAAATTCTCGATGACCTGATTTGCCAGCAATTTCTCGCAAGCGCCGCGCAGCATTCCCGCCGCCGCGGTTCGATCGGCTGTCGCGAGTTCCATCTCGAATATTTTGCCTTGCCGCACGCTGTCAATGCCATCGATCCCGAGCGATTTGAGCGCGCCCTCTATGGCCTTGCCTTGCGGATCGAGAATACCGTCCTTGAGGGTGACGATAACCCGCGCTTTCATCTATCGATCTTTCGTGAAGAATTACAGAGACATCGCCCATGAGGGCGCAATCAATGATGTGCCCGAAGGGACAGCGGCCGGCGCGGGGCCGGCCGGATCCGTCACTGGACGAGCTTTGGCCCAACCGCACGCGGCTGCTCGTTTTCCTGCAAGATTCCGAGCCTTCTCGCGACTTCCGTATAGGCTTCGACCAGCCCGCCAAGGTCACGCCGGAAACGATCCTTGTCGAGCTTGTCGTTCGATTTGATGTCCCATAGGCGGCACGAATCCGGGGAAATCTCGTCGGCGACAACAATACGCATCATGTCGCCTTCCCAAAGCCTGCCGCATTCCATCTTGAAATCGACAAGCCTGATGCCGACGCCAAGGAAAAGCCCCGACAGGAAATCATTGACCCTGATCGCGAGCGACATGATGTCGTCGATTTCCTGAGGCGTGGCCCAGCCGAACGCCGTAATATGCTCTTCCGAGACCATCGGGTCGTTAAGCTCGTCGTTCTTGTAGTAGAATTCGATGATCGAGCGCGGCAATTGGGTGCCTTCCTCGATTCCGAGGCGGGTCGACAGCGAACCCGCCGCGACATTGCGGACAACCACTTCGAGAGGAACGATTTCCACTTCCCGAATCAATTGCTCGCGCATATTGAGCCGGCGGATGAAATGCGTAGGCACGCCGATATCGTTGAGGTTTTGGAAGACGAATTCCGAGATACGGTTGTTAAGCACCCCTTTTCCGTCGATTACCTCGTGCTTCTTGGCGTTAAAAGCCGTTGCGTCATCCTTGAAGTGCTGGATCAGTGTACCAGGCTCGGGGCCCTCGTAGAGAACCTTTCCCTTGCCTTCGTAAATGCGCCGGCGGCGATTCATTGGGATTAACCGTGGCTTGAGGTGATCCATGGGCGGCCGTGGCTCCTTTGAACATCCTAGATCCCGTATCCAGACGCGCCATCGCTAAGGGCATCAACGGAAGCGGAAGGCATAGGCTATGCGCTTATTTGTCGCCGCGGCATCGAGGGGGACGAGCTCTATTCCGCTTGTGGAGTAAGCCCGCTAAACCCAACCTATCCGAAAGCGGTTTTATGCACAATGCCAAGCTAAACATTAAGCCAAGCAAACACTGAGCTTAGCTACCACTGAGCTTAGCTATCATTCTGCCAAGCTCACATTTTGCCAATCTCACATTTTACCAAGCTACATATCGAGATTTCCGCAGGATTGGCCCTCCATGTCGAAACAGTCACCCGTCCATAGCAGAGATTCGGTACGGGATACAGGAAGAAATGGAGCTACACCGTTGCTTTGTCAGGCATGATGTTTTAACGAAATTTTGCTATTATGAAGGCAACCGCTTAAATGCGGAGGCGTAACAGTTTCGTGGGGAGTATAATGACGACTTTCGACAAGCGTGAGCATGCCTTCGAAGAAAAATATGTCCATGATGAAGAGCTGAGATTCAAGGCTAGGGTACGGCGAGACAAGCTCCTCGGGCTTTGGGCCGCTGAGAAACTTGGTAAAACCGGCCCAGCAGCGGAAGATTATGCAGCCAGCCTCGTCGTTGCCGAAATCCGGAAAGACAGCGCGGAGCAGATTCTCAAAACCATACGCGCGGACTTCGACAGCGCGGGAGTTGCCATCCCGGATCTTGAGATTCACAAGCAAATGGAGGCGCTGTTCGCGGCGGCGGTCGAGGAAATCACCAAAGGCGCCGCGCAGGGGAAAAAGTAACCAGACGCGGCCTAAAGTTTGAGTTTGAGCCTAGCCGAAGAGCGCTTCAAGACGAATCGCTCATGGGCTCACTCTCTTAGTTTTGCAGCGTGATCTTGGCCGAAAGTCTGCAGCTTTTTGGGATCATGCTTTCGCCGGAAGGAAAATCAAAAAATTAGTGGGCCAAAGCTTATACACTATCGCGATTATTCGC
>Ga0224556_1000356_pt1 | contig 11832 bp, 12 predicted proteins | sample 714S315metaG_FD_183007 | JGI IMG/M metagenome (GOLD analysis project Ga0224556, IMG submission 183007) | Peat soil microbial communities from Stordalen Mire, Sweden - 717 S3 1-5 | ecosystem: Environmental > Terrestrial > Soil > Wetlands > Peat | place: Sweden: Norrbotten County, Stordalen Mire...
GTCTAATCGAGAGGGGTCAATGTTGTTTTCTTCTTGTTTAGTAGGAATGAAAGGATTGAAGCCTTTCCGTTTTGCCGCAGGAGGGATCTTAGTATCGTCAATTAATTTTTGTGTTTTTGGATTATGTAAAGGCGAAAGAACATGAGCCGCCTCTAAAGGTGTGATTCCCATGGACGATGCCGCCATATCATTAAACTGCTCGCCAAAACCATATTTTTCAAATTCTCTTTTCTGTTCTCTTAGATCATTGCTTTTCCCTTCTCTGCTCATAGTAAACAAATTAGTGGGGGTAGAAGTTTTTTTAAGTTTGTCGGTGGTTTTTGCAAGCTCTAAAGCAATATTCCCCATTTCTAAAGAAGCTTGTTCGGGAGTTAAACCTTTAGCCGCCATCAAATATTCCCCTTGATCAAGCAAACCTTGTTGGATTTCTCCAGCTACAGCCTTAAAGCTCTCATGACCTAGAGGCCCTTTCTGTAATTGAAGAGCGAATCTTCCTTGGGGGCCACCAAAATCATTTTTAAACTGAGCAATTTTTTGCTGTTGGACAGCGCGATCTTGAGATAATTGCGAAGCGGCTAACTTAGTAGCCTCCCCCGGGTCCTGCGTTATTCCATCCGCGAGATATTCTTTAGCCAAAGCATTAACTTGATGAAAATCTGGTTCTTGCAGAATATTTTGTTTGTAATTCTCGATTTGAGATGGCGAGGCAAATCCTCCTTCCCCGGCTTCCACTTCTCCCCCTAAAGCGCCTCCTCCTTCCATTCCTATTTTCTTGCCTTTTCCGGGAGCGGAAGGCCCACCTCCTTCTCCCCCTCTATCTATAAAGTTTTGTTTTTGAACCATCTGATTCAAAATAGGGCTCATCGTATACAGATGTTGAGGCGTAACCCCAGGGGTCCCCGCAGCTTCGGCAAAAATATCAAAAGGACTAAGCTTCTCTTTTTTGGCTCTTTCGGATAATTTCTTTAAGCCAGAAGATAGCCGAGAACGCTCAATCTCTTTAGGAACCTGTTCGTTTAATCCTTGCCCAATTCCTTTCCCTAACCTTCCGAAGACATTTCCGCTATATGGATCATTAATGACTTGTACCACGTAAACTCCTTAACCCCTAGGATCTATTGTTTTATAAATTCCTGAAGTATCTTGCTGTCTATTACTGCCAAACTTATTACCTATCCAACTCCCTGCGGCATTTCCTAGAGCTGCTCCTGCTGGTCCACCAAATGCGGCACCCGCTATTCCTAAGGCGTTTCCAGCATAATCTATTAAACCCGGCTGTCCCTGATGATAGATATTTTCGGTAACTGGATTTAATCCTCCTTGAGAGAGATTCCCCAGTCCTGCGGCTGACTGCTGTCTTAAGCCTGCTCTAATGGCACCTAATCGCTCGCTGAGATCAGTTCCGGCATTGACCGCCGCATTTCTAAATCCACTGCTAGAAAGCCCTCCAGCTCCCATACCTGCGAATTGCTCCGATAAACCCGGTATAGTCTCCTCATTGAATCGTCTCAATTCTGGCGCCGCAAATGCTTGAAAATCCTGGGGATTATTGCTTAAATTTCCCCTATAATAATCCGCAACGTCTCCAAATGCTCCGCCTGCACCTTTTTGATTCAAGGATTTAATATATTGATCGTGTAAAGATTGTTGGCCTGGATTCAGAGTAGATTTTTGTTCGTAATATCCTGGTCTACCTGTTAAAAATGACATAAAATCTCCTATATTCAAATTTCTTGTAAGTACTCGATAAAGGCGAAAGCCCTATCATAAGTTCCACCATAGGTAGAGGTGATAGTCAAATCTACTGCACTCATAATGACTGAATCTCCAGTGATAACCTGAGCCTTTAATAAAGATGAATCTGTTGCAGCAACTCTCAAATCAATCAATGTAAAATTAGAATCGAATATTATACCGTGGGGATACGTATTCGTTCCCATCACAATAGGACTCACATCTACCACAATTCTAAATACGTGCCTAAACTGTCCTGGATTATTTCCCGGAACCGTTACACCTGGAATGAAAGCCTGACCGCTTAATAATTCTTCATCCAACAACCATCCAATTGTCCGAATGTTTACGGCATTTGAAATCTTTTTAAGTTGTTCTACTAGAAAAACTCTGGCATCTTCCCATTTCTCCGGAACGGTGTCATAGACAGGTACAAATGATTCGAATTGTTGAGAAGAAATAGGGGTCATGTCCAAATCCTATCGAATTGAAGGGCCCACGCTACATTATTAAATGTATTAGCTGCGGAAACGTTTTTAATTTGAAGTATATTCCCGAAAGCTTGTGCCAACAAAGAAGTAAGCGGACTGTTTCCCAATAGAGAATCAAAACGAAAGGCTAAAAAGGGAGTGCTCCAGCTAAAATAAGTTATCAAACGTGAATTAGTTAAGTCGGCTGTGTCTACCGCATATAATATTCCCAGAGCATAAGTTAAGCCTGTGAAATCTAAAACATTTGTGGTGGCTCCTGGCGCCAATACGATAGGAAGAAGTGGGGATTGAAAATGTGTGAGAGGAGTAGGAACCATATTCGATGGTCCACGAGAATAATTCAAGGCACCTAAATTGGTAGAGTCTGCAAAGGCATACATTTTAGGTTCATTGGCGCCCGTGATCGGAGGATCTCCTGTGGGCGGATCGGCTATATAGATCGGTGTAGTAATCTGGTTGTGTTTACCTGTATTTCCAGTGAGATCAGCGAAGGAATAGTGATCGACTCCAAAACTGGAATTGGAGACTTGAAAGTTCTGGAGAATTTGTCCTTGGCTCACGGAGAGATCATCGCCGGGCTGAGGAATATTTGGATTGTAAGTCATTTTTTTTCCTTATACATTTACGAGCAATCTACCTGCGGGGCGTATCCATAAAATTTGAGAATCTATTTGTACATCGGATTCCTGAGCTGCTCCAATTAATTGAGCAGCGGATAAAGTCCACACAAGGGTAATAAAATTTCCTCTCACCGGACAAAAAACTCTCTGCCAACTCTTTAAACTCTCAATGCCTCCCGTCTGGTAGGTATTAACATTAGTATTAAAAAACGCATCTGGTTGATTGGTTGAGAGATTAACATTCTGATAAAGTATATTGATGGGGGTGGAATCATTGTAATCTAATAAGACATAAAGAGATAAAGATCCTTCCACTGTGGTATCCATCAGGATGTCTACATACCCCATCTGTATATTTTCGCCTTGCTCCAAGAAGTTAAATTTCTTGCTAGTGATATTAAAACCATCTCTAACTTTTATCTGCCCTCCTCCCATGTAACTCGCGGGAGAATTGATCTGAGGAATCGTAAATGCTTGAGTAAATGAGGAATAGCTCCATAGTTGGAAATCATTTTCATCTATCGCCACCACCCCAAATATTTCTCCATTCAAAGACGCGAAAGGATCATCGGCGGGAATATCCACAATCTGGATTACTTGGCCCGTCCATAGATTATGATCCGGACTATAGATAGTGGTAGGAGTGGTAGTATTACCAGTAATATTTCCAATATATAGAGTCTCATCATTGGAAACTTTAGGTTGAAGATTAGAAGAGAGATACAGAACGTATCCTTGCTGATTACCACCTACGATTGACGGAAACTGAGCCGGAATATCCAGCCAGGGAAAATTCGCTTGAGACCATGGGAAATTACATTCATTCCACGAGCGGGCTACTTGCTTCTGAAATGTTCCTAGAGTCGTTAAAGAATCGGTGAAGATCGCCCAGGAATCATTCTCATAGTTATAGACTAATCTTCGATTCGGAAACTTTCCATAAGACGCATCCCCGGGATTAAAAACATAAGTCCAATATGCAAGCCGTTGCTGGAAATCCCGAATTCCATGCACGCGGAGAGTTCCTTCATTTTGGTTTTTGAATTCAAAGACAAGATCGGGAATTTTTATATCGATTCTCTGAGATTTAAAACTATCGCATTCAACGACGCCTTTATCACCGATTCCCACGAGGGAAGTATCGAATTGAACTGCACTAAATGTACTTTCGGATCCCAATTCGCTGTTTACTTTTTCGATCTGGAATGGAGCGATAGTACGACCAGTATAGCGAAGCTGCCAAGTAGACCGCTCACAGTAAATAACCAAGTTGTCTCGGACAAATCCAACCGAGACAATCGATTCAGAAGTTGGGATATCAAGATAACCTCCTTTTCCAGCAGCTACTCCGGTTCGATCATCTCTCCATGCATCCGGGTTCACCACTGAAACAATCGCGCTCACATCACTAAAGGGATTACCTATGGCCGCCCACCGAATTCTATTCGTGAACGCAATGGAGCCGCCAAGAGTCATACCTTCTAAGGTGTTAAAGGCTACCATTCGGCTGCGAAAAGGCAGCATCGCCAGACATTGTTGTAATCTATTCCCGGCCGCATCAATTTGAGGCGCGAAGTCAATCCACTGCGTCCCATTAGTATAGCGTATTGGATCGCCTAATATTCCTGAGAAGTTGGTGACCCAGAATATTTTTTGATTTCCGTCCCCCACCCAGTAATTTGTAGACCAAAAAAAATTATAATCGGTTCCAGTCCAGGTGGTTCCCGGAATGAATTCCTGCCATCCTACGAGATAAATATAAGCATAAGTAGTGTCGAACGCCACTAACTGTTGGACATTGATTGAGTTAAGCTCTCTAGAACGTAAACCCATTACAGGAAGGGAAGGAAAATAAGTAAAAGATTCTGTACTAGCAATTCCGGCCATTGCCCCCGTTATGACTACATCTCCATTTAAATAATTAATGGTTCCAGTCACTCCGCTAGGAGGAACAGTGGCTAAGGTTCCATTTCCTTGATCTATTAAAACGGTGGATCCCACGTTTATGGTCACACTTCCCACGTCAATTTGGGCGTTAGCCTCGGGAGTAATGGGAGGAGTGAGTATCGAATAGATATTGAATGACCATGGAGAGGCTCCTGAGGTTCCGATAGATTCATTAGTGAAAACTCTGGAAAGCCTGCCGAGAAGTTGTAATCCCTGTCGTCTTTTAATTCTCTCTCTCCATACAAACGCGTTCTCCAACACAGGATAAGCATCATCCGGCAGAATGAACTCTTGGCGAGACTGGACTAGCCCGACCTCTGGCTTACGAATGTAAAGAGGAGTATAAGCCATTTAATACCAGCTCCCCCATGATCCATAAAAGTTTCCTTGGCCTTGCATATTGCTCGAAAAGATTGTCGAGTTGCGTTGCCCTATCTCTTCGGTGGCCTGCCTTTCTAAAACTAGCCCCTCTTGTTCTTTGAATGCAGGAGTTAGATTAGAGACCCCTAACATATCTCCTCTATCTGTCAGAATATCTATGGCGGCCCCATAGGCGATGTATTTGACCCATTGATTAACAATAGGACTATTGCTCGTAAGGAGAAATTGAATAGGAGTCTGATAAGCTTCGATTTCTACTTTATGAACTAATCGGGGCATCGGTCGAATGGTAATTTCATTGTTCCAGAAAAGCATGGAATAGGGCCTGCCTGTTGTATACTGAGATACAAATAGATTCATTGTTTGACCGGACGCAGGAGTTACGCTCACAATCGAGAAATCGATCGCTACTGCCCCAGTCACGTAATTCACAGAACCTATATTGGTAGGGTTTATCAGGCCCGGATTACCCGTATTCCGGTTATACATTCCCGGAATTGCAGGATTAGTGGTCTGAGGAGGAACCGATACTTGTGGATTGGGATACTCGTATTGCAGATTTCCCATGCCATCATCAGCTACCAAAATGGGAGCGCCTGTAGTTGAAGAGCCGCCTAACGTGAAAGTAAGGGGATAAAAAGGAATGGCATTCACTGTAAATGAGAACGCTTGAGTTACTCCGTCTCCTGCAATTGGTTGAGAAATAGTCGGCCATTTAGGCCACATATAGAAAAATTGCTGTCTATCCTTAGCAAAAAACCCCTCTACCCCATCAACATACATCGGAGCCCGGAAGCCCTGCCAATAATTAATATCGACGGGATAGCGGTCAATATTAGGCGCCGTATAAAATGTGTACACGGCGCGCATTTGATCGGTCTTGATAGAGTTAGGAAAATTTTGATTAAAGAAATTATTAATATAAATCCCGATGTCACTATTCGGTAGAGAGGATTCACTGGAAGTTCCAGTAAGGCGCCTCACTTTAGTGGCTATGTAGGAATAGGATGCATCAGCTGGACTTACTGACATGAAGCCTCAATATTTTTTTCTATGAAGTAAACCATGACATTTTTTGCATACCCAAAGCACTTCCAAAGGCTTAGAATAATCTTCATGGTGTCCGTCCAAATTTTCTTCGATCCCACATCTTTCACACAAATTCGGTTTGGTAATTAACTTATATTCAATCGCATAATTTAGAAACTTTCTTGCTTTATATTTTTCAATATACTTCTCTTTAGAGAGTTTATAACTATTTTTCCATTTATCCGGATTTCCTTCTCGCCATTTAACTTGTCTCTCTAATTCTCTGTCTCTATTTCGATGGTATAAATTTCTTCTCTGCTCTGCGACCTTTTCTCTATTTTTCGCTAAATAGTTTTTTCTTTTTTCCCGATGATATTCCGGGGTTTTTTTATCCTTTCTAGCCTTTCTTAACTTATCGTTATATAATTCTTTATTTCTTTTGTTCTTACACTCACGACACGAAGAATGATATTTTCCCCTGCTCGTATGCCACGCGAAATTTTCTCTATTTTCTTCTTTTTCAACTTCACAACTCGAACATTTTCTCATAAAAACTCCTGTTACGCACCAGGAGTCTATACGTCGAAGAATTTAAAAGCTAGCGGGGACAAATCGGTGTTCCTGTTCTTCATATGAATCTTTAGCTAATGGATTTTCTCCATTCTCATCGCATTTTCCCTGTCTAGCTATACATTTTTTATTATTGACTTCATTAACCAGACCTTGGGGTACGTCATATACTTCCTCATGAAGAAATGTCCAAAATTGAATCGGCTCCCCCGCTCCCAAATTGTAGGGTCTAGCGAGGAATTCGTTTCTTCCATTCTTATTTAGATATCTAGCTTTGATTATTTTCCCATCTTCTTTCTTCTTCTTGATCGCTTTCTCTTTATTTTCGGGAGTCATGTGGCTAAATCCATCTCCTTGGACGCTATTGGCCACTTGTCTTGTCAATCCATGTTCTCTGCCGTTCGGAGCTACTCTAATCAATGTTGTCATCGTCAATTTCCTTGTTGTCCATTTAATGCGCGGAAAGGTTCCACGGTTATATTGTAAATATTGCGGCTACCCGCAGGGCTTAAACTGGCTGGTCTGCTAGGAGGGGGAAAGGATGGAGGAGGAATCACAAATGGATCAAAATTTGAAGCATCAATGTTTAGGGTAAAATTAGTGCCTGAAATGTTGGTGATCTCTCCTGTCAGCTCATTTGCCTGTACCATCCCATATTGAGGGGGAACAGTTAAGCAAACCAATTGCCCTAGGGCATATGTATTGTAAATCGAGTTTATAAAGCTCACTACCATGGGGTAAGTATTAGTGATAGCCGTGATTATTAAAGCTCCCGGAACAACTGGCGAAGGGGGGAGATAAATATTATTTGCCATAGCCTCCTAATTAAGAGGTGAGGGCCTAAACCCTCACCTTTTTCAATGCAACTACTATGCTTCGAACTTGTACGCTACCCAGTTAATCTGGTCTAGATTAGCTCCGCCCGCAGAAGCTGCCCCACCACCAATGATCATACATGGGGTGAAGTTAGCCGTTCTGAATGGCTGCAAGTTAAAGTCATAACCTGTAAATGTGTTAGTTACAGGATTATATTGCGTACTAGCCCCTGCTGGAGCAAATGTCGCAAACAGAGGGGCGGTTGGAGAGGCTGTGCTGGCTGGCCATGCAAAAGCGTTAAATGCGGATGAATTGATATTCAACGTCACATTATAAGCGCCTATGTTTCCTGTGGCCGCTACTGCGTTGACAGCTAAAATAGTCCCTGTCAATCCATTCATTTGATTCATTCCAAAACTGGAAGGAGGAACACTCAAACGAATTTCCATGCCTACGGAATAATAGAGGGACGGATCGACCGACGTTGAAACTACTGCTTGCGTAGCGTTGGAAATATTTGTCACATACATCATCTCAGGGTTTACAGCTAAAGGACTCAGAAGAGTATTTCCTACTCTACGTGTATTCCCCGCTGTTGCAGCCGCTGCGAATCCGTTAGAAGCCGTAGCAGGCAAGCCCAGTAGCGTGTATCCAGATCCAGAAACACTTGAAATTTCAAAATCCATACCCGCAATTTGAAGCATCCCAGGCGTATTGGAGAGACGAAGGATATCGCCATTGCTATAGGTATTTGTCTGAGAGACGACAGCTGGGTTAGCGGCCGTAATTGCTGTGATCGCATTTGTTGCCTGTGCTTCGACCATGGGCAGCGCGGTGAGATAGATAAATCCGTTAGATGCAGTGGCAGTCGAAAACTTGTCTTCTAGGACAGCATTGGACCCAGCGATTCGGTATCTAATCCCATCGTTGTAGGCGGATTGTCCTAATCCGAACTTCGGACCAAACCATTTTCCCCCGATGCAGACTGTTCCCGATCCACCAATTTGAGTAAAATTCCAAGTCTCGAACATATCGGCTGAGCTTGGCAAAGGAATTACTTGGCTAGCGCCAGTAGAGGTATACGAACCCCCTGTAATAATAGTAAAAGGCATATATACTCCTTATAGTCTTGTTGTAACGTTAAGACCAGAGATCCAGTTTTGATTGGTAATTGCTCGACCAATTGCAAACTTCGCGTAGAGTTGCGAGTTTTGCGCAACACTAGATACAACGTATGGAGGTCTATAACCTAAAATCGCTGTGTAATTATTTTGCTCAACCTTAGCCGCCGCCTCTAGGCCATACATTGGAATTGTATAGACGGTAGAGCCATTGGATGCAGCCCCCGGGATGAAGGCCGCTTTAGACGATACAAAGAATCGGAAACGTGAGATCGAGCAGTACTCTTCCGGTCTTAATCCGTCTTGAGCGGAATACGCATTTTTGAGTAGAACACCCTGAACGTTTTGAAGATCAGTTGTGATATCGGTGCTTGCAAGAGCAATGAACGCATCGCGTGTGGGACCTGTTGAGAATTTATCCTCAGCTTCGATCACTTCAAGCATTGTGCGAGCATCGTTTCCGAGCAAGATACGCTCGATGTTGTTCACATCTGCGCGAGATATTTCACTTGGTTGTAGGCCGTTAACGCCCCCAGTGGCGTTAATGTAGGATACACTCGACGCGTAAAGGTCACGCATAAGTAAATCTTCTTTTTCACGAAGCCACTGACCAAGTAAAGCCGTAAATTTCGTCAGAACTTTGTCATTCTCCCAGAGGACGACTTGCTCATTAACGACTACGGTCTTCGCATAAATTTCGACTTTAGCGTCGATATCGGTTCGGACGACAACTTCAGGAGCTGGGTCAATACCCGAACCATCTAGCTGACCGCCGTTGGTGGAGAGTCTTTCATAACGAGACATACGGATGTTTCTTCCGATATGAGCCTCAGCATAATGTAAGTCTGCTCCGAATGAGTGAATGAGGTTGAACATAGGCGTAGAGAGCAAGTCTTCAGAGAACTGAAGAGGAAGCTCGGGCGCCATGTTGTTGATATTGGTAATACCAGTTGACATAAGCTTGAACCTAAATTGAATTGTTTATTTCGTGTTTTTGGCGAAAAAACTAATCAGCCTAGGTTGGCGAAGCCTTATGTCAGCCGGAATGGATGAGGATTGCGAATCCTCTATTGCGCTAGCCCGAATCTATCAAATTAAAATATTTAGAGCAAAGAAGAATGTAAAACAGCATTACATTCCACACTCTTTGCACACTGGTTCCACACCTAGATGCGCCTTGAATGTATAAGGTCATTCCATCTAAAGTGGAAAAACTCCTAACCAAAAACGGACCTAGAGCGCTTATGCCCGCATTCATCGACTATTCAAATAAAAAAATTGGAAGAGTTAAAGTTTTATCTCTTAAAGAAAAAAAGTTAGGTGGAACGATTTGGTATTGCAAATGTGATTGCGGAAAAGATTTCTCATGCTGGAATGCTAATTTTAGAAGAGGAAATAAATTTGAATGCAAAGAATGCATATGGGAAAGGAAAAGAGGTCCCGACTTAACAGGAAAAATCTATGGAAGGTGGACAGTTTTAGGCCGCACTTTAGATATTCATAATAAGACGGTGTGGCATTGCAAATGTGAATGTGGGAATGAAGGATATGTTTCTCGATCAAATTTAGGAAAAAAAGGTAGAAGTCTGAGTTGCGGTTGCTGGGGCAGAAAGATGAAATCTAAATGGGCTAACCCAAGCCTTTATCCCAAAGCATCCGGCCTATCTACTACAAGATTCTACCATATGCGCACCCAATTGATTCATAAATGCTATAACGTAAAATGGCCTACCTATAATTTATACGGAGCTAAAGGAATTATCGTATGCGAATTGTGGAGAAATAGTGCCAAAGATATGTATGACTGGGCTATTGAAAATGGATGGAAAGAAAAAACGTGTATTGTTTTGAAAGAGGGAGCTAAAGTTTTCTCTCCGGACAATGTTTATCTCATTGATTATGAAGAATTAAGAGGAGAAATATCTAAAAATCATGGAGAGAAAATTACCTATAAGGGTGAAACTTTTTCTATAGTGGAATGGTCTCAGAAGTTGGGAATGAATCTAACTTCTTTAAGAAATCGTTTGATTGCATATCCTTCAATTGAAGAAGCTTTTGAAGCTCCTTATAGAAAAATGACTTTTTTTAACAATCCCGAGCTCAAAGAGAAAGCTTTGAAAATGTTTATGGAAGTGAGAAACTACAAAAATGTTGCAAAACATTTTGGAGTGACAGGAGCTGCTCTTCAATACCATGTTCGGCAGGCTGGGCTTGATCCAAAGTGGAATCGCTTAAATATAAAAGACGAAGAAATATTGAAGTATTTAGAAAATGGAAAAACCATTACAGAAATTGCAAAAATATTTAATACATCCTGGACCTGCATCAAGCATCGTTTAAATCGAATGAAGGGAATTCCGAAAAAAAGATATAAATCTTCTCTCTCTTCTTCTTAATCCGCTTCTCTATTCCTCCTCGGGTTCGGGATCACATTTCTCACACAGCTCGTAATAGTTATTTTCAAGATTGGGATGGGCAATAAGAGAACCAAAGCTAAAGGGAGGTACTACCCCACCACATAATAGACAGATTCCTGGATTAAGAATTATAACCTCATCAAGTTCTACTTCTTTCATGCGCCCCCACCGCGTATAACTTTTTGCATCCGACTCCAGTTATCTGTCTTACGCTTATCGTCTAAGGACTGTGGCGCTGTATCTCCCACTTGGGTCTTACCTGACACGCTCATGGCCTGGGGCTTCATAAAATTCTTTTCAGCCTTAGCTTGTTCCTTACGCGAATCGGGATTAGGCACAAAACGCTTAACAGCTTTATAAATCTTAGACCATTTGGAATAGCCATCTGGCATTTCCTTGTATGCTTCAGCCACTTCAGGATAGTGATATTCAAGGTAGTCAAGATTTTCGGAGTTACAAACTTGATGGAAATCTTTGAAGTCATTGGCTAGCCGTTGGGGAAATTCGGTTTGTTCTCTCTTTAAATTCTCTTCTTGATGCTTCCGGCGTTCTTTTTCTAAAGATTGGGAAACAAGACGTGCAATTCTCTCTTCCTCTGTCTCTTCAGAATATTCGTTTATTTGACGGTTATTTGATTCAGGCTTGTTAACTAGCGCTTCCATGGCTGCTTTAAGGGCAGAGACTTCAGCCTCTTTCTCATTCGCCC
>Ga0224556_1000357_pt1 | contig 11829 bp, 9 predicted proteins | sample 714S315metaG_FD_183007 | JGI IMG/M metagenome (GOLD analysis project Ga0224556, IMG submission 183007) | Peat soil microbial communities from Stordalen Mire, Sweden - 717 S3 1-5 | ecosystem: Environmental > Terrestrial > Soil > Wetlands > Peat | place: Sweden: Norrbotten County, Stordalen Mire...
GCGCACGTGGAGCACATTACTGCTGGATCTATCGGGTGCGCCTCCCGCCTGTGAGGCGCAATACTGCGATACTGGCTTCCTGGGCGCGCAGATCGCGCTGGCATCGGACGCTGCCGGCGCACTCTATGCCCTCTGGAACGCGGGCGACGCGAACGGCGGGCCCGAACGCATTTACTTTTCGTCATCGACCACGGAAGGAGCCAGCTGGTCGGAGCGGGCGAACGTGTCCAATGCCTTGACCGGCGTCGAGCATGCCTTTCCGGCCATCGTGGCGGGGGCATCGGGCGATGTGCGCATCGCTTGGATGGATGCGCGGATGAGCGAACCGGCCCATCCCGACCATCCGCTGTGGAATACTTTTTCGCGCGGTTCGACCAACGGCGGCGCTACCTGGAACCCCGAAACCCGGCTCTCCGGGCCTGTTCAGGGTTACGACTACATTCTGCCGGAAGGTTTCCGCTTTCCCTTTGGAGACTACTTCGGCCTGGCCATCGACAGCGACGGCGCCACGCACGCAGTCTGGGGCGAAGGCCGGGATTACAAGTCTCCGGGCTCGATCTGGTACGCCAGCGGACGGTAGCCGAGACAACGTTTGCATCGCGTGTCATTGACCGCTATTGCGATGTTTCGCCAACTGCTCAGAAAGTGCCACCAGGCTTCTCTGGAAGAGACTTAGCCATCTCGAGCATGGCATGGTGATATTTTTCGTGCGCGAACTCACGCGCAATCTGCCACCCTTGACTGAGATAGAACTCCACGGCAACCGCGTTCGACTGAACGACGCGAAGGCGGCACTTCTCATGACCACGGGCAGCTATCTCAGCTTCGCCGTGTGCGAGTAATCTGCTTCCAACACCTTGCCTGCGGTGCTCGCGAAGTACCCACAGGTCGCTCACCCAGTCCTGACTCGTTACGATCACGCCGACAATCTTTTCATCGGAAACAGCTACGCAGGCTAACGGCCAATCCTCATCTTCGAACTCAAGGGGGACGGGGTTCGGAGCAAAAAGATCTTTAAATGTTTCATTCGCCACTGTCTCTATTAGTGCCCGAACCGAGTTGTACTCGCTCGATTGCGGCCGCCGCATAACCACTTCGCTGGTCATGCACATATTTTAGTCGAGCGCTGGTGGCTTGCTCTCCATTCACGAGCAACTCTTTACATCAGCCACTACCCAAACAGCTCCTGTGACCAGGAAAGTTAGCGCACACTCGGACCAGTTGAAATGCGCCTCTGGGTGAGCGATCACGCGCGGAACCCAAACTGCTACGCCAAACAGTGCCAGCATGAGCGTCATCAGGCGCATGGCAAGCCGCGCCTGGCGATTCACGAGAATCGCGATGGCTGCGAGTGCAAACGCGACCGTAGTAAGGATCGCCCAAAACATCTGGTTGGGCGGAATCCACTTTGGAACCAGCTGAGCTGTATCGCGAAGTAAGCGTGCCTGACCCAGCGTAAAGGAAATCGCACAGACGCCGAGCCCAAGGCGTGCCAGTCGGCCGAACACTACCGCCCTGGCTGCATTTGCCTCAGTCGCAGCGTACAGCGCAATCGCGCCGCAGAATAAGGAAAAGAAGAGGAAGAAGCTCCCACCGAATCGATCGTAGATGTTCGCTGCGGCAATAATGTCAGGGATACAAGCCAGCGAGAAACACAAATAGACAACGCAAAGTGCGACCGAAGCCAGGCGCGCGGTGCGCGAGTACTGTATCCCAATCCCGCCCGCAATTAGAGCGGCCATGAGACATCCGCCAATGATGGCGCCGAAAGGCAGGCTCCAGATATGTTGCAGGTTTTGCCAGGTATCAGCGTCGTGCCACATCAGTGCGATGACGCCGAACCACACCGCCGCCGCGCCAAAGACGATGCGACCGTAGAACGCCGTTTTCATACACAGAAGGTAACAGACATCCCGGGAAGCGGGGGGGATCAACCTGATCCGGATACTTACTCGCAATGCGAACGTTAAGCGGCCTCGAGCAATGTTCTGTGACGCTGCGACGATGCGTCAGGGTTGCTCCAGACCGCAGACCTCGATCAGCCGCCAGGTGCGGTCCGACACGTTATCCTGAACCACCTTTCGGCTTCATGGCACGGCTAAAACAATGCTATAGTTTGGGACTGTCCAGAGTGAGGTGATCTATGAGAGTTGGGACCTTACTAGCAGTACTGGCAGCGTTTCTGCTGATCGTTTCCTCCCTGTTCGCACAAGATTCCGATGAATTGATACGCGGCCCAGACGGGGGCACTACCTACCATGTAGATGGCATCAGTGTTCGTCCGCTTCCGGGACAGCCATTTTCGGGCAAAGGCACGACAGAATGGACGCGCACGCTTGAGGATGGCAGCGTTGTCACCACGCATCTGTTTGCCATGGTGGCCCGTGACAGTCAAGGGCGCATCTATCGCGAAGGCCGCAATTTTGTGCCGGCCGATTCGAACCAGGAACCCAAGCGCTTCCGGTTCAAGATTGCTGACCCAATCACTCATACCCTAACCCTTTGCATGGTGGCCGCTCACAGCTGCACTGTGACCAATTATTTCGCATCGACTACGTTCGCGCTAAGACCGGTTGGGCCGTTCGATGAGGGCAAACGCACCTTGGCTCGCGAGAGTCTGGGAAATGATGTCATGGATGGCATCAACGTCGTGGGATCGCTGGAAACAGTCACCATCAATGCGGGAGTCATGGGCAACAGCCAGGCGCTCGCGATCACACGCGAGTTCTGGTACTCGCCTGAGTTGCAGGTGAATCTGGCCATCACGCGCAAAGATCCGCGAGAAGGCAAGCAAGTGGTTCGCGTACTTGAGGTGTCACGGTCAGAGCCCGATCCAAATTTGTTTAAAGTGCCCGAGGGGTACGCGGTTCACGACCTACGAAATAACGCGCCGAAAACCGCAAATTAGTTGAGATTAGGAGAAGATCACGAGAGCCACCCGTTAGGTGCGGGGCTTACTCCAGCTGCATGCCGCCGATGAGATCGGCGAGATTGGCGACGCGGTGTTCGCTGCACCATTCTTCTAGCTCGTCAACGATTTTCTCCGTGGCGCATGGGTCCCAGTAGCTGGCGGTGCCGATCTCGACGGCGGTGGCTCCGGCCAGCAGGAATTCGATGACGTCTTCGGCGGTTGAGATGCCGCCCATGCCGATCACGGGAATTTTCACGGCGTGGGCCGCGTCGTAGACCATGCGCACCGCGATGGGCTTGATGGCCGGGACGGACAGTCCGGCGGTGACGTTGGCGATGCGCGGCTTGCGCGTCTCCGGGTCAATGGCCATGGCCACGAATGTGTTGATGAGCGAGAGCGCGTCGGCGCCGGCTTCCTGCGCCACATAGGCCATTTGCGCGATGCTGGTCACGTTGGGCGAGAGCTTGACGATCAGGGGGCGCTGCGACACGCGTTTGGCGGTGGTGACGACTTCATCGAGCGAGCGCGGATCGCTGCCGAACTGCAGGCCTCCGTGCGCGGTGTTGGGGCAGGAAACATTCAACTCGTAGGCCGCGATGCCCTCGCCTTCGTTGAGAATCTGGATCGTGTGTTCGTAGTCCTCGCGGGTGTAGCCGAAAACATTTGCCATGACCACAATGTTCTTGATCTCGCGCAGATGCGGCAGCTTTTCGTCGAGGAACGCGCGCGCCCCGATATTTTGCAGGCCGATGGCGTTCAGCATTCCGGCCGCAGTCTCCCACAGGCGAGGCGGAGGGTTGCCGATCATCGGCTCCTTTGATAATCCCTTGACCACAAAGCCACCCAGCTTGCTCAGGTGAACCACGTCTTCAAACTCGACGCCGTAGCCGAAGGTGCCGCTGGCGGCGATTACGGGATTTTTTAGCGGAATGCCGGCCACGCTCACGCTGAGGTCGGGAGTCATGGCTGGCCTGCTTCCGCGGGCGGCGTGGCTGACTTTGTGGCTGGGTTTATAACTGGGTTTAAACTTATGCGCGCGTGGGTGAGCGCCTCCGTCAGCACGCGGCCCACAGAATGGGTTGGAGCGTTGATGCCCAGCAGCGATGCCAGCGTGGCTGCCATATCCACGGGCTCGACACTCGTTCGATACGTTCCCGCCTGGAAGGGCAAGCCGTAGAAGGCCAGCGGGACGTGCGTATCGTAGTTGTAGGGCGACGCGTGGTCAGTGCCCCGCGCCGGTCCTACGGTGTAAATGTCGGGGACGCCCAACACATACCAACTTCCTTCGGGGGAATAACTGTTCAGGTATTTTCGTCCCAGTGCGGTGTTGGGAACCTCACCCGCGGCCAGTTGCGACTTGGTATAGAAGTCGCGGAGGCCGGCTTGCTTCATGGCTTCGCCGACGGCGTTTTCCGCGTCGGCCTCGTGCACGTGCGCGGCGGCGAAAGCACCCTGATCGAGCCAGGCCATGGGATAGTCGAGTTTCACGTACGCCGCCGGATGGCCGGGAGAAAATTTCGCCGTGATCGCGCTATTGAGCTGCGCCTCGATTTTTCCGGCTTCCAGATTTGCCGCGGGAATGCGCAGCTTCTTCACCGCGTCGGGCAACGACGAAACTCCGTGGTCGGCGGAGAGGGCAATCCAGACGTCGGCCAGCCCGATCTGGTGTCCGAGGAAGTTGATGAAGTCGGCCAGTTCGTGGTCGAGGTCGAGCGCCATCTGGTGCATTTCCGGAGAATCCGGGCCAACCTGGTGGCCAAGGATGTCGTTGGGCGAGAGGCTGATCGCTAGTAAATCAGTTGCTGGACCGCGGCCGACGTTTTCGTACACCATCAACTCTTTGGCGAACTCAAATTCGTACTCATTGCCGAGCGTTGTGGAGCCGACGACTTCGTAGAATCCGGCGTCGGAACCGTCTTTGCTCTTGCGATGCGCGGTCGAGCGCAGGACGACTCCTTGATCGTCCTTCCATTCGCGATCCCAATATTTCTGCGGGCGGCTCGAATTGAAATCCTGCACCCACTTCGGCAGATCGTTGCGGTAGTAAGTAGACGTGATCCACGCGCCACTCTTGGGCTCGATCCAGTAGGCTGCGTCTCCGGCGAATCCAGCGGGCAGCACAGCGGCGCGGTCTTTTAACGACAACCCAAAAACACGTGACTTCCCTTGCGTAGCCAGCTTGAGTTCATCGCCCAGCGTGTCGGCCAGTAGATTGTGCGGCGAAGCGCCTGTTTTGTCTCCGTCGGCGCCAACCAGTTTTGTGGCGTCGTCTTCCACGGACGTCACCATGCGTTTCTTCTTCTGGTCCCACCACTCGTTGGCGACGATTCCGTGGCCGTTGCTGTAGGCGCCGGTGAATAGCGTGGAGTGGCCTGGAGCCGTGCGCGTGTTGGCGTAGTTGTAATTACAGTTGGGGAAGTAAGCGCCGTGGTCGAGGAGAAAGCGGAAGCCGGCGTCGCCGAACTGGTCGCGGTAGCGTTCGAGATAATCGCCGCGGAACTGGTCAATCACGATCACTACGATCAGCTTGGGATGTCCGTTGTAGGCGGAGGCAGAGATGGGGATCGGAAGGCTGATGCAAAAAGCGCACAGCGCCAGCGTCAGGGAGAGCCGCGCGGCCGCAGATCTGGGGGAAGATCTCATTGCGAAGGTAGTTTACACAGGCGGGGGCCGTCCGCCAAAACTAGTTCGGTTCTCAGCACGCTCTTTGGGTAATGGCTTAGTTTGAATCTTCGCCCTTGCGTCATCCCGAACCGCGACGTAGTTCAGTCGCGGGAGGGATCTCCTAAGGCATGATACTTAGGGAGATCCCTCCCTCCGCCTGAAAAACGGCTCCGCTCGGGATGACGCCACGATTGAAAGTTCAAAATGAGCCCCTAGCGCTCCTGGGGTGCGTGCATTCCGCTCCTCATTTCCGATACATTATTAGTTCCCATGCTTGATCTGAATTTCGTTCGCGAGAACCTGCCGTTGGTGGAAGAGAAGCTGCGCCAGCGCGGCATGGATCCGGCTGCCGTGCTCAGGGACTTTCGCGAGGTTGACACTCAGCGCCGCCAGGCTATTACCGAGGCGGAAACCAGCAAGGCGCAGCGCAACAAGGCTTCGGAAGAAATCGCGAAATTAAAAAAGAGCGGGCAGGACGCCAGCGCTGCCATGGCCCAGACCAAGGACTTGCGCGAGAAGATTCAGGCGCTGGAGAAAACCGCGACCGATCTCGATGCGCGCCTGCGCGATATTCTCGCTGGCATTCCTAACCTGCCGCACGCGAGCGTACCCATCGGGCAGAGCGCCGAAGACAACGTCGAAGTGCGCCGCTGGGGTGCGCCGCCGAAGTTTGATTTCGCCCCCAAGCCGCACTGGGACCTGGGTGCGGAACTCGGCATCCTCGATCTGGAACGCGCGGTGAAGCTGACGGGCGCACGTTTCGCCGTCTACTGGGATCTGGGGGCGAAGCTTGAGCGCGCTCTCGCGAACTTCATGCTCGATCTGCACACCCGCCAGCACGGGTACACCGAAGTCCTGCCGCCTTATCTGGTGAATTCCGAATCGATGTATGGCACGGGACAGCTGCCGAAGTTTGCGGCCGATTTATTTCGCGTGCCGCACGGCGAAAAAGATCTCTGGCTGATCTCAACAGCCGAGGTTCCGGTGACGAATCTCTATCGCGACGAGGTGCTCGACCAGGCACGGCTTCCGATCTCGCTGACGGCCTACACTCCGTGCTTCCGCAGCGAGGCGGGATCATACGGGAAAGATGTGCGCGGCATCATCCGGCAGCATCAGTTTCAGAAAGTGGAATTGGTGAAGTTCGCGCATCCGGAACATTCTTACGAGGAACACGAAAGACTGACACACGATGCCGAAGAAGTTCTGCAGAAGCTGGGCCTGCATTACCGCGTGATGGCGCTATGTACCGCAGATATGGGATCATCTTCGGCGAAGACGTATGACATTGAAGTGTGGCTGCCGGGGCAGCAACTTTTTCGCGAGATTTCCTCCTGCTCGAATTATGAGGCCTACCAGGCTCGGCGCGCCAACATTCGATTCCGCCCCGAGGGCAAGAACAAGACCGAGTTCGTGCACACGCTGAACGGCAGCGGATTGGCCGTCGGCCGGACCTGGGTTGCGATCGTCGAGAACTACCAGCAGGCCGACGGGAGCGTGATCATTCCGGAAGTGCTGCGAAGCTACATTGGCGCGGAGAGGATTACGCCGAAGCGCTTCTAGCTGCTGGGTTCTAGCGAAACCGTGGAACAGCGGGGTCGAAGCTAGTGGCTAGGAGCTAGAAGCTAGGAGCTAGTAGACTTGTACAGAGCGGAACCTACGAGTATCGCGCCCAGCGCGCCCCTGCCCATGAACGCCGTGTGGCGAACAATTCGCGGATACATTCTGTGGCAATACGAGCGGGGCACGCTCCATTACGACATCATGGTCACGCTGATCATTCTGTTTGTGCTGTTCTCGCCGCGGGTGATCAACTTCAACGACAAACCCATTGCGCGCAATCCGCATCCGACCGATGTGCTGGTGACGGCCGACGCCGAGGGGCATCTTTTCTACCAGGTCGCGGCCAGCGCCATTTCGCCGGGCAACGACCAGTCAGTGCGCGAACAGCTGCTGCGCATTATCGAACCGATTTCGGGCGCGGTTTCGATTGTGAGCTATGAACAGATTTCCGACCACCAGGGACAAGTGCAAAGCTACAAAGTGCTGGCGAAGCGGGACTGACCGGAATTCGAATTAACGTTTCACGGCCCCGCAGTGGGATACTGAAATGAAAAATTTCGCGCTCATCCTGCCCATCGCGCTCCTCTGGAGTCTTCTTCACTTTGCGCCGAAAGGCGCTGCCCGGCAAGCGCCCGCCGATTCAAACCCGCTGACCGCGGTCCTGAAAAAAATGGATACTGCCGCGGCCGGCTTTCGCACCACCCAGGCTGAATTTGAGTGGGACTACTACCAAAAAGTCATCGATGAAATTGACAACATTCAAACCGGCGCGATCTACTACCGGCGCACCGGCAACCAGATCGAGATGATGGCCGATGTCAAGAAGGAAGGAAGCGATCTCAAGAGCCTGAAACCCGCGCCGAAGTATGTACTGTTCAGCCAGGGCAAGGTTCGCATGTATCAACCCAAACCGGACCAGGTGACCGAGATCGATCTCAGCAAGGACCGCTCCGTCGAAAGTTACGTAGTCCTCGGCATTGGCGGCAGCGGACAGGATCTGCTCAAGGCCTTCGACGTGACCTATGTCGGGCCCGATACCGTCAGCGGCATCGCCACCGCCAAACTGCAACTCGTCCCCAAGTCGGAAAAGGTGCGCAACACCTACCATCGAATTCTTCTCTGGATCGACCTCGACAAGGGGATCTCGGTGCAGCAGCAGTTCTTTACTCCGCAAGAGGATTACCGCCTGGTCAAGTACTCCAACATTCGCGTCAACGAGAAGATTTCAGAAGAAGTTTTCAAGCTCAAGACCACGAGCAAGACACAGACAATTTCGCCTCACGGTTAAGTTATTGAATCGAAAGGGCAAGAAGGTGTGCTGAGAATTGCACTTGGGGAGCTATACTGACCGCTCCTTCATTTACGCATTTGTGCATTTGAGCAGTTGGGTTTATTCATGGCCAAGGTTTTTACGATTACTGTCCCGCCTAAGCTGGGAAACAAGCGCAGGGAGCGAAGCTCAGATCCTCGTTATGTGGATGGGCAGCGCCTGCTGGTGGAAGCCATGAAGTATCTGGCGCAGGCCGACCCGGTGAAGAACCGTCCGGCCATCGAATTGATTTCCGAACACGTCCGCACCCGCTTCCGCATGAGCGACTCGCCGCTCGGCTAGCCGTCGTCCGTGCGACTCTCCTCGACCGGGCATTCAACCAGCAGCATTCAACCAGCGCAAAAGACAGGGACGGCTTTCGCCGTCCCTTGAGCAACTTATCGCACGTCTAGAATGCAAACCGGATCGAGAATTGCATCACACGCGGGGTGGTGAGTGTGCGTTGGAACTTGCCGAAACCGGTAATGTCGACCAGGTCTTCGTTGTCTACGGCATTGGCAGCGTCAAAGCGGACAGAGTTGGTGACGTTGAAAACTTCCCACGAAAACCTTAGCAGCCGGGTTTCGCTGAACATCCAACTCTTGTTTAGCCCGCCGTCGATGGAGAAAAAGCCGGGCCCCCGGAAGATGTTGCGCTGGCCCGCTTCGCCAGGGTAAGTATCGCGGAAGGTGACCGTTCCCGTACTCGGAGTGTAGGGGCATTGGCACTGGATGCTCTGCGCATTTTGGAAGACATTGGGATTGCCACTGGCATCGATAAAGACGCCGGTCTTCGGTTTCGGCCCAATGAGCACCGACGAGCCTTCCAGTTCGAAATTGGTCGCCCAGCCCGTTCCGGCGCCGACGCTGAAGGGGAAACCGCTGGTCCAGCGGCCCAGACCGCTCAATCCCCACCCGCCGAATACGGAGTTCAGGAAGCGGTTATCGGTGCCCCAGCGCCGGCCTTTGCCGTAGGGAACATCCCAGATCGCGTTGAAGTTTATTTGGTGGGTAGTATCGAAATCCGAAACCGCACGCCACAAATCGGGAGCCCAGGCATTAATCGCCTGATTGTTGTAGGCGACGCCGCCCGCGGCTTCGAATCCGTTTACGCGTTCGGCGTTCGAACTGGCATCAATGGACTTGGAATAGACATAATTCAAATCGAATTGCAGACCTGCGCTCATGGCGTGCCGCAACGTCACTTGCAGCGCGTTGTAGTTGCTGTTGCTGCGGGTCTGCCAGCCGTAGAGTGAAGAGAACTGGTCCTGGTAGTACTGGTAAGGGGTGCCGGGGCCGTAGTATGCACCAGGAGGTGAAGTGGTGCCTGCGCATGCCGGGAAGCAGAACACGTCCGCGATTTCCTGCGCGGTGGTCTCGTTTCCAGCGAAGCACTGGTAGAGGTCATACATGTTTTGAGTCGCGGTTGGAGAGGCGGGAGCGCCTGCGGTGCAGCCATAAATGCCTTGTGGTCCGGCGGCTAGCGGGAACATGTCTTGCCAGTACGGAATGCTGGTGACGCTGGGATCGTTCTCCGGTACGCCCGCCGCCGCCGCTTTGGAAAAGATCTGCGCGGCGTGGAAATAATCCATCCCGCTCTTGGGGTCAACCAAATCGAGCGGTTGGGCCAGATCGACTTCCTGCAGCAGGTGGTGGGCGAAACGGCCGGTGTAGGTTGTTGACAGGACGTAGTTGTGAGCAAATTCCCGCGTCAGCGAGAAATCGATGACTTCTGAATATGGCGTCCTCAGGTGATCGTCAATGCCCCATGCGATCGCCAGGCCGTAGGTGTTGGGATTGCCGGGAGGAATATAGGGAAAGCCGCTGGGGGAAGGCGAAATCTCGCCCGCGGGAAGATTCTGCAGCCCCAGGAGCCCGGTGTAGCGCGGTGAGTTGTCCACCGTGGAGACGCCCGCTGGATTGCTGAACTCAGAGGTCAATCCCCATGATCCCTTCTTGTCGAAGGTGTTGACGACGCCTTCGCCGAAATGATCGAAGTAAATGCCGTAACCGGCACGAATCGAACTCTTGCCGGCATCGCCGAAGACCTTATGCCAAAAGCCGCTGGCGGCGTGGGGAGAATAGGCGATCGCGAACCGCGGCGCCAGATTCTTGTAGTCCCAAGCCCAGTAGGGCTTGGCATGGTTGGCTTGCCCGGAAAGACCGAAAGTCAAATCGGGCTGATCTACGGTGCCCAGATAAGCGTCATTCCCGCGGGTCTTGAACCATTGATCCATGTCCACCGTGGGGGAAACCTGGTTACCCGTGTTCTCAAAGGGAGGCTGCAAGAGCGAGTAACGAACGCCGTAGGTCACGACCAGGTCGGGGGTCACACTCCACTTATCCTGCAAATAGAGTTCGCCCTCATAATTCTGGAAGTGACGCGGAACCAACTCGCCGTTAGGAATCTGCTGACCAAACTTGTTCTGGTTGGCCACCGTGAAGGTCTCGCTAAGAATGCCTGCCACGTCCATGGCAGCGAAACTGTAGGAGGTGCCGAAAGAAGGATCCACCAGGGGAAAAGTTCCAGTGGGGTCGACCGCCGGGTCGAGGCTGACGCCTTCGTTGGCGATGAACGACGGGTTCATCCAATAGAGGTTTGTCTGGGCGGTAGAGATGTTGTCTGCGTTAGATTGACGATTATTGTGGATAATCCGCCAGTTGGTGCCAAATTGAATGGTGTGCTTGCCCTTGGTCCAGGAAACATCGTCAACGAAATTGTGGACGGGAACGTTGGTCAGAATGGTCTGACTGGCAAGGGCTTGGGTATCGTCCAGGCCTCGGAAGTTAACGAAGTCCTGGCTATTGACGCCTCCGGTTCCGAGACCTTGGCGGATGAACGCATAACGCAAATTGTTGATCAAGCTGTTGGTGATCAAAGCGGTGTAGCCGGCGGCGATTCCCTTGCTGTTGTTAGTGACGAAGGCGTAGGAAGGCTGGCCCGGAAACTGCGGCGGTTGCTTTTCGTGGTCATTCTGGAGGTTGCCCCGAACAAAGAGCGAGTGCGTGCCGCTGGCATTGATCTTGTAGTCGAGTTTGACGATATAGGTGTCGTGCTTGATCGGATCGGCGCCAGGGAAGGTGAACGCACCGGTATTCAACCCGTCGCCTTCGCTGCTGGAGTTCGGAAGAGGATATTTCATAAACAGAGCGCCCGGGTTCGCACCGCCAATGTTAGTAATTAGCCCGTTAGGCCCCGGCCCGCCCCAAAGATTCCCCGGAGTGACGGGACAGGTTCCGTTTGCCGCGCAGCCCTGGTCCAGCGAAGCAACACCAGCGGGGGTGAGGGTAGCCACCAGATCCGGAGCGTAGGTTGCGTTGCTCACCACCGAGAAGTTCGGATTGTTTGGGTTGCTCCCGAGGGGAGTAAGCACGCAATTGGA
>Ga0224556_1000358_pt1 | contig 11819 bp, 5 predicted proteins | sample 714S315metaG_FD_183007 | JGI IMG/M metagenome (GOLD analysis project Ga0224556, IMG submission 183007) | Peat soil microbial communities from Stordalen Mire, Sweden - 717 S3 1-5 | ecosystem: Environmental > Terrestrial > Soil > Wetlands > Peat | place: Sweden: Norrbotten County, Stordalen Mire...
TATCGTTTGCTTCGATCGACAACACCTCATGGATTTCGCTCCTTCAAAGAGTTGGTTTTTTGTGGCTAGTGACCCCCGAACACATTCCGCACGTCGGCGCCGTACGAACAACGCCGATTCAACCTCCAGGAATTCCACTTTCGCTTTGCTGCCCTGACGGTAAGATTCCACCTGGATTCACATTCAGCGGGGAGCCGTTACTGGCGCCTCTCCGCCCTCGCCCGGCCTAACCTTGCTGCCTTTCGGTGGCAATAAAATCGCACTGAGCACGATCACGAGAAGCGTTAAGCCCAGCACGATTAACATCCGTATCGCCGGACTCTCCGAAATCGAACCATATCTATCCCTGGCCAATGGAGTGCTCCCCACGCAACCCGCGCTGCCGTGCCATGCGATGGCACGAATTGGTGGTTTCGTTCGCTATCGAACAGTGGTTATACTTGCCCGGCTTTCGTTCCCAGGGCAAGGGACAGGACCGGACACAAGCGGGCATAATCGGGCTTTTGTTCGTTTAGCCATCGTTTGACAGGGGGATCAGTGGCACAAGGCGCGACCAATGACCCAGACCGTCGCCTGGATTCGTGGAAGGAGATCGCTGCCTTCTTCGGACGGGACGAGAGGACTGTCCGGCGGTGGGAGAAAGATAGCGCCCTGCCGGTGCATCGCGTTCCCGGCGGTGCCAAGGGCCGGGTGTTCGCTTATGAGCGTGAGCTCGACCAATGGCTCAGCACTCCCCAGGCATTGCGCACTACGACCTTAGCCTTGGAACCGCCAGTCTTGGAACCACAAGCCTCGGAATCGCCAGCCAGCCCAGCCCAACTAGAAGTCCAGCTGGAAGCCCAGGAAGAAGCCCCGCAACCGGAAGAAGTCCCGCAAGAAGTCCAGCACGCGGACAAGCGTTGGCACTTCGGCGCGCCCGCGATATGGCTGGGAACCCTGGCGGTTTGCGCCGCACTCGTGGCTGGAATCTGGGTCTATCGTAAGAGCCATCGCTTCGCCGCATACGCGTCGACTCCGAGTGTGTCCCGCGGCAGCGCTAAGAATCTTCGCCCGACCGGAGCGCTCGCCCAGGATTCCAACTTCGGCACCGATTCGGTTGCCGTGCTCCCCTTCACCAATGTAGGCGGAAATGCCAACCTCGAATATCTCAGCGACGGCATCACCGAGTCCTTGATCGGCAACCTAGCCCATGTACCCCAGCTTAAAGTGAGGTCGCGTGACTCGGTTTTTCGCTACAAAGGAAAGGATGTCGACGTTCAGACGGCCGGACGCAATCTTCGCGTGTCGGTACTGGTCAGCGGGCGTGTGATGGTGCAGCGCGATGCCATCGAAATCAGCGCCGAGGTTACAGACGTTCGGGACAATACTGAAATCTGGGGACGCCGCTACCAGGGTAAACGAGCCGACCTTATTTCATTGCAGCAGCAAATGGCGGGCGATATCGCAGAAAGGTTGCGTTCCAGCATCAGCACCGCGGATAGGCAGCAGGTCACCAACCAGGGCACCGAGGATGCTGAGGCTTACTCGTTGTATTTGAAGGGCCGTTACGCCTGGAACAACCGGACGTTCGCAGAGTTGCAGAAGGCCATATCCTATTTCAATCAAGCCATCGCGAAAGATCCGGGGTACGCTCTGGCCTATTCGGGTCTGGCCGATGCCTATGCGGTGCTGCCAAACTTTGGCGGCAATCAAAACGAAGATTTCCCGAAAGCAAACGCCGAAGCCCGCAAGGCGCTCGAGTTGGACCCCACGCTGGCTCATCCGCATGCTGTTCTGGGCAGCAATGAGATCCAGTACGAATGGGATTTTGCGGGAGGAGAAGCTGAGTTCAAGAAGTCTTTCGAACTCGACCCCAACGATGCCACTGCGCATCAGTGGTATGGCGATGAAATTGGCCAGATCGGCGGCCGCGAACAGGAAGCCTTCGCGGAAATCGATCTCGCCCACGAACTGGACCCGCTGTCTCCCACCATCACCAGGGTAGTCGGAGGCGTTCGCGGCTCGGCCCGGAAGTTCGACGAAGAGATTGCAATCTGCGGAAAGCTGGCAACCGACAATCCCACATTCGCCATCGCCCACGATTGCCTGGCGCGGGGCTATCGGGGAAAACATATGTACCCGCAGGTCATCGAAGAATGGAAAACCTTTGGCCGGTTGTCCGGCTATCAGATCAATGCCGACTTCGCCGCCGCCGCCGAGCAAGGCTTCCGTTCGTCAGGATGGAAAGGCGCTCTCACCAAAGCCATTGAATTCCGTCTGGCACAGCGAAAAACCGGCTATTACTCAGCGTTCGACATTGCCAACTTGTACGCCGGCTTGGGAGACAAAGAGCAGGCCTTTCATTGGCTCGATATCGCTTATCAGGAACACGATTGGGAACTCATAATCTTGAACACCGACTCCGCGTTCGATCCTCTGCACTCCGACCCGCGTTTCGCCGAACTGGCGCGCAAAGTGGGACTACCGCAGTTATAGATTCCGTTTTCTGGAACGAACCTTCGAATTCTGAGGAGGCCAGACTCTGCCGCCGTACAATCCCCCCATCGCAAACTGCTCACCTCAGTTTTTTATGGAGGCCGTCAATGTCTATCAGCCGTGGCAGTCACGACAAGTATGTTTCGCTCGAGACAAAGGCGTTGTTAGAGGCGGAAAAAGCTACTACGTTTGATGAGCGCAGCAAAAGCGCTGAGACCTTGAAGAACCTGGCGGAAGCGCGGAATTCTGCGATCAGCACGAGATTGCAGCGCTGGCGGGATATCTCGTCGTCCGCTGTTCCGATTCTTGCTTTGGTGGTGACGGCACTTACGGTGATTCTTCAAACGCGGCAATTTCGTCAAACCCTGACGCAACAAGTGGAGCAATTCGGCAGAACCGAAAGGCAGCAGGCAGAGGCTCACGAAGACACCGAATGGCGGGAGGCCCTGAAGGACGTGTCCTTCAAAGACCCACGATCTTCGTTAGTCGGTGCTTTTGCTATGCAGGGTTTTTTCAACAATCCTCGCTACAGAGACCAAGCACGGGAAATCGCATCGGGACTGCTAGCCAATACCATCAATGTGAGCAGCTTCGATGAGATCCTCACGAACATGCGCGACAAAACCGATGGGTCTAACCTCGCCCATATGACTTCGCTCGCCCAAATGCTCGGATTTGCGCAGAGAGCGAAGCATCGGATGAAGGGCGCGGCGTCAGTTACAACTGCGCCCTTTCTCACTAAAGATGTCGATGAAATTGATCCCAACCCCAAAGATTTCGAGCACAATGCCGACCAACAGCTCAAAGTCGCTGCCTGGGAGATCGACAGCGTCAGCCAATTCCTGCGGCAACTGTGGCGTGACCCAAACAAGGGACTTTCCCCTCAGCACTATGTCTTGACCGGGACCGTGCTGGAGAACGGGGACTTCGACAACCTTGATTTTTCCGGCAGCCATCTCGATTTCGGAATTCTTTACAACGCGACTTTTCGAAACGTTCATTTCAAAGATGCAACCTTGAAAGACCTTTTTGTGCGCCACGTGAATTTGGAGGGGGCTGATTTCAGTGGTGTCAGCGAGGTGACGGGAAGCCGCTGGGAAGATACCAACTGGTGGCGCGCGAAATGTGTTCCGCCGGCAATGCTCGAGTATCTCGTTCAACAGACGAAGCACGCCGTCTCTCAAGACGACCGCATGACCCTGGCGAGAAACTGCCAATAAAGAGAGGCACCTTCGGTTCGAGCTGATGCCTCTGAAGAGAAATGGGGCACCCGATTCGGGTGACCTTCCATGTGGTCAGGCTGTGGATGGCTACTTATAGGCTGGGACGAAGGACTCGGCCACGAAAGTTTCGCAGCTGGTTAGCGTAGTGTCTTGGGATGCCGCGTGCCCATCCTTTGCGTCCTCTGCAAAGCGTGGGATTCCACAGCTCTCAACCTCATGAGCTTGAGCTCTTTATTCGCCACCGCTTTTTTCCACAACCCGCCAATGTTCATCCAACCTTGACTGAGAATTCCAAATCAGCAATCATCGCCGAGGTCGTGACGCTTGGCAGAAGTCAATTCGTTGCGCCCCTAAGTCCTCTGTTTCACGGATTTTAGTATCTAAGTTCTTTGACATGCGGATTTTACCGGGAATTTCCCGCTAGCGTGATGATTCCAAAGATTGAGGGGGGGAGGGGGGATACCCCTCTCGAGCTCATGTCCCGCTGAAGGGAAATCGAAATCCCCACCCTGTCGCGAAGAGCGCGATCAGGGTGGGGCACCCACTCTGGTTGAAGTCCCACCGTTACGCGGCGGGTTGCTGTTTGTAGGCTGGGACGAAGGACTCGGCTACGAAAGTTTCGTAACTGGTTGGGGTGGTGTTTTGGGATGCGCGAGGTTCAAGGGCGCGCATGTATCCGGAGTTGAGGGAGCCGATCATCTCCAGCAGCAGATGGGCGAATGGCTCGGACATTCCCATTTGAACGAACACAGGCCGAGCCTGCTCGTCGGGGACTTGCATGTACTTGAGGTCGGGCTTGCCGATCGCCTTGCCAATAATCGCGGTGACCTCGGTGTAGGTGAGGTCGCGTTGTCCGAGCAGTTCGCGGGTTTGTTTGCCGTGGACGGATGGGCGCAGGAGAGCCTCCACTGCCGCGGCTCCAATGTCGCGTGTAGCGATCATGGTGAGTTTTAGATCCGCACGGAGAGGCGTGCCGACGGCGCCCATCTGGCGGATCGCATTCACTTGCGGAAGCGTATTCTCCATGAAGTAGCCGGCGCGAAGATGAAGCACGTTCGCGCCGCTGATCTGGTTGAGCTTTTGTTCGAGATGATGAAGGCCAAGTACGGGACCGGTTCCGCTGGTTTTGTCGGCTCCGATGCTGCTAAGCGCAACTACGTTCTTGATCCCCGCCTTTTCGACGGCGCCGGCGATTGCGTCGCTTACCCGATTCGAGTAGCCAAGCGGATCATTGCTGGTGGGATTCGGTGGAATCATCACGTAAGCCGAGTCCGCCTGGTGGAAGGCTTTGGCGAGCGCCGCGGCATCAGTGACATCGGCGACAAAAGTCTCGGCGCCCTTCGCTGCAAGAGTCTTTAAATTGGTTGCGTTTCTACCGACGACGCGAACTTTCTGCCCTTCGGCAAGAAGGTTGGTCGCCACTACATGTCCGGTATGGCCGCTTGCTCCCAGTACGACATACATAGAGTTATCTCCTTAACTTACTGCCTATCCTGGGTTGGATGCCGGAAGCCACGACCCGGACTCGTGGTGGTAGCCTTCGGGCAGAATGAGGACAGGATAATCGACGGTTTGTAGAAAAGTTTGGAGCGTCCAGATTGCGGATCTGGGGACAACGGCGCCCTCACGCCGGCACGGCTTCTACGTTAAACCCGCCCACCACCATCCGTGGCTTCTCGCCTCGCGTGTCGGCATGATGCACCTCCGTCTGGACGGTGCGTTGCTCTCCCGGCATCAGCGTGAAGTAGTTGTCACCGTAGATTACGGGGAGAATCCGATCTGCGCTCTTCTCACGCACCACTTTCAATCTGACCATCAAGGCCGGGTATGCGGAGTGGTTGCTTAGTCGAGTCGTCAACTGCCACTGATCGCCCTGTCGCGTAATCTCCGCGGTAGTTTTTACGATCGCTTTGGGCAGCTGTCGAATTGCCCGATAGTTGCCCTCCTGCGCTCCACGCAGGTACAGATTCGCTGAAACCGGAGTGCCGCCGCGCGACAGCGTCAGCCGGACAAAGTGCACCGCCGTCAACCCCGTTGGATATTCCATCTGCATGCAGCTCGCGACACTGTCTTCCGCGCTGTCGAGCGGCGCGGACTTCGTCCACTTGATCGATCCATCGATATTCAGAACCTCTGCCAGGGCAGTTAGCCCGCGAGCGTTGCCGGCGCTGTAGTTGACCACTTCGACTGACTCAGTCACACGATTCCATTGAATATGCAGCGGCTCACAAGCGTTCTTGCAAGCGAAGTACGCGGCAGTTGGCTCCAGGTAGTAGTCGTAGGTCTGCCACAACAATGAGGGCCAGCAACAGTGACTCATCCAAAGCAGCAAGCCCATGCGGTTCTTGCTTTGCGCTTCGAACTCGGCGCGGAAGCCTTCGTAATCCGCGAAGTGCGCGAGCGAAACCCATTCCTCGATGCGGCCGGCGCTGCCGTAAGATTCCTCGACGATGTCGAGAAAGCTGGCGCCACGACGGAATCCCGCGCCCTCGGCGAGATCGTGCAACCCCCACTCGAGCCCTGGAGGCCAGAGAGCACTCTTGGGCAGGAACTCCCGCAGACTCTCTATCGACGGGATGTTGGGAGTGCCGATCTCGCTGTGCAGTTTGGGATAAGCGGCGTTGGCCGGGTAGAAAGTGAGCGGCATGAGCGCGTAGGGACCACCTCCACCGACAACATCGTCGGCCGAACTCGGAATGTAGTGCAGGCCGGGATGCAACTCCGCCAACAAACTCTGGATGCCATCGTCAATCGCTTTTGGCGGGTAACCTTCATTGCGTCCGCAATAGAGGCCGATCGAGGGAGAATTACGAATGCGGAGCACCGTGTCTTTGGCGTTGCTGAGGAACAGACTGTTGTCATCGGGGTTTGGGCCGTCCCAGGGATTGGCGAGCCAGAAATCCTGCCATACGACGACGCCGTGTCGGTCGCAAGCTTCGTAGAAGGCTTTGTCCCCGATTTGCCCGACCCAGTTGCGAATCATGTTGAAGTTCATTTCGCGGTGGTAGCGCAGGGCCGCGTCATACTCGCGCGCGCGGTAGCGCAGCATCGACTCGCTGAAACCCCAGTTGCCGCCGCGCGCCACCAAGCGCCTGCCATTGATGAAGATTCGCAACGCTCCATCGTCCGCGCTGTAGGCCATCTGACGGATTCCCGCTTTCAGCGTCTTGGTGTCAGATTTTTGACCATCTTGGAGTTCAAACATTAGTTCCACGTCATACAGATTGGGATCGCCGTAGCCAACCGGCCACCACAGCTTTGGGTTTTGCAATCGCAACGCCGGGTGCGTCGAGGGATCGAGCTTGATTCGCGTGGGTGCGTCCGCTGGGCCGACAGAGTTGACTCGCACTTCGAATTGCATCTCTCCAAAGCGACCGCGTAGAGTGCCTGCGATCGGCTCGGGCCGATGGTTCACCAAGTTGAGTTCGATACTGACATCGGCGTGCGAAACGTCCGGCATCGGTAAGGAGGTGCTGACGAACGGGTGTTCCAGCGTTACAGCTCCGCTGGTCGTAAGGTAAACATCGCCAATCATGCCGGTGTTTCGACCGCGAATTGTGGGAATCCAATCCCAGCCGACCGATGCGTGATAAGTAGGATTGTCGGCCCCAAGCGCACCGCCGTTCGGTCCGCCGTTTTCATAGGTCTTTTGTTTACAGCTTCCGGGAGTAGCGTTTTTCTCGATTCTTACGGCGAGTGCGTTCTTGCCCGGTAGCAGCTTGCTGGTTACGTCGAAGCGGCCGCGCATGAATCCGCCTTCGATACGGCCGATCTCCTCCCCATTCAGGAAGACGTCCGCTTTCCAGTTGATGCTGTCGAAGTTCAGCCACGCAATTTTTCCCGTAGCCAGGGCGGGCGCAGTGAACTCGGTGCGATACCAGAAGTCGGAGTAGAAGAATGAGTCGGACACATACAACTGATTCTTGCCGAAATTCGGATCAGGAATTGCCTGAACATTCAGATAAGAGGTGAGCACCGTGCCGGGCACGGTTGCGACTACCCATGCGGCATCGCGAAAGCCCGTCGTGGATAAATCCCGCCCTTCGCCATTTACGAGTGAGTCTCGCTGCACGCGCCAAGTGCCTCCTGCAAGATCGAGCCGGCCATCAAGCTGGCGAACTGCACGACCTGCTGGAGGGAGCTTGGGGCGGGCTACTGGACCGCCCCGACCGTACACTTCGATTTCGCTGAGCATGTAACCGTCGGGCGAGGTTGGTCGCGTCATCAGCACTCGAACGTATCGACCGTGGGAAGGCGGCGCGAGTTTGACGTCGTCAACCTGTCCCGCTTGCTCGGAGAGAGTATGCAGATCGCGCCAGGTTTCAGCGTCTGCCGAAACCTGAATCGATCCCTGGGCAGCGCGCGCAATCCAGAAAAGTTTGACGCGATCGAACTCGCAGAGAGCCCCGAGGTCCACGTAAACCCACTCTTCGCCAAGGCCGGCACTCATCCATGCGCTGGTGAAACTGTAGGGACCGCCGATTTGTACTCTCTGATCGTGGTTAAAGAATTCAATCTCGCCAACCCTCCACTGCATGTAGCGAGCTTGGCCAGGGGTGTTGGAAACCGCGAATTCCACCTGATAAAAACGGCTGCGGCACGCGCGGCTGAGGGAAATCGACGGGATGAATAACTGGCCTGGCCGGGCAAAGTCTCTGGGGTAGCCTTCCACCGACACAGGCTGAGGATCTGAGACCGTGCCGACTTTCTCCCAGTTGCGGCCATCCTCAGAAACCGACACGGTGAAACTCAAAGTGGACGAAGTCGCGCCGAACTGGGGAACCACCACCAGATCAATGCGATCAACCTCAGGAACACTCTCGCCGCCGCCGAATTGAACCTGCAGGGTTGAATGCGGTCCGACTATTTCCACGGAATTGGTGCGGGAGTGATCGAGCACGAGTTCACGCTCGGTCTTGGGCAGAGCACCGCGCGAACTCGTAGAGGTTGCGACCCACGCAGGCAGGTTCGTGTCTTTAATGCCGTCGGTGGTCAACTGGGCTGTGAGATTGTAGTCGTAGCTGCTGGAGTGGTAGGCCGGACGGAGCAAAGCGAGGTTACGGTAAGTCAACCGATCGAGCACGAGTTCCGGACTGAAATCTTCCCCAGGGTCGCCGGGATAAACGCCCACTCCACGCGTGAACTCAGTGGCCGATCCCGCAGGAGCAGCGGCTTGCGAGTCTTCGCCGGGAATTGCTTTGGAGTTAGCAGCGGCAAGATCGTTGAGAGGAGCAGCCAACGCTGGGAATGCTTCCAGGGCAGCACTCGCGCTGACAATCGCACTCTTCTTTAGGAAACCACGCCGTGAGGTTGGCAGTTGAGTCTCCCCTTTCAACTTCGGCTAGCAGAAGGTTCAGAAGGAGTTTAGCTGAATGCGTCAAATGTTTGCTCTGGGCAGGCCAAGAAAATCAGTCGGGTCGAAAAGGGGGGCGCAACCTCCTGCACCGGGCATCGCTCCTTGGCCCTGATGACAATTCGGCGGGAATCCGTCTCGGACGAAAGCGGATTGAATCCACGGAGAATCGTGTCTTTGGGTTTTCGGGGCACCTGCTACTATTTCGACCCAGGGGCGTCAACGCCTGCGCAACTCAGTTCTTCCCCGTCCCCGGCGCGCGCGGGATCTTGACTCCTGCCAGAATTCGCTGCATTTCCGGATCGTCGTGCAGGTTATCGAACAAGCGGTTCCCCGCGAGGCCGACAACGTCATCCTCGTGCTGATCGTACGCGATTTTCAGGTACTTCAAGGCGTCCCGCTTATTTCCTTCGAGCGCGCAGCTCCCGGCCAGTGCGAGGGAGGAAAAGTTTCCCTGATCGTAGAGCTTTTGCTGTTCATTGCGTATGTTCTCGAACATGGCGTGCGCTCCGCCAGACGCATATCCCTTCTCGGCGGCCGAGGCTACAACCAGCGCCCCGCTGTCATGGCTGAGTACCGCGCTCTTTCTTAACTCCACCAGATAGTTCGAATAGTCGCCCATGTCCAGATAAATTCTCTGCAGGTAACGATGGGGGGAAACGAACTCCGGTTCGGCTTTTTCCATTTGCCGCAGCAGGTCGAGCGCTTCCTGCCGCCGTCCCATCCCATACAAGATGATGCCCTTGTCCGCCAGCACCGACTTGGATGTGGGGTCGAGCGCCTGCGCGCGCTCAATTTCCGTCAGCGCCTCGGGGTAGCGGCCCATGGTTCCCAGCACCGGCGAATACCAATGATGGGCATTCGCGTTGTTGGGGTCGAGTTCAATGGCGCGGCGAAATTCGCGATCGGCGGTCGCAGCGTCCCACATTCCCCAAAACGAAACAAACGCGAGCGAAGCGTGCGCCTGCGATGATTTGTCATCGAGCTCAACCGCCTTGCGCGCCGCAGCCAGCGCCCGCGGATACGCTTCGCTACTCTTCATCGCGCTATATTCGCGCAGCAGGTTGTAGCAGTCAGCCAGTCCCGTATAGGCATCGGAGTATCCCGGATCGTGCACAATCGCCTGGGTGAAAAAGTCCACCGCCTTTTGCAGATCGTCGGGCGTGCGCTTGTTCCAGTAGTAGCGGCCTTGCAGATAAAGATCCTTGGCCTCCTGATTCGCCGGATGCATCCCGGCATTCGCAGCTGGGTGCGGCAAATTGCCTGCGGCCTTGATCCCGCGAAAGCCGAAGAGCATGCTTCCCGCCACCAGCAGTAGCGCCGAAACCAGCGCGGCATACTCGAACTTTCGAGACCGAAGCGAAAGCGCCGGTGGCGCGATCAAATTATCGGGAGCGGCCACCGAGCTTACTGCTGTGCTCGCTGCTGAACTTGCCACCGGCTCTAACTCCGCCTGACGCGCGTCGGACGCAAGCGGCGCGACTCTGCCCGAAGTCGGGAGTCCAGAAGTCGGAGCGATAAAAGTCGGGGCGATCCAGCGGTACCCGCGGCGGTCGATGGTTTCTATAAAGATAGGATTCTCAGCGGAGTCGCCCAGCGCATCGCGCAGTCGCTTGATGGCGCTGCTGATGGCACGGTCAAAATCGACAAAAACATCGGGCGGCCAAAGCGCCTGGCGGAGTTGTTCGCGCGTCACAACTTCATTCGGCCGGCTGAGCAGGACTCCGAGCGCGCGGAAGGGTAGGTCCTGAATCTTAACCCTGGTTCCTTTTTTTCGCAGATCCCCCGCGCGCAAGTCCGCCTCAAATACACCGAAGCGCACAACAGTCTGGGGTTCGCTGGACACAGTCAAAGGCGTTGACGCTCCCAGGGGAGGGAAGGTGCAAGTCTATCACCCCGCAAAGGCACGTTGGACTGGCACTTTCGGGCTACTTCGCTCAGACAAGAACTTTTTGTAACCCACTGACGATAAACAGAATATCTCGTCGCTTCGATGTAGCCGAGCCGTCGCTTTACCCCAGCCCCCAATTCAGGTGACAGTCGGGCGTGCATTGGCGGTCGTCTCAGCCAGTTGGCGAGCGGCCCGCGCCGGGAAATAGAACCGCTATAGCGGCAGAAATTCGATTCGAATTCGGGAGAAAACAATGACTACGCTTCTCAAGGTGAAGCTTCTGGTGGGTATATTCATGGTCGCGATAGCTGTCGGCGCGCCGGCGCAAACCTTCACGACACTGGACGAACCGGACGCAGGCGCAGCGGCCGATCAAGGAACCCTTGCTACCGCTATCAACGCAGCGGGAACAATCGCTGGGGGTTATATCGACGCGAGCGGCGTCGGGCACGGCTTCGAGCGCAGCGCTGCCGGCGTCTACACCAGCTACGATATTCCGAGCGGCTACAAAAGTGGTGTGGTTACCGGCATCAACGCGTCCGGAGTGATCGTGGGCTATCTCATTGACACCGGCGGCGTGCAGCATGGCGTCGTGCGCTCGGCAACCGGCACAATCACCACCTTCGAGGCTCCCGGCGCAGGTACCGGCAACGATCAAGGAACTTTCGGGATTGCGATCAACACGGCGGGCTCGATCACGGGATGGTACTTCGACTCCAGCGGCGTACACCGGGGATACGTGCGCTCGAAGACCGGTGTGTTCACCGACTTCGATGTGACCGGTGCGGGCACAAGCAAGGGGCAAGGAACGATTCCAGCTGCGATCAACACGGCAGGCACTATCGCTGGATCGGAATTGGACAGCGGCGGTGTGTTT
>Ga0224556_1000360_pt1 | contig 11788 bp, 11 predicted proteins | sample 714S315metaG_FD_183007 | JGI IMG/M metagenome (GOLD analysis project Ga0224556, IMG submission 183007) | Peat soil microbial communities from Stordalen Mire, Sweden - 717 S3 1-5 | ecosystem: Environmental > Terrestrial > Soil > Wetlands > Peat | place: Sweden: Norrbotten County, Stordalen Mire...
ACCTTCCATGAAACCGACCTCGAATCTGTTCGCAGCGGTTGCGATCCTGCTCGCGTCATTCCCCGTGGCTGCGCAAAGTCAGGCGGCAACCTCCGTCGCCGAACTGCGACTGGGAATCTATTCTTACAAGAATGGTCAGTACGAAGACGCGACGCGGCATTTTGCGAAGGCGATCGAACTGGATGGTTCCAACATTAATGCGCATCTCTACCTGGCGACCACCTACATGTCGCAATACATCCCCGGTGTCGATTCTCCAGACAACATTCATTTTGCCGAGGCGGCCATTGAGCAATATCAGCACGTCCTCGGCGTAGATGCGGAACTGACGCCGAGAGTCAATAGTGCGAAGGGCATTGGCTACCTCTACCTGAATATGAAAAAGTTCGACGACTCCAAGAAGTACTACCGCGTGGCTACCGACCTGGATCCCGATGATCCCGAACCTCACTATTCCATCGGCGTGATCGATTGGACTAAATGCTACCAGCCGCGCATGGACGCCCGTGCCTTGCTCGGCCTGCGGCCGGAAGACCACCTGGACCCGAACGATCCGGAACAGAATAAAGTCTGCGGTGAATTCAAAGTCAAGAATACGCCGGCGATCGAAGAGGGGATCGACAGCCTCAGCAAGGCCATTCAACTTCGCCCGGACTACGACGACGCCATGGCCTATCTGAACTTGATGTATCGCGAAAAAGCCGACGTGGAATGCGACGACTTGGCGGCCCGCGCTGAGGACCTTCGTACCGCAGATCACTGGGTCGACATGACACTGCGGGTCAAGAAACTCAAAGCCGAGAAGAATAAGCGCGAAGCGGTTCCTACGGCACCCAGTCCGCAATAAAGATGTTGGTTTCGTGCGGGGCCTTGGCGTTGCGGTTGGAGGCCCATACCAGTTTCTTGCCGTCCCGCGAGAACATAGGGAAGCCGTCGAAACCATCGCTGTAGGTGACGCGTTCCAGACCACTGCCGTCGGGATTGATCAGCCACAATTCAAAATTCCCCATGCCGCCCGTGGCATGTGTTTCCGGATCATAATTTGATGCGAAGATGATGCGCTTGCCGTCGGCCGTGTAGGCAGGTCCAAAGCTCGCCGCTGCCAGGTTGGTGATCTGGCGTTTGTGGCTGCCGTCGGCCTTCATGGTCCAGATTTCGAGCGAGGTCGGGCGGATCAGATTCTGCGCCAGCAATTCTTTATAGTCGGAAATTTCTTTTTCCGTTTGCGGATGGTAGGCCCGATAGACAATCCACTTGCGGTCGGGCGAGAAGGTTGGGCCGCCGTCGTATCCCAGTTCATGCGTGAGTTGTTTGACGTGCGAGCCGTCGGCGTCCATCGAATAAATGTCGAGGTCGCCGTTGCGCGTGGACGTGAACGTAATCTTTTTTCCGTCGAGCGAGATCGTGGCTTCGGCGTCATAGCCGGGCGTGTTGGTCAGTTGCTTCAGGTCTGAGCCGTCGGGATTTGCGGTGAAAATGTCGTATCCGGAATACACCGCCCAGACGTAGCCCTTGGAAAAATCAGGGCGCGGAGGGCACTCCGGGCTCGCGAGATGGGTGGAGGCGTAAAGAATTCTTTTTCCATCGGGATAGAAGAAGCTGCAGGTGGTGCGCCCCTTGCCGGTCGAGACCATGTGCTGGTCGCTGCCGTCGATGTTCATGATGAAAATCTGGTCGCACTTCACGTCTCCGTGGGACGACTGAAAGATCAGTTTCTTACCGTCGGCAGAAAAATAGGCCTCGGCATTCTGTCCGCCGAATGTCAGTTGGTGCACGTTGCGCAGATGCTTTTCCTGCGGCGTCGCCAGATCGGGCGGGTTCGAGACCTGCGCGGACGCCGCTTGCAGACCAGCGAGGTTAAGTGCGAGCAAAACGAGGATAGATAAACGGCTTTTCATAACGGTGGGCGCTAGTGTAGCAAAGCGCCGCGATTAGAAACCACACCAGGTTCGGCGTCGGGGTAGAATGGGCGCGCCATTTTATTTCCTTGAGGAGGCTCAATGAAATCCTTCCTGCCGGTTCTGGTGGTCGCGTTCCTGGTCTCAGCGATTGCGCTGCCCATTGCTCGTCCAATAGTGGCGGCATCGCCGAGAGCCACGGCTGAAACGCTGAAGCGCCTCGAAGGCGAATTCATGAAGGCAGCCGCCGAAAAAGGCTCGCAGGGATACATGTCGTACTACGCCGACGATGCCGTCGAAGTCCCGAACGGCGCTCCTGTCATTGAAGGCAAGGTGAACATCGCCAAAACGATGGGCTTTCTCGACCAGAAGGACAATCACCTGACATGGACTCCGGTTGGCGCGGACATTTCCGCGTCTGGCGATTTGGGATACACCTACGGCTACTACGAGTTTCAGCACACGGACCAAGCCGGCAAGCGCGTTGCGGAGCACGGCAAGTACACCAGCATCTGGAAACTGCAGAAAGACGGCAGTTGGAAGGTTGTGCTTGATATGGGGAATTCAGGACCCGATCCCATCCATTAACTTAGTTCACTCGCGGTCTCGTTATTTCCGGAAGTGATTCTTGATCGCCTCGGCCTGCGCTCTGGTGACGACCGCGGACAATGCCGCGGGATCGGCCTGCCTGACGGCCTGCACACTGCCAAAATGTTCGAGGAGTCGCCGCGTGGTGCTCGCCCCCACGCCGGGGATTTCCAGCAGTTCGGTGGAGCGGTCGCGCATCTGGCGGCGCTTGCGGTGGAAAGTTACGGCGAAGCGGTGGGCCTCGTCGCGAATAAGTTGAATCAGATGAAGAACGGGCGAATGATGGTCGAGGGCGATCGGATCTTTCTCCTGGCCGTAGACGTATAAAATCTCTTCACGCTTAGCGATGGCCGCCAATGGCTGGTTGATGATTTCCAGCGAGTCCAGCGCTTCCGCCGCCGCATGCAACTGTCCGAGACCGCCGTCAATCAGCACCAAGCTGGGCATCGGTTTCTTCTCTTCCTGCAGGCGCCTGTAGCGGCGCGTGACCACTTCGCGCATTGAGGCGAAGTCGTCCACTCCTTCTACCGAGCGAATGATGAACTTGCGGTAGTCCGATTTTTTCATCTTGCCGTCTTCCCATACCACCATGGACGCGACGGTCTCTGCACCCTGGATGTGCGAGATGTCGAAACATTCGATGCGCTTGGGCAGTTCCGGCAGAGTGAGTACATCCTGCAATTCTTCCTGAATCTTGCGCGCGTTTGGTTTGAGCACGCGAAAGCGCTGGTCGTAGGACTGCTTCGCGTTGTTGCCGGCGAGGTCGATGAGCGAACGTTTGTCGCCGCGCTGCGGGACGAAAATGTGCACACGTGCGGGGCGAGCACCGGCCTCTTGCTCGGAGAGCAAGTCTTCGAGTTCTTCGCGATCTTCGAAATCGACCGGAACGTAGAGGTTGCGGGGGATGTAGGGCTGGCCGATGTAAAGCTGCTTGAGCAGGGCCGAGAAGAACTCGCCGGGGTGAAAAGGAACGTCGGATCGTTCCGGTTCATGTGCGGACGGTCGCCCCCGGCCGTCCGTGCCGAGCGAAGCTCGGCTGCTCTCGTCGCTGGCGGCTTCGGCGCTGCCAGACAAATGCACCGGCGAGCTTTGCTCGCCCGAACGGGCGGGGGCGCCCGTCCCCACATGAGTTCCTTCCCTCCCATGGTCTGCGGGGGGCTCTGGAACTGAGTCGACGCCGAACTCCGGCAAGTCCTCCCAGAAGAACTCTCGGCGGTCGACCATTTTCCCGGAGCGCATGTGGAAAAGATTCACTGCCACCATTCCGTTCTCGTAGTGATAGCCGAAAACGTCGGCGTCGTCGCCTTCGGCGGCGGCGAGGCGCTGGCGCTCCTGCAACTGCTCGACGGTTGAAATCAAATCGCGATACCGGGCCGCGCGCTCGTACTCTTGCGCGGCGGCGGCCTGCTCCATGCGCGTGTGCAGAGAGCGGCTCAAATCCGTCGGCCGTCCTTCCAGAAACAGCTTCACGTCGCGCACGGCTTCCTGGTACGCGTCCGGCGTGGTCAAGTCTTTAACGCACGGCCCTAGGCAGCGCTTGATGTAGAACTGCAAACAGGGCCGCGGATGGAAGCGCGTGAGGTCGACCTTGCACGATGGAATCAGAAAATTGCGGTGAATCAGATCGACGATGCGATAGGCGAGGTTGCCGGGGAAATACGGGCCGTAATAACAGCTGCCGTCCTTGCGCAAGCGGCGGGTGACGTAGACGCGTGGCCAGCGCTCGCCCAGCGTCAGCTTCACGTAAGGATAAGTCTTGTCGTCGCGCAGCAGGATGTTGAAGCGCGGCTTGCGCTGCTTGATCAGGTTGTTCTCGAGCGCCAGCGCCTCTTTGTTGTTGGCTACGACAATGTAGTCCACGTCGACGGCTTCGCGCACCAGCGTGCCGGTCTTGGCGTCTTCCCAGCGGCCCTCGTGAAAATAGCTGGCCACGCGGCTGCGCAGGTTCTTCGCCTTACCCACATAGATGACTTCGCCCTCGGCATTCTTGTAGAGATACACTCCGGGTTCGGTGGGGATGGTACGGATTTTGGCGAGCAGGTCCATTAAGTCTGCAGTTTGATTGTCTTTGCTTTGTGTTCGCCCACGATGCTAAGCTAAATTCTAGCGCAGCCGGGGATTTTATGGGGATCGAGGAATCGTATCGGTTGGCACAACTCGAGAGCTGGATCCACTTGATTCTCCTGTATGTACAGAAGAGGCATTAGTGTCGGGCAATCGTACTCTAACAGTTCGTCTTTCTGCTGAGCTTTACGGTTGGCTCAAGGAAACTTCGCAACGAACGCACCTGCCGCTCTCGCGACTGATCCGCGAGCATTTGGAGAAACGCCAAGGACGCAGAGGGCAAGCAGCGATTCATGCGCCACGTGGGTGCGATCAAAGGCATGCCTCGCGACCTGTCATCGCGCAAGGGTTTCTCCCGTCGCTGACGGACGCTCGTTGGTGCTCTATTGAGCCAACCGTATAAAATTTCCCTTCCCAGTGTGGGTTTGCGTGCCTTTCCAGCACTGTGCAGTTTCTGGCACAGACACACAACTACCTGCAAAGCATTGAAAACGTATATACTTATTACTGACCGCGTCCGTTCGGAACACTGGCATTTGCCGTGCAAAAGCACAAGCGGAACTTGTAAGCGATAACTAGTATCCCCAGGGCATCAAAGATGTAAAAGCAGGGCGAGCGGGGCAACCCGGAAGGCGCCAACTGCTACATAAGAGACCGAAACCAAGGAGCCTCACCCTATGAACCGCACTTCGTTATTCAATACCAGGTTAGTTAGTACCAGTTTCGTGATTTGCCTGGCAGCCAGCATGGTGGCCACCGTCGGCTGCGCCAGCAAGAATTATGTGAAACAGCAGACGACGCCACTCATTAACAAGACCAACGAACTCGACGACCTGACCGCCAAGAACAGCAAGGACATCAAGGATGTCGACGCGCGGGCCCAGGCTGGCATTGCAGCGGTGAACGCCAAGACCGCCGACGTCGAGCAGAAGGCGCAGAACGCCGGACAGACGGCAAGCTCCGCCCAGCAGATGGCGGATGCCGCGAATAGCCGCGTGGGCGTGCTGACCAGCCAGGTCGCAAACCTCGACAACTATCATGCCGTGGCGGAAACCTCGGTGAAGTTCGGCTTCAACAAAGACAGCCTGACGCCGACGGCGCAGGCGGGGCTCGACCAGCTCGCAGCCACCATCGCCTCAACCAAGGGCTACATCATTTCGCTGGAAGGCGGAACGGACTCGGTGGGCTCGGCTGATTACAACTACGATCTCAGCCAGCGCCGCGCGAATTCGGTCATCCAATACCTGGCTTCGAAATACAACGTGCCCGCGCACAAGATCTACGTGATCGGACTCGGCAAAGACAAGCCCGTGGAATCGAACAAAACGGCCACCGGCCGCGCCGATAACCGCCGCGTCGATGTGCGCCTGATGACGAATTCCCTGGATGGAAGCGCACCGGCTTCGACGCCGACGACCACGGGACAGAACAATCCGTCGTCGATGTAGATCAGAAGACTTTACCCTCCTCCCCGGAGGACTTCGCCAACAGGCCGCTCGAGCCTCCCCCTGAGCGGCCTGCTTTTTTTGGCTTTTGGCTCTTGGCTGAACCCGCTTGCCGGGCTCTGCGATCGCTTTCACTTCCGCATTTTGTTTAGTGGAGGCAACTCGCACGAGTAAGATGACAAGCATGCTCACTACGAGATTCTCCCGCCGGTCGTTTCTGGCCTTGTCCGCCGTGTTGCCCTGGGCCTTTCGCGGAATTGCGTCGGGCGCGGCCGCGTCTGCCTCGATTCCGGTTGGCCTCGAACTTTATTCCGTGCGCGATGCGCTCAAGCAGGATCCCGAGGGCACGGTGCGGGCGGTTGCGCAAATGGGCTATCAGGCGGTTGAGTTCTACTCGCCGTACTTCGAGTGGACCGACGCCCAAGCCAAACAGATGCGCAAGTTGATGGACGATCTGGGCATCCGCTGTTACTCGACCCACAACAACGCGGATTATTTCGGCCCGGACAAGATTACCCGCGCGCGCGACCTGAACCTGATTCTCGGCTGCAAGTACGTTGTGCTGGCCTGGGTCGACCCAAAGACGTCCGACCCGAAAACGACGGACCCGAAAACTGGAATCGACGCCTGGAAGGCGGTTGCCGACAAGCTGAACGCGGCCGCGGAAACCCTCGAGCCTTCCGGCTTGAGGCCGGGGTACCACAACCACCAGGCCGAATGGGTGTCGGTGAGCGGTCAGCGTCCGATGGATATTCTCGCCAAGAATACGAAGTCTTCGGTGATGCTGCAGTTGGACGTAGGAACGTGTCTGGAAGGGGGCGCCGACCCAGTGGCGTGGATCCGAGCCAACCCTGGGCGCATTCGCTCCATCCATTGTAAGGACTGGTCGCCGGACCCGGCCAAAGGCTACAAGGTCTTGTTCGGTGAGGGCGTAACCGATTGGAAGGGAATCTTCCAGGCCGCCGAGGGCGGCGGAGGAGTCGAGTATTATCTCGTCGAACAAGAGGGCAGCCGGTTCCCCGAGCTGGAAACCGCGAGCAAGTGCCTGCAGGCGTTCCGTGCGGCCCATGTTTAGGCAGCCTCACTTTTAGTCGACCCCGGCCTTAGTCAGCGGGAAGAGTAAAATAATCTTATGCGCAGTTGGTTTCTTTTTGTTTTGCTGGCGGGCAGCGTGGCGGGATGGGCGCAAAGTTCGGCTCCTTCCAATACTCCGCCTTCCAGTTCTGCACCGGCGAATTCCCAGGCCCCGAATTCGGCCTCGTCTCTGCCTTCCGAGCCGGCGCCGCGTACACCGAATCTCGCTCCTCCGCGGTCGGACCGCGTGAATGCCGACGAACTGGGCGACGAACCGGGCGAGAGTTCAAGCAAAGATTCGCCGATTGACCTGAGTCCTCCGCCGGGCGACGCCAAGGCTCATCCGGACAGTTCCGACATTCTGATGGACGAGACTGTCGCTCCCGGCAATAGCGATGTAAGCGAGTTCCATCCCTGGAACCCGCACAAGTCCGCCAAAGATGTTGAGGTCGGCGACTTCTACTTCAAACGCAAGAATTACCGCGCCGCCGAAGATCGCTACCGTGAGGCGTTATTCTACAAAGAGAATGATGCGCAAGCGACGTTCCGCCTGGCCGTTTGTCTCGAAAAACTGAATCAGCCGGACGAAGCAAGCAAAGAATACGAAACCTATTTGAAGATTCTGCCCCACGGCGAGGAAGCGGAGAAGGCAGAGAAGGCGATTCAACGGTTGAAAGGGGCAGCGGCCAACTCGAAACCGGCCCGATGACCCGCCGGGGTCAGCGGAAAGTTCTTACTGGCATTGCACATAGTTTCCGCGCGAGATTTTAGCCCGTCACGTCGTTTACCTCGTTCGTTCAGTTTCCTTGTCCAGGATCCTGCGGTTTTCGTTTCCTCGCTTTTGCCTTTTTCGTGTCTCCTCCGTCGCCATTACCCACGCGGCTCTGCTTGCCCTCACCCAAGATCAGATTGGAAGGCCACTTCGGTCCTGAATGAGCTTTGTTCTTGGAGCGCGCGGCCGAGTCGAGGATGCCGTCAAAAGCGTCCACGCAGGCATGGATGGTCTGGGTGCGGAGCACGCCCTCGAAACCGCCGCGGATGATGAGCATTGCGGTTCCGTGCATCAGAGACCACACCGCCAGCATGAGCCGCGTGTGCTTGCGGGGATCTCCTCCCAGGCGCTCGGCCACGCGTTCCCGCATGAGATTGAAAGACGGCCAGGCCTCATGCAGCGAAGGGGGCTTGCCCACCCCGTCAAAAAGCACTTCGTAGGCGTGCCGGTGGGCGAGGGCGAACTCCATCTGACACAGAAAAGCTTCGCGAAGGGTTTGGGTGCGGCTGAGGGCGGCAAACAGTTCGGCTCGCGTTTTGATGCGCAAGGCGCGGAGAATGTCGTCGCGGTCGCGGTAGCGTTCGTAGACCGTGGGCGTAGTGGTGCCTGCCGCCTTGGCTACGGCGCGCATGGTGAGCGCCCCTTCCCCACCGCGCGCCCACAACCGCGAGGCCGCGTCGAGAATGCGATGTTCCAGTTCTGGGTCGGGATGCCGGGGCACGAACGCCTCCAAGAATTCGTGAAAATAATTACTTGCACTGCGTATTGTTAACGCTGTATACTATACGTATAGCTAGAACTGATGGCCTCGCAGGGTGGGTCCCGCCGGAACCGTGGCAGTGGCAGTCCTCCCAATACGGTTCCCGGGACCCGCCTGCGTTTACCCCCAAAGAGAGTTGAGGAGTTGTAAATAATGGTGTCCGGAACAAAAAAACAGATTGATATTGCCCGTCTCAAAGCTGACCTTGCAGCGGCCAGCGTGGAATTGTTAAGCGCGCAATGCGCCGCCGACCGGGTTCGCCTCCAGTATTCTCCGCAGGACGTGGTGGCATTTGGAGAGCGGCGCGCATTACGGCGAGCCATCACCTCGGCCGAGGCCCTGCACAGCTTTTTTTCCCAAATCGAAGCCCAGATCAACCGCGACGAAAGCACGAACGGATAAGGCGAACTCCCGCCGTAGCCGCCATTCTTTCCCCACCGACGCAGTGGCAATAAAGAGGCGAAGCCTGCGGTCGCAAAGTCCGGAGAACAGACTTACTTCTCCACCTTACTTCTCCACCCGGATGAATTCGCCCGAGGAAGCATTGACCGCAACCGTCAGCTTGGCTCCCTCGCGGGCGGCTCCGTAGATGACGTGCCAGATCAGCTCATTGGTATTGTGGTTCCAGTCGCAAACATAGATGACCGGCGTGTCGGGCGCCTTCTCCAGAATCTTGTCACCACCGTGTTTCTGCGCGGTGGCGAAAGCCTGGTCCGAATCGATTTTGAGGAAGGCCATGTCAAATACCTGGGTGGACGAATTGGTCGGACTGTAACTGTCTTCGGTGCCCGGATTCACTCCGCGTTCGGGCGCACCGTTGGCTGCGCTCCCGGACCAGCTAAAACTTTTCTCCGAACGCTGGGCCGGCGAAGCGAAACTGCATCGCCACAGGGCCCACTTTCCGTCCTGTCCGTTGCCGTCGCTGGTCGCCGTAGACTCGATGCGGTAAGGCTTCGCGTCCTGGTTCCAGTTGCGCGCCGCAATATAGAGTTTCTGGAACGCGGAACGGGCCGTGATCAGTTCAGGGCCTTTCACTTCCGGCTTGGTCTCCGCCGGCTTGTCGGAATCCGAGCATGCCGTGAGCAATGCCAGCAGGGAGATGGCGAGAACGGCAAACAAACCGGCGTGACGTCCCGCGTATAAAGTCCTGCGCCGGACGCCGCTTCGATTCCGACTGCGCTGACTTCGACTCGTGAACAAAGCCGTTCCCGGCTTTTCCGCGGCGATCGCGGTGCACTCCGTGTGGGCAAGGCTGGCCGTCTTCATGGCATCCTTCCTGTGATAACGTGGATGAGTTTTATGGTAGCGCAACATTCTAACCGAAACTGCAGAAAAGGTAAGTAACTCTCGTGGATTCCCGTCTCCAAAGACTGCAAGAAGAGATCGCGTCGGCGGTCGCCGGCCTCTCGGCCGAACAGTTAAGCTGGCATCCGCCCGGAAAGTGGTGCGCCGCTGAGATTCTAGAACACTTGTATTTGACCTACACCGGAACGGTGAAGGGATTTGAGCGCGTAGTGGCAGCCGGCAAGCCCCTGGGCACGGCGCAAAGCTGGGCGCAGCGACGGCGGACGCTGGTGGTCGTGGGACTGGGGTATTTTCCCTCCGGCCGGGAAGCCCCGCCGATGGCCCGTCCGCGTGGCCTGCCGCGAGAGCAGGTGCTCGCCGAGATTGGTCCGAAGATCGCCGAGATGGATGAGATCATTGCACGCTGCGAAGAGAAAATGGGGCCGGGCGGCAAACTGCTGGACCATCCCGTTCTAGGGCCACTCACGGCAACCCAATGGCGGAAGTTTCACCTGGTGCATGGACTGCATCACGTGAAGCAGCTGCGGCGGCTGCGGCGGCTGCGGCGTGGTGATCTCAACGGGACGAACTAGAAAATGCGCTGAGGCGATAACGAGCGAAATAAACTGAGCGCCGGAGCATGATTCCGGCGCTCGTTTTGTTTTCAGCGCAGCTTTTCTTACGACTCCCGTCTCACGGCTCGCGAATGGAGGATGGCGTGCCGGCTTTGCGCGCTTCTTCCTGGGTGTCTTCGAGCTTTTGCTTGGCGTCGTCGAGAGCTTTCTGCTTGTCGGCAATCTTCTGCTTGTAGTCAGCGTCCTGCTTGTCCCAGTCGCCGGAGTTGCGCAGGCGATTGCCGGCATCGGCATACATGGCCGCCGCGCGCACCTGGTATTCGCGCTGCAGTACGTCTAGCTCGCGCGCCAGCAAATCGATCTGATCCTTTTGCCCCGCAATCTTGTCGCCCCATTGCTTCCAGGCAGCTTGCTTGGTCGCTTCGTCGTCTCCGGGGTTCACCGTCAGGGGTTTCACCTCAGCCGTGGTCTTGGCATCGGTGCCGCCCGCAGCCGGAGCCGGAGCGGCAGTCGCAGTGGTAGTCGTAGTGCTATTGTCCGACTCGGCCGGCTTGGCATTGGCGGAACTGTCGCCGGACGATGGCGCGCCGACGACCGAGAGCTTGTCTTCTCGCGGCAGGTTGTCGTTGTCGAACACCTTCGGCTTCGACGAAGTTCCAGGATCCTTACGAACCTGCCGGGCATAGGCGCCCAGCGACGAGCCAGCCGAAGCGTCCTGGGCAGCCGCCGGGGCCGGAGCCTGACTTTGGGCGCCGGCTGAGAGGCCGGCCAGACTGAAGAACAACACGAGTCCAATTCCACCGCATGCGATAGGTTTCATCATTTTCACCTCTTTTTTAATGATTAAGTCAGTTCATCAAAATCAATCGGACGAGGCAGCCGCCGCCTGCGCAGCGCTCTTTCGAGTCAGGAATCCTCCAATGCTGCGATCCAGTTGCGCCGCTTCGTGGGCAATGTCGCTGGCCAGTTGCTTGGCGAATTCAGCATCGCGGCTGTTGGCCAACTGCTGCGCGTATCCGGAAATCGTGGTCAGCGAGGTGCGCAGCTGCAGCGCCATCTCGGCGGAGATCTCGCCATGCAACTCCTGCTGCCGGCGAATGCCTTCCAGTTCGCTGAGATCGTTGATCAGGCAGGCGACGCCGAGCAAGCTGCCGTCAACCGCCGGCACGGGAGAAACCGTGATCGCGATGAAGCGCTTCTCGCCCGCCGGAGTTTCATATTCGGCTTGTGCGTCGCGCCGCTTGCAGTCCTCCTGCAGCACGGTGCGAACCTCATCTGCGAGGAAGACGACTTCCTCGTGGGCATCCGATAAATCGCCATCAGATGAG
>Ga0224556_1000361_pt1 | contig 11772 bp, 14 predicted proteins | sample 714S315metaG_FD_183007 | JGI IMG/M metagenome (GOLD analysis project Ga0224556, IMG submission 183007) | Peat soil microbial communities from Stordalen Mire, Sweden - 717 S3 1-5 | ecosystem: Environmental > Terrestrial > Soil > Wetlands > Peat | place: Sweden: Norrbotten County, Stordalen Mire...
GGGGCGGATTCTCCGGCAGGGCAATAAAAATTCCACCGTGCAAATTTACCGTTACGTCACCGAAGGCTCGTTCGATGCCTATATGTGGCAGACGTTGGAAACCAAGGCGAAGTTCATCTCCCAGGTGATGAGCGGGGACATGACGATTCGCCGGCTCGAAGACATGGACTCCGCCGCGTTGACCTACGCCGAGGTAAAGGCCATCGCGTCAGGGAATCCGCTGGTCATCGAAAAAGCCCAGGTGGATGCCGAGTTGATCCGCCTGACCCGGCTGCGCTCGGCTCATGCCGAGGAGCAGTATCGTATCCGCAGCAGCCTTCGCCATTCGCATCAGGAGGTTCAGACATGGACGGAACGGCTCGCAAACTTGCGCGAGGATTTGACGCTCCGGCAGGACACATCCGGTGACAAATTTCGCATCGAACTGGACAAACAAACTCTCGACAATCGCGGCGTCGCCGGGGAGTTGCTATTGCGTCGCGCGGAGAAAATTAAAACCCGGTTCGGTGAAGACATCCGCATCGGACGCTTTGCCGGTTATGATTTATTCATCCGCTCCGGTTTCAACAACACCGCCGAACTCGTTCTACGCGGGAAAAATAGCTACAGCACACGCGTCACCGACACGGCGCTCGGCACCATCCGTTCGCTCGAATCCGTGGTGCAGGGTTTTGAGGAACGCGCCACGCGGCTGGAATCGGACATCAAGGATTCGCAAAAGCGCGCGACCGAACTGGAGGCCAAGGTCGGCTCGCCGTTCGAGAAAGAGGAACGGTATCACCACCTGGCCCGACGCCAGTCGGAAATTGAAGAGCAGCTTGACCTCACCAAGAATCAGGCACCCAACCAGCTTGAGGCTGCTGAAAACACCGAGGCCAATGCCATCAGTGAGCAACCAGAAACGGTTGAACAACAAACCGTCAAACCCAAGCGAGGAATAAAAGTATGAGACCTGATTTGGGGATGAAGGAAAATGGCAGCCGTTCACTAGCTCCGTCGGCAGCGCAGATCATGAGTGACCGGGACGGCTCGTTGCCGGTCTGGGTGCGCGCGCCCAAGCGTGGACATGAGTTTTATTCCGGCTGCACCCGGCCGAAGCTTTACGAGTGGGCGGGCAAAGGTTTCATTCGCTCTGTCTCAATCCGCGAACCCGGAAAGATAAAGGGAGTGAGATTGTTCCATTTGGCCAGCATTCTCGCCTTCATTGAACGGTGCGAGGGCGAGGCCAGAGCCGAATTAAATTCAGAATGAAAAATACAACCGGTTGGTAGGATTTACTTGATTGCGCCAAACGCAGCGAAACAACTGTTCTTGTGTAAAAGTTCGACTTGGCTGAATCCGACCGAACGCAACAGGTCCAACTGAAATATCAGCGGTCGCGGTGAATCTTCCTGCGCGATGTAGTCAAAAACATGGTCGCGATACGCCTCGTCCTTGAGTTGCGTCAGATAGGCTCCATACCGCTCCCACATGAGCGCCTGCACGCGGGCGTCCGTATGCTCAATCAAATCCGAAATCCAAATTGAACCGCCCGCTTTGAGCGATTGGTGAAATTTGGAGAACACGTTGCGCCACTCTTCGACTTCCCGGAGATGGTGCAAAACGGCGGCGGCGCAAATGATGTCGTAACGCGCTTCGCCGATCTGCAATTCCCGAACATCGCCTTGCAACGCGGTGACGCGGCCGGAGGTCGCTCGACTGACCCGTTCGACGGCACGGTCCAACATTGGCTTGCTGAGGTCTATCAATGTCACATCAAGGTTGGGCAACCGCTCCAGCACCTTCAGCGTGTAGTTGCCGGCACCGCAGCCAACATCCAGGAGCGATGTCGCGCGGGGTGTGACCCGCGAGGCTGCCTCGGCGATCAACGCCAGCGATAATGCGGCATCAATGGTGGCAGATTGCCCGGTTTCAAGGTTGGAAAACCGCTCAACGTCGCCGTCGAAGCGTTCACGAATCTGATCTACGGTTGATTTGCTCATGGGTGCTGGTTCAGCGAGCCATTCTGCCATTCGTTTGGCGACTGGAAAAATAGGGGAAATCAGACTTAAATGACACCAGTAAATAACCCCAAATAAGGGTGGATTTGTTGCCACTAGGCGTTGCCACTGACCCACTATATTGAAAGAAACACAATGAAATCAAAGTGGCGGAGAGAGGGGGATTCGAACCCCCGATACGGCTTTTGACCGTATACCGGTTTAGCAAACCAGCGCCTTCAGCCACTCGGCCATCTCTCCAACTGTTTATTATAAACAACTTACGTTGTTTATGAAGTTCGTGAATTGACAATCTGATACTGATATATGATACTGCTCGCATGAAAGAGAGACAAGCAGAGCAAACCGCCGCAAAGCCCGGCAAGGCTTGGCAGCGAACGCAGTATTCAAATTTAATCCGTTACGTTGCATCAGACACATATTTCGCAAGATTGCGGGTCGCTGGCAAGCTCATTCGTAAAAGTCTCGACACCGATGTCATATCCGTTGCCAAGCTCCGGCTGGCCGACTTGGAAAAAACGGAACGCGAAGCGGCGGCGTCAAACAGCCGTGGCAGCCGTGGACGAATGACATTTGGCGACTGCGCGAAGCTTTTTTTGGAACAAACGGAAGCCAGTAATTTGATAAAACCAAACAGCAAGACCTACCGCAAAGAAGCGGTTGAAAGCATCCATAAATCTTGGCCGGGAATTGAAACCCGCGACGTGCGGCAAATCAGCGCGGCGGAGTGCGAGACTTGGGCGGCCAAATTAAGCGGCAATTACTCCCCTTCCCGCTATAACGGCATTCTTGGTGTTTTCCGCAAGGTGTTTGAAATCGCCATCCAGTCCGGCGCGCTTTACCGCAATCCGGCGGAGAAAGTCAAACGCGCAAAAATCCGGCTGCCGCATCTTGAATTGCCGGACGCCGCAAAGTTCGATCTGTTTCTAAAGGAAATTGAAAGCGCCAACGGACGGGATTCAAAAAAATGCGCTGACATGGTTCGCTTTTTGGCCTATGGCGGATTCCGTCTTTCAGAAGCGCAAAACATAACGTGGAATGATTGCGACTTCAAAAATGAAGAAATTGTGGTTCGCGGCGATGCCGAAACAGGAACAAAAAATTGGAGTGTCCGACGTGTGCCAATGATACTGGAAATGCAGCAGCTTTTGGAGCGTTTGCAGAGACAGCATCCAGCGGAAAAAACCGATTCCGTTTTGCGTGTGAAGGAATGTTTGCAGGCGATGACGCGCGCCGCCAAAGTTGTCGGCATGGCGCGGATCACTCATCACCATTTGCGGCATTTGTTCGCCACACGTTGCATTGAAACTGGCGTGGACATTCCGACTGTCTCGCGCTGGCTTGGACACAAGGACGGCGGCGCGCTCGCCATGCGGGTTTATGGTCACTTGCGCCAGCAACATTCCGTCGCAATGGCAAAAAAAGTTTTCTTTTCAAAAACCGCAACGCAAATATCAAATGAAAAACAAGTTGCTCACGCTTGAAGAACTGAAAAATGGCGTGTGGTGGTGGCGGCAGAAGCAATTCCGAAAAGCAAAAACTGGACGCGGCGTGCCGGGCTTACCATTTGATTATTCAGATGCAAGCGGCAAACGTGTCGCCCGAAATTACGAACTTATGCGGCGTGATCCAAATGGGAAAAAATTCACAGGAAACAAAAACTACTTGGAAATAACCCGCGACGAGCGAACGGTGGCTTATGTCATTTGGGGCACGCCGCCGGAAACTGCCTATCGGTTTGCTCTTGGGTCACAAATGGCAAATGAACGCGGCTGGACGGAAACAGACGCCCGCATACAATGGAATTTGAGGCTCACGGATGGAGCATTAACGGCACAGTTTATTGAATACATAAATGGGTGGCGTCGCAGTCAAAAAATTCGGCCAAAACGTTTTCTAAAGGGGAAAAAGAATCGCGGCGTCTCTTGGCGAAGCGTTGAGATTTTAGATCGTCAAATAAATGGCCTTGGAAAGCTAAATGCAAGTGAGCGGCACACGGCAAGCGAAGCGCGAAAATCTGCGGCCATCTTCTTTGACGAATTCCGGCGTCAGTGTAAAAAATACGCCAAAAATGCAAAACTAGAATCTGAATATGGAACGATAGCTAATTTTGGCGATCCGCTTGATTTTCTTCCTTGAAGACGCCATTCAGTTTGAGTTTTTTAATTAAAATTAAATGACTCGTGGCATTAAGTTAAATGGGGGTATAAATGGATAGGCATGATAAACGAAATCATGCCCGATCAAAAGTCAGTCAATGCCAGCCAAACCTTGCCAAGGCTGGCCTATACAATGCAGGAAACCGCCGACATTCTCGGCGTGTCTTACATCACGGTTCATCGGCTGCTTAAACGCGGCCTTTTGAAAAGCTGCTCGGCGTTACGCCACAAACTTATTCCAATGACCGAAATCCAAAGGTTTCTGCGCGAAACAATGGGCAACTAAAAATGCGGGATTTTCCACAAGTAATAATCTCAAACCGTTATGTCATTAGAATTTAGACCAGTGAAAGAAGGCCGCGCCGTCGCCGCATGGGTGAAGGAATTGAAGGGCAAATCCGGCGTGTATGTCATCCGCGAACCGGGCTTCTTTGGTGAGGTGTTGTATTGCGGCGAATCGCACACGGGCAGACTTAACACAACCTTGCTCCGCCACTTTCAACATTGGACGGGCAAAACAGCGGGCGCAACTTTCGCCGCAACAAAAGTGGAAGTTGCGGTTGTGCGCTGCCCTGCCAACCGCGCTCTTGATCTGCAAAATGCCATGATCGCGGAATATCGCCCAAAACTTAACGTCGCAGAAAAGCCCAAAGGTTTTTGGGAAAGTATTTTTGGCGGCTGATTTTCCCATCTGTGGAAAACTATAAAATATGAATCCAAAACAAACCATTCCCTTGATCGCAACAATTGCGCCGGTCGCGCCAGCAATCGCTCCTTTTATTCCGGCCTTGCTGGTCGGCGGCGCAATTTTTTTGGTGCTAAATTTTATTTTTTCCGACGACGAAAAAGAAAATAAGCCGGAAACCTTGGAAACTTACGCGGAAAATCAGCGGAAAGAAACGCAAGCCGCACAAAAAATTCCGGCCAAGCCTCCAATTACTTCCGTTCGTTCCACTCCAAAACCATTTATTCCGCCGGTTTCCGCTGCGCCTGTGCCTAACATTCCAGTAACGCAAGCTCCGCCGCAGCCGGTCAAAAAGAAACTTGTTACGCGGGAAGACTTGGCAACGGTTTTCCAACGCGGCGCAATGACCCGGACAGCGGCGGTTGCGGCTTTGAAAAAAATTGGTTTCGGCAAAACGGCGGCTTATGCGGCATTAACGCCGGACGGAAAATTTTCCGCTTGGCTGCAATTCGCACCAGACGGAATAATCACTTGGACGGAATGAGCCGGAAAATCGGAAAGCAGGGAGTGGTCAAAACGGTCTGATACTGCTAGATTGGCAACATTATGAAACATCTGACGCGCGAAGAATTGTTGAAACGCATCTGGATTGACCCGGAACGGTGCGGCGGCAAGCCGTGCATCCGGGGACATCGCATCTGGGTATCGCTCATTCTTGATCTGCTCGCGGCGGGCGAATCGGCGGAGGAGATTCTTGAAAATTATCCCGGACTGGTGGAAAATGACATTCTTGCCTGCATCGCTTACGGCTCGGAAATGTCGCGCGAACGGTATGTGGATATTCCATTGGAAGCGCACGCGTGAAACTCAAGCTGGACGAAAACCTCGGCGAGCGCGGTCGAAAGATGCTTGTCGCCGCCGGTCACGACGTTTCCACCGTGACGTTGCAACGTATGGAGTCCGAGCCGGATATAACGGTGATTGAAACTTGCCGCCGCGAAGGACGCGCACTGGTAACGCTGGATTTGGATTTTGCAAATACGCTCGATTATCGTCCCAGCGAATACGCGGGCATCGCCGTTTTGCGCCTGCCCAAAAAAACCACGGCGGAAGATTTTGCTCAAACTATCCAGACATTTGCCAAAGGACTGGAGCAAAATCCGCTCGCCGGAAAATTGTGGATTGTCGAAAAAGGACGCATCCGCCTTTATCAGCAAAACGACGAACCTTAATGCTTTTCGCTTGATTCCGCCGGAATTTGCCGGAATAAAATGATTTCCGCCAATTTCCGGCGGCTAAAATATACAAAATTACTTGCCTGCATTTTTATGCCTTGAAATAAAAAAACCGGCTGAATTAAATTCAGCCGGTTTATAGAAACGCTTTTTAACAGGTGTATTCGCATGGCGGATAGTGAACCAGTTTGCGTTATCTAACTTTGTCTTGATTCCAATTTAGACAACCTTTATTTATCAAATCCACACCATGAGCATCAAGGGTAAAATTTCAAACGGCGCAGATGCCAATCTGCAAATAAGTTTTGATGTCGGCCACAGCTCTATTGGCTGGGCGGTTTTGGAAAAAACCGGCCAGCAGGTTTCCGACATAAAAATTAACGGTTGCGGCAGCGTCGTTTTCCGCGCGGATGATTGCCTTGCCAGTTCACGCCGCGCGTATCGCCGCCAGCGTCGGCATATCCGCTCGACAAGGCAGCGGATCGCGCGGATGAAAATTCTTTTGAAGCATCTTGGCGTTTTGACCGAAAAAGAATTGGACAAGCCCGGCTGCGCGTGGCCGTGGAAATTGGCGGCGCAGATTTTACAAGGCGGCAAATTGCTCACATGGCCGGAACTTTGGGACGTGCTGCGCTGGTATGCCCATAATCGCGGTTATGATGGAAACCGACGCTGGAGCGCAGCCGAAAATGACGCGCAAAGTGAAGATTCCGAAAAAGAAGAAAATGCGCGCTCGCTCATGGGCAAGTATGGGACAAAAAGCATGGCAGAAACATTTTGCGCCATTTCTGGAATTAACCCTCTGGGCGAAAAAAAATCTGCAAATCTTTCCGGCGATAAACGACCCAAAGGACAAAACGCCGCTTTTCCCCGCGAAATTGTCGAACTTGAAGTGCGGCAAATTTTGCAAAAGCATTTCGGCAAATTGAAAAATGCGGACGAGAATCTTGAGAAAGTTTTGTTCACCGATTGGCAAACCATCTCCTGCCCTGATTTGAAATTGCCGAAACGCTATGAAGGTGGATTGCTTTTCGGCCAGCTTGTTCCGCGTTTTGATAATCGCATCATCTCCACTTGCCCGATTAGCGGCCAAAAAGTTCCTACGCGGAATTGCACGGAATTTCTGAATTTCCGCTGGGCGATGCAATTAGCGAACATCCGCATTGCTTGCGCGGGTGAAAAAGAACTGCGCCCGCTCACGGCGGCGGAGCGGAAAATAATTGACCAAGCGGTGAGCGAAAAAGGCGGCGTGACTCCGTTTCAACTTAAATTGATTGTGCGCGAGAAAACAAAATGCGTGCGCGATGACTTGGAACAAATGCTGATGCTGCCAGATTTTGAAAAGGCTTTGCTGCTCAATCCGATTCAAAAAATGATTTCGGCGGACGATTTTCAGCCATATTGGAAATTATTGCCAGACCGCTTGCAAAAACGCCTGCGCGGAAAATGGCGGCGCGGAAAAGTTTTTTCGCTGGCGCAAATCCGCACGCAATTGGAATCACTTGGCGATGCCAGCGCGTTTGACGCGGAATTGCAAAGACAACTAGACGCGCACAACAGCAATGCGAAAAAGAAAGATAAGCAAATAACTCGCGAGAATTTGCTACAAAAACATTTTCCGTCCAAACCGCTTAAATTGGATGGGCGCGCGGCGTTTGCACGGCATTTGCTCAAACAGGCTTACGATGAAGTCTTGGCGGGCAAAGACCCGAATGGAAAAGGCGGTTGCCTTTTCAGGAGTGAAGAAATCCGGCAGAAAGAATTGAATCGCGAAATTTCGGATCAAACCAATAATCATCTTGTGCGTCATCGGCTGCTGATTTTGGAACGGGTGCTGAATGACATCATCAAGGAATATGCAGGCGGCAAAAAAGATCGGATCGGCAAAATCACGATTGAAGTGAACCGCGACTTGCGCGAGATGTCTGGCAAGACGGCAAAAGAAAAGGCGCAAGATTTAGGATTGCGAATTGCCAATCATCATAACGTCGCCGAAAAATTGGAAAAAGCATTTGCAGAAGAAGGCATCAAACAAACGATTACAGCCGGACTGATTCGCAAAGCGCGCATCGCAGAAGATTTAGGCTGGCACTGTCCTTACACCGGCATCCAATACGAACCAAAAGATTTAATAACGCGGCGCGTGGACAAAGATCACATTGTGCCGCGTTCGGAACGCGCTTCCGATTCACTTGATTCTTTGGTTGTCACATTTTCGGCAATCAATAAATGGAAAAACAAACGCACGGCTTGGCAATTTGTCACAGACGAACAAGGCAAGACCGTTCCTGATTTGCCGAATCTTTCGATAATGAGCCTGGCGCGCTACAAACAATTTGTCGAAAGTCTGGAATCTTACAAAGGCCACGATGACGACAAACGCCGGAAGAAAAAGCGCAAGGAATTGATGTTGCTTCCGAAATACGAAGAAAAAGAATTCATGCCGCGTGACTTGACGCAGACTTCGCAGCTTGTGCGGCTTGGCGCGCAAGTTTTGAAAAAAAATCTGCCGCACTTGACGACGGGCGACGTTACTTCCCTGCCCGGCTCTGTCACCGGCACGGTTCGCAAGGGCTGGAAATTAGAAGCCTGTCTTGGCCTTGCCAATCCACAGGTGTTTGACGGAAACGGCGGCGCAAAAACTAAAACTGAAATCCGTGACATCACCCATTTGCATCATGCGCTTGATGCTTGTGTGCTTGGCATCGCAGCAAATTATTTTCAGAATCAAAAACTCGGCGCGTCGAGTCTTTGGGAATTGCTTATTAAGCGAAAATACAATGAGCAGGAGAAAACTATTTTACGCGCACTTGGCATATTCCAATTCGACAAAGAAGGAAACAGCCAGATCAAAGAGTTGCCAAAAGAGATTAGAGAACAAATTCGTCAACGGCTTGCTGAAAAAAGAGTCGTGCAACATATTCCGGCGCGAATGGACGGCTTGCGCGTGGAGCAAAACACTTGGCGCGTCGTGGCAGTGAAGGACGGTGAAGTAATTTTGAAGCAACGCATCCGGCAGCCAGACGGCACGCGCCCGGAAAAAATTGCCGAGGAAAAGCCGGGGAAACTTTTGGGATTAAACCCGACAAACGGCAATGGCAAACTCGCCGCGAACAAAGGCGCGCTGGTGATTCCCGATAATTTCGGCGTGGCACTTGATCCACAGCCAATCGTTATTCCGTTTCACAAAGTCTGGACGCGATTGCAGGAATTAAAAAAGGCGAACGCTGGCAAACTGCCGCGCGTATTGCGTAACGGACAATTGATTCGCGTCAAAGACGGAACTTACAAAGGCGTTTGGCGTGTGTTCTCCGCAAAAAACAATGCGACTGGCATGGCATTGGACATCGGTTCACCTGATGTTGTGCGGCTAAAAAATAAAACCGAAGGCCACAAAATTAACGTGCTTCTTTCTTCACTGATTAAGGGCGGACTTGAGCCAATTCAGTCGTCTTTTACTGGAATTACTTCAAAATAAAGCGGAGGGTGCAAACGCACTCTCCGCTTTTGGAATCAGGCAAAGCTCAAATACGTTCATTGCTTAAACAGCCATGAGCCAATTTGATCGCTTGACACTTACTGCTCAAATACTATAATTTTCACATGAAAGCAATAGTTTTCGGCTTCCAAGCGCAGAAAACACTCTCTGCATTTGGTTTAGATTGCCGCGTCATGGACAGCTTTGAGCAATTTGTGACTGCATTAGAATATATTTCTCGCACATCGTCAAAACACTTTGAAATTCTCGCGCTTCAAATTGAAGCCTTGCAAATTGTTTTTGATTTGGAGATTGATTCAACGAAAATCCTAGTTTCTCAAGTTCGGGTCATTGGCGATGGTTGCTGATTGCATTTTTTGATTGATTTGCCAGGAATAACAATCCTTCATTTACTTTCCAACATGAGGGCAAAACTGTGTCCTACCACATTGTTTCCATAGACTCGCCGCAATGCTCGTTGAGTTGCAAAGACGGCCAGTTGACTTGTAAAACAGCGGAAGGCGAACGCAAACTTCCGCTGGAAGATGTCGCATCCATTATCATCACCAGTTTTTCGGCGTCCATTCACAGCGAACTTTTTTTGGAAGCGGCCAAACACGGCGTCGCGCTCATCATTTGTGAATCGTTCAAGCCGGTCAGCCTTGTGCTTCCGGCAAATCGGTCTACGGACACGATTCTTTCCCGCGCGATGCTCAATCTCACGCCACGCGCCCGCGCGCACTTGTGGCAAAAGACGGTTGACGCCAAGTGTCAAAACCAGTTCGCGCTCGCGGAGCATATAGCGCCGCAAGACAAAGGGCTGGCGGCTTTGCGGGAATCGGCTTTTGGGAAAAAGCCGCACAAGGAAGCGATTTGCGCCAAAATGTTCTGGCAGATTTTCGGCAGGACGTTGAACGATGAAGATTTTATCCGCGAACGCGGACGCGGCGGCTTGAATCATTTTTTGAATTATGGCTACGCGGTTTTGCTTTCAACCGTCCTGCAAAAACTTTTTGGCGTCGGCCTTGATCCGACTTTCGGAATTTCGCACGTCGAGCGCGAACGCAGCACGCCGCTCGCCTATGATTTGATGGAGCAATTCCGGCCTTGCGTGGACTGGCGCATTGTCCAATGGGTGAAACAAAATCCTGACCCGAACAAATGGGAAGTCACGAAAGAATATCGCAAATGGGTAACTGGCTTTCCATTGGAGCGCGTGGACTATCTTGATTTGACTTTGGAAATTCAAGGCGTGATTGAAGGCGTTGTGCGCGGCTTTCGCAAAGCCGTGATTGAAAACCAGCCGCGCCATTACAAACCGTGGACACCGAAAAATACAAAATGGGCTGGCTAGTCGTCGCATTTGACCTGCCCGTCGGCACGAAGAAACAGCGCAAGGCCGCGTCTGATTTCCGCAACTATCTCATTGATGACGGCTATCAGATGATGCAATTCAGCGTTTATGCGCGGGCTTGTGTTTCCTTTGCACGTCAGGAAACGCACATTGACCGGCTCAAAAAACACCTGCCGCCGGAAGGCAGCGTGCGCGGCATTTTCGTGACGCGATCCCAATGGGAACGCTCTTACGTCATTCAAGGCTCGCCCGCAACCGAGGCCGAAGCCGAGGAAATGCCCGAACAAATCCAACTCTGGTAGCTTTGCAAGCGCGGCAAAATCAGGGGCTTGCGCCCACCGATTTTGCCGCACCCGTTTTTGGAATCAAGGCAAAGCCCGTTGAATACTAACCTGCATTATCGCATGATTTTGCCGCACCCGTTTTTGGAATCAAGGCAAAGCCTCGGCTACAATTTTGGCGCTGGTAACGGAATTTTGCCGCACCCGTTTTTGGAATCAAGGCAAAGCGGCAGCAGCGGAAACGCCTCGCCGACCAGATTTTGCCGCACCCGTTTTTGGAATCAAGGCAAAGCTCCAACGTCGCGACACTCACGCAAGTTTTCATTTTGCCGCACCCGTTTTTGGAATCAAGGCAAAGCCAGCAACTGGGTCTGCAATGCGAGGACTATATTTTGCCGCACCCGTTTTTGGAATCAAGGCAAAGCATGTTGTGCGTCCATGAATCCGCGAAAAAATTTTGCCGCACCCGTTTTTGGAATCAAGGCAAAGCGAAACCGGCGGCGGGAAGTTGCTGCAATCTTTTTCTTTTCGTTGTTCCAAGCAAAAGCATCCACTTTTTTTTAGGCAGCAACTTCCCGCC
>Ga0224556_1000362_pt1 | contig 11743 bp, 10 predicted proteins | sample 714S315metaG_FD_183007 | JGI IMG/M metagenome (GOLD analysis project Ga0224556, IMG submission 183007) | Peat soil microbial communities from Stordalen Mire, Sweden - 717 S3 1-5 | ecosystem: Environmental > Terrestrial > Soil > Wetlands > Peat | place: Sweden: Norrbotten County, Stordalen Mire...
AAGCCAGAGACAACGGAAGCCGATCTGCGGCGGGCGCTTACGAACGGGACGGTGGCGGACTACCTCGCATGTTTGACTCCGAAACCTGGCGACGCCGTTTTCCTCCGCGCAGGAACGGTGCACTCACTGGGCGGCGACCTCGTGGTGTTCGAGATTCAGCAGAACAGCAACGTGACGTTTCGCCTGTATGACTGGGACCATGTCGACCCGAAGACGGGAAAGCCGCGAGCACTCCAAGTCGATAAGGCAATGGCCTGCATTGATTTTGCCGAAGGTCCGGTGGGTCGAGTGATGCCCGTGGTGGAGACGACGACCCCGGTGGAACGCGAGAGACTCTTTCACTGTGAACATTTCTGGTTGTGGTGCCTGCGCGGACAGTCGCCGTTTCCCGTCGGCGCCCCAGGTGTGCCGCGCTTGCTGGTATGCATCGGCGGCGCTGGACAGGTCGAGCACGGAGGGTCCACTTACGCGGTCGCAAAAGGCGATGTATTTCTGTTGCCGGCGATAATCGGTGCGTGCACTTTTCGACCTCGCAGCGCAGTGAACTTGTTGGAAATTGCGCTGCCGGATTGAAGTACCGAGAATTCAGAGGCGGAAACGGGGAAACATAGTGAAAAAGCTAATCGTGTTTGATCTGGACGGAACGCTTGCCGAAAGTAAATCGCCTGTTGATCCCGAAATGTCGGGATTGCTGCACGACCTTCTCGGAATTGTCAAAGTCGCCGTGATTTCCGGAGGCGGTTGGCCGCAGTTTGAAAAGCAAGTGGTCTCCAAACTGCCTCATGACGAACGCCTGAGGGAGCTATCCCTACTTCCTACCTGTGGAACAAAGTTCTACCAATACTCAGGGGAGTGGAAAAAACTCTATGAAGAAGATTTCACCAAGGATGAACGAGAGACGATACTCAGTTCTTTCAAACAAGCGCTGCGAGAAGCTGGTTACAAAGTCGCAAAGGTCTGGGGAGAAGTCATCGAAGACCGGGGAAGCCAGATAACATTTTCGGCCTTAGGCCAGCAGGCGCCGTTAGAAGAAAAAAATAAATGGGACCCCGATTACACCAAGCGGAAGAAGATCAAAGCGATTCTTGACAAACTTATTCCTCAGTTTTCTGTCCGACTCGGCGGCTCGACGTCGATTGATATCACGAAACCTGGCATCGACAAGGCATACGGAATCGGAAAGCTGCGAGACCTCCTGCACATTTCATTGAAAGAGATGATTTATATCGGCGATGCCTTGTTTGTTGGAGGGAATGACTATCCCGCCGAAAAAGCAGGTGTGGATTCTATCCCCGTTAAGGGTCCCGAGGAGACGAAGCGGGTTATACAAGCAATCATCGCTTGCTTAACAGATAACGATCAGGGGGCGTGATGAGAAGCGCTGAGGCATTGATGAGCGGATTCAAGTTGCGGCGTCTGGCAATGTTGATGGAGCCGGAGCCGGGGAATCCGCAGGAGATCGAAGGCGTCCTGAATCCGGCCGCCGCCCGCGGCCCAGACGGTGAACTTTACCTGTTTCCGCGCCTGGTTGCGCGCGGGAATTACTCGCGCATCGGCATTGCCCGAGTACGGTTCAATGAAGCCGGCGATCCGGCGGGCGTCGAGCGGCTCGGCATCGCGCTGGAACCGGAAGCCGATTATGAGCGGCAGCCCGATGGCGGTGGCGGCTGCGAGGACCCCCGCATCACGTTTGTGGAACCGCTTCAGCGCTACATAATGACTTACACGGCATTTTCGTCCCGTGGCCCACGGATCGCCCTGGCGATATCGCAGGATCTGTTTCACTGGAAGCGACTGGGGCTCGCGACCTTTGCTGAATTTCAAGGCATCGATTTCGTTCACGTGGACAACAAGGATGCCAGCCTCTTCCCCGTCGCCATTCCCAATCACGCCGGGAAAATGCAGATGGCGATGCTCCATCGACCGCTTTTCCCCGGCACTCGTCCCGAAGAAACCGCGTGCCAGGCCGCATCGCGGGTGGTGGACCTTGATCATGAAAGCATCTGGATTTCCTACTGCCCGATGGCCTTGGACGGCCCCGAACCTGGTCACCTCGGCTTGTTTAATTCGCATCATCGGTTGGCCGCCCCAGTATCGCCGTGGGAGCGGCTCAAAATCGGCGGAGGCGTTCCGCCCATCCTGACGCGGCACGGCTGGCTGATCGTCTATCACGGCGTCAGCGAAATCGAAAAAGCGAGCCACGACGAACACCAACTGTGCTACTCGGCCGGGGCGATGGTGCTCTCGAAAGAGCATCCACAGATGATTCGCTATCGTTCGGCAGAACCGGTGTTGACGCCGGCGCTGCCGCAGGAATGCCACGGTACGGTACCTCATGTTGTGTTCCCCACCGGCATCGACCGACGCGACGATCTCGGCTTACCGGACCGCTTCGACGTTTACTACGGGATGGCCGACTACCGGATCGGCGTGGCACGCCTTGACCTGCCGGACGTCTTGCCGCCGGACGGCATTGCTGACTCACCAGAAGCAAGAGTGTAGACGCCCACACGCACTGTCCCGAATTGTCTCTTGCTTCAATGACGTCTCTGCCTTCCGAAAATGAGCACTCTTGCCCAGACGAATGTAGCGCGGCGAGCTAACCTCGAGGTGTGCTTCCAGTTGCGCTAAGTGGCCTCGCGTGGATCACCGCTACGCCCAATATCCTGGCGAGACCAAGACTAGAGAACAGCTCAAATTCAAGAGGTAGGCAGGAACTGTATGACCACGGATTTCATAAATAACGGAGGGCAAGGAAAATGGCGAAGACTATAGGGATTGATCTTGGCACCACGAACTCGGTTGTTGCTGTCGTGGAAGCCGGTGAACCTAAGGTTATTCCGAACGAGGAAGGCGGCCGAACAACACCGGCGGTGGTTGCTTCACGAAGACGGAGCGACTGGTCGGCCAGGTGGCCAAGCGGCAGGCGATTACCAATCCCGGGAACACGATTTTTTCAATCAAGCGCTTCATGGGTCGCCGCTACGATGAAGTCGAAGAAGAACTGAAGATGGTGCCATTCAAAGTGGACCCAGAGGCTGACCACGTCGTTATCCTCGCGGAAGGCAAGCGATACACTCCGCCAGAAGTCTCGGCGCTGATTCTTCAAAAGCTGAAGAAGGCGGCTGAAGATTACCTGGGCGAAAAGGTCACCGACGCAGTCATCACCGTTCCGGCGTATTTCAACGATGCGCAGCGGCAGGCAACTAAGGATGCTGGCAAGATCGCCGGACTCGACGTCAAGCGCATCATCAACGAACCCACCGCGGCGGCACTGGCCTACGGCCTCGACAAGAAGAAAAGCGAGACCATCGCGGTCTACGACTTCGGCGGAGGCACCTTCGACATCTCGATTCTCGAAGTCGGCGACGGCTTAATCGAGGTAAAGTCCACCAACGGCGACACACACTTAGGCGGCGACAACCTCGATCAGCGCATTGTGGACTGGCTCATTGACGAGTTCAGGAAAGACGAAGGTCTCGACCTCCGAGCCAAGGGCAATGAGATGGCCCTGCAGCGTCTGCGCGACGCTGCCGAGCGCGCCAAAATCGAACTTCCCACGACGATGGAGACGGAGATCAATCTTCCATTCGTCACCGCCGACGCCAGCTTTGTCTGGTTTTCGTCAATCCGGACTGATCGTACCCCAGTTCGCGAACGCGGGTAGCGATTTGCCCATAGACTGATTCGGTGAGCCGAGAAGAACGGCTGAGTATCCAGAGGTATTTCCGATCAGGTTCTCCGACGATCGCGTAGCTGTAATCGGGCGCCAAGTCGATGATCCAGTAATTGCCTGAGAACAGCCAGAAGAACGTGACTTTGAGCTTGGCATTTGTCCTTTTGTCCACGACATGAGCCGTGCCCTTTGACCTCTTCACCTGTCCGTCCGCTTTTCGACACTCGTTCAGAACCTCGATCTTGCCGCCGGAAAGAGCAGTGTAGGTTGCGGTCACATCGGACGCGCAGTCCTTTTCGAACCAGGCGGGATACCGTGCGACCTCATACCAGCGGCCAACATACCGTGTCAGATCGACGTGAGGGACCGTTTGCAGCGATGCCTTCGATCCCGCGAAGGCCATCTTGCCGACGACGACAGCAACTCCGAGAAGCAAAAATGCACCTGTTCGCATAGATGACCGACTTAAGCCACCAGTATGATTTTCCCGATCCCACCCTTTTCAGCCATCGGGTCCGCATACCGGATATCTGACAGTTTGAATTCTCGTCGGATGGGAATCGAGAATTTGCCGGCTGCAACCTCGTATGCGAGTTGTTCAAGTCTTGGAGAATCGGGTTGGGCAAAGATTTCCTCAACGCGCAGATCGCGCCCGTTGGCCGCTTCGGGCTTGCCTAGAACGGTTGCGAGGACTCCATTCTTTTTGATGTGTGGGATGAGTGAGACAATGACGTCGTGCCCAACCGTATCGGCGACGGCGTCGAGTTCCTTTAGGCTGGCGATCTCAGCTTCGCTATCCAAGGCCAGGATTCTGTCGGCACCGAGACCTTCTGCCTCTTTCTTTTGCGTGGAGCGCACTCCCGCGATCACATGTGCTCCATGTTGTCGAGCCACATGCACAGCGGTGCGCCCGACTCCTCCCACGGCTCCGGTGATCAATATTGTTTCTCCGGATCGGGGTCTTATCCCCTTCTCGATGAGTTGAGCTCCAGTGAGGACAACGAGAGGAAGTGCTGCCGCCTGCTCAAAGCTGAGGCCCGAAGGGATGAGAGCCAACTCGTCTGCCTTGCACAGAACATATTCTGCATACGCATGATTCACGAGACCAAGGACACGGTCGCCGATCTTTCTGGTTTTGACTCCGTCTCCCAGGCCGACAACTTCGCCTGCAAGGTCACGGCCCAGGATTGCGGGGAACTGCAAAGGCATGAACGCCTTGAGTTCGCCGCGACGAAGTTTCCAGTCGATGGGGTTGATGCTGGTCGCCGACATTCTAACCAACACCTCTCCCGGTCCCGGTTTAAGGTCAGGGGTGTCCCCGTAGAAGAGTTGGTTCACGTCACCGTAGCCGCGCACTAGGACTGCTTTCATGGGCAGGATTCCTCTTCCTGGAGTTGCTTTTGCCTTGATCGATATTTAGTTGTGGTGTTCAGCAGATCGAGTATCAAGCCTCATGCCTGAGATCGGCTGATCAATTCTGATCAGTATTGCGAAGGCAGTTCGGCGACTCTATGTAAAGAACCAACTAGGCAATATGGTAAAGACTCCGGTCGGTCTGTTTGAGAATTCAGGATTGTTCGACGGGGTCGTTCGCGATCTTTACCGCCAAAGGGTCCCTCCAGAAGGACCGTCTGGGAAATCTCATCCGACAATAACCAAGACGTCGCACGAAAGGACGGCATTTGATGGACGCACCACACTTGTTTTTCTTTGGCTGTTCGCTTGCGCTTTTTATGGTGTACGAACTCGAGGAAGTCGTTCTGGTCGGTGCGTGGGAAAAAAGGAACATGGCCTATTTCAGCACACGTAACAGCAAACTGACGCCGTATTGGGCTTTCGTCTCAACGGCGTCGTTTTCCGGCGCAGCAATGTTTGGCGGACGGTGCAGCCGCTCGTGGATAAGTACCGCGAAATCGTAAAAAATCCGCTCTTTGAACAAGACCTTTCTAAGCTCGAATTGATGCGGTTCGCGCCGATGAGCTTACTCAGGGTGCCGAGTTTGTCCTGTCACGTAATCCAGAATACGGAACCAAAATATCGAGGGATGTCTGGTTCCTCCCCATGTGGCAACCCTCGGAAGGAAGGTCCGTCAGTCTGTATTACACATTCGATCAGGATCATGTGTATTTCTTGGCGCTGCAACCTGCAAGCGAAGATGTAGAGGAGTGAGAATTGAAACCACTGCCACCACCGCACGTCCCCGGCAAGACCGAATTTGAGCGATTCGACAACCCCATGAGGAAAGTGCTCACAGTCTCGAAGCAAGAACTCGTGAGACGGGAAGAAGCGGAAAGGCACGACCGGGATAGCAACAAGAAAAAGGAGCCGAAGAAATCTTGACTGTTCGTTTAAGGTTTCTCAGGCGGACGTGGAGCGTGCAACTGTGAGCAGCATGTGATCCAGTTCAAGAGTGCCCCGACAGCTACCCCTAGCAAGAAGATGCCGATTGCAACGAGACGATCCATAGCAGGTACCTCTCTATGCGCCCTGGCCTCGGCCCAGAGGCTTGTTGAACTCATTTGCTAGGGCTTGCGCTGCCGTATGAATCACGCGCAGGCCAGCTATAACTCGTGGATCAGTAGTCTTCTCGAAAATTCGGTCACACATGCCCATGATGACACTGAGTTTATTGTTTGCGAGATGAGCCAATGAACATTCGCTCGCGCATATCGGTGGCTTGTTCATTTACGAGAACATATAGCAGAACTGCGGCGCGAGTTGGTTCCGAGGCGAAATCCATTACGAAAGCGGAACGATATCCATGAGAGGCCATGACCGTTGTCTGCAATTCGACACGATCCGGCAAGGCGAGCAGATCACCGAGACATGCAATCTCTGTAAACGGGACTTCGTGGCAGCTCCGAAGGCCAATGAAAGAACGGACGACGGGATTCTGAGATTGCGTGCCCAGTTCAAGGCTCACAACTGTGAGCCCCAGTCATCAACGCACTGTTAGGACTTGCAATTGATCTTCAGTCTAAGGGTTTATTGATGTCGTCAATGATTGACCTCGCCGCCTCATGGATCGTTCGCAGACGAGCTACCGCCTCTGGGTCAGTTGTATGGCTGGAAAGTAGTTCACACGCCCCAATGATGACAGCTAATTTGTGGTTTAGGACATGAGCCAGCAAACATCCTTCTGCGTGGCATATCGACATTCTGCTCATTGCTCCGCCGATCTGCCACCCTCATCCCGGCAGGCAGTTTAGCAGAAACTATGACCTCTAGCCACGTTAATCAACGCACTGTTAGGACAGCACCTGATTCCAGCGTCCCGTCCTACAGTCTTTGTGCTAAGTATATTATTGCCTCCTAAATCTTTGATTTCACAAGACCGCACCCAAGGGGGTCTCTCGACATCGGGTACTTCGCCGCATTCCAACTCGGGATTCAACCTTCACCGAAATGGCTGAAGAAACCGAACAGTTTTCGCGTGCGCTGGTCACATTCTGCGGCCGCGCGGTTTGCTATACAGACGTTAAGGACCTCCCGAATCCCCTCCGATTCCGAGTCTCGGACACGAGGGGATTTGCATGCGCCGCTACAGCCGTTTCGTTCAGACTTCAATCTGCAAGATTTCCCGCTTTACTCTCTTCCGAATATTTCTGTTTCCCCTGACTTTCGCGCCAGCCGTTCTCGCGCTCGCGATCCTCGGCCTTGCGGTCGCCTGGGCGCAGGACGCGTCGACAGGCGCGCTCCGTGGCAGCGTGCTCGACGCGCAAGGCGCGGTCGTCACGAACGCGGATATCGTCGCGATCCGCATTGAGACAGCAGTGCGTTATCACACGGCCACCGATGTCGCAGGCCGGTTTGTGATGGACCTTTTGCCGCCAGGGAATTACTCGGCGCGCGCGGAAGCGGAAGGAATGTCGCCGCAGATTTCTCCGGTGATTCGCGTGGAAGTAGGCGCAGCGCAGCAGTTGGCGTTCAAGCTGACTGTAGCCGGACCGAAGGAAACCGTTACGGTGTCAGGCGAGCCACCGCGAGTGGAGACGAGTCCGACGGCGGTTTCGTCGGTGCTTGATGAGCAGGCGATTTCGAGTATTCCGCTGAACGGGCGGCGATTTACCGATCTCCTGCTGCTGACGCCGGGAGTAACGCAGGATCCGCGCGGGCTGAGTTCGGGGGCGAATGGCGATCTGTCTTATGGCGGGATTCGCGGGTACAACACGAGCTATCTGGTCGATGGAGCGGATAACAACAACGGATTCTTCGCACAGGCACGGGGACGATATCGCTCGCCCTACCAGTTCTCGGACGAAGTGGTCGCGGAGTTCCGCGTGTCGTCGAACAGCTACGGAGCGGAATCGGGGCGTTCGGGTGGTGCGGTGGTGAACGTGGTAACCAAGTCAGGATCGAACAGTTGGCACGGAAGCACCTTTTATTACCTGCGCGATAGTTCCATCGGAGGCGCCGCGCCGCCGTTTGCAGGCTTCAATCCGAGCAATACACAGCATCAATTTGGCGGCACGTTCGGCGGGCCGATCGAGCGCAATAGGATGTTCTTCTTTGCCGGATACGATCAGCACATCTATCACGTGCCGATGGTGGTGGAGTTTCTGGACGGCTCGACGGCAGTGGTGCCGGTGTTTCCGGGAGATTACGAGAAGTTGACGGACTGCGTCAGTCCGGCCATTGGCGGATCTGCCTGCGATCAGGCGATTGTGCCGGGTTGTCCTCCCGCTAGTTTGGGAGGTCCACCATGCGTTTCGCCGAACGTGCCTTCAGCGGCGGCACAACTTTCGACGCAAGGAGGCACATTCCATTCCAAGCTGTTGGGGAATGCGGGATTCCTGAAGCTTGACCGCGTATTGAGCCAGCATGAACTGCTGTCTGCGCGGTTGAGCACGTCGCGCTACTACGGAACCAACAACGTGTTCTTCCAGCCTTCGAGTCCCATCACCAACGATGCGCTGAGCGGCAACGGCGAAGAAGACGTGATGACCGAGAGCGCCTCGCTTTCCCTGCTGAGCAGCCTTTCGCCGCGATGGACGAGCCATCTGCGAGCGCAGTTCTCGCGCGACCTGGAGCAGTCTTTCCCGAACACAACAGCTCCGAAGACAGAGATCTACAACTGGCTCGACGATATGGGCCAGTCATCGATCCTGCCGCGACAGACCCGAGAACACCGGCTGCATCTGGCCGAGACCGTGAGTGTGAGCCGTGGCCGGCACGAGTGGAAATTCGGTGGCGACGCGATGCGGACGTGGGATTACAACTACTTCCCGTCGCTCTATAGCAGCGAATACATCTTCGACTACATTTGCGTGGATGCATGGCAGTTCACGCCGGCCGCAACCTGCGGGAGTACTCTGGAGCTGACGCCGCTGCGGGCATGGGCGCACACGGTCATGCCAAGTTGGAACTTTGACGCCGGCAGTTGGACTGGTCCGCCAGCCAACTTAGCGCGATATTACGTGCAGAATTTTGGCAATCCTATGTCGCATCCAGACAGCAGCGATTACGCGGCATTCTTGCAGGACACAGCGCGGCTGACGCGGCGCTTGTCGGTAAGCCTAGGGGTGCGCTATGACCTGCAGACATTCGTCATGCCCAAAATGGTTGGTAATTCGCTGTGGCCGCTGGCGGGGTGGATGCCGGAGCCGGACAAGAACTTCGCGCCGCGAGTCGGACTGGCCTACGCGATCGGCGACCGTCGACCGGTTGTTGTGCGGGCGGGGTTTGGGGTCTTCTACGTGCGCCTCCCGCAGGTTTATCAGTCAGCGGTGATCAATGACAACGGGGTCACGGATGAGTTCTTATCGCTCGATAATACGGATTATTACCAGCACAAGGTTTTCCCGACTTACCCGAACGTTGCGGTGAATTGTCCGCGAGGGCCGGTTCGGTGCACGCTGCCGGCATCGTGGCAGCAGTACGCGACCAACGAAGTGGCGGCGTTCGGCCCGAACTTCAAGACGCCGCGCGCGGAACAGGGCAGCCTGCGCCTGGAGCGGGAGTTTGCAGACGGGTTCACCGGAGAACTTTCTTATCTGTATGTGCATGGCGTGGACATGATTCGAGCACGGGATGTGAATCTGCCGGCGCCGACGTTTTACAGCTATCCAATCTACGATGCGACGGGTACGGTCTTTCAGAATGCGTTTTACAACGTGGAGTCGTTTGCGACTTGGCAAAACACAGGGAGCATCAGTTGTCCGTATCCGCCATGCATCAATCCGCTGGCGCGGCCGATTCCGCAGTTGGGAGCGATTGACCAGTTTGAGAGCGCGGCATCGAGCGTATATCACGGGTTGACGGTTTCGCTCCAGAAGCGAATGTCGCGCGGATTGTATTTCCGGCTGGGGTATACCTGGGCACATTCGATCGATGACGGGCAGGACGCGCTGGTGGCGGGCCAGCCAGCGACGGTGCAGAATTCGTACGCAGCGAACAGCGAGCGAGGGAACAGCGTGACCGATCAGCGGCACCGGTTGACGATCGCGGCGGTGGAAGAACCGCACTCGTTCGATGCGAAGCACGGGGTTCTGGCAGCGATTCTCGATCACTGGAAGATTTCCGGCGTGATGACGTATGGGTCGGGGCGTCCTGCAAATGCGGCGGTTTCGGGCGATCCGAATCAGGATGGGAACACGGGCAACGACCGGCTGGCGGGGTATGGCCGCAATGCGTTTCTTGGGCCCGACTACGCGACCATGGATATGCGGATCGGCAGAAAGATTAAGCTGGGCGGACATCTGCGCCTGGAGCTTACCGGGGAAGCGTTCAACCTTTTCAATCGCGATAACAAGCGGTACAGCATTTCCGATAGTGGTTTTTACAATTCGGCCGGGCAGTTCATCAAGTACACGCAGTCGCCTTTGGGAGGGCCGTCCTATCCGGCTTATTATCAGCAACCTGCGAACTTCATGAAGACGACCAATGCGTATGCACCGAGGCAGATGCAAATGTCGATGCGGCTTGATTTTTAGGGCATGACTGAATTTCATGCACATTCTCCTTGACTTATGAGGGGAAGGCTTGCCATAACTAACTGTCCCGTCCGGGCAAGTAGGGAGGTGCGGTCACATTGGCTGAAGTACGACTTCAAGAGGGGGAATCCCTCGAAAACGCACTTCGCAGGTTCAAGCGGAAGGTACAAACCGAGGACATAATCAAGGAAGTAAAACGTCACTCGTTCTACCTGAAGCCCGGCGAGAGAAAGCGCGTAAAAGAAGCGCTGGCGCGGAAGCGCAGCCGTAAGAAAGCTCGCAAAGAGCAGGATTAAACAAAACAGAGAAGGGGCCGTTACGTGAGGGGGCGGCCCTTCCTCTTCACTCCAGTTCTGCGACGCAAGGCATTAAGCAGTAATCCATGCGGTGCACATCGCATGGCGGGCCGAATCCATCGGGTTAGCACGAGGGGGACATACATCTCCTGCCCACGAAGCGAACCGGAATCCTTTCCCCCGGGTCTCCCGTGATGTGCAGGGGCGACGGGGAATGGAGCGCCTCTTCCAATGGAATTCCAAGACAGAATTTTGAAATGCGTGGATTGTGGCACGGAGTTCGTGTTCACAGCCGGGGAACAGTTGTTTTTTCACGACAAGCAGTTCAAGAATGAACCTAAACGTTGCAAGAACTGCAAAACAAAGCGAGTTGCCGTGCTGGGGTCCGGGTCGCCGGGGCATACGTACGCGAAGACAGAAACTCGGACAAACTGCTCGCAGTGCGGTAAGGAGACGACGGTTCCGTTTCGTCCCACGCAAGGACGACCGGTGTTGTGCCGCGAGTGTTTTCAGCAAGCGCGGCGCGTCGCGAGCGCCTGACCAATCACCGCAGAGAGATTGCGAGTCCCGCCGCCATTCAACCGGTGGAGCGGCGGCGCAATTGCGTCGGCGGAACGGAACTGCGCTGACGAAGTTGTTGGCGGTCGGCGTGGCGGATGAGCAAGGCCTCGATCTGGCGGACGAGATCATTGGTACCGAGAGGCTTTACTAGAATCGAGTCAGGTTGCCCGTCGGTTCCGTGTTCGCCATCGATCTGTACGCTGGACGGGGGATAAGCCGTCAGTAGCGCGGTCGCTGGATCGTAGCTCTGGCGGCGGGCGGCGCGAATCACTTCCATC
>Ga0224556_1000365_pt1 | contig 11732 bp, 8 predicted proteins | sample 714S315metaG_FD_183007 | JGI IMG/M metagenome (GOLD analysis project Ga0224556, IMG submission 183007) | Peat soil microbial communities from Stordalen Mire, Sweden - 717 S3 1-5 | ecosystem: Environmental > Terrestrial > Soil > Wetlands > Peat | place: Sweden: Norrbotten County, Stordalen Mire...
ATGGAGTGCTTCCTCTGGCAGCGAGCGTCAAGAAGATTCTGGTGGTGGGTCCGCTGGCGGAGCAGACTGGGGTGCTGCATGGCAACTACAGCGGGACGGCTTCGCACGCGGTTACGGCGCTGGAAGGGATTCGCAAGCAGTTTGCCGGAGCGAAAGTTTCGTTTGAACCGGGAACGAATTTTCTGCGCGAGCACCCGGTGGTTCCAACTTCGGTGCTTTCGACCGATGACGGCAAACCCGGTCTTCGAGGCGAATACTTCACGGGGGAAATGACCGGGACGCCGCAGGTGACGCGGGTTGACCCGCTCGTCGATCTTCAGACCTTCATGTTCATCCGCGATCCACAAGCCATCCCGGCTCCTCAGGGAATGAAGGAGGTTTCGGTACGCTGGACCGGATTCCTCACGCCCACCGAGTCGGGCAGTTACGACATTGGGCTGGCGGGCTCAGACGAGCGCATGTGGCTCGACGGCAAGTTGATCGTGGATGACCCGGTGCTGCACGATCCTAACGTGCAGACAGCCACCGTCGCTCTGGCCAAAGGGCATCGCTACCCCGTGAAAATTGAGTTTCTCAAGGGCGCCTTCAGCATCAAGCTGGTGTGGCGGCCGGCGGGGCAGGATCCGATTCTCGAAGCCACCGCCGCAGCCCAGAAGGCTGACGTCGTCATCGCGGTGGTCGGCATCACGTCGAGGCTCGAGGGCGAGGAGATGAAAGTCGAAGTGCCCGGATTCAAGGGCGGAGATCGCACCAACCTTAATCTGCCGGAAGAAGAGTCAGCCCTGCTGGGAGCGTTGAAGGGCACGGGTAAGCCTTTGGTGGTCGTTCTGATGAATGGCAGTGCGCTGGGGGTGAACTGGTCGAACGACCATGCCAATGCGATCCTTGAGGCCTGGTATTCGGGAGAAGAAGGCGGAACGGCCATTGCGCAGACGCTTGCGGGTGCGAGCAATCCTGGCGGACGGTTGCCGGTGACGTTCTATAAAGGCGTGGAGCAGTTGCCGGAGTTCGAAGATTATGCGATGAAAAACCGCACGTATCGCTACTTTGCGGGGCAGCCGCTGTATCCGTTTGGCTATGGATTGAGTTACTCGAAATTCGAATATAGCGATCTGAAGTTGTCGAGTGCGGAACTGGATGCTGGCACTCCGCTGGCGGTAGATGTAGACGTGAAGAACAGCAGTTCGCGTGCGGGGGATGAAGTGGTGGAGCTTTATATTACTTTCCCGAAGCTTCCGGGGGCGCCGCTGCGTGCGCTTCGCGGGTTTAGCCGCGTTCATCTGGAGGCCGGCGAGTTGCGGCATGTGAGGCTTGCGCTGCTGCCGCGGGATTTGAGTTACGTCAACGAAGCTGGCGACCGGATGGTTGGGGCGGGAGACTATGTGATTACCGCTGGCGGTGGACAGCCGGGGACGGGTGCTTCGGCGGCGGACGCTCGGCTTACGATTCGCGGGGAAGTGAAATTGCCGGAGTGAGGTGATGGTGGCGCGATGGGCTTGTTCGGGCAGCAGAACCGCAGGTCCCTCCACTTCGCGTGACCTTCCCTTCGGGAACGTCATGCTCCGGTCGGGGTGACAAAGTTTTCTTGGCTATTCGAACCACTGATCTAGTCGAACAGATGATGCAGTGCAGGGTAGATTTTACGGTAGGTGCGATAGCCGTGTTGCATGGTTTTCGAGGCTGCCGGGTCGGGCGCGGTGCGCGAGGCTACGCGAACCACGCTGTCGCAGGCTTCGTCGACTGAACTCCAGGCTCCGGCCCCGGTGCCTGCCAGGATTGCCGCGCCGTAGGCTGCGCCTTCTTCAGCGGCGACGATTTCTACTGCGTGATCGTAGACGTCGGCCTGGATCTGCCTCCACAGCGGCGACCGCGCACCGCCGCCGCCCAGGCGGATCGACGTTACGGGAATCTTCATTTCATTGAAGATGGTGAAGGTGTCTTTGAGGCTGTAGGCCACGCCCTCCATGACGGCGCGAATGATGTGTCCGCGCGTGTGGGAAGCGGTGAGTCCGAGTAGCGCGGCGCGCGCGTTGGGATCGAGATGCGGAGTGCGCTCCCCCATGAGATACGGCACCCAGAAAGCGCCTTCAGAACCGGCGGGAGCTGCACTGGCTTCATCAGCAAGAATGTCGTAGGGATCGCGCGCGGAATTCGTCGTCCCACCAGCCTTTGCTCCTGATGCAATGCCTAAGCGATCACGGAACCAGCGCAAAGACAAGCCTGCCGCCTGCGTAACGCCCATCACGTGCCAGCGCCCGGGGATGGCATGACAGAACGTGTGCAGCCGTCCCGCGGGATCGAGTGCGGGACGATCGGTGGCGGCGAAGACGACGCCGGACGTTCCTATGGTGGCGCTGACTGCGCCGGCGCGGGCGATGCCCATGCCGACGGCGCCGGCTGCCTGGTCTCCGGCTCCGGCAACTACAGGAGTTCCGGCTCGCAGGCCGGTAGCTTCGGCGCCCGCTGCGGAAACTTTTCCGCAAACTTGAGGAGACTCGTACAGCGCGGGGAGCAGCGCAGCGTCAATGCCGGACTTGCTTAACACTTCGGTCGACCAGCGGCGGTTGGCCACATCGAGAAGAAGAGTGCCCGATGCATCCGCCATGTCTATGGCTCGTTCTCCGGTGAGGCGGAATCGGACATAATCTTTCGGTAGCATGACGTGCGCGACCCGGGCCCAGTTCTGCGGTTCGGTCTCGCGTACCCAGAGCAGCTTGGTGAGGGTGAAATTCGTGAGTGGAGGATTACAGGTCAGCTGGATGAGGGCATCGCGGCCAAACAACTTTTCCAGTTCGTGGGTCTGCGCTTCGCTGCGCTGGTCGCACCAGATGATGGCACTGCGCACGACCTGATCGCTGGAATCGAGCAGGACTGCGCCGTGCATCTGGCCGGAGAAGCCGACGCAGGCAATGTCGCCGGCGTTCAGACCGGAGGACTGGAGGGCCTTCCTGACGGCCGATCCGCAGGCGCGCCACCAGTCGCGCGGATCCTGCTCGGCCCAGCCGGGCCGTGGGCTGAGGAAGGGCTCGTGCTCTTCTGATCCGGAGGCGATGACTTTTCCGGCCGCGTCCATGACGAGAGCCCGCGTGCCGCCTGTACCTACGTCGATGCCGAGATAAGCGATGTTCCCCTCCTCGAGGTTTCCTCTGAAAGCGTGTTTTCCTTCGAACCCGCGTTCCTTTTAAAACCGGCCGTTCTTGTAAATCATGCGCGCGCACGCCGCGCTACGCGAAATCTTCGGCCAGTTCGTCGGTTGCTTCACGGGGTTGCTGCTCGCGTTGCCCGACTTCCTTGACTTCTTTGACCGATTCCCGGGGTTGCCGTTGCAGAAAGAAATCCAGATTCCCGCGCATCAACAAATGCGGAGACAGTGCAACCTGATGCGACCGATTGGCGCCCTCCACCAGGAACTCGTGCAACATGCGAAATGCAATCTGACCCTGAGCCCGGGGACGCTGGTAGATGGTCGCAGCGACCGCGCCCGACTTAATCTGAGGAACGAGATCGGGGAATAAATCAGTCGTGATGATGGTCAGACGATCCAGCACATTTGCGTCACGGGCCGCATTCAGCACGGGAATTGAGGCCTCGGTGGTCACGTAGACTCCGCACAGGTTCGGACACTGTTCAAACAGATCGCGGCACTTGCCATAGGCTTCCGCCTCAACGTCATGATCTTCGATGGGCTTCAGCACGCTGAGTTTGGGATAAAAAGATCGCAAGGTATTCTCAAAGACGGTGTATTTTTCCGCATGCTCGGTGATGGCCATGTCAAACACGGTGATTGCGATCGAGCCATCGCGCGGGCCCAGGAATCTTCCCATGAGGTCGCCAGCGATCGAGCCGCTGGCCAGAGTGTCGATCGCGACCATTCCCAACCGGCCGCTGCCGGGAGCATCGGTGGCCACGCATACCACCGGAATATCGGCCCGAGACGCACGGCGGATCCAGGGGCGCAATACCTGAGGACGGCTGGGGAAGGTGATAATCCCATCCACTTTGTCGCGGATGGCCGCGGCAAAAGCCTCTTCGTCGCCCTCCCCGAGACGGGGATAAGTTCGAAATTCGAGCTCGACATTTTCGAGCTGGATCGACGCGGCTTCTTCGCGAATTCCGGCCCTCACTTCATCCCAGAACGAGGTTGTACCCTGCAGGGTGTGCACAGAGATCCGCAGAGTTTTCCTGGAGGATAAATAGCGGGCGGCGAGGTTTGGGCGATATCCCAGAGTTCTCGCCATCTGCAAGACTTTTTCTTTGGTCTCCGGACTGACGCCGGGGTTGTCATGCATGGCCCGATGCACGGAGCCAATCGAGGTTCCGAGAGCTCGCGCAATGTCACGGAGAGTCGTGGGAGGCTTGCCCATTTTTCGTGACCGTGTTCCTGCCTAACGGTCCTGAAGCGTCGGAGCATCGGGACCGCTCAGAACCGTAAACGTTAACGGAACTGAGTTAAATGCGCAAGCCGGCCTTTTTCGTCTGCGATGCCGGAGAGTCGATAAATCCAATTGCAGATGGCATCGCGCCACACTTCGGCTTCCCCGGCCTGGTACTCGAGCCGCGCCAAGATGTCCTGGTAGCGCTCGGCATCGATGTGACCATCGAGTGTTTTCCATTGCCGAATGAAATCGCGGGCGCGGTCTGCGCCGTCGTAGTGCGAATCGTAGACGTGCTGGATCACCGTTTTTCCGGAGTGCAGCACGTAGGTGTAGGGCACGTGGTGGAAGAACAGGAGCAGGTTGTCTGGGCAGTGGGTAAGCGATTCGTAGAGTTCTTGCACGGCCGGCGGGTACTGGCCGATAAACCCAGTACCGGTGGCAATCGTGCGGTCCATGCCGATTCCGAAGTGATCGGCGCGGTGCCATTGTCCCCAGCCGTTTTCTTCGGAGGACGCGGGGCCGGGGTCGTAGTGATTTCCAGTGATATTGGTGAGCGTTCCCGCGCCCAGGGGGCCGGTGTAACCCTCATAGACAGGCCAGGAACTGAGCTGCATTTCGGTGATCGTTTTGACCACGAGCGGGTCGCTGCCGAAGGTGAGGCGCGTCCATTCATCGACAATTCTTTCGGCGCTGAGATTGGGATTCCATGTGAGGCGTCCGAAGCCGTAGAGATTGGCCATGGCGAGCGGACTGCCGAGCCAGTTAGCATCCATGCCGAGGTTGGCCACGCCCACGAAGCCGCCGGTGGGGCGATGAAAGATTCTGCCTGCCACGAGATCCTTCACTGGAGTTGCGTTCTGCATGTCGCCGGTGTGCTTGTCGCTAGTCTGAGAGTCGTCGACGTGCATGTCGAAATCGAGCACTTCCTTCCACATCGGAATGAGAAAGCAGAGATGGCGCTGCTGTCCGGTGTATTCCTGTGTGATCTGCAGTTCGATGGCTTCGTTGGTGCGGTGCAGGCCTGCGAAGAGCGGGGAGACCGGTTCGCGCACCTGAAAATCGATGGGACCATTTTTGATCTGAATGATCACGTTGTCGTCGAACGCGCCGTCCAACGGATGAAAATTGTCGTAGGCGGCTTTGGCTCGGTCGTTTTTCAAGTCGTGCCAGTCGAGATGATGGTTGTAGACGAATGCGCGGTAGAACACCACGCCGCCATGCGGTTTCAGTGCACGAGCGATTACGTTGGCGGCGTCGGCATGAGTTCTGCCATAGCTCGAGGGACCGAGGCGGCCCTCAGAATCGGCTTTGACGACGAAGCCGCCGAAATCGGGGATGCGGTGGTAGATCTCATCAGCTTTCTTGCGCCACCACTCGGCGACCCTCGGATCCAGCGGGTCAAACGTATCCAGACCGCCGATGACTTTGGGGCTGCTCAGATCGACGGACATGGAAAGCTGCACGCCCCAGGGGCGGAAGGCGTCGGCGATGCGGCTGACTTGAGCGATGAAGCTGTCTTCGAGAATGCCGGGGGCCGCATTCACGTTGTTGATGGTGCAGCCGTTGATGCCGATCGAAGCCAGCAAGCGGGCGTACTCTCCGGCGCGGGTCAAGTCGCTGCGGACTTTGCCGTCGGCGAAGAAGATGGAGGGGCCGCCATATCCGCGTTCGACGCGGCCGTCGAGATTGTCCCATTGATTCACCCAGCGGATGGGCGCGTTGGGCTGCTGCGCTTCATCGAGGTTGGCGAGGCTCTCTGCGCGGGCGATCTTGCTCAACAGAGCAAACACTCCGTACAAAACGCCGCGATCCGTGCCGCCTGCAACCAGCAAACATTCATGCCCGTGAATCTTCGCATTCCTCAGCCAATAGCCATCGCCGGTCGGGGCGTGATCAGGATGCAGATCGGGGTACGGCGCAACCAGCTCTGCCATCGTTCCCAGGACGATCTGATTTCCTCCGCATGGGCCAGCGGCCGCGATCCCGGCTTGCTCGCGTAATGTCCTGCCTAACATTTGCGAAACGCCGCGAACCAGTTCCTGCTGTGCGGTGTTGAGAAGCAACGAATCGCGGAGGAGGACTATCTTGTCCGGCAGCCGCTCATAGTTCTTGGCGGCTTGCGGGCTCAATGAGGAATAGCGCAGCCAAGCCTCGGCCCCGGTCTCGGCTTCGAGTTCCGGCGATACTGTCACGCAGAGGATAGCGGTTCCGAGGACCGCGTACCGGAACCCCGCGCTGATGGAGCGAATTGATTTCATTGCAGGCTGGCCCCTTAAGTATTAGAGCAAGCGGAATCGAGCAAGAGTGTTCGAGTATAAGAGCAGATGCCCCTGACGTGATGCACAATCCGTTTGCTTTTCCGACCCTGGAAGCCTAGCATTCCAGCGGAGGGCCCGCCATGACTGCGTTTGGCCCGATGTGCAACTGGTTAAGGTACAACCAGTTCCTGAAACTTGCCGCGATTTCCTTCCTGACCACTGCCGCTTTTTCCCAGGCGCTTCCCAAATATGATCCCGGCACGGAGGGCAAGTTTAAGGGAGTCGTGCAGGAGCTGAAGTTCGTTCCTCCCACTGGCGGCAAGCCCGTAGCCTATCTGGTGATGAAGAGTGGCGCTGATTCAGTGCAAGTTTTCCTTTGTCCGAAGAAATTTCTCGACGACATGGGCATTGTGTTCAAGGCCGATGATGAGCTTGAGGTTGTCGGCTCCAAGGTCAAGCAGGACGGCGCGGACCTGACTCTGGCGCGCGAAGTGGTTAAGGGCGGAGACACGCTGACGCTGCGCTTCAAAGACGGCAAACCCGCCTGGTAAGAGTTACGATTCGATTCCCTTTCTGGCGACGTTGTCCCTAAAACTCCTAATCGCCGAGGCCAATCGGCCTCGCAACCCAACGGACGTGTCCCGCTTCCTGATAATCTCAAAGTAGATCCTCGTCCGACATTCAGGAGCCAGCAAATCTTTGCCGCCGCTGATTAATGTTCGCAGCATCTCGAAAGCCTTTGGAGCCGAGCCCCTTTTTCAGAACGTTTCGTTCACTGTTTCCGAGGGAGATCGCATCGGGCTGATCGGTCCGAATGGGTCGGGCAAGTCCACGCTTCTGCGAATTCTGGCGGGCACCGAAAACACCGATGACGGAGAGATTGCGTTCAGGAAGCGACTGCGGCTGAGCTACGTTGAGCAGGAGTCGGAGTTCCAGCCAGGAGACACGGTGCGAGCTGTGGTGGATGCGGCATTGAAAAGCTCTGCCGTGCCCGAGTCGGAGCGCGGGACGCGTTTTGCCGAGACGTTGGGACGCGCGGGCTTTGTCGACCTGGAAGCCGAAGCCACGTCGCTCTCCGGAGGCTGGCAGAAGCGGTTGGCAATCGTTGAAGCGTTGGTGCAGGCACCCGACATCCTGCTGCTGGATGAACCCACGAATCACCTGGACCTGGCGGGGATTGAGTGGCTTGAGGAAGTGCTGGAGCAGGTTGGCTTCGCCTGCGTGGTGATCAGCCACGATCGCTATTTTCTGGAGAATGTCGCCACCGAGATGGCCGAGCTGAGCCGCATCTATCCTGACGGATTGCTGCGGGTGAAGGGGCGCTACAGCGTTTTCCTGGAGAAGAAGGAGGAATTTCTGCACGCGCAATCGAAGCGGCAGGAAGCGTTGGAGAACCTGGTTCATTCCGAAATCGAATGGCTGCGCCGCGGAGCGAAAGCGCGCACCAGAAAATCCAAGGCGCGCATCGGCAAGGCTGGCGAACTGATGGAAGAACTTGCGGACCTGAATTTGCGAACGCGAACGAGCAGCGCGCAGATTGATTTCTCAGCCACGGATCGCAAGACCAAGCGGCTGATCGAATTGCAGAATGTCGCATACGAAATCGGAGGTCGGCGGCTGTTTGAGGGATTGAATTTCATCATCACGGCCGGGCTGAGGGTTGGGCTGGTGGGGCCGAACGGCAGCGGGAAGACGACCCTGCTGCGCCTGTTGCGCGGAGAAGTGGCTGCGACCGAGGGAGAGATTCGTCGCGCCGACAAGTTGCGCATCGTGTATTTCGATCAGCGCCGCGAGCTCGACCCCAACGTGACTCTGCGCCGGGCGCTGGCTCCGGAGGGAGATTCGGTCATCTATCAGGACCGGGTGACGCACGTGGCGTCGTGGGCGGCGAAATTTCTGTTCAAGGGGGAACAGCTTAACCAGCCGGTCGAGCGGCTCTCGGGAGGCGAACGGGCGCGGGTGCTGATTGCGCAACTCATGCTGCAACCCGCCGACGTTCTGTTGCTGGATGAGCCGACGAATGATCTCGACATTCCGACTCTGGAAATTTTGGAGGAAAGCCTGCTTGAGTTTCGCGGCTCGCTGGTGCTGGTAACGCATGACCGTTACATGCTCGATCGCGTCTCGACCATCGTGCTGGGGCTGGATGGTCAAGGCGGCGCCGAGCGTTTTGCCGACTACTCACAATGGGAAGCCTGGCAGGCCGAGCGCCAGCAGAGCTCGCAGGCCGGTGTGCGCGTTAGCGCGCGAGCTGCGGCCACCGACTCAGCGGCATCGTCGAAGAAGAAGCTCTCGTACCTGGAAGCGCGGGAATATGTCAGCATCGAGCAGCGCGTCGCCGATGCTGAACAGGTCATGGAGGCCAAGCGGTCAGCCGCCGAAGATCCGGCGATTGCGAGCGATAGCGCTCGTCTTATGAGCGCTCACGCGGAACTGGAAGAAGCGCAGAACGAAGTCAACGAACTTTATGCGCGCTGGGCTGAACTTGAGAAGAAGCAGCAAACCTGATTCAAATCTGGTCAAGATGCCAGGCAGAAAGCGATGATCGTGTTGCCGCGAGCGCCAGTACTTCTTTCAAGTTCGTCGAGCAGGCGCGATTCCAAGTCGTCGGGGTCGGGCTTCATTTCGCAGGCTGCGATCTCTTTGTCGGACGCGCCCTGAAAACAGAGTTCGCAAACACCAAGGCCGTCCTCGGAACGTACTGGCGGGCCGAAAACGCGGCAGGGGATGGGGCGGGATTCGTAAAGCTCGCAGTTTCCCGTCTCTGGATCGAGCGCGGGACACGGCTCATCGTTAGCAAAATCTTCGAAGTACAACTCAGCCTCTTCTCCTTCGCTCAAAACACCGCTGACTGGATCGCCGGGAAACTCCGGCGAGAGACGGGCAACTGCATCGCGCGCACGCTCACGCACCCGGGCGGCACGCTCCGGGGCAAGCCTGTCCAGATCTGCCAGTCCTTGCCGCAAGCGTAGGGCATCGAGTTGGTTGATGGCGAACGCCCCGATGCAACACTGCGTACATCCCGGACGGCACACCAGCCATTTCCCGCTGCGGTGGGTCGCGTCGGCCAGAGCGGAGTCAACGATCTGGATCAGCTTATGATCTCGAGATGGAATGCGGCTCCGCATGCTGTGAGCATAACGCGAGATCCTTCACTCCGCCTGAAAAACGGCTCCGTTCAGGATGACGCCCGAAGAAAAGACTGCGGCGGTTCATTCTTTACGTCAGCTACATTCCCAAAAGATTGTTTTGCAGCTTGGCGTAGCCGTGTTCGCGCGCCCAAAGATTGAGCGGAGCGGAGGCAAGTTCGTCGACCAGCGGTTCGGCGTGGCCATTCTTGGTAAGGTCGACAGTCTTGATATATGTGCTGCAAACGTCGCAGCATTCGACGCGGATGTAGTCGAATTCGGTGGCGGTGAAAACCGCGAGCTTCTTGTCGTTCTCCTCGCCGCATCCTGGGCAAACGATGCGGCGAAACTCCCATTCGGCGAGGCAGAACGAACAGATCATGGAGCGCGCGCCGCCGTCCCCCATTTGCCGCAATACACCGAGGCCGGGCTTGCGACCGCAGAAGGGACACAGGGCGTACGAGGTCTGGGTCGAGCGCAGAACTGAGCGTGAACGCAGCAGTTCGGCGTAGGGCTGAAGAAAGGCCAGGGCGAGGAGTCCCTGCGCATCGGATGGAGAGTGTGACGTCTCTGTCCATGCGGCTTGCAGCAACTCCGACCAGAACTTCCGGCCGCGAGTGCGCAGCTCGCGGCTCAGTTCGGCCAGGGGTTTCGGGCCATGTGCTTCCGCCATGGCCATGAACGATTCGAGTCTGGAACCGACCTCCAACAGTTCAGCAGCAGTGAGATCGCGGCTGAGAGAGGCCTCGGGAGACTGGAGCGCTTTGCTCCACTGGCGATGCGAGTCTTCCTGAAATCGCGCGACGTGCACATAAAACGTGAGCATTTCGGCGGCGAAGGAATGCTGTCCGGCAAGTTCTTGTGCGCGCCGGATGCGGCGTTGCCAGGGAGAGACCGTCATGGGGCAATTATCAACGCGATTGCGGCACCGCAGCAATGAATCCCCCGCTTCGCGGCCTCGCGGACTAAAGTCTGACATAAAAGCTTTCGTCGCAGTGCTGAAAGCGGTGCGCCACCCAAAATCATGTCCTGCGTACCGAATTGACTACTTCCGGTTCGCAGGGTTATATTTTCGGGCATCGGTTTGGATACGATTCGGTCGTTCGGCGTGGGACGCAGCGGCCGCAACCTTCAACCTCCGTATCACATCCTAGTTGCCTAGTTGGCCGAGGGTCCGCATCGCAGTCGAACGCGTTCGGTAGATTGCTGGAGGTTTCATGGAATTCTCCCGCAGGACGTTTCTTAAAGGCGCCATCGTTGGAGGAGCCGGGCTTTCGACGCTGGGCTTCGACCTCACTCCGGTCTACGCCCAAACCCAGAACCTGAAGATTGCGCGAGCCAGCGAGACGCGCAGCACTTGTCCGTATTGTTCAGTGAGCTGCGGCGTGATTATTTATACGCTCGGCGACAAGGCCAAGAACGCGATTCCGCAGGTGGTGCACGTTGAGGGCGATCCCGACCACCCCATCAATCGCGGAACACTCTGCCCGAAAGGTTCGTCGCTCGAGCAGGACATCATGAACGACCGGCGGTTGCTCAAGCCGCAGGTGCGGCGGCCGGGTGCGACCGACTGGGAAGATATTTCCTGGGAGCAGGCTTACAGCGAGATCGCGCAGAAGGTGAAGAAGACGCGCGACGATACGTTCGTGGAGACGGACGCGAGCGGCCACACCGTGAACCGCTGCGAAGGCATGGCCTTCACCGGCGGCTGCACCGATACCAACGAGTTCAATTATCTGGTGGTCAAAAGCATGCGCAGCCTGGGGGTCTGCTACCTGGAAAACCAGGCCCGGGTTTGACACGGCCCTACGGTCTCCAGTTTGGGGCCAACATTCGGACGCGGTGCAATGACCAATGGCTGGATTGACATCAAGAACACAGACATGATGTTGATCATGGGTGGGAATCCGGCCGAAAACCATCCCTGCGGCTTCAAGTGGGCGATTGAAGCCAAGATTCACAGTAACGCG
>Ga0224556_1000366_pt1 | contig 11719 bp, 9 predicted proteins | sample 714S315metaG_FD_183007 | JGI IMG/M metagenome (GOLD analysis project Ga0224556, IMG submission 183007) | Peat soil microbial communities from Stordalen Mire, Sweden - 717 S3 1-5 | ecosystem: Environmental > Terrestrial > Soil > Wetlands > Peat | place: Sweden: Norrbotten County, Stordalen Mire...
CTATCGCGTCAATCTCCGCCTGGATGTTCGACAGGGGTTTCTGATCCAGATGACCCACCAGCGCATCGTCGCTGGCAATGTCAGGCTTGCTCGGTGCGCTCAGGCCGACCGCGGTTTTGATGGCGTCCTGGTCAGCCGGGAGGACCTTCGTCCAGACGCTATTGCTAGCAAGCGAGGCGATGGCCGCACCGAACGTTGCGTCGTAGTCGGTTCGCCCCTTCTGTACTGCATCGCGAAGCAAGCCGGCCAGGGCGCCGCGGATCGCGCTGGCCGGATCAGCCTTCTCCAGCAGCAAACGTTGGCTGCGTATTGCCTCGATCTGCTCCAAATGCGGGTTGGCTTCGGAGATGGGCGCCGCGTGTTTCGCAAGCCGTTCAACCAAGTTCCAAGTTGGCAACCGCTGGGCAATCAAATCGCGCATGGTCGTCCACGCCTTGATCTTGTCCTCCCAGTCGGGCGCCTTGGTCTTAATGGCCACCAACTGCTCGTTGCCGACCAGCCGCTGTGTGTCCTCGATCTCGGTTGTCGCGGGCGAGGGGGGCAAAGGCACGTCGCCGCCGGCGGATTTTGCGAGTGCAATGAAACCGCTGAGAAATGCCCCGGCGCGGACGGCCTCCTCGCCGCTCTTGCAGGAAAGCCCCAGCGCCTGGAAGAGCTTCCGCAGAATCAGGCGGTCTCCCACGGTGAGTGTCGCGTGCTCCACGCGGAAGTCGGCCTTTGCAATCTTGTTTTGATCGAGCTGGCCGAGCGGAATCGCCTGACCGTTCAGGGTAGCGGTGAGGTGCTGGAGCCGATGCAGGGCAATCAGCGCCGCATCGACAGCGTCACGCGGCCAGCCCAAGGGCGTTCCACCCAATGTCTTGCGGACGTCCGACCCCGATTTGCCAGCGCCGATAGTGGTGATCACCTGCTGACAGACGGTGTGCTTCTCCGTGGCGTCAGTGTGGCCGGTTGGCTGGAAGGGGTGGTCAGCGCCATCACGGGCGCGTTTGATAACCGCCTCCCATGCCGCCGAGTCTGCTTCCTTGAAGCGTGGAAACAGCCGCACGAGGGAGGCGTCAGTCGCGGCCTTTATCTTGTCATTCAGCAACGTCAGCAGCACCTCGCTCCCGCCGCCCTGATAGACCCTGGAGTTCTCCACGACCTCTCGGATCAGCCGATCGCGCTCGCCCATCGCGCGCGCGCGGCGACTGTCCATACTTTGGCGGGCCTCCTGGCCTTCAGCGGTCGTAGGATTGCCTTTGGCATCGAGCGTTTGTTGGGCGGCGTCAGCCTCGACGATCAACCGCCGAACGTCCTCGGCCGACTGGCGCGGAATGAACACAAACAGGATCGGGCTATCGGTGCCGGCAGAACGCGCGGCCTCCAGCACATCTTTCTCGGCGCAGGACCAGCCGTCGCGAATCCAGATCGGGACGCTGCTGCCGTCGACCACTGGCGCGGTCTGTTCCCGATGGAACAGAAACTGGCGCGGCTCTTTCGCAGCGCCCTGCATGACGCGGATTGCGCGGACCGTCTTGTCGATGTCGCCGTACAGAAGCTGATCGCGCTTGAATTGGATCGCCGCATCGTCGTTGTTGAGCTTAGTTTGCCGGTTGCGGAACTCGCGGTCCCAGTCGCTGCCTTCTCTGGTCTGAAGACGGTACTCGTCGCCGACCAGCATCAGCACGCCCAGGTCGCTCAGCTTTTTCAGCTTTTCTTCCACCTCTGATCGCAGTTTGCCATTGTCGGCGGTCAGGTCGTCGATCAGTAGGTCGGCCAGGTGATCCTTGGTGGCGCGGACGCCGATGTCGGCACCGGCTTCCCGCTTCAGTTTTCCGATCAGAAAGACCAGGCCGCAAATGCGCTGGGCGATCGGCCCTTCGGTTCGGCCGACAAGAATGATGCGCTCGTTGATTTCACGGAGCAGCACGCCCGTATTCACCATCTCTGGCGCGAGCGCTTCGAAAAGTTCATCGGCAGGCACGACCGAACCGAGGGGGCGTTCGGAGACCTTGGCGACTGCGTCGTGGATGATCCGCAGCTGTGAGCGAAGTTGGCTGCTCGTGCCGGCGGCATCGATCTGGCGGAAGCAGTTCTCCCAAAACCGCCGCCGGACCGGCAGCAGTGGATAGTCGTCGACGATGATCGCACGATCCTCGATCGTCTCGCCGATGCGCGTGCCCTGAAGCTGCCGCGAAACTTCGCCGGCGTACTTGTCCAGGAGGGCGCGCACATCGGCGACTGCCGTTGGCTTCTTTTGGAGCAACACCTTCCGAGTAACCGTCTCGACCTCGGCATCCGACAAGGGGACGCGGATCGTGAAGCGGTCGAGCAGGTACGTCAGAAGCTGAATTTCGGTCAGCGCACTTTGGCCAGCCGCCACGACCATGACGTGGCTGTCGAGCTGCTTTGAGGCCGCTTCGGTGACCTCAGTAAGGAGAGACGCACGTTGCTGGGAGTCGCCAATGTATTGCTGAGCTTCGTCGAGAATGAGCAATGTGCAAGGAAGTCGGCCATCTTTGGCTCTAAGTCTCAGCGCCTCTTTCGCGACCAGTAGGAATTGTTCCGTTGTGATGTCGGAGGTCTGAGGTGAAAATTGCGCTTTGAGTAGCTGTTTCGCTTCCGCTTCGCTGGTGGCGAAGTTGGCGTCGCTCGCCATCACGGCACGAGCGATCGGACCGCTGACATAGAGGTTGTTGAGCTCGCGCTCGAAGGGCTTGCCGCTGGCTTCGACGGCCGCTTTCACCTGGTCGAACTGACCTTGCGAGTGCAGCCACAGGCAAAAGCGCGCTTGTGGGTATTGCTCGGGAAGGCCGACGGCGCGCAGCAAAATGGACAGTATCGTTAGCCGGACGTTATCGGTGGTGCCGCTGGGTAGTGCGCCGGCGGCGGCAATCAGCCCCCCCGCTCTCTTTCCCGCAGTGTCCAGTTCACGGAGTAGGGCACGAAGGTCTTCCGGGATCGACGGCACAAGGCTTCTGGCGGTGGCGCCATCTGAAAAGCTCGTGTCCTGCCAGAGGTGGCAGAGCATCTTCAGCAGGTGCGACTTGCCGCTCCCGAAAAATCCGCTCACCCACGCTCCGCGTTGACTGGTCTTTCCGATACTGTCGAGGAAGGAACGAATGATCTTTTGGACGCCGTCCGCGTACTGCCCCTCGCAGACGAATGTCTCGAGTTCGCCCCGTAGCTCGGATTGAGTACGCTCGTTGCGGCTGTCCGAAATTCGAGCCTGGCCCTGGTTCACCAGGGGATGGGAGGCGGGGTCGCGCTGTAGGGCGTCTTTGATTTTCATAGCGTTCCTCCTTCGCCGTGCAGCGTGATCGGCACGGCAAGGTAATTCCAACCGTCGCGCGCGTCGAGCAGCCGATAATTGTTGCGTTCAAACTGACCTGGGAAAAACACGACGAGGCGTCCCCGAATGTCAGCCTCTACGATCTTCAGCACTTGAGATATGCGGGCGAAGCCGAACAGGGCGCCGACACCCAGAACGGCGACAACCGTATTAGGCGTGACGTCGGATTTCTGAAGTTCCACCCGAAGGCGCTCCGCCACGAACTCCGGAAATTCAGCATCGAGCTTGAGCTGCAGATCCTCGGGCGATCGGAAGTATTCATCGCGATAATCGTCGGCCGCCATCCATTCTGCGAACGTGGCGGATAGGTCGATTTCACGCCAATCGTGCCCCGCCTCACGGGTCGCCGTTTCAAAGGCAAGGACGCGCGCTCGCAGCGTCCGTTCAAGTTCTTTGTCGTAGACCACCATCACAACGCGCTGTGCGCCGGCGACAGTGCGCTGCCACGGCGTGGCAATATGACGTCCGTAGCGTTCGGCAAGGTCTTCAATGCGCGCCATGATCATGCCCTCATGGCGTAATGATCGAGCCGAGACAAATTAAGCTCGACGACATCTCCCGCCATTCGCAGATCGAGCAATCCGGACCGCTTCGCATCGAGGGCAAGTTGGCGCGCGTGCGATGGGTCACAGTCGAGCACCCTAAGCCACCCGCATGAGAAGATTTCAGCGCCGCGGAAGCCGGCGGCGTGGGCAAGGTAGATGGCAAAAGTCACTGCAATCAGTGACGGCAGCACTATCCGCCGCTTCTTGAAGGTGCGACCTTCAAGGTGTCCTGATTGCGCCCAGGTGCTTGCGGCATTGCGGCACACCTTTTCCAGCGTGCTATCGTTCAGTCGGTCTCCGACGACGGCCTGCAGCGCGTTCTTCATCGCATCTCGTCGAAGCTCAGCGTTGGCGGGCATTGCGACGATGGCTGGACATGTTGCTGCCAGCAGCGGATCTCTGGCGATCGCTGCCAGAAGGGCGAGGAGCGGTCGGCCGTCAGCCCCTACGTCCCACAGCCTGCGGAGGGCCCGGAACAGAGGGATCTTGGGGTCCAGACCATAGAGTTCGCCAAGCCGTTGGTTGCTGAGTCTGCGCGTGGATGCGGTTGGCTTTGACAGGCAGTTGCCATCGATGATTGCGGTCGCGTAGTCGGCGCGCCGCGCGTCGGGAGCTGTCGCCTCCAGTACATGGCTGAGCTCCTCAAGCATCATCGTTCGGCTGGTATGCGTCCCCTTCGCTCCGAAGCGGAAGCCAACCGTCTCTGCTTGCCTGGTCGGGCCCGAGAACAAAGGAAAGACACTGGCCAATTCCATCTTTTCGCGCTCCGCCGGCAAACTTGCCGGCATAAAATTCGTCATTTTGACTCCCGGGTCAACTTATATTATGTATCTGGCCGCCGGCAAGATTGCCGGCGGCGCCAGGTGGAAACCCCATTTGCGTCGGACACTCGGGCCGTTGGCTGTAACGCCACCCGCCCAAGCAGAGGAGCGGATGGTCATGGTGGCGAAGATCGCATTTTTTCCGGTCGGCAACGGCGACATGACGCTCGTTGAGCTCGAGAGCGGGCGGAAAATCCTTATCGATATCAATATCCGCGCCGCTGCGGATGATCCGGATGAAGATACGCCGGATGTGGCGACCACCCTGCGGGATAGGCTGACGAGGGACAGCCACGGGAGGCTCTACGTCGATGCCTTCCTCATCACCCACCCGGATAAGGACCACTGCACGGGGCTTAAAAAGCATTTCCACATGGGGCCACCGGACGAATGGTCGAAGGCCGCGGACAAGATTTTCGTCCGCGAGCTGTGGTCGTCCCCCATGGTTTTCCGGCGAGCCTCAGCCCAGCACGTGCTCTGCGACGACGCCAAGGCGTTCAACAGCGAAGCGCGGCGTCGCGTTCAGAAGTATCGCGATACGTACGGAGTTGTCAGCGATGGCGACCGTATTCTGATCCTTGGTGAAGACGAGGGCGGCAAGACTGACGATCTCGGCCCAATCCTGGTGAAGGCGGACGCAACATTCTCAACGGTGAACGGGCAGTACGATTGGACGATGACGGCCCGCCTACTGGCGCCGCAGCCGAAAAGCGATGACGCCGACGAAGAGGAGATCCGTTCTAAGAACCATTCGAGCACAATTCTGAATTTTTCTCTTTCCGGTGATAGCGTCGCGGATGCCTGTCGTTTCCTCAGCGGTGGCGATGCCGAAGTTGCGATCTGGGAACGGCTCTGGCAGCGGCATGCGGAACGCGCCGACTGGTTCAGCTACGACGTTCTTCAGGCCCCCCATCATTGTTCTTGGCACTCTCTGTCATATGACAGTTGGAGCGAATATGGCGAAGACGCAGAGGTCTGCGGGGATGCGCGCAGCGCCTTGGCCCAAACGCGCAAAGGCGCGGTGATTGTCGCGAGCAGCAACGCGATCAAGGATGACGATTTCGATCCACCGTGTATCCGGGCAAAGAGTGAATACCAGTCCATCGTCAAGGACGTGGGCGGTTCGTTCGTCTGCGTGAGTGAACCGGAGAAGAACCCCGGCGTGGTCGAATTCGAAATCAGCAAAAATGGACCGCGCCTTCTGACCCGGATCACCAAGGCCGCGGTCATCACCGGGAGCGGGGCCATCGGCCGTCAGCCGCTCCCGCACGGTTAGAGATGCCGCCAGTCGCCATGGTTCAGGATCTGCGGCCTTCCGATGCGATCGAGCGCGGACTTCGTCAACTCGCCGGCCACAACGCGGTCGCCGACATCGGGGTACCTGTCGTTCAGGCCGGCGGTGCTGTCAGGGTTGATGTCGGCGTTCGGGTGGCACTGCCAAACGCCTGGATGGCAGATGGCGTAAGCCCCAACGGCGTGCGGCCGATCGAGCCTGTGTCCTTCCTGTTTCCGGCCGCCTATCCCCTGCGCGCGCCGCTTCTGATCCTGCGTCAGGATTTCGACAGGTCCCTGGCGCACGTCCAGCCCGGTGCTCAAGAGAGCCCACCTGAGCCCTGCATCGTCGACGGGCGACTGGACGAATTGCTTCAGGAGCGGGGCCTGTTCGGTATCGTCGACCAGCTTGCTCGGTGGCTCGAAAATGCCGCTCTCGGGCGTCTGATTGACCCTGACCACGGCTGGGAACCAGTGCGTCGGGATTCGCTGGATGACGTAATCGTCGCGGATGCAGCGCACCTACGCGGCCTGGTCACCCGTCAGCGTGGCCGCGCCGTCGTTCCCTTTGACTATCTGCGATTCGGGCGGGTGGGTGAAGAGAGGAGCACTTACGGAGTTCTAGACAGAACAACCGTGCCGCTTAACCCGGAGACAATCAGGAAGACATTCTCGGAATCAAATCTGAGGGGCAGTGATGATACAGCCCGAGGCACGTCGGTCGGGCTGATTGTCTGGCCGGGCAAGATGCCATCTGGCGTAACATTCATCGCGGGCGACTATCGCCCCGAAACCGTTACGACTATTGCGGCGCTCCGTGAACGAGCTGTTCTTTACGGATGCGAAGAGCCTTTGCGCACGGGTCTAGATTGGTTGCGCCAATGCGTCGCAAAGCTGACTTCACGCTGGCGATGGCCGATCGCGATCATACTGATGCCGCGCCGGCCTTTTCATCTGATCGGCACCGATAGCCCCCTCGAGCTTTGCCCCTACATCGTGGACATTGGCGCGCCAGAGCTGTTTGCGGACGGCGAAGCCACTTCAGTGCGTCCCGCAGCGCATCGCGACGCTGTTTCGGTGCCTTTGCTGAGGCGACTATCCGGAGTCGACAAAATTGTCGGTCCCTCACAATGGGCTTTGCTCGGTGCCGGGAGTCTCGGGTCGAAGATTGGGCTCCACCTCGCCCGTGCCGGCATGGCGCCTTCCGGGGTGATCGATCGAGCGTCTCTGAGCCCACACAACGTTGCGAGGCACGCTTTGCTACCAGAGCACGGTCGTCTGTTCAGAACCTGGATGGGGGGCAAGGCCAAAGCGGTCGCCGAAGCGATCAGCAGTCTAGACCAATCTGCCGAAGCTTGCGACATGGACATCGTGTCTCTGCTGCGGGATAAGGCCGAACGGCGGCGAGTACTGCCGAAGAAGACCGGCCTACTGGTCAACGCGACCGCCTCGCTCGTTGCCCGCGAGGCGATCGGGGGTGCGGCGCCTGGAACCCTGCCACCGGTCATCGAGGCAATGCTTTACGCCGACGGTGCGGTCGGGCTTTTGACGACGGAGGGAGAAGACCGGAATCCGAACTGCCTCGACTTGATTGCCGAAGCTTATGTTCTCATCAGCGCTCACGCACGGTTGCGGCCGCTGATTTTGACCGGCGCCGAAAGCGTCAGCCGTCAACCGATCGGCGAAGGGTGCGGGTCGCTCACCATGGCGATTTCCGACGCGCGGATTTCGATGATGGCAGCCCCCATGGCGGAGATCATTCGGGAGCGGCTGCACCAACCCGAGCCGCCCTCGCAGGGGCGAATCCTAATCGGGATGATTCAGGAAGACGGTCTCAGTGTGACCTGGATTGAGCATGACATCATGGCTGCCCAACTCGTGCCGATCGAAGGTGCTGGGAATTGGACCGTCCGCCTCGGCCCAGGGGCGCATGCCGCGATCATTGAGGAGGTCGCTCGTTGGCCGAATGTAGAAACTGGTGGCATTCTCATGGGACGGCTCTCTGAAGCCGCCCGATCGATTCACATCGTTGATGTGCTGCCCGCTCCACCCGATAGTCGCCGTTCAGCCGGCGAGTTCGTCCTGGGCACAGGCGGCGTCAGGTCGGCGATCCGCAGCTATACTGATCGCGCAGGCGGGACATTGTATTGTCTCGGCACTTGGCACAGCCACCTTGCGGTCTCAGGCCCCTCGGGGCTCGACCACGCGACCGCGACGACTGTCGCACTGGCTCGTCTCGCCCCGTCCGTGCTGCTAATCCGCACTCCTGGAGGCTATAGGGGTGTGCTGGCAGACAACCTGACCGCACAGTCGCCTCCCGTCCCGGAGGCCGCGTCATGACCGGCCTGGAAGTCGAATTCCTGCCCGTGGGCGAAAAATCCCGCGCCGGCGATGCCATCGCAATACGATACGGCGAGCCCAACAACTTTCAGCTCATCGTTGTCGACGGCGGGACGTCCGCCTCCGGTGAGACGCTAATGGCGCATCTGACATCGATTTGTGGCGGCGCCGTACCGATCGTGCGCGACTTGGTAATCACCCATCCGGATATCGATCACTCCTCTGGTGCCCGCATCGTACTCGAGAAAGCCGATGTGCGCCGTGTCTGGACACATGTCCCTTGGTGGCATGCCGAGGCGGTCCTGCCGCACCTTCAGGATACACGGTGGACTGTCGATGGCCTGACCAGGCGCCTGAAGGCCGAATACGACGTCATCAACGAGATCGTCACTACGGCCGGCACGAAGGGAGTCCCGGTCTTCGAGCCGTTTGCCGGTGCCGCTATCGGGCCATTCACCGTGCTGTCGCCACCGCGGAACATCTACCCGCAACTCGCCGCTCAGTTCCCGGATACGCCACGGGCATCCGGCGATATGTCCGACTTTGCGGATCAAGGTATCTTCAAAGCGGTGTTCGAGGCGCTCGCCAAGACCGCCGCTAGCATTTTGGAAGCTTGGGAGTTTGAGCGGCTGCGCGACGGCGGCGAAACGGGTGCCCGCAACGAAAGCAGTGTTGTCCTCTACGGTCGGTTTGATGGATGGAAGCCCATCCTTTTGACTGGCGATGCGGGAAATCTCGGCCTGGGATGGGCGGCTTCTTTCGCCGAGGCGTGCGGCCTTGCGCTGCGAAACTTCGCACTGGTGCAAGTGCCGCATCATGGCAGCCGCCGAAACGTGGGCCCAACGATCCTTAACCGCCTGGTCGGACCCGTGGTGCCGGAGGGACACGTCCCACATTTCACGGCCGTCGTGTCCGCGCCGAAAGACGACAGTGCCCACCCGCGCAAGATCGTAATGAACGCCTTCATGCGTCGCGGCGCACGCGTGCTTGGGACGCAAGGCGTTGCGACCTGCTTCGGTTCGGGGTTCCCGCAACGCGCGGGATATGGCCCGGCCGCAGCCATGAACTTTTCTCCGGTTGTCGAGGCCTATGACGATGACTGAAACGGCGCGCTTGTTTCGGATATTTGATCGCTACGACATACTCGCCCGAATAACACCGGGGCTCCTGGCGCCGCTTGTTCCGGGGATCAGCTTGCTGATTGCATTCCCCCAGATCATCTCCGGGAACATCTATCGGACCATCGGATCGGGCGTCGTGATGATCGGCCTCTCTTTTCTGTTCGCGAGCTTGGCCCGTTCTCGCGGACGTGCCGTTCAGCATACGCTCAAGCAGCGATGGGGCGGGTTTCCAACGGAGATCGTTCTGCGATTTCGCGATAGCACGATCGAGATGCCGACCAAGCGTGCATACCACGCGGCGCTACAGGACCTCGCGCCGGACTTCCGGCTCCCAGATGCCAGCGCAGAAGCACAGGATCCGGACGCAGCCGATGGCATTTATCGAGCGGTGATCCGTCGCCTAATCGACCTACGTCGCGGCCCCAAATATCCACTCATCCACAATGACAATATCGCCTATGGTTTCTGGCGCAATCTGCTGGGCATGAGAGAGGCGGCACTCGTATTGGCAGTCTGCGCGTCAGCCGCCATCGTGGTAACGCGAACCACCCAAACGACGACCGGCGACACGGCGCTCTGGGCGATCGCTCGGGATGCACCTGCCACCCAGGTCACGGCGGTTGTGCTCCTCTTCCTCTGGATAGCCTTTCTTCTGATCATCGTTCGACCGCCACGCGTCTGGGACGCGGGCGTGGCCTATGCCGAGCGGCTTCTGGCGTCGCTCCCTCCTCCGTCTGCCACCAAGCCGAAGGGCCGATCACCGAAGGGGAAGAACCAAGGCACACCTTGAAAAGTTAGTCCGAATGACGTTCATTTGGCTTCGGAGGTAATTATTGTCACGGCAGCAAAGCGCGATCGACGGCTTCGGGAAGAGCGGCTCGGGTTCCGGGTCGACGAACCGACCAAGGCTCTGATTGAGCGGGCAGTTCAGCTCGAACAGCGCAAGCAGACTGACTTCTGCATGATGGCACTGACGGACGCCGCCAGAGGGACGATCGCGGAGCAAGAGACGCTCGTTCTCTCCGACCGGGATCGAGCCGTCTTCTTCGATGCCTTGATCAATCCTCCTGCGCCGAGTGAACTGCTTCAGCGGGCGTTTGCGGAGCACAAGCGCCGGGTCGTGCCGGCAGGGTAATTCTGGACCGGTCCCGTGATTTTCCCGCTACGTATTTTCCCGCGAAGCACTTCGCAAACTCCTGGTGTGTTTTCAAAGTGTTATGAGTCAAAAGCGGTCTCGGCAAGCACGTGAGAATTGAGAATATCGGGCAGTGGGTCAGTTTGAAATCACGGGGCGAAAATTTCTTTTGGGAATTTTTTAAAAAAATTCGGCCGCCGATTGTACATAGCCCGGCAACCTATATGAGGGGACGAAGAGCATTCGGCTGCGGATAAGTTGATGGAACGGCTGGCAAAGACGCCGAAGTCGCGGAAGCCTGCTGGCAAGCCATCGACCCATACACCAACAAACCTGAAACGATGACTTTCTATTATTGCTGTTTCGCGAATCGCCCCAACGACCGCATCATGGTCGCGCATACAAGGAGGCCTCTGATGAACCAGCGTGGCAGTAAAAAGAGCGTTCCGCCGTCCGTGGGCGCAGATGTGAGTGGTATAGAGACGCTGCTCAACCGCAATCTTCCGGAAGTTTTCGGTGAAGGTGATCCGGCTCGCCGAAGGGCCGCATTTTATCAAATTAACGCAGCGGCTAACTGATTGTTGGCCTTTTGGACTTCTGAGGATACAAAATCCCCACACCCAATTGTTGTCGTCCTTAATTGGGTGAATATCGCAATCCGAGATAATTCCTTGAATGCGCCTCAGTCTCGCATTGACGCGGAGAAGAGGAAACCAAAAACGCCGCGAACCTTGCCGCGCCTCCCGCGTCGGTGTGAAGCGTTTGGCGATCGTGTGTTTCAAAACCGAAAAGAGTGATCTTGTTCAGCACACTAGCCGGGACCACAATCAAAACTTACGGATTGGGCGCGACCTTCTCAACTCTACCCAATGTCAGGAAGACAATGAGGCCCCTTGGCCCCTTGGTGGCGGCCAGGTAGTCACGGACCTGGCCGCGGTAGAGCTCCACGAGCGCCGGATCAGGGTCAACGTCGCTCTTCCAGTCGATGACGGCATCGATTTTTCCATCGACGGCGATCGCCACGGCGTCGGCGACGCCCGAGGTCAGTTCCATGGTCATGCCATCGACCTTGGAGCCATACACTGGAACCTCGGACCGCAGCCGCGGTCGCAGCGCCACGATCTCGGGCAACTCGAGGCCTCGCAGCGTGC
>Ga0224556_1000367_pt1 | contig 11715 bp, 9 predicted proteins | sample 714S315metaG_FD_183007 | JGI IMG/M metagenome (GOLD analysis project Ga0224556, IMG submission 183007) | Peat soil microbial communities from Stordalen Mire, Sweden - 717 S3 1-5 | ecosystem: Environmental > Terrestrial > Soil > Wetlands > Peat | place: Sweden: Norrbotten County, Stordalen Mire...
CCCCCGGCACATCTTCAATGTCACGAAAGCACAGCGTGAATCGGCCATAAAGCTTAAGCGACTGCTGGCTAAGCTCGGGAAGAAAGCTTCAGCCGCTAGTGCTGAGCATGGTCACCCGCGGGGGGGGTGCGGCAAAGGTCACGGCACGGCAGGCCCTAATAGGTTGAGCATGTTTGCCTTTGGCACCTAATTAAAATCTAGTGTTTTGATAGAAGTGAATTTCCGTTATTATTTATTTTTTAGCATAACCCTAAGTTGGAAAGCTGATAACTCAAATGGGTCTGGCGTGTTTCCCCTAAGTAGATTATTAATAGTTAATATTGTCACGGAGTAACGTACTAATAACTGTCATAATTTATTAATAATTACCAAACTGCAGAGCTTATAGCCCAAATGGGTCTAGCCTGTTTCCGCTAAGCGGCTAATTAATGACTGATAGCGTCATGTAGTAGAGCATATATAATATTATTGCTGTTCCAAAGGATACTTTACACTTTGGTGGCGGGACGTATATTATTTTTTAGCCGGGGGACCTAATGGGCATTTCAGTCGTTGAGGCGGCCATTTTGAGAAAATGCTTGGGTAATTCTTCAAGTGGTTTGTTCTAATTCCCGCCAGCGGGGCTCGCTATCGTTCAGGTTCTGAACAACGCCGCGCAAATGGAGAACAGCCTTCTGAGCGTCACTGTCACATTGGCTAAGAATTGGCGCCTTTCGAGCCGGCTAGGCTCGGCGGCGAGCGCTCTGGGGCATTAAATTTTAAACATGCAGGCTGCAAACGCCGCACGCGAGTGAGCAAGTAATCCCGATGGATATGACAAAACCTAGAGAGGACCTGAACCCAGGCAGGGTCAAGAAAGTCGCACTGGTCCACGAGTGGCTTACGACCTATGCGGGGTCGGACAAAGTGCTTGCGGTCATCATTTCTCTATTTCCTGATGCGGACCTATTTTGCCTAATTGATCATTTACCCGAAAATGAAAGAACGGCGTTCGCCAATACCAAGATCAAAACGTCCTTTCTGCAGAAATTCCCATTCTCCAAATATATCTATCGCTATCTTTTCCCGCTGATGCCATTGGCGATAGAACAGCATGATTTATCCGAATATGATCTGATTATCTCAAACAGCCACGCGGTCGCCAAAGGCGTGCTGACCGGTCCTGATCAATTGCATATTTGCTATTGTTACACGCCCATACGATATGCCTGGGACTTTCAGCACCAATATCTGCAGGAGTCGAAGCTCACAAAAGGATTCCGTAGCGCATTGGTTCGCTATTTTTTGCATCGCATGCGCATTTGGGATTCGCGAACCGCCAATGGTGTCGATCACTTTATTGCTTGTTCTTCTTATATTGCACGCCGGATCTGGAAAGTATACCGGCGTCCCTCAACGGTGATTTATCCTTGTGTTGAAGTGGACGATTTCACGATCGGATCCGGTCCACGGGAAGATTTCTATTTTACATGTTCCCGCCTGGTTCCCTATAAGCAGGTCCAATTAATCGTCAGGGCTTTCGCCCATATGCCCAATCGAAAACTGGTGGTCATAGGTGACGGCCCGCTCTTCGAACAAATCAAAGCGGAAGCAACAAGCAACGTAAGCGTCTTAGGATTTCAGCCCTTTCCGGTCCTCTTGGACTACATGCAAAAAGCGCGGTGTTTCCTATTTGCTTCCGAAGAAGATTTCGGAATCGCTCCGCTCGAGGCCCAAGCCTGTGGCACGCCTGTTGTGGCTTTTGGCAAGGGGGGCGCGCGAGATACCGTTGTCGATGGTGTTACCGGACTTTATTTCTGGCATCAAACACCTCAAGCGATCTGTGACGCCATAGAAAAATTTGAAAGCGTCGAGAACAGCTTTGATCCTGACCGGATCAGAGCGCATGCGATGCATTTCTCAACCGAATCCTTCAAGAAAAAGTTCGCTGGCTACGTGGAGTCCAGATGGTCCGAGCATCAGCAAACGCTGACCTCATATCCGCATGATGAAATGTGTTAACGAACAAGGAATATCATGACTACCGCACTCATCACGGGCATAACGGGTCAAGACGGCGCTTACTTGGCGAGTTTCCTCTTGAACCGCGGGTATCAAGTTTACGGCACCTACCGGCGATGCAGCTCGCCGAACTTTTGGCGGATACAAGAGCTTGGCATTTCCGAACACCCGCGCCTGCACCTGCGGGAATATGATATCACAGATTTAAGTGCAGCCTTGCGGCTTATCGAGACAACGAAACCAGACGAAATTTACAACCTTGCCGCGCAGAGCTTCGTGCATGTCTCGTTCGATCAGCCAATCGCCACGGCCAATATAACCGGTATTGGAGCCGTGTGCGTGCTTGAGGCCATCCGAGCGATTAATCCGCGTATTCGTTTCTATCAAGCCTCGACTGCGGAAATGTTCGGGGCGACGCAGTCGTTTCCGCAAGACGAAACGACGCCGTTTTATCCGCGCAGCCCCTATGGCGCCGCCAAACTTTACGCGCATTGGATGACGGTCAATTACCGCGAAGCCTATGGGATTTTCGCGTCCTCCGGCATCCTCTTTAATCACGAATCCCCGCTACGTGGCCCCGAGTTTGTGACTCGCAAGATCAGCATCGCGGTCTCGCGGATTGCCGCGGGATTGCAAAAAGTGCTCGAGCTCGGCAATCTTGGAGCCTTGCGGGATTGGGGATATGCGGCGGAATATGTTGAAGGCATGTGGCGTGTTCTGCAAGCCCAGGAGCCGGATACTTATGTCTTGGCGACCAATCGTGCTGTCACGGTACGTGATTACGCAACACTGTCGTTCAAAGCCGCAGGTATAGACATAGATTGGGTCGGGACCGGAGAACAGGAGCGCGGTGTCTTAGCTTCCAATGGGGCGACATTGGTCCGGGTTAATCCGGCGTTCTATCGTCCATCGGAAGTCGAGGTATTGATTGGCAATGCTGAAAAGGCGCGAAGCAAATTGGGATGGGAACCAAAAACTTCTCTTGAACTTCTTTCTAAAATGCTGGTGAAGGCGGACATTGAACGCATTCCTCAGAACTTATCGAAGCGACTAGCCTAAAATACAGTCCTGGCGAGACCAATGCCGACTGTGCTCATCTGCACGGAGGACGTCTTCTCTCGATGTGGCGTTCTGTGTGACGGCCACACGTTGAAGCACTTATCTCGAGACGCGAAATTGCGCTCCTCTTCGCGTTTCATTTCGCGGACCAACGCCAATCGCGGACTTCTGGCAGATCGGTGCCGTATTCACCGATGTAACGCTTGTGTTCAATAAGCTTGTCCCGAATTGCCTGCTTTATATAGACGCCTGAAGTATCAATTGTCATCACCCGGTCGATGACGTCGCCAACAAGATGGAAACGATCGAGCCTATTGCGCACCACCATATCGAAGGGTGTAGTCGTCGAGCCTTCTTCCTGGTAGCCGCGCACATGCATGTTGTCGTGGTTTGTACGCTTATAGACGAGCCTGTGAATGAGCGACGGATAGCCGTGAAAGGCGAAGATGACCGGCTTATTTTTTGTAAATAGCAAGTCGAAGTCATGATCGGGCAAGCCATGCGGATGTTGCGCTTGCGGCTGCAAGGTCATTAAGTCGACGACATTGATCACGCGGATTTTGATGTCCGGCGCATAGTGATGCAGAAGGTCGACGGCGGCGAGAGTCTCTAGAGTCGGCACATCACCAGCACAGGCCATGACAACGTCTGGCTCGCCGCCGCGGTCATTGCTGGCCCACTCCCAAATGCCGATCCCTTCGCTGCAATGTTTGATCGCCGTGTCGATGTCGAGCCACTGCGGCGCCGGCTGCTTGCCCGCGACGATGACATTGATCCTGTTCCAACTGCGCAGACAATGGTCGGTGATGTAGAGCAGCGTGTTGGCATCAGGCGGAAAATAGACCCGTACGGTGTCCGCCTTTTTGTTGACAACGTGGTCGATGAAACCTGGATCCTGATGACTAAATCCATTGTGGTCTTGCCGCCAGACATGAGAAGTCAGAAGGTAATTCAACGATGCGATCGGGCGCCTCCAGGCGACCTCGCGCGATGTCTTCAGCCATTTCGCGTGTTGATTAACCATGGAATCAACAATGTGGATGAAAGCTTCGTAGCAAGACAATAGACCGTGCCGCCCGGTGAGCAGATAGCCCTCAAGCCAGCCTTCGCATGTGTGTTCGCTGAGGATCTCCATGACCCTTCCGTCGGGAGCGAGATGATCGTCCCCGGGAATAGTCTCGGCGTCCCATGCACGATCGGTCGCCTCAAACACGGCTTGAAGCCGGTTCGACGCTGTCTCATCCGGACCGAAGATACGAAAGTTGCGGCTTGACATATTTTCCTGCATCACATCGCGCAGAAAATTGCCCATAATTCGTGTCGCTTCGGCATCCACTTGTCCCGGAGTGACGACCGGCACGGCGTAGAGCTTGAAGTCGGGAAGCCGCAACGGGCGCTTCAGCGCGCCACCATTGGCGTGCGGATTGGCGCTCATCCGGCGATTAGCTGACGGCGCGAGGGCCGCGATCTCGGCGCGAAGCCGGCCCGCCTGGTCAAACAACTCCTCTGGACGATAGCTTGCCATCCACTCTTCAAGCAGGCGCAGATGCCCAGGCTTGCTCATATCGCTGATTGGCACTTGATGCGATCGCCAAGAACCCTCCGTCTTGAGGCCATCAACCGTTTTGGGGCCGGTCCAGCCCTTGGGGCTGCGCAGGACGATCATCGGCCAGAAGGGGCGAGCCGAGAAACCGCCAGCCCGGGCTGTCTCCTGGATTTTCCGGATCTGCACAAACGCTTGATCGAAGGCCGCGGCCATGGCCTGATGCATGACCTCGGGCACATCGCCCTCTACGATAATTGGCGCATAACCATAGCCCCGGAATAAAGCCTCGAGTTCCTCCCGGCTGATCCTTGCCAGCACCGTCGGATTAGCTATTTTATAGCCATTCAGGTGCAAAATTGGCAGGACCGCGCCGTCGGAGGCGGGATTGAGGAACTTGTTCGCATGCCAGGAGGTTGCGAGGGGGCCCGTTTCCGCCTCGCCATCGCCAACGACGCAGGCGACAATCAGATCAGGGTTGTCGAACGCCGCTCCATAGGCATGCGAGAGGCAATAGCCGAGTTCGCCGCCTTCATGGATCGAGCCAGGCGTCTCCGGAGCCGCGTGGCTTGGAATTCCACCAGGGAAAGAGAACTGGCGGAACAAACGCCGCATTCCTTCTTTGTCTTGCGGCACTTCTGGATAAAGTTCGCTGTAGGTGCCTTCTAGCCAGGTATTGGCCACAATACCTGGTGCACCATGACCGGGGCCAGCGATGAAAAGGACATTGACATCTTGCTCTTTAATGATCCGGTTGAGATGCACATAAATGAAATTGAGGCCCGGCGTCGTGCCCCAATGCCCAAGCAGCCTCGGCTTGATATGCTCAGGTTTTAGCGGTTCATCCAGCAGCGGATTGTCCAAGAGATAGATCTGCCCTACCGATAAGAAGTTGGCCGCGCGCCACCACGCTTGCATCAGCCGCATCATTTCGGGAGAAAGACTTGTTCGGTCGATCGGCGATTCATTTAAGGTCATCGTCGTCCTCAATTCTGCGAAATACTGCCGGTGATGTCTGTCTGTGGAATGAAGCGCTAAGGGTCAGGCGAAGGTCAATCCCCCGGCCTCACTGACGGCATGAATGTCATAAACAATCCCCGTCGTGAGCGTAGTGTTTCCTACCACGCAACCTTAATCTATTTCCAGATGGCGGCTAATAAATTGACAGGGCTTCCCGGATAGACTTGACGAGACCATCATTTATTTGCGGTTTGCGCAATACTTGGAGAACGCCCGCATGCGCTGCTTTCTGGTCGATCGAACGATCGGGGCGACCTGTAATGAGGATCACGGGAAGTGTTGATCGACGAGCGCGCAGCCGTGCGAGCAATTCCAAACCATTCATCAAAGGCATGCTATAATCAATAACGAAGCAGCCTCGATTGGGTAATGCCGGCTGCGAAAGAAGTTCCATGCCGCTCTTGAAAGTGGCTACGTCGAACCCTTCCAATTCCAAAAGAAATTGTAGCGAACTCAATACCGCGAGATCGTCGTCAACAAGCACGACCTTCGCGGGTTCCACCGAACACTGGAGAGGCATGAAAATAGCGATCGAAGTGTCCATTCAGATTTTGACATGGCATGGGCGCATTTGAATACGGAAATTGTGTCAAATCGGGTCTTCTCCTGCATTGATCCATGTCAGTCGATCTCATCGCGCTTGCCTTAGGGTGGTTAGGGAGGGCATTCGTGGATTTCATGTGCAAGCCATAATAAGATGTGACCGGAGCTATATTCGTAGATCATGGTCTCTTCTGTCGATTGGATTAGAGACGGCTGGCGCGACCAGAGCACGATTCCCGGCGGCGGCATATGCGGCTTCACCGGCCGGTGCTAAGCCAGTGGCGCGAGGGCGGTCCGCCGGGTTTCGAGGAAGGTCATAGAAGATGCCACGAGGATATCCAGTCTGGTCTCCCTCAGATGCTCGAACTGATCTGTCCGGGGGGGCGCGTCTACAGCTCTTTGCGCTGCAAGCAACTGCGGAACTCGGGGAAGCAGTTGCGCGGGCTCTTGGTCAACCTCTCGCGAAGCATGAGGAACGCCAATTCGAGGATGGAGAGCACAAGACACGACCACTTGATCCTGTCGGCGGAACAGATGTCTATGTCGTGCAAAGCCTTCACGGCGGCCCCTCCGAAAGTGCAAACGACAAGCTTTGTCGGCTCTTGTTTTTCATCGGCGCTCTCAAAGATGCCGGGGCCGCCCGCGTCACGGCCATCGTGCCCTACCTTTGCTACGCGCGGAAGGATCGCCGCACCAAGCCGAACGATCCGGTCATCACCCGATATGTGGCAAGCCTATTCGAAGCGGTTGGCACCGATGTATTCGTAGCTCTGGACGTCCATAACCCGGCGGCTTTCGAAAACGCCTTCCGATGCCGCACGGTGGCGCTCACCGCCGCACCTTTGTTTGTCGACTATGCCAAAGCCTTAAACGGCGAGCGCCTTTGTGTCGTGTCTCCTGATCCGGGCGGTGCCAAGCGCGCCGAAATATTCCGTTTGGCCTTGGAATCGGCTCTCAATCAGCCGGTTGGTAAAGGATTTACAGACAAGCATCGCAGTAGTGGCGTCGTCTCCGGCAACCTTTTCGTCGGCGATGTGGCAGAATCGACGGCACTGATCGTCGACGACCTGGTCAGCACAGGGAATACGCTGCTCAGATCGGCGAAGGCGGCGCGCCAAGCAGGCGCCAAACGTGTCATTGCACTGGTAACCCATGGCCTATTCACGCAGGGAGCGCTCGAGATTATAGCCGATCCGGCAATCGATCGGTTTGTCATCACCGACACTGTTCCCCCGTTCCGGCTTGGGTCGAGGATAACGAACGAAAAGATCGACGTGCTCCCGGTTGGGGAACTTCTTGCCGAGGCGATCCGCCGCCTATACCTGGGCAAAGCTCTCACCGATCTCATCGTGTTTTGAGTTTACGCTCAAGACGGATCGCGTCGGCGGCGGCGATGCGCAAATAGGCACGGGCGAGAAGGGGCCATTTTTCCGGTGTGCGAGGGTTGGACTCAAGGAGGTGAGCGAGAGTCAAGCGCGCGCGGAGTGTCGCGCGATAGCACCGGTAGAAACAAAAAAGCGCTTCGGATGAGAGATCTCCCCACGTCCGCAAAATCCGTCGCTGGAGGACATCACTGGCCCAAGGAGCGCCCAAGCGGTCGCATTCGACGCTGAGAAAGGCGACTTCATCGAGAGGGTCGACGGCCCTGAGCTTGGGATTGAACTCAAGACAGTCGATGATTCGGATACGATCGTCGACAAAGATATGCTCCGGGCGCAAATCTCCATGGCCGTCCACAATCTTATGGCCGCGGACGCGCGCCGCGAACAGATCCGGCTTCGCGTGGAGGAAACGGCGTTGGGCCTTGTCGATCCTCCGCACAAGCCCGGCGGCGGCCTCAAGCCGGGGATCCAAAAGCACCCGGCGATTGTCGCAAAGATTGCGGTGCCATTCGGCGAGATGATAGCCCGGCGTCATGCGAATGGGCGTCGCATGCCGGTAAAATGCGGCGAGAGTGGTGATGAGATGGTCAAGATCTCGAGCGGTGAGACGATGATCGAGCAGCATGTGCTCTAGAGTCAAAGCCTCGTTCAGCCGGCGCATGACCACGAGCCAGTCCACCGTAATCCCGCATCCCCCAAGCGCAAGGCCGCGCTGCGTCCATACCAACGGCACCACGTCCAGGTAGACGTCGCCTGCCAATCTGCGGTTTAGCTCCAGCTCAGCGCGACAGGTGGCTTCCCGGCGGGCGAGCGTCGAGAAATCGAGATACGCAAAGCGAACCGGTTTCTTAAGTTTGAACACCCGATCATCAGCGAAGAAGACCCACGACATGTGGGTTTCCCGGTAAGAAACCGCTCCAGTACGTTTGCCATAGACATCCGGCCGGCTGAGACATGTCACCTTTTCGGCGAGCGTCGGCTCGTCGATCGCAGCGATGACCGGCTCCTGGCTTATCGGCGCACCCAAATCTCTCCCCGCTTCACATAGCGGCGCTTGACCGCCGCCCATGCCACCTGTTGTGCGCGATCTCCTCCTGTCTCGGGGCGCCGCTGTAGCTCCTCTCTAAGGCGTTGTTGAACGCGGCGCGATAGATGTCTTGCGCGCCCTCCAGCAAGTGGGCCCTGACCGGCAGCGGCAGAACCGGGTCGAACTGGTACGGCATAGGCCCGTCCCATTGCTGAGTCCGGATCATGATCTTCTAAAGACAGACTATATTATAAGACGCAGCCGATAAATGAAGCCGACTCCGTAAGCAGCCCTCAAGCTGAATAAAGCTGACCGACGGAACGAGCACGGAAGCACCGTTCCGGTAAGATCCAGCATTATCCCCGGTATTCAGGCAAAAAAGAAAGAAATTGATGCTGCAACGCAGCTTGATCCATCATTGAACGCTCGAAGGAGATTCAGGATAAAACCTCGTCGTAAGACTTGCTGCTTTTTGCGTGACTTTTAAACATGAGGCGCGAAAGGCATATGATTTCAAGCAAACCCGCATCATCAACCAAGAATGCCAGCTGATTGGGAGCAACAGAATGAAGGTCAAATTACGAATCAAGAGTGATGATCGTCTCCTTTACGAAGGCACTTATGACATAAGAGATGCGGAGAGCTTTGGCACTGCCTGTGCGGATGCTTGGGAAAAGCTGCGGATGGAACGATTGGAAAAAGCCACCAGCATCGGCGCCCTTTATGATGTTCTTAATGACAATGTCCTCGAACTTTTGATGGGGGCGAAGCTCAGCGTCGATAAGCTCAGATAATAAGATTCTTCGTTCAATCCGCCAATATTCGTCCCGCCTCGTTACTGAAACTCATTGCGGCATCCACTCTGGCCCTTCTGAGGCAAACGCACACCCTGCTCGGAGGGCAGAGGCCGTGATTGCGAGATTTTGAATTTGATCTCAATCAAATGTACAATCATCCAATGGCACAGCCGGAGGTAGATATCGCTGTGTAAAAGTCACGCCAGTAAGTTATCCCGAACTTGATAAGATTAGTCAGAACATCCTGCTATTAATGCCCAACATAGGTGGAGATCTCGTGGACGTGCAGTTCGATGAAACCGGTCATATGCGGTTTGCGATCGAAGCAGCGGGAATTGGCACATGGGAATGGGATTTCGACCGTGACGTGATCCTATGTTCGGAAAGCTGTGCCCGCCTGCTTGGCGCGCCTCAAGGCGAGTCACTTAGTTTCAAGGCGTTTATTTCTCTCCTTCATCCCGATAATCACGAAATTATTCGCGCGGCATTCTCCGCCGCTAAGGCAACGGGCATTCTCGACGTCGAGGTTCGCGTTGTCCGCGCCGGCGGCCAGCAACAATGGCTGCTGGCCAAAGGTTCGGTTTTCTCTGACCAGAGAATCGGCACGAAAGGAATGACCGGCGTTATTCTCGACATCGACGAGCGTAAGCGCACGGAACATGAATTGCGCTTGCACAAGCATCATCTCCAATCGATTCTCGACACCGTACCTGATGCGATGATCGTCATCGGCGAGGACGGGATTATAGGATCCTTTAGTGCCGCCGCCGAACGACTTTTTGGTTATCGTGCGGATGAAGCGATCGGGCAGAACATCAGTATTTTGATGCCGGAACCAGATCGTAGCCGGCATGACAGCTACATCGAGCGCTACCGGCGAACGGGCGAACGGCACATTATCGGTCTTGGCCGGGTGATCACCGGCGAGCGCAAGGACGGGTCGACGTTCCCCATGCATCTCTGGGTTGGCGAGATGCAAACCGAGGACCGACGGTATTTTACGGGATTCATCCGTGATCTGACCGAGAGGCTAGAAACGCAAGCGAAACTGCAGGAACTGCAAGCCAATCTCTTTCACGTATCCCGTCTCAGCGCGCTCGGTGAGATGGCCTCGAGCCTTGCCCATGAATTGAACCAGCCGCTTGCGGCTATCAACAATTATCTCACGGGATCGCAACGTCTCCTCCAGGAGAGTCAAGACGCGCGCGCGGCAATGATCCGCGAGGCGCTTGGCAAGGCAGCCGAGCAGGCTCTTCGCGCCGGGGATATTATCAGGCGTCTGCGCGATTTCGTTACCCGCCGGGAGAGTGACAAGACGATCGTGCGGATCGCCAGGCTGCTTGAAGAAGCAAGCGCCCTCGCTCTCGTGGGAGCGCGCGAGCTCGGCGTCATGGTACGCTTTCAGATCGCGCCAACCGTTACAAATGTGCTTGTCGATGCGGTACAAATCCAGCAGGTGCTCGTTAATCTTCTTCGAAATGCGCTCGAAGCCATGCAGGAGAGCGTCCGGCGCGAACTTTTTGTCGTTGCTACGCTCACGGCAGACTTCATGGTCGAAATCATGGTATCCGATACGGGTCATGGCGTGCCGGAGGAATTTTTGCCGAAGCTCTTCGAACCCTTCATGACGACCAAGGAAACCGGTATGGGCGTCGGGCTTTCGATCAGTAAGACAATCATCGAGGCTCATGGCGGACGCCTCTGGGTGGAAGCAAACCCTATTGGCGGAACCATATTTCGTTTCACACTTCCGTCCGTCAATGTGGAGTAGGAGTAGGGCGGTGAGCTCCAACGGTATGGTTTATGTGATCGACGACGATTCCGCTTTGCGTGACTCTCTTTCGTTCTTGCTCGCTTCTTCGGGGTTGTCGGTTCGTCTGTTCGACTCGGCCGAGGCCTTCCTCGCGGCGCCGCCGCCGCTTGCCGAGGGGTGCATCCTGACCGATATCCGTATGCAAGGATTGGATGGTATTGAGCTTTTGTGCCGCCTTCGCGAAACCGGACACGGCATTCCGGTGATTGTCATGACCGGACATGGCGACGTGCCGCTTGCCGTCAAGGCGATGAAGCTCGGCGCGACGGATTTCGTGGAAAAACCCTTCGATGGGGACGCGCTGGTGAAAGTGCTGATTGCGGCCCTCGTGCCGGAGTCTTCGGTTTCAGAAAAAGATGCGATTAGCGAAGAACTCTTGTCCCGGCTGGCCTCGCTCAGTCAGCGCGAGTCGCAAGTATTGAAAGGCCTTGTGAATGGCCAGACCAATAAAGAGATCGCGCGCGAATTCGATCTGAGCCCGCGCACGGTCGAGGTCTACCGCGCCAAGTTGATGACAAAGATGCAGGCCG
>Ga0224556_1000368_pt1 | contig 11701 bp, 14 predicted proteins | sample 714S315metaG_FD_183007 | JGI IMG/M metagenome (GOLD analysis project Ga0224556, IMG submission 183007) | Peat soil microbial communities from Stordalen Mire, Sweden - 717 S3 1-5 | ecosystem: Environmental > Terrestrial > Soil > Wetlands > Peat | place: Sweden: Norrbotten County, Stordalen Mire...
AGTTTTCCTTCAGGGCCGTCAGTTGCGCTCGCCGCCACGCCTCGCACCCGGCTGACGCAACAACTTTTGGTTGAGAAATCACAGAAATCAGCCGCGCGTCAAACTCCAACTGCCGGATTTAGGTTAACCATTTGTGAATCTTGATGGATTCTTGTCAGTCGCTCCATTAAGGATGTGGGGGGCACAGATGTTTGACCGACTCGTGGAAAGATTTTGCGAGTTTGACGACTTTTGCAACGCTGTTCGGGCAGAATGGAAGGCGATGCTGCTGTCGAACAGCAAGGCATCAGATCGACAATATGGGCCGGAAGGCGGGCTCGCCGATAGTGAGATCATGACGCTGTTGGTTCTCTACCACAGCTCGCGTTTCAAGAATTTCAAAACCTTCTACAACGGCATCGTCCTTGGGCTATTGCGGGCATGTTTTCCCGGCGCTCCCTGCTACGAGCGTTTTATTGCACTTACGAGCCGCGTGTGGACGCTTTTGGTTTTTTTCCTCGCCAGCCGGATGGGCCGGAAGACGGACATCTATTACATCGACAGCACACCGCTGCCCGTCTGTCACAACAGACGCATCGCCAAACACAAGGTTTTCACTGGCCTAGCGGCAAGAGGAAAGACCAGCATGGGCTGGTTTTTCGGCTTCAAATTGCATATCGTGTTCAACCATCAGCGCGAGATCGTCGCGCTCAAACTGACACCCGGCAATGCAGCCGACACAACGCCCGTGCCAGGATTGACCAAGGACCTGAGCGGCAAGCTCTTTGGCGACAAGGGCTATATCGGCCAAAAACTCGCGCAAGAGCTTCTGCGCCGAGGGCTCATTCTCATGACGCGCGTTCGCTCCAACATGAAATCCCTGCCAGTTTCTTTCCTCGACAAAGCCCTCCTCAATGGACGCAACATCGCCGAGACGATCATCGGCCACATCAAGGAATTTTCCTCGCTCAGGCTGCCGAAACATCGCTCGGTCTTCAACGCCTTCACCCACGTTACCGCCGCGATCATCGCCTACCAGATCGATCCCTTGCCTCCGCGACCTATCCGCGTCATCTTGCCATAGCTAACCCGTAACTCGGGTTAGTTAGGGCAATGAGCGGGCCGGCGAATTTTCTTCGGACGGCGGGCATCATTCTGGCCTTTCGTGACTATATGTTCTCGCTTGGAAGAAAAAGGCGAAGTGAGCGTCCATTTCGATCGCCTCGGCGTCGAGCGCCTCGGCGGGGACGACAACGCTTCCGCCATTGCGCACAAGGCGAATGACGAAGGCCTGACCTTGAAAGAGGTCGCGCTGCAGTCCGGCGACATCGACGAGAAGAGGTTTGACGAGATCGTCGACCCCCGGAAGATGGTCGGGCCCGCTGGGCTGGGGGCGTAAGGCGATGACGACGATCAGGAGAGGCAAATGTCACAAACAGTTGCGGACGTTTTGGTCAGCGTGCTCGAGCAGACCGGGGTTAAGCAAATATTCGGCCTGATCGGCGACTCATTGAATCCGATAGCCGACGCGCTCCGTCGAAGCAACATCGAATGGGTTGGTGTCCGTCATGAGGAAGGAGCGGCTCTGGCCGCCGCCGGCCAAGCCAAGCTCACAGGCCAGCTCGCGGTGTGTGCCGGCACCACCGGCCCCGGCAGCACGCATCTGGTCGCCGGCCTCTATGAAGCCAGCCGCGACCATGCGCCCGTTCTGGCTCTCTCCGGTGACATGCCCCGCAAGATGCAAGGGATTGATTTCTTCCAGACGACACAGCCAGATCTTCTTTTCCGTGACGTCGCTCTTTATACGGAAACAATCAATTCCCCAGAGCAGGCGCCAGGCGTCTTTCACCAGGCAATCGCAACAGCCTATGCGGGCCGGGGCGTCGCTCATTTGACACTTCCGCAGGACGTCATCGTGGCCAAGGCGGAAGGTGAGTTCTCCAGTGTGGCAACCCTGAAGCCGCGCCAGGAGTTTGCGGCGAGTGCCGAAGATATCGCCGAGATCGCCCGCCGGATCGACCAGGCGGACAGCGTAGTAATCATGTGCGGGGGCGGCTGCCGCGGGGCAGCCGATCAACTGCGCGCGCTCTCGGACCGGCTCAAGGCGCCGCTGATCCATTCTGTCAAGGGCAAGGACATCATGCCCTACGATGACCCCCGATGGATGGGCGGCATCGGCATGATCGGCACTAAGCCCGTCTACAATGCAATCATGGGCTGCGATCTCTTGCTGATGGTGGGCACGGATTACCCCTATTCGAATTTCCTGCCAAGCAAAGGGACCGTCATCCAAATCGACGAGCGGCCGCAAGTGCTTGGACGGCGCGCTCCGACGGTACTCGGCGTCACCGGCTCGGCTCGCCCGACCCTTAAGCTGTTGCTCGACGAGGTCGCGTCCAAGACCAACACGTACTTCTGGGACAGGGTGACTGAGGAGCGTCAGAAGTGGGATGAGATGCTGGACAAGCAGGCCGACCTCGCGCGAAGCAAGGATCGCATCCATCCGCAGGCGGTGGCCCGGGCGGTCAGCGATCTCGCCAAGCCCGATGCGATATTCGTTTTCGACACGGGTCTCAACACGCTCTGGTCCGGCAACTGGATCCGGCAAAGTGGAGCGCAGCGGATTATCGGTTCCTTCAACAACGGGGCCGTGGGGACAGCGCTTGCTCAGGCCAACGGCATACAAGCGCTGGATCGCTCGCGCCAGGTTATTGCGCTCTGCGGCGATGGCGGATTCAATATGCTGATGGGCGAATTTCTGACCGCGGTGCATCATAAGCTGCCAATCAAGGTGGTAATCTACAACAATTCTGCCTTCGGGCTGATCACCTTGGAGGCAGAGAGCGTGGGCCTGCCTCCGTTCCGGGAAGGTATCGAATTTCCGAATCCCGACTTTGCAGCTCTGGCGCGTGCCTGCGGCGGTCACGGTTTTACTGCCCGTCAACCGGGTGAGTTGAAGGCAGCGGTTGCCGAGGCCTTCGCCATCGACGGCCCGGCTATCGTTGATGCCGTTGTCGTTGCAAATGAGCTGCCGAACCTGCCGCATCTCGACTTGGATATGATCGGGCACTTCGCCGTGGCAAAGATCAAGGAAGCCCTTCTCGCCGTAACCGGTCGATGAGGGTCGCTTTATACGCTGGTGATAAACGGGAGCGGACAGAACGGGCCTAATCCGCTTCTTTAAAAAAAAAGCCGTTGCGGATCTTGATGCCATCAAGGCGCTGACAAAGAGCCTGCCTGAGCCTAGCGGTCGCAGGCGAACTCACCTCCCGACCTGCCGAAGCCGTTTCATAATTCGGCTGGAAACGAGGTTATTCCCTCGCCGCGCCGGGGATGTTTTTTCCCAGGCCGAGCAAGAAACGAAGGAGTGATTATGACCGAAGCGAGACCAGAATCCGAATGCCTACGGGGCAAGGTAGCCGCGGTCACCGGCGCCGCCCGCGGGATCGGCCGCGCCACGGCCATCGCCTTCGCCCGTGAGGGCGCGGACGTCATCGGTCTCGATATCTGTGCGCCGGTGGACCCGCGTTCCGGTGTGGAACCATCGACCCCAGAAGATTTGGAGGAAACCGGGCGGCTAGTCCGGGCGGCCGGGCGTCGCTGGCTCGGCATCAAGCTCGACCAGCGCGACCTGCCTGCACTGCGAGCAGCCGCCGTCAGAGGCGAACAGGAATTCGGGGGCATCGACATCTTGTTCGCAAATGCTGGCGTCCAGAGCTTCCATCCGCTGCTCGAGATGGAGGATGCGGACTGGCATATCACGATCGACGTCAACCTGACCGGCACGGCGAACGCCGTTCGGGCCTTCGCGCCTCATATGGTGAAGCGCGGTGGAGGACGCATCATCTTGACCTCCTCGACCCAGGGGCAGCATGGTACGAAATACGGGGCATCCTACTCGGCGTCGAAATGGGGAATTATCGGGTTGATGAAGTCAGCGGCGCTGGAACTTGGACCCTATAAGATCACAATAAACGCTCTCATCCCCGGCCTGATCGACACACCACTCACGCGGCATGAGGAGCGTTACGCGCAGGTGCTGCAAGACACTGGAAAGCGGCCCGCTGGATCGTCCACAGACGAGGAAGAGGCCCGAAAGATTCTCACGACCAAGTCACCACTCGGCGTACCTTGGATTGATCCCGCAGACGTGGCGCCGGTTGTGGTTTTCCTCGCCTCCGACGCCGCTCGCATGGTTTCGGGCGCGACCTACGATGTCACCGCGGGCGACAGCGCCCGCAATACAGCGTGATTGCCATGCTGCTCATGTGCATTCGTCCATTGCCATTCGTTCCCATTGGCTGCGTTTGCGACGATAACGCTCTTGCGGTGTGCGGTCATCGCGTTGGGAAGCAACCTTTTTAAAGTGGCGCTCCTAGCGAACCAGTGGACAAGGCAAGTTTGGCTGCGGCGGACAATGCCGTGCTGTATGCGCGAACAATGTGCGACCGAAGACGGTGTATCGCTGGCTCCGGGAAGCGGCAGTTGACGGGTTGGGACCGGCCCTGAGATAAATAAAGCAAGTGGTTTCTGAACTCCACACGGCGAGCCGAACTTGCCAACCGGATTTCTCGCGGGCCTTCGTCCCTAAGTCTGAAGCCCGGATCTCAGACACGGATTTGAATCCGGAATTTGGCGGGTGAGTTCAGCTTTTAGCGAACCAGTCCGCCAAATAAGAAGGGAATCTCATCCCACTCTAGGCGCGCCCGCGCCTGACGTCACCTACGCAATGTTCTCTGGCGGCGGATTAGAGTGGGCCGATGGCGCCATGCGGCGGGGCGAGTTCGCGGTCGTTCCCCCGCCGCCGGGCGTTCGTCCGGATCTCACCGGCCTGTCGTGCCGGTTCGAGGAGATGCCGGCCGCACGCGGGCTGGTTCTTTCGCTGCTGATCGTGGCGGCCGGCGGTGCCAACCCTGACGCCTTCCGGGCGGTGATCGAGGACATCGTCTCCGTCGTCGCCAAGAGCCCGGATATGTCCAATCCTGTCCCGCTCGCCGGCCTCCGGTTGCGTTGGCCGTCGGCAGGCGCCGGACTTGAGGCGCGCGCCGCACGCAACGCTGGAACACCGCTGGTCGTGCGGTGGGGTGCCGTCCTCGCACGGACGCTCATCTATTATTTTATCTTGCGATACGGGATTCGCGTCGGCCGCTTCGTGCCGGCGACTTATCTTCAGCAAGTGGTCGAGAATTCCGATTTCCGTAAATTCGCCGATGGCCTACGGATGGTTCTCGATTGCACGCCCGACCTTGCCGATGCGATCGAGAAACGCCTCGAGGCCGCGGCATCGGCGGGAACGGTGCGTTACGGACTGCACCGCCAGGACGCCGCGGTGATGACCTGCTTCGCGCCCTCCCCCACCGACAGCAATCACATCCACTTCATCGACGGCGCCCGCGGCGGCTATGCGTCGGCGGCAACGGCGCTGAAGACGATGACCGCGCTGGGTGAGGCCAACGGACACATCTCTCTCTGAACAAGGACGCGCCGGTGCCGCAGGCTGTTCAAGCCGTCGGGCGCATTCTCCCGACACCGATTCTCGGCGGATCCCACCATCACCATGTTCCACTATGTTCGGATTTGATTTTCGACAGGGACAGGGGGGCGCGAGGCTAGGCTAGTCTACAGCGGTGGATTGCCTACGCCAGCCGGACCAAAGTTGGCTCGAAGCACTTGTAATGACCCATCCTCCCGTTTCACTGCGGTCATCGTGACCGCCGAGCCGACCTTGATGTCGGTAATACGTGCTGCCCGTGCAATCCAAATCGCAGTATCCGGCCCGATGGTGATTTTCCGATCCTTGCCTTTGTCCCCTATGGTCAGAACAGGTCCTTCGGGAGAGGCGTGTGTTTTCTCGATAGTGGCGACCAGCTGCGCATTGTCAGGCCCGGGTTCTGCATCAGGTCTGTTCGACCCCGGAGCGAACAACACGATCTGAGTTGCGATGAGGTCGCCGCTTTGACCGCTCTTGGCCTGAATGTTCACCTGTGACCCTGCTTTCAGATCCGATCCGGAGCCTTTTGCGACCGAGTTCACGCGTGGCTCCGAGTCGAGGCGTGCCACGACGCTTATGCCTTGACTTAGCGAGAGGGTGACGAGGTTGCCGTCAAGCTTCTCAACGGTACCGCTTATACGCAGCTCATTCGCTGTCTGAGCCTGCGCGGGCGTGATCGCTACCGCGGATGCGATGACTAAAGCGGCGAATCTGTGCACGGCTTTCTTCCTGACGGGAACCGGGGGCTCAAACCTGCAACGCACGATCGGCATCACGGCTCCGCTCTGCCCCGGGGCACTTGCTGAGCCTGCCCATGCCTCCTTCCACACGACCTGGACAGGTCTTTACGAGACTGCACCGATCAGGACTCTGCTGCAAAAGAATGTCGATTTCAGGAGAAGGCCGATCACATTCCCGTGCTCGAAGGTCGGGCGGTGTCAATCCAGGATTGAAGCGGAACCGCGTCGCGCAATAGGTACAGAGGATCGTGTCCGCCTTGGTCCTGCGGTGGGGTCTCACCGGGAATTACTTCACCCCGATGCAGATTTCCGGGACGCCGCGGCGTTCTTGAACGTCGGATAGCCGCCGCCGGACATCGACTTAGACCGTTGTGGTTGGTGGGGATCTGGACAATCCGCTGCCCCCGTTAGGGGCCGGGTTAGTGTCTGTGAGCATGATGTCCTCGTTGTCAGTTGTCACCCGAACCGCTCCAGCAAGCGAAGACGGCGTTCAGCTCAGTGGTGTGAAACGTCCTTGCATCCTGACCATCCAAATCGCCGGCGAACCGGCCGAGACGCCGCGCGCAATCGAAGAACCCGGGCCCCGGCAGGCCGCCACGCGCCTTGCTGATGGCGAGCGCGGCGATGAACGGGCGGTCCGCCGCCGCGTCCTCCTCCATCAGGCGCTCCAGGGCTTCCGTCACCCGATGGATGGAATGGGGTGGCAATATCTGAAGAGCGTTCGCCAGCTCCTGGTAGGTAATAAGGATTCGGCGCTTCGCGACGCTTTCGAGAAATGCACGCGCTCTTGCATGCGTCGGCACTCGATTGTCCTCTCCGAAAGTTCGGTATCGTCCGCGACAACGGTCACGAGACTCGCTTCTTGCCTCTTGCATTTAGGCATCATGGGCATCCGGAACCCAAACGAACAATTCTCGCTTCACCTGATCCAAGATACGCAACCCGTCGGGTTTTTGTGGCATGTCCAGCGTGTCGAAAAGCGACTTCGCTTTAACCGTTGCAGTGTCGAGATTCTCGGCGACTATCGAAATCCGATCTAATGTCGCGTGCGCCTCGTCGTTCGGCCCAGTGCGAAAGAACTTGATGGTGAAATTCATCACGAGACTGCTCTTTGCGTTGCGCCAAGCATACCACGGCAACGAGAGGTTTAGGGCATCTCGTTCCGTCGCTTGGCTGCTGATCTCCTCGAGATGCCGGTGCAAACTCAAAAAGAAGTATGGGTTCGCACCGGACAACCTCGTTACCGATGGTTTGTGATCTTCCGGGGCGGCGCTTCTCGCTTCGGATGTCTCCGTGGTCCTCTCTGCGGCACGTCCGCCCCTGTCCGGGGCTGGGTCATCGAGAGTGGGTCGCTAGCCGGGAACGTTTCGGCCAGCGCCTCGTCGAGGTTTGCATCCTCATCGGCCTTCTGCGCCTTGGTCTTGGCATTCTTGTTCATGGGAACTCCTCCGGTTCGCCATTCCACAATCAACCGGAAATTGCCGTCAGCGGGCGGGATTATCCCACCGTTCCTATCGTGTGAAAACGCCCATTTTACTATCAGCAAGTCAGCCCTTTGGACGCGCCTGCGATCCGCATATGCGCGCTGCTCCTTTCAGGGCAGGTCCCAGAGTTTACTCAGCTGCCCGTGGGTGCTTTGAACAAGTGTCGAGCGTCGGTATGGCTTCGAAAGGAAGTGTTAGAGAAAGGGCATATCGTGGCGCCAAGCCAGACCCTGCCGGATGCAATGGGCAACTGGACCTTGAGGCGAGGTTCAAGGACTCGCTGGGCCAATTCAAGCCTGTCGATCTCTGCAGGCAAGTTTATTTCGGTCAAAAGCACCCTCATGTCCAAGCAGTGCGAGTTAGGCTCAGCTATGGAACAGATGGCAGGCAGGAGAGCAGGCCCGACTACCCCACGATCTCGGGAAGCACGTCCTCCAGAGATGTCGGTGAAATCCGCAAGTCGTCGAACCCCGGCGCACCCGGCGATGCCACACTATCTATTTGCATGAGTTCGACCTGATTGCGCGTGAGTGGCGGCCGGGGCAACATCTCCGCGACGTAGGCGAGCGCGTGCCAGAGACCGAACGGCATGGAAACCAAAAGCGGCTTCTTACCTAGGTGCCGCGCAAGCATTTCGAGCAGCGATCTGTAGGCGTAGATGCGCGGCCCACCGAGCTCATAGTACATCCGGGGCTGGACGGTATGTATCGCCCTGGCGATCGCCTCGGCTACGTCCTCGACATGGGCTGGTTGCAGCTTAGTTTGGCCGCGTCCGAAGAGGGGAAAGACGGGCAGATGGCGTAACATTCTCGCGACTGGGTCTACAAAGGCATCGCCTCGTCCGAACACCACGGAAGGGCGAATGAGCGTCGCAGCAGGGAAGGCGTCGCGAACGATCTTTTCTCCTTCCCCGCGGCTACGAATGTACGGCGAGGCGGATTCCGCCTCCGAGCCAATGCCGGAAACGTGTATTAATCGCTCGACGCCGGCTTCTCGCGCGAGCCGCGCGACCCGTGCGGCGGCTGTTACATGTACGGAATGGAATGTCTCGTGGCCACCCTCCACATAGAGGCTCACGGCATTCACGACGCCTTCGACTCCGGCAACGGCAGCGGCAACGGAGCGATCATCATTGATGTCGGCATGGATCGACTCAATGCCGAGCTTAACGTCGGGGAAAAGCGCTGCAGTGCGTTCTGGATGCCGCGATGCGACCCGAACCGAAAAATCACGCTCAAGCAGACGCTGGACGACGCGGTGGCCGAGATAACCAGTCCCGCCAAATACGGTCATCTTCCCTAGTGCCATTGTTCCATTCTCTTGCCGATGCCATATGCCGCTTTCGCCGCAAGCTCACCAAAGTGGGCGGCAACAGTCGGTGGACGGCTGGTTACGAACAAGCTCTGCCAAACGACCGATACTGTAACACGCCCCGTGTCGAAATAACGCACATCGGAGAGACTCGAAGGGCCGCTGAGGCCTAATCGCCACAGCAAGCAGGCGACAATCATGATCCGCCAAGGCGATGAAACCGCGTAGGCGCGGTTTTTGGTTTAGAATACTTCGGAAAGCGGAAGAGGCGCTGCAACCCACGAAGCGTGTTATGAACCCATGGGAGATCTGGCTCTGGCCTTGGATAGCGGCGTCGGCCCTGACCCGGGGCGCCCTCGAGACCGGCCGCGGGTCGATGGAGGCAAACGACGGCGACGTGGCGTTGCCGCGAGTGAGCGAGCCGGAATGGGCCTCGCCAAATCATGTGACGAGCGAATTCGACGCGATGCGCGTGCGCGATTTTTCGGTCGCGCGGAGCAAGCAACGTTCCACTCTCGTCGTTGCGCCTTTCGCCTTGCACGACGCGAGAATTGCCGATCTGTCGTCGGGTCATAGCCTGATCGAAACGTTGCGTGCCAATGGATGTTCCCGTCTGTTTCTCGTCGAGTGGAAATCCGCGACCGCCAAGACAAAGCTGCGCACGATCGACAGCTATCTTTGTGATCTCAATGTCGCCGTGGATGACATCGGACCGCCGGTGGATTTGATCGGCTTGTGCCAGGGTGGCTGGCTCTCGCTGGTCTACGCTGCACGTTTCGCTGGAAAGGTGCGGCGGCTCGTGCTTGCCGGTGCGCCAATCGACTTGATGGCGGAGCCGTCTCTCCCTTCGGCGGAAGCGAGGATAACGCCCGAAGCGGTGATCGACGACATGATCCGAGCCGGAGATGGACTGGTTCTCGGCCGGACTTTGCTCGAACTCTGGCCGCGGGAGCACGACGAGTCCGCGTTCGTCATCGATGCGCTTCAGTTCCCAGGCGCACCCGCAAACGAAAAAGATCGCAGAACGGTCGAGACCTTCTTGCGCTGGCAGCGGCGGACGCTCGATCTTCCTGGGCCCTATTTTTTGGAAGTCTTCGACTGGCTCTTTCGTGAGAACCGCATCGCCGCAGGCAGGTTCCATGCGCTCGGCCGCCTCGTCGATCTGCGTGAGCTGCGCTGCCCGTTGTTTCTCCTCGCTGGCGATCGAGACTCGATCGCGACGGCGGGACAAGTCCTGGCGGCGGCGACGCTCACGGGCGTGCGGCCGCGCGATGTCGAAACGGCGATTGCCCCTTGTGGCCATCTCGCTCTGTTCGTGGGTCGGGACACGTTGAAAAACGAATGGCCTCGTATTGCGCGGTGGCTGGCCGAGCGACCCGTTCACGAGGGCAAATCGCCAGGAACGACGAGACGATCTCGGGTCGGTCGGATCCCTGCCCACTAGAACATGGTCCGCGAAATTGGGCACCGATTTCGCGAAAAAGATCATGTGAAAACAAAGACCTCAGAGATGCTCCGAAAACCAAACAGATCGGGACCATTTGTTTGGATCGTTGCTCTACCAGCTCTTTGGTTTTTGGGGCCGACCGATTCTGTCGCTTGGAACCCGTGCGTTAGGGTCGAATTTTCATTCCATGGCTTGGCATCATACAGGGGCGGCCGGTTCCACGACCTTCCGGTAGAGATGCCAACTCGAATGTGCCAGGACCGGCACCGCGATCGCGAGCCCGACGAACAGCAGCAAGAAGCCGATCGACAGGATCGACGCGACGATCAATCCCCACAGCGCCATGATGAAAGGGTTCGCCAGCACGGCCCTGATGGAAGTCTGAACCGCCATCGGGACCCCTCCATCGCGGTCGAGAAGCAGGGGAAATGAGACGACGCTGATGCTCAGCGCCACCACCGCAAAGACGAAACCGATTGCGGTGCCATATGCGATAAGCTTCCAGCCTTGCGGCGTATCGAAGACATTCGTGACAATCTGTGTGAAAGACTCTGGTTGCAATCCGAAAAGCGCCACATAAAGAGACTGGGCCGTGAACTCCCAGCACGCAAAAATCACCAGCAGCAACAGGCCGAGCGACAGGATCGATAAAATCGAGTGCGAGCGCACCACGTCGAACGCGTGCTCCCATGAGGTGTCGAGGCCAAGCTCCCGGCGCCGGCTCATCTCATATAAGCCAATTCCGGCGAAGGGACCAACCAGAGCGAAACCCGCCATGAGCGGAAAAAGGAGGGGCAGAGCATAGCCGGCGAGGCACAGGCCGGCGATCGGGTAGATCAGGCCTAGGAAAACGTGGGATGACGGCATCGCCAAGAAATCATTGATGCCTTTGGCCAGAGCGTTGTTGAGGTCCGCGGGTCCGATCTTGCGCACCATGGGATAGACCGGGGTCGAATCCGGGCCGGCGATCACATCAAACTGCGACATTGGTGTTCCTCCCGAACCGAGCAACAAGCGGTCACGAGGTCACGGCAAAGCTCTGCATCGCGGCTGGTCACACGGAACCACGAGCTGCATTTTTAGATACTATACGCCTTGGTGCGGAGGTTGTCGCCTCTGAGGTGGAGGACTGTCGGTAGCAGACGATATGTCCGGTTTAGGTAGCGCACGATCTGTCCGGTAGCGTTTTGTCCCTTCAGGAGGGGATTGGATGCGCCGGACGGAAGCCCATCAGGGTGTGCGGATGATC
>Ga0224556_1000369_pt1 | contig 11696 bp, 5 predicted proteins | sample 714S315metaG_FD_183007 | JGI IMG/M metagenome (GOLD analysis project Ga0224556, IMG submission 183007) | Peat soil microbial communities from Stordalen Mire, Sweden - 717 S3 1-5 | ecosystem: Environmental > Terrestrial > Soil > Wetlands > Peat | place: Sweden: Norrbotten County, Stordalen Mire...
CGGTCCGCTTGGAGAAGGACCACATTGAGGTGGATGATCACGCGGTTGAAACCCGGCAGAAAATCTATCTCATGATGAACAAGCCGCGCGGCGTGGTTACGACCGCTCACGATGAAAAAGGCCGCGAGACGGTTTACGGTGTCCTCGCGAAGGCAGGTGAGTCGCTGCCCTGGGTTACTCCCGTGGGGCGGTTGGATAAGGCCAGCGAAGGAGTGCTCTTGCTGACTAACGATTCCGAATGGGGAGCGCGAATTGTCGCACCGGAGACGCATCTGGAGAAGACTTACCATGTGCAAATCGACACACTGGCAGACGCGAAATTGATCACGGCGCTGGTCCGCGGCGTGAGTGATGGCGGGGACCTGCTGCGCGGGGTGCGATCCCGGCTGCTGCGGTCGGGAGAAAGAAACTGCTGGCTTGAGATCGTGCTCGATGAAGGTAAGAACCGGCAGATTCGGCGCATGCTGGCGGCTCTCGGTGTCGAAGTGCTGAGGCTGGTGCGAGTAGCCATCGGTCCGCTGCAGTTGGGTGAGCTGGCGAAGGGTTCATTTCGCGCAATAAAGAAAGAAGAAAAGCGGATGCTGGATCATGCGATGCAGGTAAGAGTTTCATGAGCGACCTGACATTTCTTACTGCCGTGAATATGGCAGACCAAATCCGGGAGAAGAAAATTTCTCCGGTCGAGCTTGCCGATGCTCATCTGGCGAAGATCGAAAGACTGAACCCACGGCTGAACGCGTTCGTGCATGTGGACGCGGAGCGGGTTCGCCGCGAAGCACGGGCAGCCGAAGCGGCGGTGATGAGCGGGAAAGTTCTCGGGCCCCTGCACGGAGTCCCGATCAGCATCAAGAGTTCACTGGACGTTGCGGGGCTGCGATGCGAGTCGGGCAGTCGCCTGCGCGCTGGACACATTGCGACCCATGACGCTCCGTTGGTGGACCGTTTGCGCCACGCGGGAGCGATCGTGCTGGGCGTGACTAATGCGCCCGAACTACTGATGGCCTGGGAGACGGACAATCTTTTGTACGGGCGAACGAACAGCCCGTGGGATCTCGATCGCACTCCCGGAGGATCCAGCGGCGGCGAGGCCGCGGCGATTGCGGCAGGAATGTCGGCGGGCGGCGTGGGCAGCGACGGTGGTGGGTCGATACGCGTGCCAGCACATTTCTGCGGCATCTGCGGTCTCAAACCTACGCCGGGACGCATTCCGGCGACGGGGCACGTTCCAGCGTCTGGCGGACCGTTTGCGCTGCTTGGCGTGGTTGGTCCGATGGCGCGCACCGTGGGGGACGTGAAGGACCTATTCGATGTGATGCAAGGTTGGGACGATGGAGACGCCTGCGCCGCGCCCGTGCCAATGCGCTGGCCAGGCGACGACGAAGTAAAGAAGTTGAGAGTGGGTTATTTTGAAGACGACGGGCGTACACCCGTGACTGCGGAGATTCGTGCTGCCGTGAGAACCGCCGCAGAAGCCTTGCGGAGTGCGGGATTTGAGGTTGAGCCGTTTCGTCCGGAAGGTTTGGAGGAAGCGCGCGTGCTGTGGAAGAAGTTCTTCGTGACTGCGGGCGGAATGCTGATTCGCCCTATGTTCGGCGGACGCGAGCACGACTTGAGCCCGATCTTGAAGCAGTTTCTCGAGTGGTCCGCGGCCGAACTGCCGCTCAGCGGCGTGACACTGCTCGATGCGTGGATTGGCCGCGACATTTTGCGGGCCAAGTTTCTGGCTCAGATGCGGAAATATCCCATTCTGCTGTGTCCGGCAGCTGCGATCCCCGCTTTCCACCACGGGGAGCGCTGTTGGACGATTGACGGCAAAACTGTGAACTATCTTGATGCCTGGAGCTATACGGAATGGTTCAATTTGCTGGGAAACCCCGCGGCTGTAGTTCCTGTGAGCCATTCCGTTTCCGGCGAATGGGAAGGGCTGCCAATTGGCGTGCAGGTCGTCGGGCGGCCGTGGCAAGAAGAGCAGGTGCTGGCGGTTGCCGCCGTGTTGGAGCGGGCTTGCGGAGCCTGGAGAATTCCGCCGATTCACTAGAATTCCCAGGCTCGTGTTTTTTCGCTATTCCTCTCCTCACTTTCGATGTGTACCTCTATCCCGCGTGAGTTCGATGGTTGTGGGGCTGGTCTCGTTTCCTGACTTTCGATTATCAACTGTGGTTAAATCGTTAGCGAGATGAATTTGCGAATTGCTGCTGCTTTCGCCGCCATGCTGTTTGCTGCTTTCGGCCTGCTTACTCCCGAATCAAAGCCCAATCCGGTTGAAGCCGCGCGCCTGAACAACCTGGGCGTCGCCTATATGAACCAGCAGCTCTTTGAGAAGGGATTGAAGTACTTCCAGCAGGCCGCGGAGGCCGATCCGAAGCTCGCGATTGCACGGCTGAACCAGGGCATTGCGTATCTGAATCTGCAGAAGATCGATGATGCCAAGGCCGGGTTGGAAGATGCGCTCAAACAGGATCCGAAGAGTCCCAACGCATGGTACGGCCTCGGGATGCTGGCCAAGAACATGGGCGACGCGCAGGCGGCGATTGACGCGTTCAAGCGAGTGATAGAGATCGACGCGAACGACGCTGACACCTGGTATTTTCTGGGCACGGTGTACGTGCAGGCCAAGCAGTTTCCACCGGCGATTGATGCGTTCGAACACGCACTGAAACTGAATCCGCTCCACGCTTCGGCGGAGTTCGGATTGTCGCGAGCCTACCAGCGATCCACTGATGTGGACCATGCCCGCGAGCATCTGAAAAAATTCCAGTACATCACGCAGAACAAACTAGGAGCGCCCATGAGCCTGGCCTACGGCGAGCAGGGCCAGTACTCGCGCGCCGTGGAATCGCCATCGGCGGTGTTGAAAGCGCCGGCGCCGATTAAGGTGCGGTTTGTGGATGTGACGAAGGAGGCGGGAATTATGGCGAAGCCGGACGCTGGCTATTCGAGCATGCCTGGCGGACCGCCGGGTCCAGGAGCCTGCTTCCTCGATTACGACGGGGACGGCCGACCCGACATTTTTTTCGCGAATAACGGGCCGGAAGGAGGAATTGGTCTTTACCACAACCTTGGAAACGGCAGATTTGAAGATGCGACCAAGAAAGCTGGACTCGACCCAACTTTGCGGGCAAGTGGTTACACTGCGGGAGACTACGATAACGATGGAGCGACGGACCTAGCGGTTAGCGCCGATGGTTGGGTCATGCTGCTCCACAACGAAAAGGATGGGACATTTAAAGACGTCACTCGGGCTGCGAAAATTGAGAGCAACGGTCCCAACTCCGGTCTCACTTTCATCGACTACGATCACGATGGCGATTTGGACTTGTATGTCGGCCGCCTCCCGAAAGATCTGATCATTTCAAAGCCCTGCGGCTCAGTGGTCTGTGAGGTTAGGTCTCCGACTCCTCGCCCCGTTTCAAACTCAATGTGGCGCAACAATGGCGACGGCAGCTTTACGGACGTTACGGATTCCCGAGGCTTGGCGGGCCCGCAACCCGTCTTCGCAGCAGTCGGAAGTGATTACAACAATGATCGCGCCATTGATCTAATCACCTCAGGAGAGAAGGGGAGTGTCATCTTCGAAAATCCTAGGGAAGGGGTATTTCGAATCCGGGATCCTTGGACAAATGGGATACGTGGCTCGACCATCGGCATTGCTGTGCTCGATTTCGACCACGATGGCTGGATGGACGTGGCTTTCACCCAATCTGAAGCGCCCGGTTTCACACTCTGGCGCAACAACCAGGGCAAGAGTTTCGAACGCGTTCCGCTGCCGGAGACGAACTGGGTCCGCGCTTTCGGCGTCGCGGCCTTCGACTACGACAACGACGGCTGGGTCGATCTCGTTGCAGTCGGTGAGACGAAAGAAGGTAAGGGCGAAGTGCGGCTGTTCCGCAATCTCGGGCCGGACGGATTCAAGGACGTCACTGCCGACGTTGGCCTCGACAAGATTCAGCTCAAAAATCCGCGGGCGATTATTACGGGTGACTTCGATGACGATGGGGCCACCGATTTGCTGATCACGCAGAATCACGGGCCAGCGGTGTTGCTGCGCAATGAGGGCGGAAATCAGAATCACTGGTTGCGGCTTTCGCTCAAGGGGCTGGCCGACAATAAATCCGCTATCGGTACCAAGGTCGAAGTTTTTTCCGGCGGGAACCGGCAGAAGTTTGAGATTTACGGTTCCAACGGATATCTCGGCCAGAGTTCCACCGACATCGTCGTTGGCCTGGGCGATTCCAAGGAAGCTGACATCGTGCGCATGCTGTGGCCGACCGGCGTGCTGCAAGACGAAATTCAGGTGGCAGGCGACAAGCAGCAGAACATTACTGAGATCGACCGCCGCGGCAGTTCGTGCCCGACTTTGTTTGCGTGGAACGGTGAGCGCTACGAATTTGTGGCGGACATGCTGGGGGCGGGCGTGGTGGGGCACTGGGTTGGGCCGGGGCAGCGCGACGTTCCGCGGCCGGTGGAGTGGATCAAGATTGATCGTGACGCGATTCGGGAAAAAGAACTTGAGAATTACAGTCAAGTTCAAAATCCCCACTTCTCCCAAAATCGGGGAGAAGTGGGGCACCCTCAGAAGAGTTCGCCAGCGACGACTCTGAGTTTTCGTTTCATGGAACCGCTCGAAGAAGCTGTTTATCTGGATCAGGTGGGGCTGCTGGCGGTCGATCATCCATCCGCCGTCGAAGTTTATCCCAACGAATATTTCGCGTCGAACCCGCCTTATCCGCCATTCAAGGTTGTAACAAGCCGCGACGCGCGCCCTCCTGCCGGGGTGTGGGATGAGCACGGGCACGACGTCCTGCCGGATTTGATGGCGCATCGTTATTTCGGCGATTTCGCGCTGACACAGTTTCAGGGTTTCGCGCAGCCGCATAGTTTGACGCTCGATCTGGGCGAAGCTTACCGCGGTGGTCCGCTGTGGCTGCTGCTGCATGGCGAGGTCGAGTATTTTTCGGCGAATAGCATGTACGCCGCATCGCAAGCCGGAATCGAGGCTATCCCGCCGTATGTGGAAGCGCTGGTTGGAAACGCGAAAGACGCGAACGGGCGGTGGAAGCGCGTAGTCGACGACATGGGATTCCCGGCCGGCGGGCCGCGGACGATGACGGCCGATCTCACCGGGAAACTGCCGGTGGGAACGCGGAAGATTCGCATCACGACTAACCTCCAGGTTTACTGGGACAGCATTCTGATTGATCGCGCACAACAGAATGTTGCACGCGAGATCTCTCGCCCCGCTGGAAAGAACGCGGGGCTTCGAGATGACGCCAGTCGGGAAGGGGTGCGCCTTTCGCCGGTGCCGTTGGTACGCGCTGATCTCGAATTCCATGGATATCCGTTAAAGATTGAGGGCACGCCTCCGGGGAATGTGCAGTACATGTATGAGAAGGTGAGTGCGACCGGGCCATACACGCGTCCGGCTGGAACGTACACACGTTACGGCGACGTGCTGCCGCTTCTGACTGCGACCGATGACAAGCTGGCAGTGTTTGGCTCGGGCGACGAAGTGCGCCTGGATTTCGATCACTCGAATCTGCCAGCGCTTCCCAAGGGCTGGGTCCGCGACTATTTCTTTGCCGCCAATGGCTACGAGAAAGATATGGATTTTTATGCCGCGGAGGGGAACTACGTGGCGCCGCTGCCGTTCTTGAGCATGGGCGAATATCCCTACACGCCGAAACAATCGTTTCCGCTCGATGATGCGCACGTGAATTATCTGCTCGAGTACAACACGCGGCACATGTCGGGCAATGAACAGCGGGGCTACTGGTTCGACTACGGCGAGTTACACTGATGCTAACTGCCTGGGCATCCTCCGTGGGGTGTCATCCTGAGAGCCAGTGAAGCCGGCCTGAAGGACCGTACGTCCGCGTAAACCATCCGCGCCCTCCACGGGACCTCCTCGGCTGCCTGGCGCCAGCGAAGACCTTGTCCACTGCAATATCGCCTGCCCGCGCTTCGTTTGCAATATCGCCTGCCCGCGCTTCGTTCGGTCCCTCGGAGAGCAATCGCTCTCCTCAGGATGACAGTTTCTTCGAAAGGATACTGGTTACGGAAACGTTTTAATATTGACAATTTCGGCCTCCGCATAATTCAATAGCCGGACTCATGGAAAACACTTCCGCGTCTTCCTCTGTCGCCGCGCCCCGGCTTCGCCGCACGCTTACTCTTTGGGACCTGATTCTTTACGGCATTATTGTCATCCAGCCGACCGCGCCCATGCCGGCATATGGAGTTTTCAGCAACGCCGGCCAGGGACATGTGGTCACGTCTATTCTGATCGCGATGGTCGCGATGGTTTTCACGGCCATGAGTTATGGACGCATGGCGCGTGTGTATCCCAGCGCGGGTTCGGCTTATACCTATGTGGGGCGCGAGTTGCATCCTTCGCTCGGCTACGTCACCGGATGGAGCATGACCATGGATTACATTCTCAATCCATTGATCTGCACCATTTGGTGCGCTAAGGCGATGGCCGATCTGCTTAGCGGCACGCGCTACCAGTTGCCCTATCCGGGCCTGCTGTGGCCGCTGATTTTTGCAGGGTTGTTCACGGCGCTGAACCTGCGCGGAGTGCAGACTTCGGCGCGGATCAATAAGACACTGTGCGCGATTATGGGCGCGGTGATCCTCGCCTTTTTCTGGTACACCATCCGCTACATCTTTCATCTGCCACAGTACCCTGAGGCGTACTTTCTGCGTCCGTTCTACAACCCGCAGACTTTCACCATCAGCCGCGTGTTCCGCGGAACTTCGGTGGCCGTGCTCACCTATATCGGATTCGACGGCATTTCCACCTTGTCGGAAGAGGTGGAGGATCCCAAGCGGAATATTTTCCTCGCGACTGTGCTGGTGTGTATCGTCACAGGATTTCTCGCCGCTGCCGAGGTGTACGGCGCACAATTGTTGAGCCTCCAGCATTTTGGCCGGGACTTCGGCGTGTTCTCGGAATTTGGCGATGAGAATGTTTTCAGCCACGTTGCCGGCATTGCAGGCGGCGTTGTCATGACCAAGGCCATCAGCATCACTCTGCTGATTGCGACTGTCGGGTCCGGTATGGGATCGCAACTGGGCGCGGCTCGGCTGCTGTATGGCATGGGTCGCAGCGGCGCGCTTCCCAAGAAGTTCTTCGGAGCCATTCACCCCACGACGCGAATTCCCGCTAACAACGTGATTTTTGTGGGGGCGATCGCACTCCTGGGAGCGTTTCTGATCAGCTATGACGATGGGGCCAACATGCTCAACTTTGGGGCGCTCATCGCATTCATGGGCGTGAACCTCGCGGCACTGACTCACTATTACATTCGCGGCAACGACCGCACGCTGGGGCAGTTGATCCCGCCAGTGCTGGGGTTCATTATCTGTTTCTTGCTTTGGATCAGTTTGAGCCCGCGGGCAAAGGAATATGGGGCGATCTGGATGGTGCTCGGTATTGCCTACGGGGCGTGGAAGACGCGAGGCTTCCAGGGCGACCTGGTGAATTTCGACGTGCCGCCCGAGGAGTAACGACACTCGATCTCTCTTGGACAGAGGCGCGGAAGTAGCGGCCCGGCGTAGTCCCCAAAATTTTCCGGAACGTGGCGATGAACGTGCTGGGCGTGCTGTAGCCGGCTTCCAGAGCGGCGTGCGTAATCTTCTCCCCGGCGGCCAGCAACTGCAGAGAGCGCAGCAAGCGGAGTTGCTGCCGCCATTTCCCCAACGTCAAGTGCGTCTGGAGCTGGAATATCCGCTCGATGGTCCGCTTGCTCGCGCCCGCCCGTTGGCAGACCGCTTCCAACGAACGCTGTTCGCTCGGATCGCGCTGCAAGGCCTCGGCGACCCGGACCGCCCTGGGGTCCGACGGAGTTGGAAGCTGTAGCGGGATGGCCCGCGTCATTCCCAACTGATCGACGATGACGTCAATCAGGTGGGCGTTGACCTTCGAACGCCGGCTCAGGCGCGGATAAGTGCAGGCGTGCAGAATCAGTTCCTGCAGAACTGGTGAGACATTGACCACGCAGCAGGTTCGGGGCAGGCGCCGCACGAGTCGGGCTCGGAAGTAGATGGTTCGCAGGGAGACCGCGCCGGACATGACAATGCTGTGCGGAGTCTTCGCCGGAATCCAAACCGCGCGCTGCGCGGGAACCACCCAGGAACCTTCGCTGGTGCGCACGGTCATGACCCCACGGCACGCGTAGACCAGTTGGTCCTCAGGATGAAAGTGCTCAGGAATCGCGTGGCCATGAACGAAGTCGTAGGCAAGCGTGGTGACCGGGGAGGGGAAGGCCGGACATACCACTGGGCTTTGTCGTATTTTCGACATTCATTGTCATAATAGCGAGAGAGTGGCGTTCGATCAATGTTGTAATGTGGGGGTGACTCGAGTATTGACCGCTGCGCTGGACGCTGCATCAGGAGGATTTTATGCTGGGTTCCCTCAACGTCGTTGCCTTCGTTCCCACCCGGGATGCCGAAAAGGCGCGAGCCTTTTACGAAGGTGTACTCGGCTTGCGCTTCATCAAGGATGACGGATTCGCAATGGTCTTCGACGCCAATGGCATCATGATCCGGATCGCGAAGGTGGGGAAGGATTTTGCTCCCGCACAGTTCACGATTCTGGGCTGGCAGGTTTCCGAAATCGAAAACACGGTACGGGGCCTGCAGGCAAAAGGCGTCCACTTCGAGATCTTCGGATTTTTCAAGCAGGACGAACTCGGGATCTGGACCGCGCCTACGGGCGACAAAGTTGCGTGGTTCAAGGATCCGGACGGGAACGTGTTATCCGTTTCTCAGCATGTTTGAGTAATTGGGAAATTTGGTGATTGAGTAATTTTGAAAACCATGCGAAGAAAATCAGTTATGGAAAACTCCGGCGAACGAAAATCGCCGGGCTGCGCCCGCCGGGGGCGGCTGTCCCCACATAAGCCATGTTTTCAATTACTCAATTACTCAATTACTCAGTTTCCCAATTACGCAATAGCCTATTCCGTGTTCCAGCCGCTCACCTCGACGGCCGGTTTGGCCGCGCCTAGTTCGGTCGCGCGGTAGGTGGCGTCGACTTCGCGCTTCTCGCCGGGAATTAGAGAAATGTAGTTGTCTTCCCAAACCACCGGGAGAATCTCTTCTCCCTTGACGCCTTTATCAGCTTTCAGGCGCACGAAGAAAGCGAGATTTTTGCTTGGGTTTTCCAGCGTTACGTGCGTGATCTCTTCATCGCCTTTGCGCTCGCTGCGGCTGGTCACTTTCAGTTTAACTTTCGGCAATTGCGAGAGTGCAGTGTAGTCGGCGTAGCTTGCGGTTGGCGTCATCCACCATGTGGATTTGGCCCAGTCGAGCGTCTCGGGCTTGGTCGAGAGCCAGTAGAAATTCGATCCAACGAGTTTGCCGGCCGAATCTTCCAGGCGCAGAGCAAGGAAATACGTGGGGCTGAGGCCATCAACATCGGGGAGCGTGAAGATTTTCGCCGTGCTATCGGCCCCGGCGTCGAGCGCATTCGATTGCGTGAACTTCTCGGTCATGTCGAGGTTGTAGATCTTGGTGGTGAGCTTTAATCCTTTCGCGTCTTCGTATTGGCTGCTCACGACCCAGATGGAATGATCGTCGTAGCCATAGATGGGATGCAGGGATTCCATGGCGCGTTTGGCGCCGAAGTACCCGCCGCCGGGACGCAGGTAGTAGTCGTAGAGGTGCCAGATCATCGAGGGCCAGGCGTTGTTGAGCATCCACTGAATTACGCCGGTAGCCTGGTATTTATTGCGGCTGTAGGCCTCATACATGGCGCGCACACCTTCGTAGGTCTGCATCTGCGATTTCGTGGCGAAGTCTTCCACGTTGCCGGACTTGCCATAGCGATTGGCGAGGGCCTCGCCGAACACGCCGATGGTTTTGAATTCGCCGCCGCCGGCGTGATAGTTCCAGGTATCGTCGATGGGCCACATGTGGTCTTTGCCCACCATGGTGCGGATGCTCTCGACCGGCGGAACGGCCGGCCCCATGCTGGTTTCCGTGTTGAAAGCATAGGCACCGCCGCAGCCTCCTTCGTTGCAACGTTTGCGCCCGGGTTGGCCGTCGGGCGTATCAACCTCCCAATAGCTCGGAGCTATATATTCGTACGGCCCACTCATCTTGACGCCGCTGTCGCCGGTGACGCTGGTTTTCTTTCCCGTGGCAGAGGAAAGCACAGGGTTGGGCCAGAACAATTCTTTTTCGACGTCGAGGTACATCTGCTCGACGTCCGGCGGTGGGGGATTGTCGCTGCCGTTGAGCCACATGACGAGGCTGGGATGGCTGCGCAGGCGGTAAATCTGGTCGCGCAGTGATTGCTTTGCGATTTCAAAATCCTTGGGCTGCCAGCTCGGCCAGCGCTCCCAGAAATCGCAGCAGCACCATCCCGCCATGACGAGAATGCCCTCGCGATCGGCGAGGTCGAAGAACTCCTGAGTCTCGAGTTTGCCTTCCAGACGAATTGTGTTGAGTCCCATGTCGCGGACGTAGCGGAATTCGTCGTGCAGGCGCTCTGAATTTTCGCGCAGCATCAAATCGGTGGTCCAGCCTCCGCCGCGGATCAGAATGTTCTTTCCATTAATATGGAACGCCCGTCCACCGACGGAGTTGAAGTCGGACGTGATTTCGCGAATACCGAACTCGGTGGTGGAATCGTCGCTGACAGCGCCGTTCACCTCGAACTGCATAGTCAGCGGGTAGAGGTTGGGTTTCCCCATCTGTGCGGGCCACCACAGGCGCGGGCTGCTGAAGACGAGTTGCTGAAATTTGTCGGGCATGAAGGTGACGTCTTTTGATTCGTGGGGAGCGAGTTCGACATCTTGCTCGAACTTGACCGCTTCGATCTCGCCTTTCAGTTTGCCTTTGACCGGCTGGCTAGTGCCGTTCTTCAGTTGCGCGGTGACGGTGAGCTTGGCCTGATCGTTCGAGGGCAAATTTAATTTCGATACGACCGTGGGATAGCGCAGCGCCACGGGGCCGCTGGCGGTGAGATAGACTTCGCGCCATAGTCCCATGTTTTTGTCGGGCGGCGCGGGATTCCAGTCGACGAAGGTGATGGCGAGATCGTGCTCGGTGGGTGCGTAGGCCTGAACGGCTAGAACGTTCTCGGCGCCCGGCTTGGCGGCGTCAGTCACGTTGAATTCATAGGTCCGCCAAGCGCCGGCGACGTCATCGGACTTGGCAATCTGTTTTCCGTTGAGCCAGATGTTGGCGCGATAGTTGATGCCGTTGAACTTCAGCCAGACAGTCTTGCCCTTGTAGCTAGCGGGCACGGCGAACTGCTTGCGGTACCACCAGGAGACGGCGTACGGGCTGTCGGGCGCCATGGCGATGTTGGAGAAATTGGCGCCGATGGGATAGTTCATGCCCGGGTAAGCGCGCAGGTTCATGCCGAAGAGTGGATCGGGGAAGGTCTTGTCCTTGACCAGCGCGGCCACCACGGTAGTCGGGACGGTCGCTGCGTGCCATCCCTTGGGAACGAATTGAGGAGTCGAGATGACTTCTCCCTTGGCCTCGACCTTGGCGGAGGTTTGCAGCGACCAGCCCTCGCGCAACGGCAGCTTCGCTTCCGCGGATTGTGTGTGCGAGATGTTTTGAGCGAGCAGGGATGGAGCCAGGAGGAATTGAGCCAGAAAGAAGAGAGTGACTGCCAGGCGCTTGCCAGAGAACATGGTGCTCCTAATAATCGCGATTGGTCCGGGCCAGAAGTG
>Ga0224556_1000370_pt1 | contig 11687 bp, 9 predicted proteins | sample 714S315metaG_FD_183007 | JGI IMG/M metagenome (GOLD analysis project Ga0224556, IMG submission 183007) | Peat soil microbial communities from Stordalen Mire, Sweden - 717 S3 1-5 | ecosystem: Environmental > Terrestrial > Soil > Wetlands > Peat | place: Sweden: Norrbotten County, Stordalen Mire...
GCGGTTGGTGGTTGTCTTAGTCTCGGTTTGACGCGCACGCTTGAGCGCCGAAAAATGGACTGCCATACTTTGCTGTAATCCTTGCTGAGGAATCTCGACGTGAGCCGGATACTTGATCTTACCGGAAGCGGGCGTCCAGCGGCAAGTCCACGAGCATATCGTAACGGGTCAGTCTGCTGAATTGACTCACTACCAATATTCCAAGGAAACTCCACTTCAGGCCGGCCCCTTGAATGGGACGGCCTTTAGAGACTGTGTCGCAACCGGTGTCGCCGCTCCGCGGCTCAGTTCAACATCTCACTTTACCCGGCGCTCTCGCGGCCAGGCTAACTGCGCTGCCGCCGCTTTGCGGCTAGTTTGATCGGCTTTCGGGCGGTTTTATCCCACCGCAAAATTCTTCTGCCGGTTGTGACACAGTCTCTTCAGGCCGTCTGTAAACGCCCGTAAGGAATGCGGCTTCTTAGCCACTGAGGGACGTCGCCTGACTCGAGCAATCTTTCTCCAAAAAACGACTTGCTAACGTCTTCCGAATTCTTCCCGATAAGACAAGTAACGACGGGGCAACGGGCCCAGGCTCGTATGTCAATGCTGCCATGAAGGGAATTATGTCGTGAGTCAACTTTATGATCTGCGCTTGCGGATTGAGGAAAAGATCAAGAGCTCCGGCCTCGATCCCATGGAGACGAAAGGCAAGATCGGATTGCGCTCCGGCAAACTTTTGGCGCTGATCTCTCCCAGCACTCCCGACGATCCCCAGGCGATTGCCAAACTCAAGCTCGCAGCCAGGGAAATTCTGAACTTGGACTTGTAAGAGGTGTACGCATGAAATGGAACTCGATTCGCACCAAGGTGTTGGCCGCCTTGCTGGCCTGCCTCGTAATCGGCGTAGGCGGCATTCTGGCAATGATGCGTTACGGGTTCGAACGAAACTCGCAAGCCTTGGCGGCCGAGTCGGTCCTGAGCGCGCAAAAGCTATTCACCATCTTGCAAGCCCGCGAAATCAGCAAAATGACCGCGGTCAGCGACACCCTCGTCGCCAATCCTCAGATCCGCGATGCCCTCGCCAGCCAGGATCGCGCCCGCCTGCTTGAGCTGACCGCCCCTTTGTACGCCCAGCTGAAAGCCCAGGGCATCACCAACTGGATGTTCCATACTCCAGAGCCGGACATGCGGGTCCTGCTCCGCGTGCACAACCCGGCAAAATTCGACGATCAGCTGAATCGCTTCATGGACAAAGAAGCCATGCGCACCCATGCCATTGTGATCGGAAACGAGTTGGCCAAGGCGGGATTTGCCTTGCGCGTTCTTCGCCCGGTTTACGACGCAAACGGCACCCTCATCGGCTATTTGGAGTTTGGCGAAGAGTTTGGCCAGTTCATTCACGCCATGGAACAGCAAACCGGAAACGACTATGGACTGCTGCTCAGCAAGGATTTCCTGAACCGCGAAATGTGGGCCGAATCGTGTGCGGTCTGGAAGCGCCGCGACAATTGGAACGACAACCCCAGCTTCGTAGTCGCCGACAGAACTACCGCTTCCGACGCCATCCTCCGCTTCCAGGGCGACTTGTCCGCGATGCAAGGTCAGGGGCAAGTATTAGAACGTTACGAGGAAGCCAACTCGGTTTTCGTACGGGGCATTTTTCCCATCCGCGACGCCTCCGGCAAGACCGTGGGTGCAATGTTCGTCATCCGGAACATCTCTGAGTTTTACCTGGCTATGCAACATACGCAGAACGTGATCGTGTTAATGACTATCGCCGCCCTGTCCCTTGGCATGCTGATGGTGCTGATGCTCCTGAACCGCCTGGTCTTTCGCCGTCTCCAGCACATCATCCGTATCGCTACCCGGGTGGTTGGCGGCGATTATGAATCAGAAATCCAGGTCAGTTCCCACGATGAGGTCGGGGAGTTCGAACTCCTATTCGAGCAGTTTCGCTCAGTCTTTGTTACCCTGCTGACCGGCGTTTCCGCCTTGCCGCCCTCCGAAGATGCTGAGGACGCAGTCGAACACAAATCCGTCGCGTGTGTCTGACGCACAGCGTCGAGCTTCTGCGGTTGGCTTACGATTGGTTTATTGCGAACTCCCAGACTCCTCCCTTCAGTTTCCACGCTCTTAAACTTCTATTCACAACTTGCTGCTAGCGTTGTCTGGTGACCCTGCGCAGCCGCTCTCCTCATCGGATGGGGCGAAAAATGCACGCCCAGACCGGCGCTCCTTTTACCGTGCCCTGTCATCTAAAAGGGTGGAAGGGGATTTTGACACAGAGTTCAAGAAACGTACCTCAATCAACACGGATTGGCCCTTTTGCAGCATTGACTCTGTCTCGATTCGGGGTTAGGCTAGCCGCCAATGAGAGTTGTTCTGGCTTGGACGAACTTCCGGCCGCAACCCCTTCCTTCGTTGCAATATGCCGTCGCGCATCTCAAAGTCAACCGAAGCTGGTCGGCTGGCGATCCATACAGCCTTCGGTCATCGGCTTCAATCAACCTGTCCGCGCAACAACCGCGCGCATTGGTTTCTTCCTCACCCTTGGAGGCTGTCTTCCGACCCTGAATAAACGATGAAGAAGAACATTGAAATAAGCCCGAATATCGCAACCCTGTTTGGCACCCGAGACGAAAATCTGCGCCTGCTGGAAAATGGCCTGAACGTCACCATCAACCTGCGTGCCGAATCCGTCGAAATCATCGGTGCTGCCATCGACGTTGGCCGCGCTGAGCAGGTTTTTGCCGATTACGAACACCTGCTGCGCAACGGCCATAACTTCGTCAACGGCGATCTGGGCGCCATGATTCGCGTCTTGACCTCCGACTCCACTGCCACTCTGCGCAGTCTGGCTGAGGCCGGCAAGCAACGCTCGTTTGGCAAGCGCACGGTGCAGCCCAAGAGTATCAATCAGCGCCGCTATCTGGAAGCCATCGAGAAGCACGACATGGTCTTTGGCATTGGCCCGGCGGGAACCGGCAAGACCTACCTCGCGGTTGCCATGGCTATTTCGGCGCTGCTGTCGAAGCGCGTGAACCGCATCGTCCTGGCGCGCCCGGCGGTGGAAGCCGGCGAGCGTCTGGGCTTTCTGCCGGGAACGTTGCAGGAAAAGGTCGATCCCTATCTTCGCCCGCTGTACGACGCGCTCTATGACATGTTGGAGCCTGACAAGGTCGATCGCTATCTGGAGAAAAACATCATCGAAATCGCGCCAATCGCCTTCATGCGCGGGCGCACTCTGAACGACGCGTTCGTCATTCTCGACGAGGCGCAGAACACGACCTCCGAGCAGATGAAGATGTTCGTCACCCGGTTGGGCTTCAACTCCAAGGCGGCCATCACCGGCGATGTCACCCAGATTGACTTGCCCAACGCGAACCGCAGCGGACTGGTCGAGGCAGTTGACATTCTGGGCAAGGTTGAGGGCATTCACTTCTGCTACTTCGACGAAGGCGACGTGGTGCGCCATCACCTGGTGCAGCGCATCATCCGTGCCTATGAGGACCACAAAGGCCGCAACGAGCAACTCTCGCTTTCCCTGGAACTCAAGAACGGTAATGGCTACGCGACGGCGCGCAGCACCGACGCTCGTGTGTACACCACTAGCATCGAGACCGAAGTTCCTTTGGCGCAACCGCTTCCTTCCGGAGCGTCTCCGCCGCCGTCCGATCGCGTTTCCGAGTAGGAAATTTGGTACCATAGTGTGGGAGGGCTCTCTTGCCCTCCCGTTTGTTTAAGACGAAAGTGGTCATCCTGGAGCACGACGAAGAAGGTATTCGCGAACGTAGCTTGACGCTGTTCGCGACCAGAGCACGGCGCGCGATGAAATTGCGCGGCGCAGTGAACATTCGCATCACGTCAAGCCGCGAGATGCGAGAGCTCAATCGGCGCTTCCGCAAGAAAAATACGCCTACGGACGTACTTTCTTTTCCCTCGAACATCCCCAAGCTGGCTGGAGATATTGCGATCTCGGCGGAGATTGCGGCCGCTAACGCCGCGGCGCTTGGGCATTCGGCCGAAACTGAATTGAAGGTCCTCATCCTGCACGGGCTCTTACACCTTGCGGGCTACGATCACGAGGCCGATGACGGCGAGATGCGAGCGCAGGAAGCCAAATTGCGCGAGGCACTCAAGCTTCCGGTGGGACTTATCGAAAGAACTCACAACAATGCCAGTAAGCGTTTGGTGACATCACCCCGCAAATCCGTGGCAAGAGCAGGACGCCGGAGATGACCATTCCGTTATCCATCCTGCTGCTAGTGCTGATGGGGTTGCTAACCCTCGTCTCCTATGTTGACCGCCTGCACGCGGAAATGGGCAAGTTCCTGGCGCGCGAGTTCCAGGAGAACATCGACGCCTACGAGGAACGCGTCGAGCCGCGTTTGCATGTCAGCCGCGAGCGCGCTGCGCTCTCCATGGCAGTGTTGACGCAACTCTGCACCGCCGGCATCGGCGTGCTCATCGGCTATGTGCTGTTCATGGAGAAGCGCTGGGTGGTGCTCGACCTGGTGCAGGCTGCCGTCAGCCTGATCTTCATCATTGTCATCTTTCACCAGTTGCTGCCTTATCTCTTTTTCGTGCGGACCAGGGGAGAATGGCTGGCGAAGTGGACGCCCGCTCTACGAGGCCTCATATATCTCGCGCTGCCGGCGACCCTGATTCTCGGCTTTGGACTTTCCGTCGCCTCCCTGAGCAAGGAGCACGGCGACCAACAGCCAGAGCACCCCTCCGAAGCCGTGGACGCCCTGATCGAGGCCGGACAGGAAGAGGGAATCCTGGAGGAAAGCGATCGCGATCTCATCCAGTCGGTGGTGGAGTTCGGAGACAAGACCGTTCGCGAGGTAATGACGGCGAGGCCGGAGATCGTGGCCGTCCCGGCGGCAACCACGGTCGAAAAGTTTACCGAGCTACTGAAGAAATATCCCTACTCGCGTATTCCGGTGTATGAAGGCGACATCGACCACATCAAGGGAATTGTTTACGCCAAGGACGTGTTGCAGGTTGCGGACGTCGAGGCTCACACCCGGACCGTCGGTGACCTGATGAAACCCGACGTGTACTTTGTTCCCGAGACCAAGCTGGGCAGCGAGTTGCTGCGCGAGATGCAGCGCGACAACGCCCGCCTGGCCATTGTGATCGACGAATATGGCGGGGTTGCCGGACTGGTGACCATTGAAGATCTGGTGGAGGAGATCGTCGGCGAAATCCGCGACGAGCATGAGAAGGCAGAAGTTGTGAAAGAGAGCGACACCTCCTATATCTTCAACGGAAATACCGATGTCGATCTGCTGGACAAGCTGCTCGGCGTACGGCCCGACGAGAAAGAGGCGACCACCATCGCCGGTCTGGTCAGCGAACTAGCCGGACACATTCCCAAGGCCGGCGAGGTGTTCGAAGAGAATGGCCTGCGCTTCGAGGTGCTGGAGTCGACCGAGCGCCGCGTCGGCCGTGTCCGGGTCAGCCTCCAGCCCAGACAGGTCAGGGCCTGATGGCATTCCGCTCCGGCTTTGTCTCCATCATCGGACGTCCCAACGCAGGCAAGTCCACGCTGCTGAACGCGCTGGTTGGCGAGAAGCTGGCCATCGTCACCCGTAAACCCCAGACCACGCGCAATCGCATCCAGGGAATCATCAACATTGAACGCAAGGGCAAGCGTCCGGCAGGACAGATTGTCCTGGTCGACACACCCGGCATTCACAAGCCCATCAACTCGCTCAACCGGCGCATGATGAAAGAAGTCTATGACGCGCTGGAAGGCTGCGATCTGCTGCTGCTCATTGTGGATGCCACCGCCAAGTTCGGTACCGGCGACCAGTTCGCGCTCGACATTGCGAAGAAAAGCGGACAGCCCTGCATTCTCCTGCTGAACAAGATTGACGCCCTGGACAAACAGAAGCTGCTGCCCCTGATCGCGGAGTACAAGTCGCTGCACGATTTTGCCGAAGTCATTCCGATCTCGGCCCTCAAGCGCGACGGCCTTGACATGCTTCTGGATACGGTAGTGCGAGCGCTGCCCGACGGCCCACGATACTTCCCCAAGGACCAGCTCACCGACCAACCGGAACGCTTCCTGGTGGCCGAACTGATTCGCGAGCAGGTGCTGCTGACCACCGAGCAGGAAGTTCCCTACTCGACGACCGTGCTGATCGAGCAGTACGAGGAAGGTGCAAGGCTCACTCGCATCGCGGCCGCAATCTTCTGCGAGCGCGAGGGCCAGAAGGCTATCCTGATCGGCAAAAAGGGAGCCACGCTGAAGAAGATTGGCACTGCCGCTCGACTACAGATTGAAAAGTTACTGAACACCAAAGTATTTCTCGAGCTCTTCGTGAAGGTGCAGGCAGGCTGGCGCGATTCGAGGCAATTCGTCGAGGAAACCGACTGGCGCAAGAATCTGGGATGACGGCTTATCGGGAAAACTTTAGCGAGAAATGGCCGGCAGACCTGCGGTCAACTACCCGCGCTCATCCCCGCTTTGGGTCGCGGATTCGAAGGCTTCCGGCTGTAGTTTGCCGTTGCGCTTCAGCAGGATTTCCACCTTGCCTTCGGCTTCTTCCAGCTCTTTTCGGCAGGAGCCAGAGAGCTTCATGCCTTCGTCAAAGAGCTCCAGCGCGCGGTCGAGCGACACCTCACCCTTTTCCAGCTCCGCGACGATCTTCTCCAGCCGTTCCAGACACTCTTCAAACTTAGGCAAGCTCGAACTCCCAACGCGATTGTAGTTCAAACTGTGACTGCCAGAATCGAAATTTCCGCGCCTACGCAAGCAGCCACTAAAAATCGTCCCTGGTGTGTGTCAGGGCACGACTTTAGTCGTGCCGAACGATAGTAACGAAAACCGGGGCTTTAGCCCCTGCAAGGCAGGCAGCCCAGGGGCTGAAGCCCAGCTTACTTGGCGATTCGTGCGGCACGGCTAAAAGCCGTGCCCTGACACGAAGCACTTTGTGGAATAGATTCTAACTCTCGATTCGCTACACCGCCGCGCGCCTGCTCGTCCCTCCGGAACCCAGCGCCTCCAGTACATCCACGGCGCAGGAATATCGCCCGAAGGGAGCGCTGATCTGCGCCCCTTGCACCATATCTTTGACGGCGAAAAGCATGTCGCGGGCAATGGCCACGCCCTCGGCGCGGGCGGCGTCCGCGGTATTCGCCTTCGCCATGCGAGCGAAGATTTCTTCGGGAATCGAAACTCCCAGCTCATTCTTCATGAACTCGGCGTTACGGGTGCTGGTGAGCGGCCAGATTCCCGCCACCACTGGAACCCGGCAATGCTCGATCCGGCGCATAAACTGCTCGATCAGGCGAATATCGAAGACCGGCTGGGTGACGGCGAGTTCCGCGCCGGCTTCCACCTTGTATTCGAAGCGGCGAATTTCCTCGTCAAGATTGGTGCTCCCGGGATTAGCGCCCACCGCGATGACAAAGGCAGTCGAGTTCCCCGTGGGATTGCCGCCAATGTCGAGACCGCGATTCAGATTGTGAACGATGTTGACCAAACCAATGGAATCGACGTCGAAAACGGCGGTCGCGTCGGGATAGTCGCCCATCTTCGGCGGATCGCCGGTAATACAGATCAGATTGCGGATGCCGATGGCGCTAGCCCCCAGCAGGTCCGACTGGATGCCCAGCACATTGCGATCGCGGCAGGTGTAATGCAGGATGGGCTCAATCCCCACCTGCTGCTTCACCAGCAGGCACAGCGCCTGATTGCTCATGCGGGCTGAGGCGCGAGGACTGTCGGGAATGTTGATCGCATCCACACCTACCGACTTCAGGAATTTCGCCCCTTCCAGCTCGCGCCTGGCGTCGATACCGCGCGGCGGAACAATCTCAACCATGGTCACAAATTCGCCGTCGGCGATCTTGCGGCCCACGATGGAGCGCTCGCGCAGCGGCGGCGGTTCCACCGGTTTCGCTTCCGTGGTCTTGGTGACCTTATACGACGTAGCCCGCGCTGCTCCGACTTTCAGGAACAACTTCATGGTGTGGATGTGCTCCGGCGTGGTGCCGCAGCAGCCGCCAATCAGGCGGACGCCAACGTTGACCAGAGGCTCCATGAAGTTCGCCATGTACTCAGGCGAGCACAGATAGATGTTGCGGCCCTCCACCGAGCGTGGAATGCCGGCATTAGGCTGGGCGGAAAGCGGTGCGCTGGTTACTGCGCGTACCCGCTCCAACGCCTCCAGCATGGCGACTGGGCCAACGCTACAGTTGCAGCCGATCACGTCGGCGCCCCAGGCTTCAAGCTGTTGGCCATAATGCTCGGGACTGGAACCGTCCAGGCAGATTCCGTCCTCCTGGATGGTGACCTGCGCCACGATGGGCAGGTCCGGATTCACGTCGCGGGCGGCCAGCATCGCCTGATGCAGTTCTTCCAGATAGCCAAACGTCTCCAGGATCAACAAGTCAACGCCTTCTTCGTTGAGGGCAGCGATCTGCTGGCGAAAGGCCTCGCGCGCCTCAGCCAGGGAGATTTTCCCCAGCGGCTCGATGCGCACTCCCAGCGGACCGACTGCGCCCGCGACCAGGCCATCGAAGCTCTTGGCCGCCTCACGCGCCAGGCGCGCGCCCTGGCGGTTGATCTCCACCAGTTTGTCTACGCATCCGTGCTTGGCCAGGCGAAACGAATTGGCTCCGAAAGTGTTTGTTTCAATGACCTCGGCACCCGCCTTCAAGTAGTCCTGATGGATGCCGCGGATTAGATCTGGAGCTGACAGGTTCAGCTCGTCGTAGCAGCGGTTGATGAAGATACCCTTGGCGTACAGCAGGGTACCCATGGCGCCATCGCATAAAACAGCGCCCTTCTGCAACCGGGAGAGGAATCCTGATGACATGGTTTCTCGAAAATGTCAGAGGCGGAAAGCTTGTTGAAACTTTATCGCAAATCCCGGCAAAGTGCCATTCCACCGCAGCCAGAGTTCGCGCCGGGCTCTGCTATAATCCAACCGTTCAAGCAGCTCATGTCAAATCTTAGTGTGTTAGCAGGCAAGCGCTTAAAGCGGATTGCTATCCTCGTTCCTTTGTTGTCGACCGTCCTCGTCATCGTAGCGTGCGGCGGTAGCGGCGCTCCCACCACGGCTGTCGCCGTCCAGAATGCTGCCTTCATCAGCAACACCTACACTGGAAACCTTCAGATCGTCAATACGCAGAACGATACCACGGCCTATACCCAGGAAACGACCAACTCGGCAGGCCAGGTTGTGCCCGGGGCGCCGGTGACCATTACTGTTTCCTCCACCACTGTGAGTTTTGAAGTCCTGAGCCCGGACAAATCCACAACCCTGGTCTACGATCCCGCCAGTAGCACGTTGTGGGCGTTGGATAATTCGACGGACGCAACGTCAGGCCAGTTGCCTCTGGTTGGCCCTACTTCGATGGCGGTATTTTCGCCTAATAGCAGCACAGCATACGTACCGGTACCGAGTGCGCCGGTGAGCGGTGCTCGCAACGGCCTGGTGCAGGTGTGGACTGTGGCAACTGCTACGAACGTTGCAAATTACACGGTGCCAGCCGCCAATTCCGTGGCGGTCACTCCCGACGGACAATACCTGCTGGTGTTCTCCAACAACTCCGACTCGGTTACCGTCGTTAACACTACCGCCAGCCCCGTAACCTATGCGAGCATTCCCGGTTTTGCCAGGCCAGTCAATGCATTCTTCGCCGCCGGCAGCGACACCGCGTATGTCATAAATTGCGGGCAGGAATGCGGATCGACTACGCCGGCGTCGGTGACAGAGTTCGACGTTGCTTCCCAGACAATTGTGGCTACCGTGCCGGTTGGCGGCGCAAGCGTCGGTTTGCTGAGTGGCACAACGCTCTACGTTGCCGGAAGTCCTCCCGTTCCTGCCGGGACGACTCCCACGTTTGACGCTGTCAACATCGCTACCATGACCCGCCTGACCGCCAACTCGGTGCCTATTTCAGACGGCTTTCACACTACCATGGCGCTGGCGCAGAACAACAAGCTTTACATCGGCGCCAGCACATGCAGCAACACCACCGCGGGCTGCCTCTCCGTGGTTAACGTGAGCAGCAACACAGCCGATCCTCCCTTGCCACCGCGAGGAAACATTACCAGCCTGCTGGCCATCACCGGACGCAATGTCGTGTACGCAATCGAAGGCGGTTATTTGCACATTTACGACACGTCCACCGATACCCTCCAGGGAACGCAAATTACCTTTATCGGCGCCCTCTATGGGATCGTTCAGGTGAACTAGTTACTGAGCACTGACTTTTGGTTCCAGCCGTAGATGATGCACTCCCGCGCGCTGCACCGCTTCCTGCGAAAACGGCAACTTAAACGTCTGTCCGTGATAATAGGCATCCCACTGGTCGTTGAAGTGCTCGTCGAAGATGTTGCCTGACTCGCCGTTCACGATGTCGAGCGTGGTTCCATCCGACTCGGAGAAGTCGACTGTCAGCCGCTCCGACGGCCCAAAGTGGGGCGCTACCTGCTTGATCGTCTCCTCATCTCCGGAGAGCGGCAGGCTGCCGGTTCCCGCGCCCTTTTTCAAGATTGGGAAGTGGCTCCAGAAGGGATGCTGAATATCCACCCGGTGTACCCGTCCCCACTTCCACAACGAGAGCACACGCGTTGCACTGGCGTCATCCACAGCCTCCTCGACGGCTCGTGTCAGCAGTTCGTTGTAGCCGGTATAGCCAGGCGGCAGCCAACGCGGCGGTTGATGGTCCAGCACATTCTCCAGCCACACCGAGCTCATGAACCACTCGTAGTCCTTCCACTCTTTGCCCAGCCGCGGCTGGAGCAGTAGTTCCTTCAGCTTGTCGCGCGAGAAGACCGCAATGGTGGCCGCGGGCGAATCAACGTCCATGGTGCCGTCCCAGTTGCGCATCAGCTCCGCAGCCGACTTCGCGCGCGCCGACGCATGAGCCGTGTGATCGACGGCATAGACAAAGCGCTCGGCACAGAAACGATCGAAGGGTGACACCACATCGCTCTGGATGGCCAGCAAGTCCGCGGGAGTGAACTTCTTCGGCGCGTTCAGCAGCTTGTAGATGCGCTGTGTGCGGTAGGGAGACATCCACTGGACGCTCAGCTCATAGGGATATCCGTCAGGCGTGACGCGGCCATTGGCGCTGGCAATGATGCCCGAAGGCGGATCGTAGACGCTCGGCAGCTTGTCGTAGGGAACGTAGGCGGTCCACTCGTGAGCGTCGTCTTCGCCCGGAACGGGCACGGACCCGTCGCCGGTAGCACGAATCGGTATCAGCCCAGTAGCTTGATAGCCGATGTGCCCATCCACATCGGCGTAGACCACGTTTTGTCCGGGCGCACCGAATTGCGAAAACGCCGTCTCGAACTGTTGCCAGTTCTCTGCCGAATCAACCGCGAAAAACGGAACCCGCATGGCCTGCGTGTCGTAGATCGTCCACTTCAGCGCAAGCTTGCGCAACTCGCCAGGTATCACGTCGGTGATGATGGGCCCGTGCCGCGTCGTCACGACATCCAGCGTCACCTCAGGCTCGCCTTTGACGCGAATGATTTCCTGGCGATGTTCGGGTTTCACCCAGCCCTGTGGCGTCAGGTACTCGCCCTGGTCGTTGAACTTCTCGATGTAGAGATCTTCAACATTGGGGCCGAGATTGGTAAACCCCCACGCGATGCGACGATTGCGTCCCACGATAACGTAGGGCACGCCCGGCAGGGTCACGCCCACAACATCGAAATCGCCAGCCGCCAG
>Ga0224556_1000371_pt1 | contig 11685 bp, 10 predicted proteins | sample 714S315metaG_FD_183007 | JGI IMG/M metagenome (GOLD analysis project Ga0224556, IMG submission 183007) | Peat soil microbial communities from Stordalen Mire, Sweden - 717 S3 1-5 | ecosystem: Environmental > Terrestrial > Soil > Wetlands > Peat | place: Sweden: Norrbotten County, Stordalen Mire...
GCTGGTAAGGGAGTATCGCCTGGGCGGCGTCACCCACCGGCTGAAGCCGCTGATCGACGATCTGGACCGGGTGGTGACCGAGGTGGAGCATTTGTCCGGAATTCTGGCTTCTCCCATTCGCCGGCCTCCGCGGAAATGACCGCGCGTGATTACTGCCCGGGACCCGCAGTTTGACCAACAATCTGGTACTCGTGCTTCTTGCCGCTGGCGTCGATCACGTTGATCTGGGTGGTCTTCTTGATCTCGTATTGCACCACTTCGCCGGCCTGCAGCTGGGGCTTGGTTTCTTTCTGGCGGGCGATGGAATAGGTGGTGGTGTCCGTCTGTAGTTGATAGACGATCCAGTTCTTGGTGGGATGTTTCTTGGATTTGTCGGCGTAGGTGCTGTTATCCCATTTCACGATTTTGCCTTGCTGGTAGGTGTCGGCGGCAAAGGCAAACAGCGAAAACAACATGATCAGTGCGAAAGCGGTCCTTTTCATTCATCCTCCAAAAGCAGTGGCTAGTGGTCAGTATGCCAGCCGCCGCCAAAGGGTCGAGACACCCTAGCCACTGATCACCGGCCATTGATCATTCAAAAGAGCTTGGTCACGCCCTCTTCCAGCACGCAAATCCTCTTCTCGATGCGGCGGCGCTTGGCCTCAAGCTTCAGGCGTTGCAGCGGCTCTTCCACAGGTTCATGCGACAGACGGAACGTCCCATAATGCATCGGCACCATGCAGCGCGCGCCCAGATCGACGAAAGCCTGCACCGCATCCTCCGGGCTGGTGTGCACGGAGCGGTAAGAAGCCGGATGATAGGCGCCGATCGGCAGCAGCGCGACTTCAGGCCCGAGGCGCTCGCCAATCTCCCGGAAACCGTCGAAGTAGGCCGTGTCGCCAGCGTGGTAGAGCGAGTGGTCGCCCGCTTTCAGGACGTAGCCGCCATATCCTCGATGCATATCACGCACCATCCGCGCGCCCCAATGGCGCGCTGGAACATGCGTAATTTCGAGATGGCCGAGCCGCAGTTGCTCCCACCACTCCAGCTCGACAATGGGGCCATATCCCAGATCGCTGACCAGGTCGCGAACCTGTCGCGGCACGATAATCATCGGCCGTTTGCCAGAGTGCCAGCGCGTCAGCCGTGCAATTGCCCGCAGCGACGGCCGATGCAGGTGATCGAAATGCGCGTGTGAAACCAGCACGGCATCGATGGGCGGCAGATCGCGCAGCCTTAGTCCCGGCCGGCGCAGCCGTTTCAACACGAAAATCCAGCGGGCAAAGTTGGGGTCAACCAGAATATTCTTGCCCGCAATCTGGAGGAAGAAGCTGGAATGTCCGATGAAGGTGACGCCCAGCTCACTGCGATCGGCCATCACCGGCTTGCGTGTAACTCCAGTGCGCGGGGTCATCGCAGAGCGGCGCACCAGGGTGCTGAAGCGGCCGGCTTTACGTCGAATTGAAGGTCCCAGCATCACGGTTGCAACTTATTAGACGCGCTCCAGGCTTCGCGCGATGCGGCAGGCTGGAGGGCATCGTCACTCTTCCTGATGACTTGAATCGCGGATCGAAGGCAATCTCTTCCTTGACCTTACTGTTGCAGTCAGCTTAAATCTAGTTTCGGGCCGACTGCGCCAGCGGCTCCCTGCCAGCGCGTGTCCAATTCCGAAAGTCTAAGGAGCAACACATGCGTATTGCCTTCCTCGGTTTGGGCATCATGGGACGTCCCATGGCCACGCGGCTGGTAGCCGCCGGGCATGAAGTTTCGGTCTGGAACCGCACTGCGCGCCAGCACGTCGATGGCGCAACCACCGCTGTTTCCCCGGCGGACGCCGCCATAGAGGCCGAAGTGGTCTGGAGCTGCGTTGCCGATACCGCCTCGGTTGAGCGCGTGATGTTTGGCGACGACGGCGCGGTGCAATCGCTGAAAGAAGGGGCGATTGTGGTGGATTCCAGCACGATTTCTCCCACGGCCACGCTGCGCTTCGCGGAGAAAGTGAATGCCGCCGGCGTGCATTGGGTGGACGCGCCCGTTACTGGCTCGAAGGTCGGCGCGGAAAACGGCCAACTCATCTTCATTGTCGGGGGCGCACCTGAGCCGGTTCAATATCTGGATCCATTGTTCAAAGCCATGGGGAAGCTGGTGATCCACATCGGCGAGACCGGCAAGGGGCAGGCCGCAAAACTTAGCATGAACCTAATGATTGCCATGATCTACGAGGGCTTCGCTGAGGCCTTTGTTCTGGCGCGCAAACAGGGGGTTGAGCCGGCCAAGCTGATCGAGCTGATCCAGGCTTCCATGGTGCGCTCTGGCGTGGTGGACTACAAAGCGCCGTTTGTGCTGCGCCACGATTACTCGCCCAATTTCCCGCTGCGCCTGATGCATAAAGATATCCACCTCATGCTCGACATGGCGAAGGAGCACCGGGTGAAGCTGCCCGCGCTGGAAACCGTGGATGAGATTTACGAGCTGTCGAGCGAAGAAGGCTGGGACGATCTGGACTTCGCTGCGACGCTAGGGCTGCTGGAAAAGTGGGCCGGGCTTAGCGGCAAAGCGAAATAGCCCCATATGGACGTCTTCGCACTCACTCGCAAGCTCATCGACATCGAATCCACTACTGGAATGGAAGCTGCCGTTGGCGAGGCGCTCGCCGGCGAGCTGACGCAGCTCGGATACACCGTCGAGCGCATTCCCGTGGAAGCCGATCGCTTTGACATCTGGGCAACCGACCCAGCTCACTCCAAGCCAGAACTTGCCTTCTCCACCCACATGGACACGGTGCCACCGTATATCCCTTCCTCGGAGACAGCGGACCGCATTTATGGACGCGGCTCGTGCGATGCGAAGGGCATCATCGTGGCCCAGATTGCGGCAGCGGAGAAACTACAGGCTGAAAGCATTCACGTCGGGCTCCTGTTTCTTGTGGGCGAGGAGCGCGACAGCCAGGGCGCGCAGACCGCCAATCAGCAGCCCCGCGGCGTGAAGTTCCTGATCAACGGCGAGCCAACCGAGAACCGGCTGGCAACTGCATCGAAGGGCACGCTGCGAGTAGAGCTGGTTGCGCGCGGCAAAATGGCGCACTCGGCTTATCCCGAGTTGGGTGAGTCGGCCATCGAGAAGCTGCTGGACGCGCTGCACGAGATTCGCAAGCTGAAGCTGCCCACGAATCCGAAGGCCGGCCCCTGCACATTGAATGTCGGGCAGATCGAAGGCGGTCGAGCGCCCAACGTCATTCCCGATTACGCCGTGGCGCAATTGCTGTTCCGGCTGGTCGGCCCGGCGGAGGAGTTGCGAAAGCAAATCACACAGGCAGCGGGTGACAAAGCGGAAGCCAACTTCAAACTGGAAATTCCTTACATGGAGCTCGGCACCGTTCCCGGCATCGAGACCATGGTTGCCGCCTTCACTACCGACATTCCGGCGCTGACACGCTGGGGACAACCGCTGCTGATCGGTCCCGGCTCAATACACGTGGCCCACACGGACCGCGAGTACATCGAGAAGAAGCAGCTGCTGGAGGCGATTGACCTCTACGCGAGGATTGCGCGCGAGCTGTTAGGGCGTTGATTCGGCTGGGGAAGCTTTTCACCACCCTTCGGCTGCGCTCAGGTCAGGCTACAAGCACGGAGGACGCGGGCTTTTTAGAAGAAGTTTTCTCTGTGAGTTCCGTGTTTCCGTGGTGAATATCCGCATAGCTCTTCTGCTCGCGACTTTTTGCTGTTCCAAAGCGCCACCTCTGGCGCACAATGGTCGGCGCGGGCCATGCCACTCAAGTCCTTTAGCCAACGCGCACCGAAGAAGGCGCCGCTCACTACCGCGCCCGGGCAAAGCATCAGCCGCGGAGTGGCGCTTCCATTAGGCGCCACGGTGCGCCGCCGCGGCGTGAACTTTGCGATTTTTTCCAAGCATGCCTCCGCGTGCACGCTGGTGCTCTTCCAACCGGGAGCACAAGACCCTTACGTCGAGTTCGCTCTCGATCCTCTGGCCAACCGCACGGGGCAAGTCTGGCACGTGTTCGTCGAGGGGCTGGACGCCGGTGGCCAGTACGGTTTTCGCTTCGACATGCAGCCCAATCCCAACCCGCAGGTGTATCGCTACCATCCCGCTCACGTGTTACTCGATCCCTATGCGCACGCGCTCTCCAATGGCAGCGCGTGGGGTGAATACAAGCCGGGGACGCGGCCCTACCGCAACGGTTTGCTGGTGGAGCGTGCATTCGATTGGGGAGACGATCAGCCGCTCAATACCCCGCTGGTAGACAGCATTATTTATGAGGCGCATGTCCGCAGCTTCACGCGGCATCCGTCTTCCGGAGTACCGCTCCCGGGAACATTTGCGGGCCTGCTGGAAAAGCTCCCATATCTGAAGAAGCTGGGAGTGACTGCCGTCGAACTGCTTCCGGTGAACGAATTTGAGGAGTCCGATACCGACCGGGTGAACCCTTTCACCAGCGAGCCGCTGGTAAACCTGTGGGGTTATCAGCCGACCGCGATCTTCGCGCCCAACGCAGCATATTCCTCCAACCCTGCCGACGGCGGGCAGATCCAAGAATTTAAGCAGATGGTCCGCACCTTTCATGAGGCGGGGATTGAAGTCATCCTCGACATGGTGTTCAACCACACGGCCGAGGGCGACGAGCAAGGGCCCACGTGGTCATTTCGCGGCATCGACAATCCCACCTACTACATTCTCGATCCCGTTACCGGCAAATACGTGGACTACACCGGCTGCGGCAACACCGTGAACGCCAACAACCCTGTGGTCCGCGACTTCATTGTCGATTGCCTGCGTTATTGGGTGATGGAGATGCATGTTGACGGATTCCGCTTCGACCTGGCGTCGGTGCTGGGGCGCGGGCAGGATGGAAGCGTGCTGAAGAATCCGCCGCTGCTGGAGAGCCTGGCCTACGATCCCGTGCTGGCCAATACCAAGCTGATTGCCGAGGCCTGGGACGCAGCCGGCCTTTACCAGGTCGGTACGCTTCCGTCCTGGGGGCGTTGGGCGGAGTGGAACGGGATGTTTCGCGACGACGTTCGCAAGTTTGTAAAGGGTGACGCCGGAATGACTTCGCCGCTGGCGACCCGCCTGCTGGGAAGTCCCGATCTTTATCTGACCAGCGCGCGCGAGCCCTATCACAGCATCAATTTCGTGACCTGCCACGATGGCTTCACGTTGAACGATCTAGTCTCGTACAACGAGAAGCACAACCTGGCGAATGGCGACAACAACACCGACGGCAACAACGCCAATTTAAGTTGGAATTGTGGCGTGGAAGGTCCCAGCGATGACCCGGCGGTCCTTGAGCTTCGCCTGCGGCAGCAGAAGAATTTCGCCGCGATCCTGCTGGTGTCGCACGGCGTGCCCATGATCCTGTCGGGCGATGAGCTCGGCCGCACACAACAGGGCAACAACAACGCCTACTGCCAGGACAACGAGATCAGTTGGGTGGATTGGCGAATGGCGGAGACGAACGCAGGCTTGCTGCGTTTCTTCCAACTGATGATCGCCTTTCGCAAACGCTGTGGGCTGCTGCGGCGCGCCGATTTTCAGCTCAACGGCGAAGGCGGCTTTCACATCACCTGGCACGGGGTGAAGCGCGTGAAGCCGGACTGGGGCCACGAATCGCGTACGGTTGCCATGCAACTGACGCAACTGCATGAAGGCGACGCGCGCGACGACCTGCACTTCATCGCTAATGCATATTCCGGCGATCTGGAGTTTGAGTTGCCGCAGATTGGCGACCACGAGTGGTTCCGCGTGGTAGACACCGCGCAAGCCTCGCCACTCGACATCGCAGAAGATGGGCAGGAATTCCCGCTGCTATCGCAGGAAAGCTATATGGTGAAGGGGCGTAGCGTGGCGATGTTTGTGGCGAAGTAGCGGAGAGAATGGCGCACGAGGCCATCCCAGTCGTTTTTAAGGGATCTCTCGACGGGTACATAGTGTGAGGCTGTTGGGGTTTAAAACGGAAATTCCGGCTGAATAGAGGAACGACGAAATGATCGGTACACAAGTAAGTTCCCACCTACAAAACTCAACCTTGCAGCTCACAGTCCGGCAGAGCCAGAGAGCTCTTACCCTTCTGGTTTTGTTGCTCGCTTGCGCATTCGCCGCTCAGGCTCAGACTTTCACTGTGCTGCATAGCTTCACCGGTGGAGGCGACGGTGCCGCCCCGGTTTCGGGCCTCACCATGGACCGCGGGGGGAACCTATACGGGACGACGTCCTACGGGGGTCATGGCCCCGGTACCGTGTTCAAGATGACCGAGAAAAATTCGGGCTGGATTCTATTAATCCTACACGATTTTCTGGCAGGGACCGACGGTTGCGATCCCGCGCATGCCGATCCGACGATCGCACCGGATGGAACTCTGTACGGAACGACCCCGCTATGTGGAAACGTTTTATGCGGTGGAACAGGGTGCGGTATCGTGTATCGGCTGCGTCCTTCGCCCAATCTGCCGGCAACGCCCACAGCGCCATGGACGGAGACGATCCTGTACTACTTCAGCGGCTATGTAGCGCCAGACCCCTCCGGAAAGCTCGCCTTCGACTCCGCGGGCAACATCTTCGGCAGCACGCGGCATGGAGGGATTCCCGACAAAGGTTATGTCTATGAGTTGTCGCCCTTGGACGGCGGCTATGTCGCAACCACGCTCTACACGTTCCAAGACATGGCTCAGCCCAGTGGGGTCATTCTCGACAACGCGGGCAATCTTTACGGCGTTGCGACAGGAGGCGACCTCGGCGATTATGGGAACGTCTTCGAACTCTCGTTGTCTGGTTCGCAGTGGGTGGCGACAAGCCTCTACACGTTTCGTGACGGTGAGGATGGGGCATACCCTTTTGGTGACCTGATCGCCGACGCCCAGGGCAATCTGTACGGCACCACCAGCACCGACGGAAGCGGAGGCGGGGGCACGGTCTTTGAGATGTCTCCGGACGGTCACGGCGGATGGATTCCTACCACGCTGGCCGAGCTGCCTGGGTACTATGATCATCCGGGCGGCGGGCCGCAGGACGCCCTGACGATGGACTCGGCCGGCAATCTCTACGGTACCGCGCTTCTTAACGGTGCCTTCCATATGGGTAATGTCTTCAAGCTTACCAACACTGGAGGATCCTGGATCTACACCAGCCTGCATGACTTTAGCGGAGGCAGCGACGGATCACTCCCCTTCAGCAACGTGGTCGTCGACGCCCAGGGGAATCTATACGGCACTGCTGCTCAGGGCGGAGACAATTCCGAAGGCGTGGTGTGGAAGATTGCACAGTAGGCAGAATTAGGCGTCAAGACTCGGGGAAAAAGCTTTTCTGACTTTAACTCATAATTAACTTCATGCACCTTGACGACACCATCGTCGCCATCGCCACGCCTGCCGGACGTGGCGGCATTGGCGTGGTGCGAGTATCGGGGCCTGATGCGCGCGCTATTGCCCGTCCCATGCTGCGCCTCGCGCACGAGCACGATCTCCAAGCCGGCCACGCCCATTTCGGTGAGCTGATCGAGCCGGCGAGCGGCGAACGCATCGACGAGGTCGTCGTCACCTTCTTCGCCAAGCCACACTCCTACACGACTGAAGATGTGGTCGAGATCTCTTGCCACGGTTCGCCCGTGGTGTTGCGGCATGTGGTTGAGATGGCGATCGCGTGCGGCGCGCGGCTCGCCGAGCCGGGTGAGTTCACCATGCGAGCGTTTCTGAACGGCCGCATTGATCTGACACAGGCTGAAGCCGTGCGCGACTTGATCGAGTCGCAGACGCTCTATCAGGCGCAAGTGGCGGCACGGCAGTTGGACGGCGCGTTGTCCAAGCGCCTGCAACCCATCAAGCAGAAGCTGGTGGAGCTGATTGTCACAATGGAAGCGGGAGTGGACTTTGCCGAGGACGATGTCTCGGTGATTGCCGACGAGCAGATAGTAGCCCGCATCGCCGCGATCCACGCGCTGCTCGAGGAGCTACTGGCCAGCTTTGCTTTCGGAAAAGTAGTGCATGAAGGGCTGACGCTGGCCATCGTCGGACAGCCCAACGTCGGCAAGTCGAGTTTGTTTAACCGGTTAGTTAAAAGCGAGCGCGCGATCGTTACGGCCATGCCTGGCACTACGCGCGACCTGGTGAGCGAGACGGTCGCGATCGGAGGCATTCCGGTGAGGCTGGTCGATACCGCGGGCATTCGCGTCGCCAAGGATGAGGCGGAAAGGATAGGCGTGCGCAAGTCGATGGAGGCGCTGGCCGACGCCGACGTAGTGCTGATTGTGCTGGATGCGGCGAACCCGGCCGCGTTCGACGGTACGCCGGATTCAGATCCGGATGCCGAGTTAGTCGCGAAGAGTGAAGGTCGCGTTCGGCTTGTTGTTCTGAACAAGGTTGACCTTGTGCCGGGGGCACGCTCCGATGTAGATACGCCAACCTCGCCGCAATTACCGACGTTGCTCCGGCCTGACGGCTGCGTGGCCACCTCCGCGCTCACGGGCGAAGGCATCGACGAATTGCGCAAGAAAATTCTGCAGCTCGTCGGCGGAGATACCGGGGCGCAGTGCGAGAGCGGATTCCTGACCAATGTCCGCCACAAGCAGTTGGTCGCCGATGCGATTTATGCATTGGAGAAAGCCGCAGCAGCAGTGCCACAGAAAATCCCGCACGAGATGCTTCTGCTCGACCTCTACAGCGCCCTGCGCGCGTTGGATGAAATTACCGGGGCCACCACGGCTGACGACATCCTCAACCTGATCTTCAGCTCCTTCTGCATCGGAAAGTAAGAACAAATTGCAGTGTCGGCCGCCGCTGGTTGACCTCCGGCTTAGTGATGCGCGCCACCGCCGCTGCTGTGAGATCCTCCACCGCCGCCAGATGGCTGCTGTCTCTGCTGCATTTGCTGCATTTGCTGCGTGTGGCCTTGCTGCATTTGCTGAGTCTGTTGCTGGTGCCGCTGCTCCGCCTGCTGCGTTTTCGCTTCGTTGGACTGCTGTTTTGCCAGCTGCTGATGTTCCTTGTCCTGCTGCTGCTGGAGTTTCTGGCGATCCTGGTTCTGCTTCGCGACCAGCTTGTCCTGCTGCTGCTGGTACTTCTGGTCCTGCTTGGCGTTACCTGTGTTCGGTACAGCGGGTCGATCGACTGGCGGCAAGTCCCTAGGATGGACCGCCATGTTAGCGCTGGGAGTCGCAGCAACTGACGGGGTTCCGTGATTCGCAGAATAGCGTTGCTGGGGGTTATTTTGGGCGGCCCACGCATGTTGAGTCTGAGCGGCTACGGGCGGAATATGTCTCTCGTTAGCCGCAGCCTCTTCCTGAGACGTGGCACGAGCGTTAATCCCGCCGTTGCCGCCGTTGTAGCTGACGTGGTTGACCTCGCCCTCGTTCACCCTGGTGTTGTAAACGTTGTGGATAGAGTTGACGTTCACGTTATTCACAGTGGTGTTGTAGTAAAAATGCCCGTTGTTCCAGCGTCCGCCCTCGTAGCCACGACCGAAATAACCGTAGCCATAGTTGATCCCGCCGTAGAAACCTACGTACGGTCCCCAGTAACCTGGATAGAAAAGAAACCCGCTGCCGCCCCAACCCCAATAGTTCGGGGTCCAGAGGTAGCCGACTTGCGGAGCCAGCACCCATGTTCCCGGTACCCAGTAATAGCCGCCATCAGCCCAAGCCCAGTACCCAGGAGTCCAGATATAGCCGTCGCCGGGGCAAAGAGGCTGGTCGTAGACGGGCAGTGCAGGAGGCGCGACAGTAATGGCTACGCCGACTTGCGCGAAAGACGCCGTCGGCACGAATGGCATTGCTACCGCTAACAACAGCGAAAGAATGACGCTAATACGCATAATGTCTCCTCTTGCCGAGTGTCCGTTCGGCTGCCGCCGGTTTCGTGGCGACTTCGATGGTGGGTCTCCGCGTGGACGAAGGTGTACGCACAGGGTCCATTTTGGAGCCTCACTCCATGATGAATTGGTCGGATCGTCGGGTCTGTTCACATTTGCTCAATTCTTCAGAGACACAGCTCGCGTTGTGATGTCCAAGGATCACCGAAAAAGTGTGACAGGGGCTGAAGTTCTCGTGCTGTCGCGCCAAAGGCGCTTTCCATTTCCTTAAGCCGCTGTTTAGCACTAGAATGGCGTTGACCCGATAATCCTTAATCAAAGCGGACCCCAGAAGGCATGGCCCGCCAGGAGGCTTCCACGTGAGCATGAAGGCAAGTGTTCGACAGGTAGAGGGCGTTATCGTGGTAGACCTGAGCGGACGGATCAAACTAGGCGAGGGCAGCTCGGTTTTGCGCGAGACGGTGAAGGACCTGCTGTCCAAGGGACACAAGAAAATCCTGTTGAACCTGGGAGACATCAGCTACATCGACAGCTCAGGTATTGGGGAACTGGTGAGCGCATTTACCTCGGTGCGCAACCAGGGCGGCGAATTGAAGCTGCTGAACTTAACCAGGAAAGTGCACGATCTGCTCCAGATCACCAAGCTCTATACGGTTTTCGACGTGAAAGACGACGAGGCTGCGGCCATCAGGGCGTTCGATTAACCGTGCGTTGGCAGTGTTTGTTCGCCTCACTAATTTGAAACAGGCGCCGCGCGAGGATAGTCTTCCAGTACATCTCTCCCCGCAGGCCAGCCCTCGCCGCGTGATCAGGTAAGCGCACGCGCGTGCTCTCCACCGCTGGTAGCCTGATTTGGATCCAGGGTTATCGAACCTGCCGGCGCCTTGACTTGCCCCGCCGCTCTTGTCACGAAGTAATAACAAATTGAGGTTGAGCCGACGGCGGGTTGCGTAGCACAATAGAACATTCCAGTCAGCGCGTATCGTTGGGGGAGCAATGTCACTCAAACAAAATCGCAGCAACGATGAATCGTCTTTGGAACTCCGCAGGGTTGACCGTTTGACCCTCGGATTGATTGGGGTGGGAGTGATATTCGCTTCCCTTGGCCTGGGCGAGGCCGTGTACCGTTTGGCGTTCTTCGATTTCGATGGAGCCACCGACCGCCTGCCCATCGAAATGTTGTTTGGCCTGGCATTCGCCTGGATGACCACGAAGGTAGCCAAGCGAATCTACCAGCATCGCATGGAGACCTCTGCGAGAATCAACCTGATTTGGGACCGGAACCACAAGATTCGTCACGCGGTGGAAGCGATTGCGCCGGTGCCGCATCCTGGCCATCAGCAAGCGATTCGAGTGATACGCGACGAGGTGGACCGCATCGAGTGGGCGCTGAGCGACATTGTGTCGCGGTGAGGGCGCATCGCTTGAATAACGTCGGGCAGCTGCGTCAAGAACAGATGTTTTCGTTGAAGCTGTGCCGCCGCTCCGCGGCTCAATCGTTCCTTCCACTTCACCGCGGGCTGACGCCCGCGGCTAACACAAATGCCGCCGCTGCGCGGCTGCTTACCGGGCTTATTGCGGCTTCTTGGCGCCAACGGCAGCGGCTGCAACCCCGGTCTCCACATAACTCTTCAGCCGTGTCACTTGTTCGGTGAGCACTTTGTCCACAGGTGCGGCCCAGGTGTTCAGTCCATCAGGAAGATATCCGCCGACCGCATAGGTGACTTCGAGCCTCGTATCGTTGTGCAGGGGCATCAACACGAAAGCCAGCGTGCCGGTGGCCCCGGCGCGTAGCAGCGGTCCCAACGAGCCCGACATGACCAACATCTTGTCGGGCATTACCATGATGACCTCGGCGTGACGCACCCCGCCGTTGTTGGGAAACTTCTCG
>Ga0224556_1000372_pt1 | contig 11680 bp, 7 predicted proteins | sample 714S315metaG_FD_183007 | JGI IMG/M metagenome (GOLD analysis project Ga0224556, IMG submission 183007) | Peat soil microbial communities from Stordalen Mire, Sweden - 717 S3 1-5 | ecosystem: Environmental > Terrestrial > Soil > Wetlands > Peat | place: Sweden: Norrbotten County, Stordalen Mire...
TCGCCATCCACGATGCGGTAACCGATCTTGGGAGTCACCAGCGTCTCCGTTAACCCTAACTTGACCGAGTTCACGCCCGCATCGAAGGGCAGCCCTTTGTCGTTTTGAAGGTGGATCCACATGACATCAATCGGTATCACCAGACGACCTTTGCGAGCTTCGAGATTGCCCATGAGTCCGATATGGAAATTTGAAAGCAAATCGCCTGGGCTGGCATGCACGCCGATGTCATGGCCCAGTGCGCCTACCGTCCCACTAACCCCGGGGAACCAAAGGTACGGGGTAACATTGAAGTGCCAACGGTCATCGTCGGATGCAGGTGCAGCTTGCGGTGGCGTTGGAGCGTTGGGTGTCTGGTCTTGAACGGTCAAGTCGGTTGAATCCGAAGGGCCCTGCGCAGTGGCGGGCAAGCAGAACATCAATACCAACAGTACTGTGCATGCAACAAGAAACGTCCTACAAAAACTCATTCATTCTCCTTGCATCCCGCCAGTCATTGCGAGAGCCGATTGATATTTGTTTGGCTGCGGCAATGGGCGAGGATTAAAATCTGCTCGCCCTTATTGCCTCGCAGCGGTTACTAATTTCCCGCAATGCCCTTGTTCTGAAGAATCCTGACCACGACCCGGCGGTTGTCGGCCTGCCCCTCGGCGGTGTTGTCAGGAGCTACCTGCCTGGCCGTGCCCATTGCGCCCGGAGCCAGCATGTTGGTCAATGGAATGCGACCCTGCTGCTCAAGGAACTCGGTTACGTTGTTGGCCCGCTCCGTGCTCAGCTTCTGGTTCAAGGCCGCAGAACCCACGGCCGATGCATATCCCTTCACCTGAATCACATAACCTTCGACGGTCAGAGCTTTCTTGGCCAGATCCAGCAGTTGGGGTTTGTACTGAGGCTCGACGGCGACCTTGCCGTTCGCGAATAGCACGGTCACTTCGCCCAGGATATTGTACTCACCCAGCTCACCAAAGCGCTTGTTCGCCGCTGCGATGGCCGCCTTGTTGTCGGCAATCTTCTGCTGCTCGGCGTTAAGCTGCGCCTGCTGAGCCTGCATCGCCGCCTGCTGCTGCTGCATCTGCTGTTCGGTCTGCTGCAACTGCTGCTGCTGGGCCGCGAGCTGCTGCTCGGCCGGGTTTACGCCCGCCTGAATGTCCTGCGCAGTCTTCAGATCCGACCCTTTGAACCTCACGCTGTCGGCTACTAGCTGATTCTGAGCGTTATTGGAGCCTTTCACCTGGACCGACAGGCCGGGCACCAACGCGGTCATCCCCATCTGCTTCTTGCGCATATGGAGGCCGCCTTCAACTTCCTGCACGTCGGTACTATCGGTAAGCAGGACGACCACATTGCCGGCGTCCGGCGACTTGACCGTCATAGTCGCGCCGCTACGTGAGTCGATCACTCCCTGGATCTGTACGCTCTGAGCAATCGCGATCCCAGAAAGCAGCAGGGCTGCCAGTGCCACGCTTGCCGCCACCGTGATTTTTGAAATTCTGGCTGTCTTCATAATGTACATAATGTGCTTCTCCTGAAAGGTCGCTCGATTCGCGATGATTCCGGTTAGCCTCCACCAAGGGAGATGTGCAAAGCTTGACCTCGACAATCAACGGGCAAAATAGGACCGATTCCGCAACAATTCGAGGCACATTAGGCGCTAAACCCGGGGTCGGACGGCGCCGCCCGAACCGCCGGACTCGCTGCCATGCCTTACAAGTTCACTACAACAAGGAGCCCTTTGGGAACTGTCGCTTGTGACAGGTACCTTAGAATGGACTGTCCGGCGGTATATAAGCATTCTACCGGAATTTCTGCCATGCTGGGCGCGCCAGTAGCAGCGCCAGCGCGGCATGCAGGAGACTTGCCGGCCATAGCAGGTAGCTGACAAAGCCTCCGCCGACTCTGAGATAACCAAGATACAGGGCCGCCAGCAGATTGTATGTGACCAGCGACCAAACGGAATGTGACGGGGCGCTCGCTCCACTTGGCCAGCACGCTAGTCCCAGCGAAAGCAGTCCAATGCCGCACAAACGGCCGACGGCAACGCCGCTAGCGGGAAGATCGGCGCCCAAAAGCACACGAGCGGCAAGGCCAGGGTTGGCGATCAATACAAGGCCGGTAACCGTCTCAATCACCGCCGACACCGTCATTACAGTTTTCGTCGTCATCCGCCGATCCGGCTACCTTCTTAACTCAGCTTCCAGCGTCCACGCACCAACACAGGAGTACAGCTATCGTCTGCCACCAAACCCACCACCGCCCCGGCTTGCGCCTCCCCAGCGGTCCCCACCTCCGCCAGAGTGCTGGTACTGCGAGAAGCGCTGGCTTTGCTGAGCACCGCGGGACCGGTCCTGCGCTTCCTGGTCAACGTCGGACGATCCGCTGCTCGGCTTATAGCCGCTGGATCCCGACGGATGTTGCTGGTTGTAACTCTGCGCCTTCTGCTGATCGGCTGAGTAATTGGGATTGCTCTGGGCCTTCTGCTGATCGGCAGAATAGTTGGGGTTGCTCTGCGCCTTCTGCTGGGCCGAGGCGTAGTTTGAATTGCTGCTGGTCGGATGTTGCTGGTTATAGCTCTGTGCCGAAGTTGTGGTTGGCTTCTGTACGTCGTTCCAGCTGCCGTTGTCGTACTTCTGCCAGCCTGAACCGGTGTTCTTATAGACGTTGCCGTCGTGGCCGGCATACATGTCGCCGTTGGAGGTTTTTCCCGCCGCGGTGTTGCCGTACGCGGTGCTGGTAGCCGCACCCTTGCCGCCATTCGACGTCTGCACTGTTCCTGCGGAGCCGTAGGCGTTGGTGGCGTGTTGGGTGTAAGCCGTATTGCCATTCTTGCTGACTACGGATTGTCCCCACGAACCGTAAGCGTTCGAGCCCTGATGCGTCGCACCGTAGGCGCCGGTGTAGGGATTATAAGCTTGACCTACAGATTGCGTGCCGTACGCCGTAGATGCCGTGGCTCCGCGAGCGTAGGTTCCAGTGTTAGGGTTGTAGGAAGTTCCCCAGTGGGCGCTGCCGTATGGTCCATAGGCCGCTCCGCCATAGCCATAGGCTCCGGTGTAAGGGTTATAGGTGTGGTAGCCGTAGGTAGCTGCGTACGGATAATAAAATCCCCCATAAACGTAAGGTGGATAGTAGTAGCCAGTGCCGCAGGTCACGATGGCACCTACCGCTGCGCCGGCGACGAACATTCCCATATACCCCGCGGTGTAACTAGCCGTGACATAGCCGTCTGTAGCCACTACCTGCGTCACATAAGTAACGTTGTACACAGGAGAACTGGGCGGAATGGTGTAGATAACCTGAGGTACAGTCTGGGCCGTCTGCCACGGCCCCTGAGCACTGAAGGAAACAAACCACACGCCTTGATAGCACAGGTAGTACTCGTTACCGACCTGAATCACTTTGTTGGGCGTGTTGGTGGCATACAGCAGCGTCGTACCTTCAATCGGCGCGAACTGCGGCGCGCCAACGTAAGACACCTTGACCTCTGACGGTGCTTGGGCCACGTTCACGGTCACCGTGGTCGGAACCTGCGCAATCAGCACCGCATCCTCGGCTTCCGGTGTTCCCGGTACCGACGCCAATACCTTCCCTGCGGGGCTGGTGGGCGGGATCTGGGCAAAATCGGGCGGCAAGGTATAGGTGGCAAATGTCCACCCGCCCAGAAGGGGTGTGGTAGTGGTGAACCAGCGCCCGGATGTCAGGTAGTAGAAGGCGCCGGTCGGCGCATATTTGAAGACGGTGCTGTCGGTATTGGAAGCATAAGACAGCTGGGTGCCAGGAATTGGCGTCCACTGCGGGTGGCCGCCGAAGACAACAATCTCCGCCGGCGAGGCGCTGTAATAGACCGTTGGCGAGCTGGCCGCGCTGCCTGGTGGCGGCGGGATGAAGCTCTTCAAGCTGGCGAAATTCTCGTTCTCCGGGACCTTCGACATCTGTTTAGGCAGTTTGCTGGTCGGCGTCCATGTGCCTCCTAGACTGGTGCAAGTGAGCCAGCCTTTGCCGTCGAACAAGTAGTACGTAGAGCTTCCCTGCTCCACGAACAATGGCCAGTTGGCGTTCACGACAAACTGAAGATTGGAATTCGCGATGGGCGCGAGCGACGGCGCGCAATTCACCAAGAGCAGGATCGCCGGACGCATGCTGACGAAGATGGTTGGCGGAGTGTTGTTGACGTCGGCGCCGGGCGGCGCCTTGGTCTTTTTCACGCTCGCTACCAGGCGGTCCAGCGAGATGGTCATGGTGGCCGCTGGGTTGAGGAACGTCCTCACCGTTTGCTCCAACTGGGTCGCGGTCGCGGGATCGAGCGAGGGAAAGGTGACGCTCGTGATCTGGGGATCGCTCAGCAAGACGGTGTGATCGTCCATGTTGACGGCGGACTTCAACTGCACGGTAATCACGCCGACATGGCTTTTGCCGCCGGTGGGAGTCAGGCTGAACGCCATGCGCGCGTCCACTTGCTGGTAATTCTCCCAGGCGTCAACTTGCGGCTGGTAGAGAATGATGGTCCCGCCTGGCTTGGTGATTTGGCGCGGCCATGCGCCCGCGTCCTGTGCCGGGCTGAGTGCCGCAACCAACAGGACCATCAGGAACAGGAACGAAACTATCTCTAACTTGCGCAACATGCTGTGCATCCCTCGACCACCTTCCTGATTAAGCGAATCCGCTGCCGGAACCGGGCCGGCAGCGTCTTTGAGTTCATTCCCAGCGGTTCGGCGCCTTGGCGCCTAGTTATTGACTCTAGCCATCGCGTCGTCCACCTTCCTCTGGTCCTCCGCCGTCAACTGCGACGGACCGAGGTTGAAGGTCAGCTTGTCGATGGTCCCGGTGAAGGGGAACGGACAATCATAGGTGAAATCCACCGGCGTGCGGGTATCAAGCCCGACGTCGAAGGTCTCGTCAGCGGGCAAGAGAAACGGAATGGTGTGCTCGATCGTCTTACGGGCGACCTCTTTACCATCCACGCTGAGCACGCCGGTACCGCCCTTGGCGAGGCCGGGGCCGTCGTATTTGAAGTCGAAGACGATGGTGTGCTTGCCTTCATCGAGTGAAGACAGCGCTTCCCACCGGTAGCGCTCCAAGTCCAGCATGTTGTAAACGAATACGGGCCGTCCCCGCCCGATGTGGAACATTTCGGTGGCGAAAGTCAGAATCAGTCCCACGATCGCGACCAGCACAAATGTATAGCCAAAACGCTTTCTCCACTTACCGGCTGTGCCAATAAAGATCAGCAGCAATCCGAAAATCAACAGACCTAATTCGATGTGCTTGAAAAGTCTGCTGCTAAAAAACCAGCTTGCCCCCGGGCTCAGCATGATCCCGTAGCCGCCGTATTGGCCGCCCGCCGTGGCGATCATTCCCTCGGCGCCGCCACTGGGGATGGTTACGTCCGCAGTGATGGTGTAGTTCCTGCCCAATAAGTTGGGGGCATTGCCCATGGGGATATTGGGGTTCTCGCCTGTGTAGGTGAAGACCGTCTTCCCTGCCACCGCACTCGGTCGCGCCGTAAGCGCGCGCACAAAGCCCGAATTATCAAGCGGAAAGACCTGGTATTTCCCGGCTTCTTTCAGGAACAGCGCCTGCATTTCCTTCAGTTTGTCAGGCATCTTCGTTGCCAGGTCGTTGTATTCCGAATAGTCGTCTGCTATGTGATAGAGCTCCCAGTGGTAGTCATCGAGGGCCGTCTGCTTGCCCGTTCCCATCTCCCAGGATGGGGAGGGTGGCGTGGTGGCCGCGACCCAACCGTCATGGTAGATAGCGCGGTTGCCAACCATTTCGAAGTACTGTGTATCGCGCTTCGAGGGGGCATTGGCGTTGGCCGAATCAAAGGTGTAAGCCATACTCACACCTTCGATGGGCTTCTGCTTGATGCCATTGACCTCGTCGGGCGCCTGGATGCCGGCAGCTTCGAGGATGGTCGGGACGATATCGATGACGTGGTGGAACTGGGTGCGAACACCGCCCTCGTCCTTAATGTGGCCGGGCCAGGAAATGGCGAGTCCTTGGCGCGTACCGCCGAAGTGCGAGGCCACCTGCTTGGTCCACTTAAATGGCGTATCGAACGCCCAAGCCCAAGCCACTGACATGTGCGGGTAGGTATTGGGAGAGCCCCAGTCGTTGTAGTGCAATGCATTGAGGGCCAGGACGGGCTTGACCTCCGGCTCATTGATGATGCCGTTGTAAGCCGTGTATTGGTTGAAGGTGCCGTACACGGTGCCTTCAGCGCTGGTGCCGTTGTCGCCGTCGATGTAAATAATCAGCGTGTTGTCGAGCTTGCCCATCTTCTGGACTTCGTCGATCACCCGGCCAATCTCATAGTCGGTGTAGGCGGTATAAGCGGCAAAGACCTCGGCTTCGCGGGCATACATCTTCTTTTGCAGCGGAGTAAGCGAGTCCCACTTCGGCAGCTTGGCTCCTCCATACTCTGCCTGTCCGTCCGGCCACGCTGTGAGTTGAGTATTCGGCGGAATCACGCCCAGCTTCTTCTGGTTTTCGAAAATCTGCTCGCGCAGTTTTTCCCATCCCATGTCGAACTTGCCCTTGAACTTGTCAATCCATTCCTGCGTGGGCTGGTGGGGCGAATGCGAGCCACCGGGCACGTAATAGAGGAAGAAGGGCTTGTCGGGTGCGGCCGCGTTCAGGTCTCTCAGATACTTGATAGCGTCATCGGCCAGGTCGGTGGTGAGGTTGTAGCCCTTCTTGCCGACCCAGGGATACACCGCCGTGGTGTTGCGGAACAGATAGGGCGTCCACTGGTCGGTCTCTCCGCCCAGAAAGCCATAGAAATACTGGAAGCCCATGCCGATGGGCCATTGGTCAAACGGCCCCGCCGTGGTGCTGTAAGTAAATCCCGGTGTGTTGTGGTCCTTGCCGAACCACGAAGTAGCGTAGCCGTTTTCCTTCAGGATCTCGGCGACGGTGGCGCTCTCCGGACCGATGACCGAGTCATAGCCGGGGTAGCCGGTAGACAATTCGCCGATAACGCCGAAGCCAACAGAGTGGTGATTGCGGCCGGTAATCAGCGCCGCGCGCGTTGGCGAGCAGAGAGCCGTGGAGTGGAACTGGATGTAGCGCAGCCCGGACTTGGCGATGCGGTCCAAATTCGGAGTTGGGATGACGCCGCCAAAGGTGCTAGGCACGCCATAGCCCTGATCATCGGTCATGATGAGAAGCACATTCGGCGCACCTTTGGGAGGCACTATGCGCGGCGGCCACCACGGGGTGGAATCCTTGGCATTCTGCTTGATCACACCACCGAATTTTGGGGGCGGCGGCGGAAGTTGTTTTCCGTTGATGGTGGTTGTAGCGTCAGCCTGACCCAACGTGCCCGTGACTTGCTGGGCGGCAGCCCTGCCGGGGGCAAACAAACTCGAAACGGCAAGGGCTCCCACTGCTAGCTTTCGAATGCCAACTCCCAAATCCATTCGGTTTCTCCTTGCTGGAAATTCGGCGCCGGCCTCCGGTTTCGGAGGGTTAGGGTGAGTTAGTCTTCAATACCAGCAGTGTCGTAGCAGACACGACAGCGAGCAGACAGTTCAAGCAGACCGACTCAACAGCGCATATTAGTGACTGCCGTGGAAGCCCCCAACGATAACCCGGTGAAACAAGCGAACGAATGTTTTGCTCTGGTGGTTTCGAGCAGTTCTCCACAAGATCGAACCCTTGCCGATCGCAGCCCCGCTGGCAGAACCGGTAGGTCATGAATAGACGCCGCGATTGTGCCGCGGATCGGTATCCGCACCGCAGCGCTTCACTCGCTTCGACCGCCCCATACGGCCGAGCCATCCCCGCTGATTTGTAAAGTTAGCTGCGGCTAGTATCGTTGATCAGCCCAACCGCTGTCTACTGTCAGTTGCGACAGGTGCCTCGGCGGGGGGACCACCGACCTCAGTTGACTCACGCAGGTGGCAACCGCGGCATCGCCCTAAGATGAGGAATGAACGGCCAACCACGGCGGCGATCATTTGGGGGAGCGCCGTCGAACGCGGCAAGCCGGTTAGAAACCAAGGTCACTCAACCCCGGATGATCGTCCGGGCGGCGGCCAAGCGGCCAATGATATTTGCGGTCGGCTTCCTTGATGGGAAGATCGTTGATCGATGCGAATCTTACTCGCATCAAGCCGTCATCGTTAAATTCCCAGTTTTCGTTTCCGTACGAACGGACCCAATTCCCGGAGTCATCACGCGATTCATAAGCGAAGCGCACGGCGATGCGGTCATCAGAGAATGCCCAAAGCTCTTTGATCAACCGGTACTCCAGCTCCTTCGCCCACTTGCGGGTCAAGAAGGCGATGATCTCCTGTCTTCCATTCAAGAATTCCGCGCGATTTCGCCAGCGAGAATCGGTCGAATACCCGAGTGCTACTTTTTCCGGATCGCGTGAATTCCAACCATCTTCAGCTAGACGAACCTTTTGAATACCGGTCTCGCGAGTGAATGGAGGTAGAGGGGGACGTGTGGCCATGTCCTAAGTCCTTTCCATAGCAGATCGATGCAATGTCATTCATGATGGCGGCAGCCGCCGAGTGATCGAAACACGCGTCCGTTGTCCGGAGAGCATCGCCCTCGAGAACCTGCCAGGCAAAATCTTGTTCCCATTAGCGGGGTTGGGGAGCATCGGGTGCAGCCTGTGCAGGATTGGGTGCAGATTGCGTAGCACTGGGCGCTGCCTGTCCGGCATTGGGAGCAGGCTGCGTCATAGCTGAGGGGCTGGCTACCGTTTCGACGCTTTCAGCGCTAGAAGAAGAGCTCGCCAGAGAAAAAGCGGGAATCGACGATCTCGGTATAGAGACAGCCGGTATGGAAGATCTCGGGATCGCGACGGCCGGTATTGAGGACGTCGGGATTGATGATGTCGGGATAGAGACCGCCGGGATTGGGGATGACGGAATTGCAGACGTCGGGATTGGCGATGTTGGTATTGCATTTGTCGCCAGAGATGGTGTCGTGATTGACGGTACCGTTATAGAAGGTATGGCGATCGGATTGGCTGTGATAGCGGGGAAGTTCGTAGCGGCGGGTGTCGTAAGAGGTGATACGGATATATCGGACCCTCCTGCGAGGCTCTGAGCGAGGGCTGCTTGCCCGACTGTAAGAGTGGCCGCGACCAAGGTGATTAGAATTGCCCTCATCTGTTCGGTCCTCCGTCTACCTGATACCGACAAATTCCCGGTCAATTGTAATCCAAGTCCGGCAACGTCAAACTTCTTTCTTTGTGTAGGGTGGTCTTGCTACAGGTGGCGCCCGAAGAGGATGCCGTGGTCAGGAAATGCGCGGTCCACAAACTGTAATCACAGATGTCACCGCCGGTTCCGTTCGTTGAAGCGAGGCAGTTGAGGCGGGTCGTGCTACTCTCTTCAACGTATCGGTCTCTACAAACGAATTTGTGTCCGGGGATGCGCCCCTATGGTGCAGCCCACGAGTTCTTTTGCAAACGAGGCGAAGAAGTCCATGTTCACTAAGAAAACTCTTGTTCTTCTGCTGGCATCGGCAACCCTGATCTTCTGTTTTGCAGGTTGTTCCCAGAAGGAATCCGAGGCCACCTCCTCTGCTCCGCAGAAAGCTGATGCGCCGACCTCGTCGTCGGCTGCCAGCCGTCCCCCGCGCAATCCACTGAAGAACGCCTATTTCGGCGACCTGCATCTGCACAGCGGCTACTCCATGGATGCCTTTGCCTTCGGAACCCGGACCACGCCCGAGGATTCCTATAAATACGCGATGGGCGAGACGGTGGACTACATGGGCAAACCGCAAAAGCGCATTGCGCCCCTGGACTTCCTTGCCGTAACCGACCACGCCGAGTATCTGGGAGTAGTGCGCGACACGATTGATCCCAATGGCCCATTCGCCAACTCGGAGTGGTACAAGACGATGACCAACACCGACCCGAAGGTCAGCGGCGCGGCATTCCGCAAGCTTCTCGGTTCCACGGTCGTTAACAAGCCGCTGCCGGAGTTTAACGATCCAAAGCTGCTGCGCTCGGCATGGGAGAAATACTCTGCTATTTCCGACAATTACTACAAGCCCGGAAAATTCACTACATTTGTGGGGTTCGAATGGACCTCCATGCCGCAGTCACAGAACCTGCATCGCTGCGTCATCTTTGCCGACAAGGGGCCGGCCATGCCCTACACGGCATTCGAGTCGACGGACCCAGAAGATCTGTGGCGTTACCTGGAGGCCCAGCGCAAACAGGGGCTCGACGTGATCGCGGTTCCCCACAACGGCAACATCAGTAACGGTCTGATGTTCAGTACGCGCGACATGTCAGGCAAGCCGATCACCCGCGATTACGCGGAGCGCCGCATGGCCAACGAGCCGCTGGCCGAGATTGTCCAAGCTAAGGGGCAGACTGACACCAGCCCGGCGCTTTCGCCCACCGACGAATTCGCCAACTTTGAGATGTGGCTGTATCTGCTCAGCGGGACGGAAAAAGCGAAATCCGCGACCGGAAGCTACTTGCGGCAGGCCTACGGCGTGGGCCAGGAGCAACAGGAAAAGCTGGGCGTCAATCCCTTCAAATATGGCATTGAAGCAGGTACCGACTTCCACTCCGGCATTTCATCAACCGAAGCGAGCAACTTTCCGGGATCGCATGGCAACCAGGACAGCGACCCTAAAACTGTGGTCACAGCCACAAGCTCGGTCGGTGGCGAGCCCCTCACGGCTCTTAGCTCGGGCGGACTTACCGGCGTGTGGGCTGAGGAGAACACCAGAGAATCCATTTTCGCGGCATTCAAACGGAAGGAGACTTTCGGAACTTCGGGCACCCGCATCAAGGCTCGCATGTTTGCCGGCTGGAATTATCCCAAGGACATGACCAAGCAGGCCGACTGGGTGAAGACCGCCTATGCGAGCGGTGTGCCCCAAGGCGGAGATCTGACCCCACAGGCCGGAACAGCCGCCCCAACGCTTGTCGTTCACGCTATCAAGGATCCCAACAGCGGCAATCTTGACCGTATCCAGATCATCAAGATTTCGACCAAGAATGGTAAGAGCCAAGAGAAGATTTACGACGTAGTGTGGAGCGGAGACCGTAAGCCCGATCCGAAAACCGGGAAGGTCCCTGCTGTCGGCAATACGGTTGACGTGAAGAACGCGACTTACCAGAACTCCATTGGCTCCGCCGAGCTAATCGGTGAGTGGACTGACCCATCGTTCGACCCGAAGGCGCACGCGACCTATTACGCTCGCGTTCTGGAAATTCCCACTCCGCGCTGGTCGACTTACTGGGCGGCGAAGCTGAACCTGCCGCCGAACCCAAACGTTGCCGCCACCGTTCAGCAGCGTGCCTGGACTTCGCCGGTCTGGTACACACCGCCCGGAGAAAAGAACTAGAACGTATAGGCGAAGGAGTAGTCGAATGTTGCGGACAAACGCGGAAAGCGTAGTCGCGAAGCTCGGGCTGGTCCTGACCTTGGCGCTGTTGATGTTGACTTGTCCGGTACAGGCACAGACTTTCAGCGTCATTCACAACTTCTTTGGCGGATCGGATGGAGCATCTCCGCAGTCGGGTTTGACTGTAGACAACACAGGAAACCTTTACGGTACGGCGGGTGGCGGAGGCGACGGTGGTGGCGGGACGGTGTTCAAAATGGTGCACCAAGGCTCAGGCTGGATCTTTCTAACCCTCTATAGCTTCGATACCAGGTTAACCGATAACGGCATTGCTCCCGAAGCTGCAGTG
>Ga0224556_1000373_pt1 | contig 11671 bp, 11 predicted proteins | sample 714S315metaG_FD_183007 | JGI IMG/M metagenome (GOLD analysis project Ga0224556, IMG submission 183007) | Peat soil microbial communities from Stordalen Mire, Sweden - 717 S3 1-5 | ecosystem: Environmental > Terrestrial > Soil > Wetlands > Peat | place: Sweden: Norrbotten County, Stordalen Mire...
CTGTAATCCGAAGCGATGATGTACCACAGCTGGCAGAGCCCAAGCAGGACGAAGGCAAGGGCGATCAACCGTGCCGAGCTCGACATTGCGGCCTCCCTCGAAAGTTAAAAAACAGTGTACTCAGTTTCTGCCGCTTGACAATGCTCGCGCCCCGACGGCCCTTTATAATCACTCCCTATGGTCACCACGCCGGCCGATTCCATCGCCGCCCACGCCACCTATGAGCCGGTCATCGGCCTCGAAGTCCACGTTCAGCTGCTGACTGCGACCAAGATTTTCTGCTCCTGCTCGACCCGCTTCGGAGCGCCACCGAACTCGAACGTCTGCCCCGTCTGCCTGGGGATGCCCGGCGCCCTCCCCGTGCTCAACAAGAAAGTCGTCGAATTCGCCACGCTGGCGGCGATGGCGCTGCAGTGCCGCATCAACGAGACTTCCATCTTCGCGCGCAAGAATTATTTCTATCCCGACCTGCCCAAGGGCTACCAGATTTCGCAATACGACAAGCCGCTGGCCGAACATGGCTTCATCGAAATCCCCGCGCAAGGCGGGGTTGGGGCGAAAGCAAACGCGGTTGGGGTAAAAGGAAAAAAGCCAATCGGCATCACCCGCGTCCACCTCGAAGAAGACGCCGGCAAGAGCCTGCACGAAGGCTTTCCCGACGCCGCCGAGAAAACCGCCATCGACCTCAACCGCACCGGCGTCCCGCTGATCGAAATCGTCAGCGAGCCCGACCTCGCCTCGCCCGACGAAGCCTACGAATACCTGACGCGCCTGAAAGAAATCATCCTCTACACCGGCGTCAGCGACTGCAACATGGAGGAGGGCTCGCTGCGCTGCGACGCCAACGTCAGCGTGCGCCCCCGCGGCCAGAAAGAATTCGGCACCAAGGCCGAAATTAAAAATGTGAATTCCTTCCGCTTCATCCGCGAAGCCCTGGAATACGAAATCGCCCGCCAGATCGACGTCCTCGAATCCGGCGGCAAAATCACGCAAGAGACGCGCCTCTACAACTCGAACGAAGGCAAGACCTACAGCATGCGCTCGAAAGAGCAGGCGCACGATTACCGCTATTTCCCGGAGCCCGACCTGCTCCCGCTGGTCGTCGACGAAAAATGGAAAGCCGAAATCGCCCGGTCGATGCCCGAACTCCCCGAAGCCCGCCGCGCCCGCATGGTGAAGGATTACGGCATCACCGAATACGACGCGCACGTGCTAACGTCCCCGAAATCACTAGCCGATCAATTCGAAGAAGCCGCAAAAGCCGCAAAAAATCCCAAGCGCGTCGCCAACCTGGTGCAGAGCGAATTAATGGGCCGCCTCAAAGCCAAAGGAATCGCGATCGAACAGTCTCCAATCTCGATGAAGGGAGTAGCCGCCTCCGCCGATCTAGTCGAATCCGGCACCATCTCCGGAAAGATGCTCAAAGATCTCTACGACCTGGCCTTCGAGCGCAGCAAAGATTTCCCCGCAATCTACGAAGAAGAAGGCCGCCCACAACAATCCACCGACACCACCGCCCTCGAAAAAATCATCGACGAAGTTCTCGCCGCCAACCCCAAGCAGCTAGAGCAATACCGCGCCGGAAAAACCACCATGCTCGGCTTCTTCGTCGGCCAGGTCATGAAAGCCTCCAAAGGCCAAGCCAGCCCGCAGATCGTAAATGAACTGCTAGCCAAGAAGTTGCAGTAGCCCACAGTCATCTGCGACACATCACTTTAGTCATCTAAGGTGCGGCTCGCAATCCCGGTACGATGGAAGACGGGACCGAATCGCCATGAAACTCAAGCTTGACCGTATCATCAGCCTAGCCACGCTAGCAGCATCATTGATCGCCATTGTTCTTGTCTTGAAGAGGCCTGCGGCGGTGGTTCAGCCGCAAGCTTCCTCAGCCACTGCTGAACACACGCAGTCCACCGACCAGAAAATAGCACAGCCTGAGCAGCAGCCCACACAGTCTTCGTCTGCGAGCGGAGCCGCCGGAAGTCGCACTCCGCAAGCCGCACAACCCGCATCGCAGCCCGGCTCCTCTGCCAATCCCAAAGCCGGCACACAAGTCAACTCCGACGAGATCAGCTCCGTAGTGGCTCAAATGCTCGGCGCCACCGCCGGAAATGCCAGCCTTTCTCCCGACTCCAACCTCGGCAGCGGCACGCCCGACATCAAAGACCAGCAAGTCACCATGGACGGCGACATAGTTCAAGGCAGGTTTCTAACCGAGATAGCCGGCAAGCAAGTCTGGGTAACGATCTCCGGCCACATGGGTGAAAAAGATGGTTTCGCGACTTTCGACCCCACAGAGTTCAAGGTCGGAGACATGGACGTTCCCGTCTCGCTGGTGAATCCTGCCCTGCAGAGAAAGCTGGCCGAAGAGCGCGACCGCTTGAAGATTCCGAACAACGGCGCCTCGCAGTAGCTACACTCGATTCTCCGCCGCCACCTTCGCATACCACTTTCCTGAATCCTTGATCGTCCGCTGCTGCGTCTTGAAGTCGACATAAGTCAGCCCAAACCGCTGGCTGAACCCCTCCGCCCACTCGAAGTTATCCAGCAAACTCCACGCATGATATCCGCGCACGTCGGCTCCCTCCGATATCGATTGCCCCAGCGCCGCCAGATACTCGCGGTGATACGCAATCCGCCGCCCATCATGAATCGCTCCACTAGCATCCGGCCCATCGTTATAAGAACACCCGCTCTCCGTGATTTCGATCACCGGCCGGCCATAATCGCGCGTGATGCGCGTCACCATGTCATACAGCGCCTTCGGCCAGACTTCCCAGCCAAAGTCGGTCTTCGGCCCCTGCTGGCCGCCGTCCATCTTCACCGGAAACAGCCACTCCTGCGTGTGCGAGAATCGCTCCATCGTCCCCGGTGCAGACGCAATAGTCCGGTAATACAAGTTGATGCCGATAAAATCCAGCGCTGCCCGCGTTTTCTCCATGTCGCCCGGCTGAATCCTCATCGCAGTCTCGGGCAAAAACGCCAGCGCATCAGGATACCTCCCGCGCAGCGCCGGCTCCAGAAACCAGGTATTGGTGATGGCATGCGCGCGTTCCGCTGCCAGCTTGTCTTCGTCTGAATCGGTCGCCGGCTCGCACGGCGACATGCTGAACGCCGTACCCACCCGCGCCCCAGGACGCACCGCCTTCAGCGCCCGAAACCCTTCGCCCTGCGCCAGATTGACCACATGCGTGGCCCGCAGAAAGTCCAGCAAGCTATGTCGGCCCGGAGCGTGCGTCCCCTCTAGATGCCCCAGATCCACAAAAGCATCCGGCTCGTTAAAGATCATCCAGTCGGTAACCCGGTCGCCGAGCGCCTGCACCACCAGCGTCACATAGTCGGCAAATCGTCCCGCCGTATCGCGATTGGGCCATCCTCCCGCATCTTCGAGCGCCTGCGGCAAGTCCCAGTGGTAGAGCGTGACCAGCGGCCGGATCCGCGCCTCCAGCAGTGCATCCACCAGCCGGCTGTAATACTCGACGCCTTTCGCATTCGCCGCGCCCGCCCCCGACGGCTGAATCCGCGGCCACGCAATCGAAAACCGGTAGCTGTTTAAATGCATCGCGCGCATCAACGCAATGTCTTCGGGCCAGCGATGATACGAATCGCAAGCCACATCACCCGTGTCGCCATTCTTGATTTTCCCCGGAGTGTGCGCGAAGCGGTCCCAGATGGACTCGCCCTTCCCATCTTCATTCCACGCGCCTTCAATCTGGTAAGCAGCTGTCGCCGTTCCCCAGAAAAATCCCTTGGGAAACACGAACTCAGCCGATGAGCTGAATTGCCGCACCGCGCCGCCGGCCCTGGCTGCCGTGATCGCCTTGGAAGTTCCGCTGCACCCTGAAAATAAAATCGGCAGCCCCGCGGCCGCACCGGCCCCAAGCATCGATTGCACAAACCTGCGCCGTGTCAAACGCAACTAGACTGGATCTCCCTCAAGAAATTGTGCCGGCCCTAGCCATGTACGTACAACGAACCGACGATCACGGTTCCCGCCGGGGCGTCATCCTGACCGGAGCCGCTCTTCAGGCGAAGGGAAGGATCTCGCGCGGACCGACGCGAGGTCCCCTTTCCCGGCTGCCGCCGAGCCGCACGAGCCAACATTCTAAACTGCAAGATACCGAGTGAATAGGCTCAATCAGGATGCGTCCCGCGCCCCTCATTCCGGCTTCAAACTATCAAACATCTTCCACAGCTTGTCCGCAGTCGGCCGATAAATCACCCACCCCGTGCCGCCATCCGTAATCTCGCGAAACAGCAACTCTCCGCGCCCATCGCCGTCCGCGTCCAACGCGTCAATCAATTCCAGCCGCGGCGTAAGGTCGAGATGGTACTTGTCCGTCACTCCCGCATAAATCTTATGCAGGTTGTTGTAGATGTCGGGATAAACCACCAGCAGAATCGAATATCGCAACTCAGCGTCGACGTCCGAATGCGGACTGCCCGCCGCTGGCGGCGGCATGTGCGCCTCCGCGCTGTACACGATCACAGGCTGGTTGGTGGTCCAAACATCGAACGTCTTCATCTGCTCATTCTCAAGAATCGGGTCCTTAGTCTTCACGCTGGTTTTCGCAGTTACGTTCGCAGTGGTCTTCGCAGATGAACTTTGCCGCGCTCCCGCCCTACCCGCAGGCTTTGGCGCGATCCTGGCCCGCGCCTGAGCCTCCACATACGCTCGCACCTGATCCTTGGCCACCGCCACCACCTGCTGACGCCGCTCTCCCTCTTCGTCCTTCAGCCACTCGAAGGTAAACGACTTGGGCTGGGGCCCACTCGCATCCGAAATTGCGGGAACCGTATCCACCGGTCCCTTGTCGGCCACAGCCGCCTTCCCTGCATCCGCTCCCGCCGCTACACTGGACGCCGCGGCGCCCGGTTTGCTGTACCCCGGCACCTCATCCTCAGGCAGCGGTTCGACCGGCTTTCCGCGCCGCAGTCGCGGCCGGTTGCTTTCATCCGCTCCGCTGTCAGACGTCGCCACGTTCGAATGGTCGACCGACTTGGCATCGCCTGCCTTGGCGTCCGTCCCCTTGGATTCGCCAGCCTTCGCCCCGCCAGGCGCCGCAGGAGCAGGTGACCCTGTCCCCGATTCTGTTTGGCCCGAAGGAGCAGAACCGCCCGATGGCGACGACGCCGGCGCCGGATCGCTCCTTTTCAAACGTGGAGGTTCATCCCCTGAGCCAGACGTTCCCGTAGTTTGCGATGGAGTGGTTTGAGATGGAGAGGCAGGCACAGAAGTACCCGGTACCGAAGCCGGCGCCTTCGCTTTCGCCGGGTCCCGAGTCAGCCGCGGCGGCGCATCGCTCGAGTCGATTCCCACCGGCACTGTGTCCGCCTTGAGCGTCGTCTTCGCCGGTTCACTTCCCACCGGTGTCCATTTCCCGGTCGCGATCCACGGACTCAGCACATTCACGGCTCGGCTGTGCAGCGCGTTGTTCACCGTAAACAGCCCCAGGGAACTGCCCGTGCGTTCCCCCTCATAGACCGTCCCCGGCTCCAGCGCCATCGGCACCGGATCCGCCTTGTACTCGGTTGCATCCCAGAACTTGCCATTGATCAGAATCGCGATCGGCACCAGCGTTACCTTCCCGCTCCCTGTCATCTGCAGCACTCCCACCGCTCGCGGCCCAACCTCTTTCTTGCCCGCAACTTTCCGCTCTCCTGGAATGATCTGCGGCCGCTCTTCCTGCGCCGAAGCGAAGCCGCTCCAGCATGCTAGGCCAACGAGCACCGTGGCCACAATCGCCAGGCGCCGCAAAATCCGGCCACGCAAGATGAAGTGTAAAATCTTGATGGAACCAGGCTGGCTGGATGCCGCAGCAGCGGCATTCCCCGCATTCGACTTCGATCCCGGAGAAATTCCCATGAACATCAATGATAAGGCTCCCGACTTCACTTTGCAGGACGAGAACGGAAAAGAAATCGCGTTGAAGGATCTGCGCGGCAAAACCATCGTTCTCTACTTCTATCCCCGCGCCGACACGCCCGGCTGCACCATCGAGGCCTGCGAATTCCGCGACACCTACAAAAAGATGCAGAAGTCCGGCGCCGTGCTGCTCGGCATCTCCCCCGACACGCCAAAAGCGCAAAAGAAATTCCAGGACAAATTCAGCCTGCCCTTCACCCTGCTCGCCGACGCCGACAAGAAAGTCGCCGAAGCCTTCGGCGTCATGAAAGAAAAAAACATGTACGGCAAGAAAGTCTGGGGAGTCGCGCGCACCACCTTTGTCATCGGCCCCGACGGCAAGATCCAACACATTTTCGAGAAAGTAAAGCCCGAAGGCCACGCCGAAGAAGTCCTGGCCTACCTGAAAGAATCCGCCAAAGGCGCGGCCTAACGGCTGAAAAAGACCTGCGCAGCCACCGCCGGCGGGACCGCGTACGCGGCATTGAAGCACCGTGTAGAGCGGCCCTTAAGGGCCGCGTAAAGGCGTTCAAAATCTTCGTGGGCTTTAGCCCTCGTGGTGCGGTTCGTGCCCGGGGAAGACACGAAACCGGGAACGAATTCCACCGTCGTCTCGTATAACATCGCAGGGGCGTTGTGTTTTCGCTCGCCGCGAGATTGGGAGGCAATCATGCGTCATGTTGTCGTTCTTTCCGCAGTTCTGCTGCTCGCCTTCGCCGTCACTGCCGCAAAATCGGCTGCTTCCCCGGCTGACGATCACGACTCCATCGTCATCGTCTTCAAAGACGGCCACCGCCAGAGTCTTTCCCTGGCAGAAATCGCCCACATAGATTTCAAACCCCCCGCTGCCATAGTTTATAAAGACGGCCACCGCGAAAAGCTCTCCGCCGAGATCGATAAAATCGAGTTCGGCGCATCGGACTTCGCCATGACGCCCGGCCGCAACCACTTCATTGGCAAGTGGGAAGTCGGCGAGGGCAACGGCGGCGCGTTCTACATCACGCTCGACGCCGACGGAACCGCCAGAAAGACGCTCGGCTCTCCCCACGGCACCTGGACCCTGGTCGATGGCGAGGCCCGAATTGCCTGGGACGATGGCTGGCACGACGCAATCCGCAAGGTCGGAACCAAGCACGAGAAGCGCGCCTTCGAACCCGGCAAGTTCTTCGACGACCCGCCCAGCAACGTGACCGCCGCCAAAAACACCGAGCCCAAGCCGATCTGAAGTTTCTTGGCGCAAGCGTGGGTGCCCCATTTCTCGCGTCCTTTGCGAGAAATGGGGATTGGTCCAGGCGCAGCCCATCTCCGACTTCGCCGAACGACCGAAGAAGCCCTTGAGACCTCTCTCCCCTCCGACCTTACAACTCCCTCCCGTTGCATTTAAGATTCCTCAACATGCCTCAATCGCAAACCTCAGCCCTCGCCGCCCAGATCCATCCCCTCGCCCGCGCCTTCTACGCCCGCGATCCTCGCCGCGTCGCCCGCGAACTCCTGGGCAAGGTCCTGGTTCGCGAACGTGGGAGAGTCCCCCTCACCGCCCGCATCGTCGAAGTCGAAGCTTACCTCGGCGAGAACGATCCCGCCTCCCACGCCTCCCCCGGCCTCACCGCCCGCAATTCCGTGCTCTTCGGCCCACCCGGCCACGCCTACGTCTATTTCATCTACGGCACTCACTACTGTCTCAATGTCTCCTGCGAACCCGAAGGTCAGGCCGGAGGCGTTCTGTTCCGCGCCCTGGAACCGCTCTCCGGCATAAAAGAAATGGCTAAGGCCCGCGGCCTCGATATTCATGACCCGCAAAAGTCGGGCACGCAAATCCCGATCAAAGACCTGATCAAACTGACCAGCGGTCCCGGCCGCCTCAGTGAAGCCTTCTCCATCACCCGCGCCCGCGACAACGGATGCGACCTCACCTCCCCCGCCAGCCGCCTCTGGATCGGCGACGACGGAATCCGCCCGCCCGCCATCCGGACCACCCCCCGCATCGGCATCTCCAAAGCGATCAACGACCCCCTGCGCTACGTGATCGACGGAAATCCCTTCGTCTCAAAACAACCCCGCTGCAAGTAGAAAGTCATGTGAAACCAGGTTTTGTTTAGGAGGTTTGTGTGGGACCGGGTCTCTGACCCGGTCAGCGGCCGCAGGCCGCTGCCTTTCCCCGCCAGTGGCAAAAAAAGGATTCGTATCAGGGCATCGTTTCAGCGAAGCCGACAGCGACCTATGGACAAGCGGCTTTAGCCGCTGGGGTTTTGTCCCGCGGCATCGAAGGCATGCCGCTATTCAAATTCCTTTTCCCGACTGCACCACTACAAATGCCCTCTGTCCAGAAATTCTTGCAGCGCAGTGTTATGCTCCCTGATGGGCCCAACATTCCAACTTAGGAGATTGGCTCATGAAACCATTGTCGGCAATTGCAGTTCTGCTCTTTGTGTCGTTTTCCGTCTGCGCGCAGGCGGCGACATCCTGCGATGATCTGAAGGCCGAAATCGCCAAGAAAGTGGAAGCCAACGGCGTGAAGTCGTACACCCTCGACATCGTGGACAAGGACAAAGACGTCGCGCCCGAAAGTAAAGTGGTCGGCACCTGCGAAGGCGGAACCAAGAAGATCGTCTACACCAGAACTTCAACCCCGCCCCCACCGCCAGCACCAGAGGCGCAAAAGCCCTGACCAGATGTCGCTCGATTCGCCACGAAGAACTCGAGGTATCACGAAGCCGACGCCGTCCAGCGACCCCTTCGTGATACTTCGTGTCCTTCGTGGTTAAAGGTTTTCTCTAAGCGTAATCGGAACCTCACCAAACCGCCCCCCAAGGCAACTCCCGCCATCGATTGCGACTCCAAATAGAGTAAGATTAGCAAAGGATGGTTCGCCCTCCCTGGGCGACCCGCCGAATGTTTCGGGGATTTATGGTGGAGGAAACTGCAATGTCTACACCCACCTTGCTAAAAGCTCTTCTCGCAGGAATCGCTTCTTTCACTCTGCTCTTCGCACTCACGGTCTGCTTACCCACGCCCGCACTGGCCCAACATGGTGGTGGCGGTCACGGCGGTGGCGGAGGCGGTTCCCACGGCGGCGGCTCGCATGCCGGAGGTTCCTCCTACGGCGGTGCTCGCGGCGGTGGACGCGGCGATTATGGCTACAGTGGCGGCTCCAGCAGCATGCGCGGAGACTCCTATTCCTCTCGCAGTTCCGCCGCCGGTCGGGCCTGGTCTTCGGAGGGCCGAGGTACTCACGACACCTCGCCAGGATGGCATTCTTTCGGCAGATCAGAAAATGCCGCAGCAGGAAGCGCCCGATCTGAAAATGGAAGATCTGAAAACGGCAGATCTGAAAACGCAAGATCCAGTGCGGGATCCAACAGCGCAAGATCAGCCAGCAGCAACCTCTCTGGATCTCGCGGTGCGCGCGACTCGTCAGCCCGCGAATCAACCATCGCCGACGGTCAATTCCATTCCTTCGGCAGCGCCCACAGTGCCGCCGCGTCTCTGCGATCAGGCGCTCGTTCCGCGGTGAGCCCTGCAGTCGGACGCGCCGGTTTCGTAGGAGCGGACGGTTGGCGCGGTGGCACGGGATGGCGCGGTGGCTGGGGATGGGGCGGTGGTTTTGGCTGGGGCGGATGCTGGGGTTGCGGTTGGGGTTTTGGCTGGGGCCTCGGCTGGAGTCCTTTCTGGGCCTGGCCTCCCTACTGGTACAGCCCCTGGTGGAGCTACGACTATCCTCCGGATGCTTACATTTACCCGTACTAGAAGCGTTCGAGATGCCTCAATGAATGGGCCGGAAAGTTTACTTTGTCAACGTCACCGGAGTGAAATTTAATTCGTCATTCCGCACCCGTCTCAAGTTAACTTTGTCATTCCGCCGGGCCGAAAATTCACTTTGTCATTCCGAAAATTCACTTTGTCATTCCGAACCGGGCTGAAAGCCCGGTGAGGAACCTGCTGTTCGCCGCAACCATCCAATCCCCCGCGATAACCCGAAGCACCCCCTCACTTCGCCTTCCCCATAACCACAGCTCGCGGAACCCTCAGCAAAACATTATCGATCAGCCGCGTGTTCCCCACAAAAGCCGCAACCGCCACCAGCGCCCCGCCGGAAACACTCTCTAACCCATCCAGCGTCTCCGCATCCACGATCTCAAAGTAATCCAAACGCACCGAGTTCTCGCGGGCAAACTCCTCCCGCCCCGCCGCCATCAGCCGCCCCACATCCCGCTCACCCGCGTCGACCAACTGCTGCACCCGCAGCAACGAACGATGCAGCACCAGCGCCCGCTTCCGCTGCTCGCCATCCAGATACGCATTCCGCGAACTCATCGCCAGCCCATCCGCCTCGCGCACAAGCGGGCAAACCACAATCTCCACCGGTAAATTCAGATCGCGCACCATCCGCCGGATGATCGCCACCTGCGCCGCATCCTTCTGCCCAAAAAACGCCGCATCCGGCTCGACCACATGAAACAACTTGGCCACCACCGTGGTGACCCCGCGAAAGTGTCCCGGCCGCGAACGCCCGTCCAACTTGTCGCTCAGCCCCTCCACCGTCACCCAAGTCACCGCACCTGCCGGATACATCTCCTCCACCGAAGGCGCGAACACCAGTTCCACCCCCTCCCGCTCCAGCAGTTCACAATCACGCTCAAACGATCGTGGATATTTCGCCAGATCTTCCGCCGGCCCAAACTGTGTAGGGTTCACAAAGATCGAAGCCGCAACCACGCCACACGAAGCCCGCGCCGCCCGCACCAGCGACAAGTGTCCCTCATGCAGCGCGCCCATGGTCGGTACAAATCCCAGCCGCCCGCCGCCGCGCCGCACGGCGCGAGACGCACTCCGCATCTCATCAATAGTGGAATGGATTCTCAAGATCAGATTATCGAAAGGAGAGCCGATTCAGTCTAAACACGCATTCACGACATCAGGCCACCTACGAGCGTGCAATTGCCGCCGATTTCATCTGCTCGATTCCTGCCTGTTCTGTTCTTTCAGCCACGCATAAAGCGGAGCGAAATATTCGAACATCGGCTGTGCATCCAGATGATCGACTCCCGTCATTTCTTTGAGCGTCTTCTGCCAGGGCTGGGACTGCCCCGCTTCCAGCATCCTGTTCAGCCTGTCGCCCGCGGCCTTTGAGCCGTAGAAGCTGCAACGGTTCAGCGGGCCCTTGAATCCGCTGGCGTCGCACATCGCCTTGTAGAACTGGAACTGATAAATGCGCGCGAGGAAGTAACGGGCATACGGCACGTTCGTCGGGATGTGGTTCTTTGCGCCAGCATCAAAATCCGCTTCGCTGCGCTCGACCGGCGGCGCGACCCGCTGATACTGCTCGCGCAGCGCCCACCATGCCTTGTTGTAGTTCTCCGGCTTGATCTCGCCCGAGAAAACTTCCCAACGCCATTTGTCGAGAGCGACGGCGAAAGGCAGGAATGCAATCTTGTCGAGCGCGGTTCTCAGCTGCAGCGGAATATCGGCCTCGGCCGGCGGATCGGAGTCCGTAAGCCCGAGTGTCTTCAAATAAGCAGGCGTAATCGAAAGCGCGATCGAGTCACCGATCGCCTCATGAAAACCATCGTTAGCGCCGCCGCGGAACATGAAAGGCAACCGATTGTAGGCGCGCTGGTAAAAATTGTGCCCCAACTCATGGTGCACCGTGGTGAAGTAGTCGGCATTCACCTCGACGCACAGTTTTACCCTCAGATCGTCGACCGAGTCCACATCCCACGCCGAAGGGTGGCAAACCACCTCTCGATCGCGCGGATGCTCGAACTG
>Ga0224556_1000377_pt1 | contig 11650 bp, 10 predicted proteins | sample 714S315metaG_FD_183007 | JGI IMG/M metagenome (GOLD analysis project Ga0224556, IMG submission 183007) | Peat soil microbial communities from Stordalen Mire, Sweden - 717 S3 1-5 | ecosystem: Environmental > Terrestrial > Soil > Wetlands > Peat | place: Sweden: Norrbotten County, Stordalen Mire...
CGTCTCGGTCTGCCGCCTATGGAAAAGCTGATGGACGCTTAATCCGCCGAACCGCCATGGTACGGACCCGTATGCCTGGTGGTGTGGGAGGGGCGGCGTCGTGAGATGCCCCCCTATCCCGATTGACGGGATGCCAGCGGTCCGGCCTAATTGTCATAAGCAGGTAAGTATCCCATGGTCGTTAGGCCTGGTGTTCCGCGAAATGTAGCTCATGAGTTGCGGCTGGTGACTTGATGAGCTGATATGCACGGCACGTCTTTTTGCGGCATCACAACCCCAAATCACGTTTGCGTCCGAGGCTCCACTCGATCCCGCCACCATCGTGCATGGTCCCCGCGATGTACTGGCCGATTCGTTTGTCAAGCACCGGCTGCCAGGGTACGAGACTGAACCCCAAACCATCGTCGATCATGGCGTAGCGGCCGCTGGCGAGCTGGGTCGAACCGATGAGCTTGCCGCTGACGTATTCGCTGGTCTTGGTCTCCTGGAACGTCAGGCTGCGCTCAGCGGCCATCGCCCGGCCGGCGCGGGTCACTTCGGCGCGCTCCAGCCGCGAGATCAGATCAGCGGGCGCGCGGATTCCTCCATCCGGCAAGCGGCTGGCATGGCCCATGTCTACCAGCGCCTGCTTGCGGCGCTCCATCACGTCCCTTACCTCTCGGCCGAAGCCGGCGTTGGCGAGCGGCGTTCGGCTGCGCGAGATCATCTCCCGGTCGAGCCAGGTCGCCCCATCGCTGCCGGCCTGGGCTTCAAGATCGAGTGTCGATAGGGTGCGGACGGCAAGCCCGTCGCCACCCCGGTTGAGGTCATAGCGTATCCCGCGCTCACTTATGTCGGACGGGACGCGCCAGGTATCGGCGTCGATGCGCTCGACATGCCCGGCCCGGCGCAGCGCCTCCAGGCGGCGCACATGGGACCGGATGAAAGCCTCGGGGTCGCCGCCGATGCGCTCAATTCTCTGACACGCCCGCTCCAGATGCACGCTCGGGCGGTAGATGCCCGCCTCGTCGGTCATGTCGGCGATGTTCAGATCAGCCGCCCTCGGACGAGCAACCATAGGCGCCACCTCGACGACCATTCCCCGGCGCACATCCTCGATGCGGGCAGGATCGGCAAACTCCAGATGGTGGACCCGGCCGTCCACGCCATCGATGACCAGATAGACCCGCTCTCCCATCTCATCGCCGGCCAATCCCTTGCCAAGGACACGGCCGATAACCGGCTCGGCGGTCCGGCTGCCGTGGGGAACATATTGGCTGACCCCGCGTTCCTCGGCGAGGCCGTGATCGGCCAGAGCCCGGTGCATGGTCTTGATGATGTCGCCCCTCTCGCCAAGCTCTTTTAGGGTCGCCTCGGCCCTGCCGGAGACGACCCAGCGTCCCGGCTCCGCTTCAGTGGCAAGGCCATAGCGTTCCAGATGCTTCGCCCTACCGATCATGAGTTGCCGGTTTTCGCGGACGAGGTAGGAGTTTTGCTCTCCCGGCCGCAGATCGATGATGCCCTGATCTCCCTGCTCGGCGAGCAGCATTTTGTCGAGACGGGTCAGGCGCTCAGCGTCCACCTCGCTCGCGAGCTTGCGGGCGACTTCGATCTCACTCTGGTACCCAAGTTCCAGCGTCACCAGTTCGCTTGCCCGATGCCGGACGCCATGGGCGATGTAGTCGCCCGCTATGTTGAGAATCTTGCCGTCATCGGTAAAGCCCCGGGCAATGATGTGGGTATGGGGATGGTCCGTGTTGTGGTGATCCACGGCTATCCAATCGAGCCGGGTGTCCAGGTCCTTCTCCATCTGCCGCATGAGATCGCGGGTGAAGCCGCGCAAATCGCCCATCTCGCCGGCGTCTTACGGCGCGACGATGAACCGGAACTGATGCCGGTCCTCCCGGCCACGCTCGATGAAGGCGCGGCCGTCAGTATCGTTTTCCAACGCCGAATAGGCGCGGCCCTTCTCGCCGTCGCGGGTCACGCCATCGCGTTCGAGATAGCGCAGATGGGCATCCGCCGCCTTGCTCGTCGTGCCTCGCATCTTCGGGCCGCGTGATCCGCGCTGAGGGTTGAGTTTGACTACCAGCGCCTTGACGATGACCCGCCGCGAGCGAAACCGGCCGGCGGAGTCTCGCTGCCAGCCGCCACCATCCTTTGGGAAGGATGCCACCACCTTCGCGCCCCGGCCTCGAGCGTTGAACCGGCCGCTTCCTTCCCCTTTCCGGCCGCCCGCCGCTGCCGATCCCTGGCCGATCCGATTGGGGTTGCCGCCAGCCTTGCGAACGGCGATCTCGACCTGCCGGACAAAGGGCGGCGAGCGAGGGTTGACGCCCGTTCCGCAGCTTCGGGACCGCCCCGTCTTGATGCGGAAATCGTCTCTGTGATCGCCTGCCATAAAGGCAGGATTGGCAGCAGATTCAGCATCCGCAAGATGTCGCGGACGCCGATCGTGGTGAAGCGTAAAAATACTTGCAGTAACGTAGAAACGGCAGAGTGCACCTCCCGATGGTGCCAGAGCTTATCGTTTGTGATCAAATGGATAGCGGATGGAGCGCCACTCGCCGCAACTTTCAGAGTGCCGCGATAGTGCCGCTGAGAGGTGCTAAAACCGATGTGCAGACAAATACTTGCGAGCGCAGCGAGGGGCGAACGAAAGTTCGCTTTATCTTGCCCTCAACCTACACTTCGCCGAAACCGCGCCACACTACACATTACGACTCAACATGATTCGAAAGAAATTGTTTTCACTATAGCGCGTCAATTGCGCCGTAGACCGCACGAGTGAAAGACTTGAGCCTCTCGCCAACGCGTCGAAAAGTAGGTGGCCGGATGAAGGGTGAAATGCGCGACGCTGGTCATGCGGCGTGCGTTCGACGCGCAGATCGGACGCGCTTCGGAGCCCGCCGAATTGCAAAGCGATCCATATTTGAAGCGCAGGAATCTTGTCGGTCATTGAGTCGACTAATCGTGACGACATCACATCGAAAGGTGCGCTCGTGACATCGATTGGTGGCGCTTCTGTCGCATGATTCCTGATATGAAACAAGCAATAGGTAGGGCGACGGAACGCTGATCCAACCGTGGTTTGGTCGCGGGCCAGACAATTAATTCGCGCGGCGGCGATTTCCCTTCCGGCCGCCGCAATACGTCTACATCCGCGAAGCAATAGGGCAGGCTGGGAGAGGGAGGGAGCAGCGAGATGGGTTGATCATCGTATCTCGCGTGATCAATCGAAATACGTGATTTTTGACGGATTTGAGCTGCGGCTCTCCACAAAGGCCCGCGGCAGGATCACCCGCGCGATTAACCCATGGGGTTCGCGATCCAGCAATTGCAAGGTACCGCCCACCTCTTCTACGAGCGTCCTCACGATCGATAGTCCGAGGCCAAATCCGCCGTGCTCATTCATATTTCGGGCGGGTTGACCTCGGACAAACGGTTCGATGACGCGCGCCTTGTCCTGCGCCGAAATTCCCGGCCCTTCATCCATCACATCAATTTGAACGACATCAGCCGACGGCTCCTCGACAGCGACAACGACTTTTCCCGCATATGTAATGGCGTTCTCGATAAGATTATTGAAGACCCGCTGCAGGTCGGTAAGCGATCCTCGAATCATCTGATGTTTACCGCCCCGATAAGTCACGTCGCGACCAAGATCCACGAATTGGTCCGACACTGTTTGCAAGACGCTGTCGAGATCGATGAGACTTTGTTCGGGCGTCTTGCGCGCTTGACGAAGGTGCTGCAAATTCTTGTAAAGCATTGAGTCCATCAGTTCGATGTCCTGGAGCATCTTGGTTCGCAACATCTCGTCATCAATGAATTCCGCTCTCAAGCGCATTCTCGTGATAATTGTTCTCAGATCGTGGCTGACCGCAGCGAGAACCTGGGCTCGTGCGGTAATCATTGAATAGATGCGAATTTGCATTCTGTTGAGCGCGCGCGTGAGTTCGCGAACCTCTTGAGGCCCTTCCTCAACGATAAGCTCTTGTTCATTCGATTCACTCGGGAGCCGCTCGGCTTGCCCTAGCAATTTGACCAGCGGCGAGACGACGGCGTTGGACGTCCAAATCGTGAGGATCGCTGCACATAATAAAAAGAAGAAGAGCGTTGGGCCAATTAACATGAGGGATCCCGGAGGAGGTCCCTTTGGCAACCCGCCAAAGGGAGCCTTTCCCGGGGGAGATCCGTTCGGCGGCGGCGGCATTGCCAACATCCCTGGCGGCAGAGGTTGCGACGCCGACATCAACGCATAACCGCCCTTGCGCAGCGCGATCACGACAGGCTTAGAATTGCTCTTGCTGGGCGTTGAGGCCAAGTAGACATTCGCCTGCGGCCACAGATGTGCGCGTAAGATATCGAGTTCAGGGGTTTGTTCGTTCGGTCTGACGGCGTCGGGCCGCTCATCTTGAACCGTGAGAGTCACCCAGGGCGTTACATGCGCGAAATCCGAGAGGATATTTTGTCTCTCCGAAACCGGCGCCAAATCGATCGCCAAAAGATAACTCGCGGTAAGTTCGACTGGTCCGGCGAGAGGCAATTCCGGTTCAGCGTTCAGCAATCGAAACACAATCGTCAGCGTGACATGAAACAGGACAATAGCGACCAGAACCAAAATCGTGAGCTGCCCGGTCAAATGATCTGGGCGAAAGCGCCTAGAGAATGTCTTCACGGGCGTGCGACCTGTGCCGTAAACATATACCCCTCCGCACGCACGGTTTGGATGAGCATGGGGTTCTTGGGATCTGCCTCGAGTTTTTGTCGTAGCCGACTGACAAGAACATCGATGCTCCGCTCGAATGGCCCTGTTGTCGGACCGTGGGTCAGGTTGATCAGTTGGTCCCGCGTCAGCACACGATTGGGATGTTCACATAGCGCATACAAGAGATCAAATTCGGCGCCAGTCATCGCGACCTTCACGCCAGAAGGGGCGATAACCTGCCGCGCCAATATATCGACGCTCCAGCCGCAGAAGCGGTAGAGCCCGCGATCCGCGCCGTTCTTGCTCGGTACCGCGCCGCTTGCGCGGCGTAACACAGAGCGAATTCTCGCCAAGAGCTCACGCGGGTTGAAAGGTTTGACGACGTAATCATCCGCCCCCACCTCCAAGCCAACGATTTTATCGACATCCTCCCCTTGCGCCGTCACGATGATGATCGGGAGTGCCAATTCCGCCCGAACCCTACGGCAAATCGACAGACCATCTTCGCCAGGTAAATTAAGATCAAGGATCAGAAGATCGAATGCGCGGTCAGCGAGCGCGACGTCCATCGCCTTGCCGTTCATGACCACGACCACTTCGATTTGATGCGCTGAGAGATAGCGCGATATCAGTGCGCCAATTTCCGTATCGTCCTCTACAAGGAGGATTGCATCGTTATTTTTCACGTCTGATTCAATCCGAATTTCGTCCTGGCTGAAGTTGCCTAAATAGGAAATATTTCTCGATTGTTTCCGCTTGGAGACTGAAATGACGGTGCGAGAAGCGTCTCGAAATCCGGTCAGCATATACCCTTGCGATTGGCCGCATAACTCAGAAATATTTGTGATGGAGTAGAAAAAGCGCTGAAATGCGCGCCTGAGATGAACGAGCATCAAGTCAATAAGGAGACCTTGATGCTCATGAAATCCTATTACCTCGTCGCGGGCATGGCGCTTGTAAGCGCTCTTCCGTCTCATGCCGGGGCCGAGCCCGCGCCACCCCTTGGCGGTTTGCCGTCCGTAGCCGGGATCATCCGGATATTCTGCGCCGATGAAGACGCGCTTTTCAAGGCCAAAATCGCGTTCACAGAGGCTAAACTCGACTTGCAGCCGAGACAGCGTCCGAGCTGGGACGCTTTCGTCAGCGAATACTCCGCCGCGGCGCAATCGATTCGCTCTCTGTGCGAGGAAACGCCGACAACGTCCGACAGCGATGTTGCCGCCGAACTCGACTTCCACCAGAGGGCTCTCGCCGCATTCCTCGAAACCAACCGCGCTTTTACGACGGCGGCCAAGAAATTCTTAACGGCGCTCAATTCAGAGCAACAGCGCACCCTCGCGGAATCGGTCATCCATCCATTTCCTCCGTTTCCTCCCCTCGGCCCTCCCGGTCCGCATCTTTGAAATTGATGAGCGCGAATGCTCTCACCAGTGGACGCAACGGGAGAGAACACTCTCGGCGCGCTTCATTACGAAGGTTTGCGGCGTGGAATAATTTTCTTCGCGGCACTCCTTTTACTGATCCTCCCCGGGGTTGTGGCCGCACGCTACGGACGACCCGAGACTGGTTTTGCGGAAACGAGAAGGGTGAACCCCGTGCACGGCCCGTCTGCGCCTCAGGGCAGCTTTCGTTCCGTTATGCCGCGCGGTGCCCGATCATCCGCCCCGATGAATCACATTCACGAGTGTAAACAGCTTCTCTAGCGCGTGGTTTTCGAGGACACCCGATGTTTTCGGCTTTTCATGGTCTCGTTAATGCTTCCGTTGTCTCGAGCTTTCTCCGCCTTGACGCTTCGAAGATTGCCACCACGTCAGATATAGCGACGTGGCTGGAGCTGAAACACTTTGTGGATGCTTTAAGCAGCTGCATCTTTCGACTGTCACTCAGTCTGCACGATGCGCTTCAGGATTTCGTCGTCGCGACAGCAGCCAGAGCTGGCTCTAGTCTGTTCGAGGAGGCTCACGCCGGCCTCGGTATGATCCGGCGGCCGCAACGCCTCGCTAGTCCTCCCGCAATCGAACCTTTCAAGATCGTGGAGCAGACCCCACCGTCCTTCATTTATCATGACCTCACGGACGTCGTGTCTCATGCGATTTGGCATGACAGCTGTGCAGGAATTCCCCGCGTTCAGCTCGAGATCACGAACAGTCTCATCAAATCCCGCGTGGACCTCCGCCCCATCGCCTTCTACCATCAAAAATGGTGCGATCTTCGGCCTTTGATAGAAGCAGCGGATGGGGACGTGGATGCGATTTTTCGTCTGATCAAAGAAGCATTTGCCGATTTCAAGTGGACGCCGCGCGGCCTGGTCGACTTCCTCAAAAGGCGTCGTAAATTTCGTGCCATCAAGCGCAGCTCACGAATGCCCGAATTGAAAGCTCACGACACTCTGTTCATAGGCGGCGCCTTTTGGGTCGAAAGGGAGATTATCGATTTCTGCAGGCGCGCGGCTGACCGCCGCGCAAATCTAATTGTCCTTTTTCATGATCTTATTCCTCTGACCGTTCCATATTTTACCGGGCATGATTTCAGAGCGGAATTTCTGGAAATGCTGCGCCTCCAGGCTCACTTCGTCGTGACGACGCCGTACAACGGCCATGAGTTGGAATCGGTAAGACGGGGGTATCTCACCGCAGAAACAGTGACCAATTTTTCCATCGTTCCTTTGGCCGATGAATTTCCAGGCGCGATACGAAACGCGCGTCCGCTCACGACATCAGACCGGCTCGCAAGCCTCATCGGTCAGGACTTCGCACTTTGTGTGGGAACCATAGAAGTGCGGAAGAATCATTTAACACTTCTAGCCATTTGGGAACAACTCGCGGTCGAACTCGGCGATTGCCTCCCTCGCCTTGTGGTTGCAGGGCGGCGAGGCTGGAAAGCCGACGCCGCATTAGAAAAATTGGACCAAGCCAATTCCTCGTCGAACCTGATCAAATTCGTCGAAGCGCCAACCGACAGCGAGCTGCGATGGCTCTACTCGTCGTGCCGATTCACCGTGTTTCCGAGCTATTTTGAGGGGTGGGGACTGCCCGTTGGAGAGAGCTTCTGGTTCGGGAAACCATGCGCGGCTTCAAATGCGAGCTCTATACCCGCCGTCGGCCGCGATCTCTGCTCATATTTCTCACCCTTTGATCCGGGGGAAATGAAGGAGGCAATTCGCGCCTTGTTGGACCCGGAAACGCGGCGAATCTATCAAGCAAAAATTGAATCGACTCCCTTGCGGGCGTGGAAGGACGTCGCAAGCGAGCTCAAAACCATAATCATGGAGCGGCGCTTTTCCCCAAGCGATGCAACCCCGAGCCTCGCGTCAAGACAGGATTGAAAGACCTAATGTTGGCACCCCGCAATCGAAATGGCGAAGGCCGAAGCGAGACTCCGCCAGCCAGAACTTGCATTCTATGCGTTCGCCATCTTCAACAACAGCAGCGATCACTTGGAGAATTGCCGCATCGGTCTACGCGCACGGTCTCAAGACCGAAGGGGGCGAAAAGAAACATCATGTTACAGCAGTTCGTCTCCTTCAGTTCCCTTTCCCTTTGGCTCGTCCGGGGGATCGTCAAGGCCTATAGCAGTGCTCCAGCCGTTCTTCTCCCCGACGCAGGGCGCGGCGCCATAATGGCGATAATCCTGATCGACGCACTGATCGTCGGTTTGGCCTGCGTTGTCTACACCGCCAGTAGTCTCGGTCTTCTCCCTTCCCCAATCCTAGACTTAGCAAAGCCCTTCTTCTGATCTCTTACAATCTGTCATACGCGGCCACCCTCTAAACCGCTTGGGTCGGGGGTTTGTTGAGGTTCTGGATTAATAGGGAAACGATGAAGCACTTAGACGAAATACGGATGCAAGCAAAGCCGTATGAGACGATGCGCTTCGATTCGTGTCATTCTGAATCGCTTCCGCGTCGCGAAATTCATCAAGGCCAGCGGTCAGCAGCTGCAAAGCAGTTGTTGCTGCAGCGGCTTGCCGCGATGCCGGTCTTGCTTGCGCTCATAGTGTGGATGGAGGCTGACCATCCCGTCCCGACCTTTAGGCTTTTCACCGATGATCGGCTTTCTTCCTCCCGAGGACCCGCGGAACGCTTCGGGCGATCGAGGATAGACTCTTGATCGAGGATGAATTCGTCCTGCGCTACGAAACCGAACGCGCAGACGACGGTCTCCCCCCAGGTGAAGGAGCTTTCCTGGCGTGCAGCTTTTTGCTGGTCGACAACTACATACTGCAGGGCCGCCATGCGGAAACGCGCAAGCCATTCACGCGTTTGCTCTCACGCTGTAACGACGTGGGTTTGCTGGTGGAAGAGGTCGATCCGTCGACCGCACGTATGTTGGGCAATTTTCCGCAGGCCTATAGTCACATCGGTCTGATCAACTGTGCGCTCAATTTGAGTCGGCAGAAGGGTCTGGCCGAAGAGCAAGCCGAATCGCAAAGATCACCGACCAGTGGCGCGTCCACCGCTGAATGAAAACGGACATTGCTCATTCAAACGATTTCAGTGTTTTCTTTGCCACGTCAATAGAGGCGCGAAGCATTGGGGCTAAGCAAGCGCGCCGTGGATAGTAGAGAAACAATCCGTCATGGCGGACATTCATGGCATGCTTCCCTTCTCTTTATCCGCCCACGCGGTCCTTGAAGGATTGCGGAAGACAGTCAGTCGTTTCAGCGATGATGTTCGGTGTCGGTTACAACGGCTCTTGCGGCCGTGGGCGACGGTAGGAACGCAAGAACATCCGTACTGTCTCTTCGATCACGTCCTCGCCCGGGACGGGTACGCTTTCGCGACCCATCATCCAGGGCCATAGTGAGAACTCGTTGAGGAGACCCATGAACTGGTGAGCCGCCAGCATCCGATTGTGGCAATCCAGGATCCCCAGGGCAGTCAGATGGTCGAGGTAGCGCGCGAGCCGCTCGGTTTGAGGGTCCATGACGGCCGCGAACTCCTCGGCGATCCAGGGAAACTGCCGCGAGTCGGCCACCACCATGCGCAGGAAACCGAGATATTCCGGCTGCTTGTGCAGCTCGAGAATCGCACGCGCGATTAGACGGAGTACGTCCTCGACGTCGCCTCGGGTTTCGATGCCGGGCGGGAACGCGTGCTCGAGTTGGCCCGATACCCTGAGGAGCATCTCCCGGAAGATCTCCTCCTTGCTTGCGAACTGATTATAGAGCGTCCGCCGCGCCAGGCCGGCGGCCTCCGCCAGCTCGTCCATGCTCACAGAGCCGAAGCCGCGCTCAAGGAAGAGGCGCTCGGCGGCCTCGATGATGGCCGTCCGCGACCCGCTGCGCCGGGCCTTCGGGAGAGCCTCGCTCGCACCCTCGTTCAATTCCATGTGGACGCCTCTTGTACTAGTAAGTGCAATTTGATATACTGCACTATGCAAGCTAAAATAGTACACTGTGCAGCGCAATGCAAGAGCAGCGAGGAACCCTGGCGAGCGGTCATAAAACCGCGCCGCGCCACCCCCTCGCCAGGTCATCGTCCGGAGAAAGGCAATGTCAATGTTTACCTGTCGGATTGCAGCGGTCGCGTTGATCTCGGCGACTGTCGCCAGCTGCGACAAGCCAGCACCAACCCCGTCCGTGGCCCGTCCCGTCCGGACGACCGCCGTCGAGCGTCCGGCTGAAGGCGAGACTATTTCACTGACCGGGCAAGTTCGCGCGAAGGACCGGGTCAACCTAGCCTTTCAGCTCGACGGACGCATGATCGCCCGGCCTATCAACGTTGGCGATGTGCTCACCGCCGGCCAGGTGGTCGCCCGGCTTGACCCACAGGATCAGCAGAATGCGCTGCAATCGGCGCGAGCCAACCTTACGTCGGCCGAGGCGGCGCTGACCCAGGCGGGTCTGACCTTCGCGCGCCAGCAAAACCTCATCGAGCGTGGCCACACGCCCCGCGCCAAATTCGATGAAGCCCAGCAGGCCTTCGTTGCTGCCCAGGCGCAGGTCGCCTCCTCTCAGGCCCAGGTGCGCATCGCGCAGGATCAGTTGAGCTACACGGTCGTGTCCGCCGATGCTCCCGGCGCGATTACCGCGGTGGGCGCCGAACCGGGTGAAGTCGTCCGGGCCGGGCAGATGATCGTGCAGCTCGCGCGACAGGGCGGACGCGACGCCGTCTTCGATGTCCCCGAAGAGCTCATTCGGACAGGCCCGCGCGACCCACTGGTCGAGCTCGCTCTCACCAATGAACCACAGGTGAGGGCCACCGGCCGTGTGCGAGAAGTTTCGCCACAGGCCGATGTTGCGACACGGACGTTTCAAGTCAAAGTCGGCATTATCAATCCGCCGAAGGAGATGCCGCTGGGATCCACTGTCACCGGCCGCATCAAACTGGCCGGGCCTCCCGGTGTGCAAGTTCCAGCGAGTGCGCTGACTGAGGCGAATGGACGGCCCGCCGTGTGGGTGGTCGACCCGCAGAGCCAGATGGTCTCTTTGCGCAATGTGGAGATTCTTCGCCACGACTCGGCCTCTGTCGTGGTTTCGCAGGGACTGGAAATCGGCGAGCTCGTGGTCACCGCCGGAGTGCAGACACTGCATCCGGGTCAAAAGGTCCGCCTCCTAGGAGCTGCCTCATGAATCACTTCAACCTCTCCGAATGGGCAATCCGGCACCGTTCCCTGGTGACCTATTTCATGCTCATCATCTTCGTCGCTGGCATCGGATCCTACTTCCGGCTCGGGCGGAGCGAGGATCCGGACTTCACCGTCAAGACCATGGTGGTCCAGGCCGCATGGCCGGGCGCCAATCTCGGCGACACGCTCGAACAGATTACGGATCGGCTCGAGCGCAAGCTGCAGGAGACGCCGAACCTCGATTACTTGAAGGACTACACGACCGCGGGCCAGGCCACGATCTTCGTCTACCTGAAGGACTCAACCCCCGCGGCCCAGGTGCCGGACATCTGGTACCAGGTCCGCAAGAAGGTCGGCGATATCCGCAACACCCTGCCGCCAGGCATCGTCG
>Ga0224556_1000379_pt1 | contig 11644 bp, 6 predicted proteins | sample 714S315metaG_FD_183007 | JGI IMG/M metagenome (GOLD analysis project Ga0224556, IMG submission 183007) | Peat soil microbial communities from Stordalen Mire, Sweden - 717 S3 1-5 | ecosystem: Environmental > Terrestrial > Soil > Wetlands > Peat | place: Sweden: Norrbotten County, Stordalen Mire...
ATGATGGGCAGCTTCAAGTTCGGGACGGTTACGCGCCAGAAGGTTTGCCAGTAGTTCGCTCCCAGATCGAGGGACGCTTCTTCCTGGGCGCGGTCTAGCTTTTGCAGGCCGGCGAAAACTTCGGTGGTGGCGACCGAAATCAGAGCTGTGCCGTGACCGAGGATAATCGTCATCAGGCTGAGCTTTGCGCCCATCACGTTGAACAGCATGAGCAGCGAAAGGCCAGTGATAATGCCGGGCAGAATCAGGGGTAGCAGCACCAGGCGGCGGAAGAGCGCCTTGCCGGGAAACTGTGCACGGTCGAGGGCGAGCGCTGCTGGGATGCCGAGCATCAGCGAGATGGCCATCGCCGCGAAGGCGACTTGCAGGCTGTTCAGCACCGAATCCCAGATGGGTGCGTCTTTAAAGAGGATGCGGTACCAGTCGAGCGTTAGGTGGTGTGGCGGGAACCCGCCGACTCCCTGGCCGTTGAAGGAATAGAGGATAAGGACCGCAATCGGCAGGTAAAGAAATGCAAACACTGCCGCAGCGTGAAACGGCAGCCAGCGCGAGCGTGGCGTGTTGCCGTTGTCAGCGCTGCCGCTCACGAGAAGCTCCATTTCTTTTCCAAGCGCTCGGATAAGAAGAGCAGGCTCACCACTATTACGAGCATGGCCAGAGAAATCGCCGCGCCCAGCGGCCAGTCGTAGGAAGCGCCGAACAAACTCACCACGATATTCGAAATCATGATGCCGCTCGGGCCACCCAACAAAAGTGGCGCGAGGAAATCGCCCAGGCTCAAGACGAAAGCGAAGGTCGCGCCGGCAACCACACCGGGAATCGACAGCGGGAAGATAACTTTCCAGAACGTCTGTGCCGGGGTCGCGCCCAGATCGTGGGAGGCCTCGACCAGGTTGCGCGGAATATGTTCCAGCGCCGCGTAAATCGGCAGAAACGTGAAGGGCGTATAGATATGGGTGAGCGTCAGAACTACGGCAAACGGGCTGTAGAGCAGAAAGTCGAGCGGATGCCGCGTCAGGTGTACATACTGCAGCAGGGTGTTGAGCACGCCATCGGAGCCGAGAATCGTCTTCCACGCATAGGCGCGCACCAGATAACTGACCCACAGCGGAATAATCACTAGCTGATAGAGCAGGTCTTTTTTCTTGCCCGCGTAGAACGACAGGAAATATGCTAGCGGATAGCCCAGCAGCAGAGAAAACAACATCACACGAGCGGCGATCCACATGGAGCGCAGCAGGGTCTGCCAGTAGACGGCCTTTCGCAACAGATCCTTATAGTTCTCGAGATTCCAGGAATGCACGATGACCTGCTGCGGCGAGACCGACCAGAAGCTGTAGCAAAACATCAGCAGATAGGGCACGAGCAGGAAGACCGTCACCCAGAGCAGCGGCGGGACGGTTACAACCGTCTTGTAGGCACGGGAGAACATTATTCGTTATTCCTTAGTTTCTTATCCCTAGCTCCGTTCGGGAGATTCACGCACGAGAACCGCGTCGGCAGCGGAAAACTCGAGTTCAATTTCTTGATGCATTCCGTTCGATACTCCGCCCGCACTGGCCATGCGCACAACGAGCACGAGTTCGTCGGGACATTGCACGCGAATCAACTCTGTGGCGCCGTGAAATGCCTGATGCAGAACTCGGCCACGAACGCGGACAGTTTTGTCGTCCGTGCTGCTTCCCGAAGTCACAGCATCTGCCAGCCGAATGTGCTCGGGCTGCAAAGAGAAAAGCACCGGGCCATCGGGGAGAGAAGCCGGCCACGCCATCGACCCGCAACGAACAATGCTGCCGCGCGCTTCTGCCTGCAGCAGATTCGTGTGCCCGATGAATTGCGCGACGTAGGCGGTTGCTGGTCGGTTGTAAATCTCGCGCGGTGTGGCGACCTGCTCCAGTTCACCCGAACGCAGAAGGGCGATACGGTCCGACATGACCATCGCCTCTTCCTGATCGTGGGTTACGAATACGAATGCGATGCCGACCTCGCGCTGCAGCGATTTCAGCTCCACCTGCATCTGACGCCGCAGGTTGGCATCGAGCGCTGAGAGCGGCTCATCCAGCAATAGCAGTCGAGGGCGGTTCACCAGCGCGCGTGCCAGCGCGACTCGCTGCTGCTGGCCGCCGCTGATCTTCGACGGCTTCGATTTCGCGTGTGCAGTCATCTTTACTTTGTCGAGAGCGTCAGCGACTCGCTGTGCAATTTCTGCGCCAGGGCGCTTGGCCACACGTAATCCGTACCCGACATTTTGCTCGACGGTGAGATGCGGAAATAGAGCATAGTTTTGAAACACGGTGTTGACGCGACGCCGGTAAGGAGGCTGGTGATCGAGCCGCTCGCCACCCATCCAAAGTTCGCCGGAAGTCGCGGTCTCAAATCCGGCGATGATGCGCAGCAGTGTGGTTTTTCCCGAACCACTCTCTCCCAGGATGGTCAGAAATTCGCCTTCGGCGATTTCCAGTGAAACATTGCGGAGCACCGTGTTGCGGCCGAAGTTTTTGGCCACATTGCGGATGCTGAGCAGAGTGGGATTCGCGTTGGATTGCTCATCCTCGGCGTCCGCGCTAGAGACAGCGTTTAGAAAGGGCATAGAGGTTTCGATGTTTCTCTGGGGCTCGCATCACATCACTGTGCGGCCTTTACATCGTTCCAAATCTCGGTGTACTTGGCCCGACGCGGCACGTTCTGCCAGAAATTCAAGCGCTTCTGATAAGTCTCCACGTCGTCCAGATGCAGCGTCTTTACTTCGTCCGGGGTCATGAACTGTCCTGCCTGCGGGTTCGCCGGAACGTAGTGTGTTTTGTTGGTCACTAGTTTTTGGGTTTTGGCTTCTACCATATACTCCAGAAATTTGTGCGCGAGCTCTTTGTTGTCGCTCCCCGCTGTGATCATCAGGTGATCAATCCAGCCGGTGGTGTTTTCCCGGGGGATGGTTTCGCCGACAGGGAATCCGGCTTTCTTCAGGTCAGCCGTGTTGAGCGGCCAGCCCATGGCGATCACGATTTCGTGGCTCTCAAACAGATTCGTCAGCTCTCCGCCGGTGGCCCACATCTTGCGGACATTCGGTTTCAACTCCAGAAGCTTTTTCTTTACCGCTTCGAGCTGCTGGTCGCTCAAGTTGTAAAGTTGGGATGGGTCGGGCTTGTCGTAGCCGAGAACCTGGGCTGCCATGTAGACGGTCGAGAGATCGTCCCACACGGAAACTTTTCCTTTCAGTTTCGGATCCCACAGGATGCTCCAGGAGTCCGGTGGCTGCGCGAAGGCCGTGGTGTCGTAGATGATGGGATCCGGTCCCCACATGAAGGGAACGCCGTAGACCAGGCCGTTGGCGCGCACCAGCGGCAGGGAAGTGAGCTGCGGAGAAAGCTGACCGTAGCTTGGAATCTTCGACAGGTCGAGCGGTGCAGCCATGCCCGATGTTGCGATGGAGGTCGCTACGTCGCTTGAAGGCGAAATTACGTCGTAATTTCCTGCGCTGCCGCCGCGCAGTTTGGCCACCAATTCATCGCTCGACCCCATATACGAGGCCGAGACCTTGCAATGGTTCTGTTCTTCGAAAGCCTGGATGAACGATGGATCGGCGTAACCTTCCCAGACCAGAAGGTTGAGGGTGGGTGTTTTCTTTGAGCAAGAACCCACGCACACGAGAGCTAACAGCAAGGGCAGCAGGCGCAGCCACCTCGCCCTGCGTTTCGAGTTGAGGCTTTGCCGGATCATGTTTCCTCCTAGAACGTGGGCGGAGTGTTGACCCACAGAACCCACGTTTCCTTGCGCCCGGGGTTTTTCCAGCGATGCGGAGTCGCACTTTCAAAATAAAAACTGTCGCCTGGTTTCAGGCGATACTCCTCGCCTTCCACCGTGATCTCCAGATCTCCGCGCAGGACATAAATGAATTCCTCTCCCTCATGGGTGTAAGGGTCGCCGCTGCCCGCGTCGGGCGCGATGCGGAACAGATGCGGCTCCATCACCGTGTTGCCCCAGGCGAGCAGTTCCATGCGCACGCCCGCACCGGCTTCGAGCACTTTGCGATCGGCCGGACGCACTTGCCGGCTGCTGGCGCCGCTGGCGTCAAAGAAGTCGAGGATGTTGGTCTTGTAGAAGCGCGCGAGTTTGCGCAGCGTTCCGACCGATCCGCTCATTTGAGAACGTTCGAGCGCGCTGAGAAATCCCACCGAGACCCCGACGGCCTCGGCGACCTGCGCCAGCGAAAGCCGGCGCCTTGCCCGCAACTGCCGCAGATGGCCGCCAATCGCGCCGGCTTTGCCGTCCGCTGCGGGACGCGCCTTGCCTTCGCGCCGCAACAACTGCACAATCGCGGCCGCGTTCAGTCCGCGGACTTTGCGCAGGAAGCGCGCCCGCTTCAGCAGCTTTACATCTTCGGCGGTGTAGAGCCGGTACTTACTCTCGGTGCGCCGCGGATGCGTCAGGCCGAGACTTTCCCAGGAGCGGATCACCGACGGCGATACGCCCACCTTGCGCGCCACGTCTCCGATCTTTAAGTACGGTTCACGCATGCCGGAGGTTATCCATAGTCGGTTATCGATTTGTCCCTAGCAGGACGGGACGAGAACTCTCTATAAAAAATTTCTATGGGTAGGACGCGTTTTTTTGTCCTTGACAGGCCCCATCCCGCTTCTCTAACCTTGCGGGATTATAGCAAGGTTGTGGCAGGACACAAGCAGTCGTTTGTCGTCGTTTCAAAGAAAAGTAATCGTCGCTTCAAAGTAATCAAGGAAGAGTAATCAGAGAAAAATTATCACGAAAAAATCCCCTGAGGATGCTGGAGGTTCCATGCCGTCACTGAGAGCCCGCTGGACCGCCGTTTGCCTTGTGATCGTAATCTGTTTGTGGATTCCCGTTTCACTTTTCGCCCAGGGGGCGAACGGTCGTATCGTGGGCCGCGTCGCGGATCCTACGGGCGCAGTGCTCGCGAGCGTGAAGGTGACGCTGACCAATGAGGCGACCAACGTCAGCCGCAACGGGCTATCGAACGACAGCGGAGACTTTTCGTTCGTCGAGGTGGTCCCCGGCACCTATACGGTGCAGTTTGAACTGACTGGTTTCAAGAAGAATGTGCAGAAGAGCGTCATCGTGGATGTCAACCAGGTGGTGACGCTGAACTCCACCCTGCAGATCGGCGCGTCGCAGGAAACCGTGGAAGTCACCTCCGAAGCTCCGCAGGTGGATACCACCAGCACACAGCTGGGCGCGGTCATCAATGACCGCTCGGTCAACGAACTGCCCCTGAATACGCGCGACACTTACCAGTTCCTGCAGCTGCAGCCGGGCGTGCAGTCGCAGCTGGGGTCGAGCGGCAGCCTGTTCTTTGGCTCCAGCGATGCCGGTTCAGTATCGGTCAATGGTGGCCGGGCTCGCGCTAACAACTTTAGCGTCAACGGTGGCGATGCGAATGACCAATTTGTAAACAGTCCGACCATTCAGCCGACGCCCGACGCGGTGGAAGAATTCCGCATGATCACCAATACCTTTGACGCCGAATACGGCCGCAACTCAGGGTCCGTGGTCAACGTGATTACCAAGTCCGGCAGCAACCAGTTCCACGGCAATATTTACGAGTACTTCCGCAATACGAAACTGGATTCAGGCGGCTACCGCGATCCCTTCACACCGCAGCTCAATCAGAACCAGTTCGGTGGCACTTTTGGTGGGCCCATCAAGAAGGACCGGACCTTCTTCTTTCTGTCGTATGAAGGCCGTCGCATTCGCGCCGGTGACCCGGGAGATCTGGTGAATGTTCCCACCGGACAGGAGTTCGGGGGAAACTTTTCTGACCAAGGTGCCTTCAGCGGGGCTATTGCAAGTCCCTTCGTGGCTCAGGTTCTCGATGGCCGCGCGGGTTGCGATGCGGCTCTCGGTCTGCCCGCTGGTGGAATCTTCAACATGGGGAACCCAAACTGGTCTGCCGTTTTTCCTGGAAACGTAATCCCGACGGCGTGCCAGGACCCGGTCGCAGCCAACTTGCTCCAACGATATGTTCCCCAGGCCAACCTCGGCACGAATCTATACGAGGCGGTTCCTGTAGGTACGAAGAACGGAAACCAATTTACCGTGCGCTTCGACCACCGAATCAACGATCACCAAAGCTTCACCGCCTACTACTACTTTGATGATGCCGTTGAACTCGATCCCTATAACACCTTCGAGGAATCTGGGGCCAACCTTCCGGGCTTTGGCGCGTACAACAACAATCGTAACCAGCAGTGGAACTTCACCCACACCTGGACCATCAGCAACTCTCTGGTCAACGAAGCACATTTCACTTATATGCGGGAGGGGCAGCTCGGCTTTCTGAAATCGCAGAACACCAACGGGGTTACTGCCTCGTGCACCGGCACGGCTGCCACCTACTGCTTCACTGGTGTTTCCGACTCCTCAGCCATCACGAGCCAGTTCGGAACCGCGCCCAGCCTCGGCATCACGCCCGGATTGCCCACAACTCTGACCGGCGTTCCTTATGTCAACGTTCAGGGCGGCGCGGAGATTGGGAACAACTGGGAGGGCACGCTTCCTCAGGTGGGCAACAGCTTTCAGTGGACCGATGGACTCACCTGGGTGAAAGGCAGCCACACCTTTAAGTTTGGCGCTGAGGTCCGCCGCGCCCGCTTCGACCAGTACTATTACTTCGACATCAACGGCCAAATGACAATCAACAACAGCGGGCCGAACGCGATTCTGCCGGGCGACGGCGACAATTATGCCGCGTTCCTGCTGGGTTTAGTCGATACTTATATCCAGGGATCGGGCCAGCGCGAGGATATTCGCAGCACCGCCGTCTACCCCTTCGTTCAGGATAGTTGGAAGGTCAAGCCTAACTTCACCCTCAACTACGGGCTGCGCTGGGAGTTCAATCCCCCGATGGTCGATATCGCCCAGCACGTCGAGGCGTTCCGGCCCGGCGAGAATTCCACCGTCTACCCCTGTGGAATCACCACTAGCGCCTCTTACTGGCAAGGTTTGGGGGTGGCAAATCCGACCTGCGCTAACACTGGCACAACGCCGACCGGCTTGGTTGTCCCGGGCGACCCGGGCGTCCCTGCCGGCTTGACCTCGACTTATTACAAGGCGTTCGCGCCACGCATTGGCTTGGCCTACAGCCCCGGGACCAGCGGGAAAACAAGCATTCGTGCCGGCTTCGGTCTTTTTTACAATCCGATTGAAGAACTGGTGGCGGCGCAATTCGGCGCGGAACCTCCTTTTGGGGGAAGCACCGCGGTGTACGACGAGTTTTTCAACACTCCGTTTGTGGCCCAGGCCGGCTATGCGAATCCCAATCCGTTCAATGGAATCATCACACCCACGAAGGGGCAGCCCACCGACTTGTCGCTGTTTCGCCCTATTCTTCTGTACGGCGACTTCCAGCCCCACCTGCGAACGCAGTACACCAGTCAATACAATTTGACCATCCAGCGTGAACTGAGCAATAGCACGATGTTGCAGATCGGCTATGTTGGTTCTGAGGGACATCGCTTGCTGGCTTCTCACGACATTAATCCCTCAAATCCGCAGAGCTGTCTCGACATCATTAGTATTGCGGCGGCCAATCCCGCAAATGTGACGTCGTATGGCGCCCAAGCGACTTGCGCTCCCACCTTTGAAGACTCGCAGTGGAGCGTGACGGTTCCGCAGAATTTTGTATTTCACCTTCCCAATGGCTCGACGGTTACTGGCGCTCCCGGCGGAACTCCGGTCAACCTGGTCGGCTTGCGGCCTTACTCTTCGCCGAATTGTGTGACGAACGGCCCCGGTATCGGTACCGGTTGTCCGGTTGATGGCATCCCCATATTCACCGATGTTTTCGCCGAAGATACCATCGCCAGCTCGGTCTACAACGCATTGGAAATGATGGTGCAAAAGCGCTTCTCTCGCGGCCTGCAATTCCAGGCGGCGTACACCTACAGCAAGTCGATCGATGACGGTTCCACCTTTGAGGAAACGCTCGATCCGTTCAATTACCGCGCCAGCCGCGCCCTTTCGATCTACAACTCGAAACAGCGCTTCGTCGTCAGTTACGATTGGGAAATTCCCACCCGGAAGTACTCTGGTTTTGCAGGCAAGGCGCTGAACGGCTGGGAAGTCTCCGGCATCACCCAGTTCCAGAGCGGATTTCCCATCCGTCTGGATACCGCAGACGATACCGAACTGATCAACAGTTTCTTTTTCCTGGGCACCGAGGCGCCCAGTCTGGTCGCGCCCTTCCAGAAGTTGAATCCGAAGACGAACGGTGGTTTCTATTTCAATCCCAACGATTTTGCGACCGCCGCGACCAATCCCAATAATGTTCCAAGTCCGCCGCTTCCGGCGCTTGGCTCGTTCAACAATGGCACGCAACGAACCATCTGCTGCGGACCTGGCCTGGAGGATTGGGACTTTTCCGTGCACAAGAAGATCTCGTTTACCGAAACCAGGTACGTGCAGTTCCGCGCGGAAATCTTTAACGTTTTCAACCGCACCAATTATTCGAATCCCGACGGCCACTTTTCGGACGGCCCGACCGAATTCGGAAAGATCACCTCGGCCGGTGATCCCCGCCTGTTTCAATTCGCCTTGAAGTTCTTTTTCTAGGCGGAGAGTAGACTGAAAGCACGACCCGGGAAGGCTCGCCGACCCGGCATTCTAATGGCCCGCGGCTCTACAAGAAACGCCCGGGCTTGAGCATCCTCGGAGCAATTCGATGTACCCCGATCTGCAGAAAGAACTCGCCACTTTCGAGCGGCGCACGCCCAAATCCGCCGAAGCCCACAAGAAGAATCTCAAACGCATTCCTCTCGGCGTAGCCAGCAACTATCGCGCTTACGATCCCTGGCCGATCTTTGTGAAAGAGGCCAGCGGCAGCAAGTTCCGCGACCTTGATGGCAACGAATACATTGATCACAACCTGACTTTCGGCGCGCTCATGGCCGGACACTGCCATCCTGCGGTGATGAAAGCAGTCGAGAAACGGCTTTCCACTGGCACTATGTTCGGCATGCCTCATGACATGGAATGGGAACTCGCGGAAGAGATTTGCACCCGCTTTCCCGTCGAGATGTGTCGGTTCGGCAACAGCGGCACCGAAGTCACGATGCATGCGATTCGCCTTGCCCGCGCCGCCACGGGGCGCGACAAGATTGTGAAGTTTGAAGGCGCCTATCACGGCCTGCACGACAGCGCGCTGGTCAGCGTGAAGCCGCACGCGCCCGACTATGGCGAAATCCACAATCCAACCGCTGTGACTGGCGGTCTCGGCGTGCCCAAGTCGGCCATCGCCAATGTAAAGATCGCCACGTTCAATGATCTGGCCACGGTCGAGCGGCGGTTCAAAGAGAATCCCGGCGAGATTGCCGCGATTATTCTCGAGCCGATTCTCATGAACGTGGGCCTCTGCATGCCGCGGCCCGGTTTTCTGAAAGGCCTGCGCGACATATGCGATAAGAACGGCGCGCTGCTCATTTTCGATGAAGTCAAAACCGGCGCGAAACTGGGCTGGGGCGGCGCCAGCGAATATTTTGGCCTTCACCCTGACATGATTTGCCTGGCGAAGTCGATTGGGGGCGGCTTGCCCTTGGCCGCGTTTGGTACGAGCCGGTCGGTGATGGATCTCATCTCGCAGCACAAGGTTTTCCACGGCGGTACTTACAACACGAATCCGGTTTCGATGGCTGCAGGACTGGCGACCTTCCGCGAAGTGCTTACTCGCGAGAACTACGCCAAGGTCGACAAACTCGGCAACACGCTGGCGGAAGGCTATCGCAAGACCATCGCGAAGGTTGGTTTGCAGGCTTACATTGCGCAGGCCGGGGCGAATGGCGCGCTGATGCTGTATCCGAAAGAGATCGTGAACTACCGCGACTGGGAGGCGATTGACGTCGATCTGTGGCGCCACTACTGGTTCGGAATGGTCAACCGCGGCGTGATGCCCCAGCCTTACTGGTGGGACGAGCAGTGGACGATTTCGGTGCAGCACACCGAAGCTGACATCGAAAAGCACCTGGCGGCGTTCGACGACATTGCGGCCTCGCTGGCGAAAGCGCAGCAGGAGCGCAGCGCGCCGGTCGCAGTCGCGCATTAGAAATACGCTGGGGCGGACGCATTCGTCCGCCCCGGCATGTACCGCCGCCAAAATTGAATCGTTGTCCGTCGATTGTCCGGACATTGTCCGTACAACAGCAGGTTCCCCACCCCGGCTTCGCCCGGGTTCGGAATGGCACAGAAAAAACGTTTACGCCTGGAACAACATTGTCCGCCACGACCCAACCCGCCCAGCCTCATCTGATCCGCGCGCTCGGACGCCGCGATTTGGTGCTGCTCTTCGTGGTCGCGGTATTCAATCTCAATGTTGTTCCCTCGATTGCCGCCAACGGCGGCGTTACCATCTGGCTCTGGATCATTTCGCTTGTCCTGTTCTTTTTCCCGCAAGGCATCGCGGTGATCGAACTCGCGCACCGATATCCCGGCGAAGGCGGCGTCTACCTTTGGGCGAAAGAAGTGTTCGGCGACTTCCACGGATTCCTTTCCGGGTGGTGCTACTGGACCAACAACATGCTCTACGTGCCGACGGTGATGCTTTATTTCGTCGGCGTGTCAGTCTACGTGCTGGGCCCAGGCCATGAAGGCCTGCCCGACAACAAGCTGTTCGCTGCCTCGGTCTCGCTTTCGCTGCTCGCAGTACTCACTTATCTCAACATTCGCGGCCTCGGAGTCGGCAAGTGGATCAATAACGTTGGCGCGATCGGGACCTTCATCGCCGCCGGCGTGCTCGTGGGTCTGGGCGTCGTCATCTGGTCGCGGTTCGGCAGCGGCATCACAGCGGCTGATTTCAAGATCCCGGCCAATCCGCGCTTCGTTCTCAATTCTTTCGGCGTCATCTGCTTCGGCCTGGTCGGTCTCGAACTTGCCTCCGTCATGGGTGATGAGATTGAGGATCCCGCTCGCACTCTTCCCGGGGCGGTCGCGTGGGGAGGACTGCTATCCGGGACTCTCTACGTCGCCGCGACCCTGACCTTACTCATCGCCGTGGGAAAGAATGTCAATGTGCTGCAAGGCGTGGTTCAGGCTGTCACCGGAATGGCAGCCCGGGTCGGAGTGAACTGGATCAGCATCCCGTTCGCGCTGATGCTCAGCCTGGCCATCGCGGGCATTGGCTCAGCATGGATTGGCGGGTGTTCCCGCATCCCATTCGTCGCTGGCCTTGATTCCTACATGCCGTCGTGGCTGGGCAAGGTCCATCCCCGGTACGCCACCCCGTACGCCGCGCTCATCGTCCAGGGAGTTGTTTCCGCAGTCTTGGTGATGCTGAATTTCGCGGGCGCGGGCGTGCAGGAAACTTTTCAGAAACTACTCTCTTTGGCGGTGGTGCTGCAACTGGTTCCGTTCGTCTATATGTTCGGAGCGTTGGTGAAGTTCGCGGTGACAGAGAAAGTTCCGAAGGGTCAGTACGGACGAGCCACGCTGTTTCTTGCCGGGACCAGCGGATTCCTGACTACGATTCTCGGAATCGCTCTGGTATTTTTTCCGGCGCAGCAAATTACATCATTATTGTCTTACGAGCTGTGGATGTTCGGCGGGACGTTGTTCTTCGTCGGATTGGCGGCATTTTTCTTTTTTGTCTACGGCCGGCGGAAAGCCACGCAGAGAATTGCAAAGG
>Ga0224556_1000380_pt1 | contig 11638 bp, 11 predicted proteins | sample 714S315metaG_FD_183007 | JGI IMG/M metagenome (GOLD analysis project Ga0224556, IMG submission 183007) | Peat soil microbial communities from Stordalen Mire, Sweden - 717 S3 1-5 | ecosystem: Environmental > Terrestrial > Soil > Wetlands > Peat | place: Sweden: Norrbotten County, Stordalen Mire...
CGACCTGGTCAACCACTGCGTGAATGACATTGCGGTGCAGGGCGCGGCGCCGCTGTTTTTCATGGACTACCTCGCCACGGGCACGCTCGACCCGTCGATTGCAGAGAAAGTTGTCGAGGGCATCGCGGACGCCTGCAAGCACAACGGCTGCGCGCTAATTGGCGGCGAGACCGCCGAGATGCCCGGCTTTTATCCCGATGGAGAATACGATCTGGCGGGTTTCATTGTCGGCGTGGTGGAGCGCGAAAAAATCATTACCGGCAAAGACGTGCAGATCGGCGACATCATCCTGGGCCTGCCCTCGAATGGCCTGCACACCAACGGATACGCGCTGGCGCGGAAACTGCTGTTCGAAGTTGCGCATTACTCTGCGGAGACCTACGTCAACGAAATCAAGAACAAAGTCGGCAATGAACTCATGCGCACGCATAAGAGCTACTGGCCGGCGCTGCGAAAACTGATTGACGCGCAATGCGTCGCGGCACTGGCGCACATCACCGGCGGCGGCATCACCGAAAATTTACCTCGAGTCTTGCCGCGCGGCACGGCCGCGGTGATCGAACTCGGAACCTGGCCCGTGCTTCCGCTCTTTGAACACCTGCAGCAACTGGGAAGCGTCCCTCAAGACGAGATGCTGCGCACCTTCAATATGGGCCTAGGGATGCTGCTCGTGGTTCCGGCGGCGAAATTCAAGAAGGCCCAGTCGGTGCTGGAGCGCGTCGGCGAAAAGGCTTACACGATCGGGCGGATTGTAAAGGGCGAGCGCAAGGTCACGTACAGCTAGAATCCATTGCAGATTTCAGATTGTAGATTGCTGATTGTAGATTTCAGATTGATCGAGCATTCGCCGATCACGATCTGAAATTCTTTACAACCTTAGGCCTGTTCAAAGTCCATCGTCCAATTTGTTTCCCAAGTGATGCCGCCGTCTTTGGACATGGCCTGCTCCCACCTCGGGGTCTTCGTATCTGTTCGCAACCATAGGAACCGAAGCCGAATCGGCGTTCCGCGCAGCACATCATTTGCATAAAAAGACCCTATGCCGTTTTCAAACCGCCCGATCACAGGCACGTCCAGCGCATGCGGGTTGCTTGAAGACAACCACCAGATGGCCCATGACTTAGAAGCGGGGTCATAAGAACGCAGCGCAATTGCTCGATAGGTTCCACTGGGCAACTCCAGGACATTGTCCTCGACATTGCCATTGCCCCCCAGCAGGGTCCGCATATTCGCCGTTCCGTTAAACTCCTCCCACTCCTCGCAATTCGACAGGCGCTCCTTGAGGCGCCGATGCCTGACCCGCCATGAACCGATTTCAAAATCAAAACCCGTGGATACAACAATTGCGTCATTCATGTCGATTCTTCCCGGTCATTTTAGACTTCATGTCATTATGCCTGTTCGTCCGGGAATCGCTAGCGCCGGCGTCGGATCAACAACGGGAAATTTAAATTGAGACAATCTCCGCCTCAGGTAATGGTGCAGTTTGAAAAAGATTCGTATCAGGGCATCGCTTCAGCGATGCCGACAACGGCCCAAGGGCAAGCGGCTTTAGCCGCTGGGGGCTTGTCCTACGGACCCAGCGGCTGAAGCCGGTTTCGTACCCCGCGAGCAGTCGGCATGCCTGAAGGCATGCCCTGATACAAATCTCTTTTCAAACTGCACCACTACCCCGTCTCGCCGGTATTTGCTTTTTCTTCGCTCTTGTGGTACAATACCAAAGTCCCCTTTGTTCTGAACGGTCTGTAGGGTCCGGCTCGCGCAACTGGGGGCATTGTTCCTCTCCGAAAGGAAGCGTTTTATGGACGACCTCGTCAGAGCATTTTTCGAGACTTACGCAAAAGCGAACTCGACGTTAGACGTCGCAGCGATCGGCGACTTGTATGCGGAAACATTTATCTTTGCCGTCCGGAATGCGGCGCGACCAGTGCGAAAAGAGGATTTTCTGAAGGTCGTTCCCCGAATGAAGGAGCATTTTGCGTCGCTGGGGCTGACAGGAACACGCTTATCGTCGGTGGAGACCACGGAGCTCGGATCAGGCTATGCCCTGACAAAAGTACGATGGGCCATGACGCTTCGGACGGGTACCGGGTTGGTCAAAACTTTCGACACGTTGGCGACCTATCTGGTGCAACGCGATGATAACGACAAATTGTCCATACTCTTTCAATTGGATCATCAGGATCTGGCCGCGATCGTTAAGCAAGAGCGGGGCGCCGATTGAAGTAGTAGCACTTTAATCTCGCCGGCGTTGAGGCGGTGGGCAAGGCTTTGATGATTGATGGTTTGCGCGCGGAGTCTCGCTCCAGTCGTCCGGCTCCAGGCATGTCGCTCCAGTCAATATAAGATGGTTAAGCTGACAAAACTTCCATGAACTCCCTAGGCATTCTTCTATCCGGGCGCGGCTCGAACTTTGTCGCCATCGCCGACAGCGTCGACGCGGGCCGCATTCCTGAAGCGCGGATCGCTGTGGTCATCTCGAATAAGGCGGACGCACCGGGGGTCGCAACCGCCCGCCAGCGCGGCCTGAATGCGATGGTGATTCCATCCAAGGGCAAGCCGCGCGAAGAACACGACCGCGAAGTCGTCGCCGCTTTAAAGCAGCAACATGTCGATCTGGTCTGCCTCGCCGGCTACATGCGGCTACTCTCCCCGTGGTTCGTGCAACAGTTTCCTCATCGAATCCTGAATATTCATCCCTCTCTCTTGCCTGCCTTTCCCGGCCTCGAAGCGCAGGAGCAGGCCTTTGCTTATGGCGTGAAAGTCTCCGGCTGCACCGTTCATTTCGTCGACGAAGAACTCGATCACGGCGCCATCATCGTGCAGAAGACGGTTCCAGTGCTCGACGGCGACGACGAACACACGCTCGGGACACGCATTCTTGAGCAGGAACATCTGGCATACACGGAAGCGATCAATATTGTTCTGCGCGGGGAGTTCGAAGTCGTCGGACGACGGCTCCGGGTTAAGTGAGAGGCAGAAATCGGAATGAAGGAGCAGGGAGCAGATTTATCTGCAGCCAATCGCCTTACTTGAGATTTTTCGTCATCTTCACAATTGGCAGCGCTTCCCCGTTTCCGAGCGGGACGGCCTGAGCCTCAAGTTCTACATATCCCTTCGCCTTGTAGAACGCCACTCCGCTTAACGTCGCTCCCATCTCCAATCGCGTGAAACCTGCAATCCTGGCGGCATCTTCGCACGCCTGTAGGATCAGGCTGCCAATCCCGCGCCGCGCCCACTTGGGGTGCACAAAGAAAGCGCGAATCTTGGCGGCATCGCGAGCGGGATCGAGCAACGAATCTTCCCGCCCGACATATTGATCGCCTCCATAAAGTGTCTTGCGCTTGCTCCATCCTCCGCAAGCGACAATTACCGGCTCTGTTTCCATAGGCGTTTCCGCAATCAAGTAAGTTCCATCCGCAATCAACTGGCTGTCCACCCCGTACACTGACTGCAGCGCTCCCTCGATCTGCGCGGGAGTGTAGTCGCTGGCCTGCAGCCCGCGGACGGAGGCGTCGATGATTTCCCGCAGCCGCGGAACATCTGCGGCAATCGCTGGTCGCACGGAAAACGTCGTCGTCATCACGCAACATCCAGTTTCGCGATTAATTCAAGCTTTTGTATTTAACTTTTGCATTTTAACTTCAGCATTCTGACTTCTGCCTTCTGCTTTCCTTATAATGTCCTTTCTCATGTCAACCTTCGCACCTGTCGACGAACAGTTAACCTACATCAAGAAGGGCGCGGCGGAAATCATTCGCGAGTCCGAACTCCGCGCCAAGCTGGAGAAGTCGCGCGCCACCGGAAAACCTCTGCGCGTAAAGCTGGGGATGGACCCGACCGCTCCCGATCTGCACCTGGGGCACACCGTCGTGCTGCGCAAGCTGAAACATTTTCAGGATCTCGGCCACACGGCGATTTTTCTGATCGGCGATTTCACCGGCATGATCGGCGACCCCACGGGGCGCTCGGCCACGCGCCCGCCGCTCAGCCGCGAGCAGATCGAACAAAACGCGGAGACTTACAAAACCCAGGTCTTCAAGATTCTCGATCCGCAGAAAACGGTGATCGACTTCAACCGGCGTTGGATGGGCCAGTTTACGGCCGACGATTTCGTGCGTCTCCTGGCCAAGTACACCGTCTCCCAGATGCTGGAGCGCGAGGAATTTCACAAGCGCTTTCAGGAAGAGAAGCCGATTTCCGTACACGAACTGCTCTATCCGCTGGTGCAGGGCTACGACTCGGTTGCGCTCGAAGCCGACGTGGAACTCGGCGGCACCGACCAAAAGTTCAACCTGCAGGTCGGCCGCGAACTGCAGCGCTCCTACGGCCAGGAATCGCAAGTCGTGCTGACCACACCGATCCTCGAAGGCCTGGACGGCGTGCAGAAAATGTCGAAGTCGCTGGGCAACGCGATCGGCATCAACGAGGCGCCGCTCGAGATGTACGGGAAGATCATGAGCATCTCCGACGAGATGATGTGGCGCTATTACGAGTTGCTGACGGATGTGCAGGTCGCCGACATCGAGAAGATGAAACGCGAGATGCACCCGATGCAGGCGAAGAAAGATCTGGCGCGGAGGATCGTGGCGGACTTTCATTCTGCAGAGGCGGCCGCAAACGCGGCGGAAGATTGGGCGAAGCAGTTTCAGAAGGATCAAGCGCCGGAAGACCTGGAACTCGTCGATATCCGCTTGGCTGATGTCGAGGTTGATCCCGATGGCGGCCACCACGGTGCTTTGATTGTGGTCGGTCGAGGAGTGAATCCCGGCAGGAGGCATATCGTACGCCTCGACAAGATGATCCGGCACGCGGGACTTGCTAACTCGAACAGCGAGGCTGGCGGAAAGTTGAGGGCCGGGGCGGTCGCAATCGACGGCGAGACGATCGGCGAGAGCAACTTCATCGCGGAGATGCCCTTGGATCACTGGGTCGTGCTACGCGTCGGTCGACGAATCAAGAAGGTGCGGTTAGTGGATTCGGCTGGCGGAAGGTAGAAGGTTCATGTGGGGACGGCTGTCCCCACATAGGCTCTCCCTACATAGGCTGCTCCCACGGCTCAGCTTCTGCTACTCTCTCCCGCACATGCGCGCGGCGGCCATTCTCGGGCTGGGATGTTCGCTCAAGAACCTGAAGCCTTTTCAGTTTGACCAAGGCTCGACCGCCAACGTCGAATGGCACATGGGCATGCCCGCCTCGGGCGACGAAGCCGATGTGATCCTGCTCTTCGGCGGGGACGGGACGATTCATCGCCATCTGGGACAACTGGTCAAGCTCGGGCTGCCGGTGCTGGTTGTGCCTGTGGGCAGTGGGAATGACTTGGCCCGCTCGCTGGGACTGCCGCGGGTGCGCGATTCGCTGGCGGCTTGGCGGAAATTCTGCGTCGGCACGGGCAATGTGCGCGCGATTGATTTGGGATTTATTGCTCCATTCGGGAGTGCGGGCGCGGCGCCCGCGCCACATATACCTGCCGGCGATCTGCCATCGGGTCCTGTCTACTTCGCCTGCGTGGCGGGTGTGGGTCTCGACGGAGAAGTTACTGCACGTGCCAACCGGCTTCCTCGCTGGCTGCGCGGGCACGGCGGCTACGTGTTGAGCCTGGCTCCTACGATTTTCACGTTCACCCCATTCCCCATCAAGATTCTGGCCGCTACGGAAAGCGTCGCCGCAAGCCCGGTTGAAGGCCGCATCGCTATCGACGACAGAAACGCAAGCTGGACCACGCGCAGCGATCGGCCCACCATGCTGGCCGCTTTCGCCAACACTCCGCTCTACGGCGGCGGAATGAAGATCGCGCCTCGCGCGAAAATGGACGACGGCCTGCTCGATGTCTGCATCGTCGGCGCCGTCGATCGCTTTAGGCTCTTACGGTTGTTTCCGACCGTTTATAGCGGCAACCATTTGAAGGTCCCGGAGGTCGAGTACTTCCAAACGAGCCGGGTGCGGGTCGAGAGCGAGCGTGCGCTTGACGTTTATGCCGACGGGGAATTTGTTTGCCGTACGCCGGTTGAGTTGGGGATTCAACAGGTTGCGCTGCGAGTTATTGTTCATCCGTCACAGACAAGGTTCTAGTTTCTGGTTTCTAGTTTCCTGTGGCGTGATTTCAGCGCGCCAGACTGACGAGAACAGGAGCCGAACGTGGGACATTCCTACCGAGAACTCATCGTGTGGCAGAAGGCGATCGCTTTGGTCACCCAAGTCTATCGTGCGACCCAGAACTTTCCCCGGCAGGAGACTTACGGCTTGACGAGCCAAATCCGGCGGTCGGCAGTGTCCGTGGCCAGTAACATCGCGGAGGGACAGGGTAGACTTTCGAAGCGCGAGTTTCACTATTTCCTGGGAGTGGCGCGAGGCTCGCTGCTCGAAATGGAAACACAGGTGGTGATTGCGGAAAATCTCGGTTACTTATTAAGGACTGAGGCTAAACAACTGACTTGCGCGTCCGGAGAAGTCAGTCGCCTTCTGCACGGGCTAATGCAGGCTATTCGAAAAACCGACGCGCAGACCGCCGGAAACTAGAAACAAGAAACTCGAAACTTCGCCAAGTGCTAAACTTTCTTCATGTCTGAAGCACGTTCGCGCACCCTGCTCTGGGTTCTGATTGGCGGAGGAGCTTTTTTCCTCTTCGTACTGGCCGTGTTCGCTCTGGTTTACCTGACGCTGCATGCGGGCGGCACCGACGCCGGTATTGGCGGTTTCGGCGACCGCATCGGCGTGGTCGATCTCGACGGCGTGATTCTGTCTCCGCAGCCGGTCGTGGGCCAGCTTAAGAAATTCGGCGACGATTCCTCGATCAAGGCCATCATTATTCACGTCAATTCTCCCGGCGGGGGCGTGGCCGCGTCGGAGGAGATTTATCGCGAGGTCAAGCGCATTCGCAGCGAGAAGAAGAAGAAAATCGTGGTCTCGATTGAAACCGTGGGCGCCAGCGGCGCTTATTACGTGGCCTCGGCCTCGGACAAAATTTATGCTGACTCGGGAAGCATTGTCGGCTCCATTGGCGTGATCGCGGAGTGGATGAATTACGGCGATCTGCTGAAGTGGGCCAAGTTGAAAAATGTGGTCATCAAGACAGGCGAATTCAAAGACACCGGCAACCCGGCCCGCGACCTGACGCCCAACGAGCAGGCTTACATGCAGGATTTGATCAACAACATGTTCGGACAGTTTGTTCACGCGGTGGCCGACGGTCGGGGCCTGAAATACGACGACGTCAAGGCGATCGCCAACGGCAAGGTTTGGACCGGTGAGCAGGCCAAGTCGATGAACCTGATCGACGGCGTCGGCGACTTCGAAACGGTGGTGGCCGATACGGCCAAGTCGGTGGGCATTCGGGGCGAACCTACGCTGGTGCATCCCGACCGCGACCGCAAGACGCTGATGGACCTGCTGCTCGGCGATGTCTCCCAATACCTGCCGAGCCGCGAGAAAATGCTGGAGCAGCAAGTGGGATTCTATTACCTCTGGAAGTAAACTCCTTCGCTCCAAGTGCGGCTGTCCCCACCGTCGGGCTTTTATCTCCGGTGGAGATGAGATTTTTTACGGCCGCGGGAAAAATTAGGGGCGAGGTATAGTGGCCTCGCTCCCTACTTCAGAGTCAGTGGTTAGGTTTGAATGATTCAGAGCTGAAGCGGCGAGATCCCTAGTTCCCTTTGAGAGTGTGGAGAGCCAGCGAGCCGTCGTCGTGAGCTTGGTCTTCAGAGCCGAATATCCAGACATTGCCTGCGGCCGGGGTGACGCCGGTGAAGAGAACATCGGCCAGGAAGTTTCCAGAGGTTGGGTCGGGACTGGGAACAATTTCCCAGGCCGTGCCGTCATAGTGCATCACCAGGGTGCTCTGAAATCCGGAGCCGTCTGCGGCAAAATCGGAACCGAAGGCCCAGAGATCGTTCGCCGACCTGCCGGTCAGGCCGAACAGTCGGTTCGATTGGTTACCGTTTCCAATGTTGGGGCTGGAAACGACGCTCCAGGCGGTGCCGTCGTAATGTTCGATCAAGTTTTGCGTGTTGCCATTGATCGGAGGGGCGTTGGGAACGTAAAAGCCTACGGCCCAAACGTTGTCGGGAGCGAGAGCCAATACGGCCTCCAACTCATTGGAACCGCTGCCAACGTTGGGAGTGTCGACTTGATCCCAGGTGGTGCCGTTGTAGTGAGTAGCAAAGGTGAAGTCGATATCGGTCTCCTGAAAGCCGACTGCCCAAACATCATTGCTGGCATCGGCGGAAACGCCGGTAAGGCCGGCAAAATTCGCCTGCAGGATGGTGGTTGCGGTCCACGCGCTACCGTCGTAGTGCTCGAATAGGTTGAACTCATTGCCATCGGATTCGACCAGGTTGCCCACGGCCCAAATGTCATCTGCCGAGGTGGAGGTCATGGCAAAGAGATCGGCTTGGGAGCCGGCGGGAAAGCTGGGGCTGGTAAACGTGCTCCAGGCTTTTCCATTCCACTTCACGATGAACTGCCCCAGAGGTGAGCCATCCACTACATTTCCGACGGCCCAAGCCTCGCTTGGAGAAATATCGACGACCCCTTGGATGAAGCTGGTGTTGTTGCCGGATACTTTGGGTACGGTGAAAGATTGCCAGGTTTTGCCGTTGTAGTGCATGGCTTCGTCGCCGACGGCCCAAATATCGCTGGTGCTCGATGCGGATGAGGCGAAGATGGCGTTATTGAAGAAGGGGCTGGGCGTGGAAACGACCTGGAAAATCGAGCCGGCTTCCGTGGTTTGGGCATGGGCTGGCGTGCATTGAAAAGCGGCGACGGCCAGTCCGAAGAACATGATTGCGATCAATGTGCGGTTCACAGATTCTCCTGGGATCATGGGTTGATGGACCTGGGTTGATGGACCTGGGTTGACGAACGTGGGTTGATGGACGTGGGTTCACGAAATTGATGGTTCAAAAGGTTTGCCTTGCATCAGGTGTCATTGCATCTTGGTCGCTTTACCTTTTTGGGGCTCCGGGCAGGCGATCTTGGGTGGTACAACTGTCCCGACCTGGTTTTATTCCACTTTTTTCATTTTCCAGTTTGCAGCTTCGAATATCAGCCGTGACATAGTCAGAAATACCTGCCGCGGCGTTTTGGATTGTCAACAGGAAGTAACGGATGTGCAAAAAAGAAGGCTGGGGACGGACGAAACGTTTTCCAGGTTTTCGGCGAGTGGAAATTGTTGAACATCCGGCCTGTTCTCCCGCGAGAATCCACAACGTCCGCCCATTCAATTTTCTATCGCGCCGGAGGTCTCGAACCTGCTTGGCATCGCTCGCAGACGAGGTTCTCGGGGTTGCAAGGTATGGGAGGCGCTGAGATTCCCGGCATCCGCCCTGCAACTTGCGTGAAACCCCTGAAATTTGAGAAGGTTATGGGTGGTGGGCCGGCGGAACTCCAATCTCCGCGAAGTCGGCCAACCGGAACGAAGAGGGGTTATGACCAAAGCCGATCTGATTGACGAAGTCTCGCGTTTGGCGGAACTTACGCGGAAAGACAGCGAAGTGATCGTGGAGACCATCTTTGACAGCGTGGTGCGCTCGCTGCGCGCCGGCGACAAGATCGAGATCCGCGGCTTTGGCAGTTTCCGCACCCGCCAGCGCAAGCCGCGGGTCGGGCGCAATCCCAAGACCGGCGAGCGCGTGGATGTCCCGGCCAAGAAGATTCCCTTCTTCAAGCCCAGCAAGGAATTGAAAGATCTGGTCAACGAGAGCGCCATTACCGCGGCGGCGACTGCGGCAACTCCCGCCCCGCCGACCACTTCGACTCCTCCGACGGCGTAGCGGATACTAGGTTCAGTCGCAGAAACGTTGCTGGCTACTTCTGTTTTTCACTGATAGGAAATGTTGCACTGCCTGAGCCACGCTGCGCGCGGCGGACAGCCGGGGGCGGCTGTCCCCACATAAAACTTCCTGACCTCAACCGTCCTCGCATAAAGCTGCGCGCGCTTTACAGCTTCGTTCCCAGATACAGGTCGGCAACTTTCAGCGCGAGTTCCTCGGGATTGATATCCACTCGGTTGGCCAGGACGATGATTGTTAATTTTTCGTCAGGAAAGCGCTGGATCGTCGTCTGGAACCCAATGGTGTCGCCGTTGTGCGACATGCGCCTGTGGACCTGATTTTGGCGATCTTGATAAGGATCAAGAACCCATCCGAACCCGTAACTTACGGACCGACCCTCGGAAGATTTCGCTGGGCCGTCGGTTGGCTGCACCGGAGTCAGCGCCGGCTGCATTTCCGCCGCGCTCAGCAGCGTGTGCTCGCGCAGGGCGCGGTCCCATTTCGCCAGGTCGTCGAGTGATGAATAAATGCCGCCGTCGCCCAGCACGGCGGAAGTCGGGCTCTGATCGGTTTCGCGCCAGGCGACTTTGTCTTTTTCGTTCTGACCGTCCTGGCCATGCTGACCGAGCAAGCTGTGCCCATAGGCGCGGTGCTGTACTTCGTTCTTGCCCTTCTCATAGGCGACGGTGTTCTTCATCTTCAGCGGGACGAAGATTCTTTCGTGCAGAAACTCGCCGAAGCTCCTGCCGGAAACTTTTTCCACGATCATTGCCAGCACCGCATAACCGGAGTTGCTGTACTCCCACTTCGAGCCCGGCGGAAATTTGCCGCTGCTCTGCTGCTCCAACAGCTTCAGCACGCCCGCATCCAGAATCTGCGGAACTTTTTCGGGCGGCGTGTCAGCATACTGCTTCATCAGGTCCTCGTAGTCCTCAAGTCCCGAAGTATGGTTGAGCAGATTGCGGACAGTAATGGCTCTTCCATAAGCCGGAAATTCAGGAAAAAAATCGGTGAGGTGATCGTCGTAATGCAGCTTGCCGTCGTGCACCAGCAGCATGATGCACGCCGCAGTGAACTGCTTGGTGAACGACGCCAGCCGGAAATTCGTTTTCGCATCGATGGGCCGCAGCGTGCGCAGATCGGTTACCCCGTATCCGCGATGAAACACGTCCCGACCCTCGCGGACAACCAGCACAGCCGCTCCGGGCGCGTTGCTGGACTTCAGGGAAGAAAAGATCGCGTCCACCTGCGCCGGTGAAACCTGAGCTGAAGTGCGCTTAACAAAAAGCGTAGATGTCAAGAAAGTGAACGCAAAAACGAGCAGCGCCGTTTTGAATATCGTCTTCACGGATTCTTCGCGGAAAACCTGGACCTCAGGATTTTCTCACGGCTCCCTACGGTCTAAGCAGGTTCGGCCTCGCCCACGCACTCGTACCCCCATCGCACACTCCATAGTGCGATGCCGCATATCAATAAGCTCCAGAAGGGAGTAGGGTTGAGATGTCTCGTCTAGCATCTTCCCGCCGCGCCTGACCGGTGACGGTTCCTTGCGAAAATCAGATGCCTTTACGCTGCGCAAGGAGCCTTTATGGCCAACAAGGCCCGTCTGTCCGCCAAGTCCGCTCCGAAGTCACCGCCCACGGACGGCGACGGCAATCCCATTCACAACGAGATCCTGCTCTGCTTGCCAGCTAAAGAATTCGACCTGCTGATTCCCCAACTGGAGTTCGTGCGGTTAAAGACTCACCACGTACTGCACGAGCCCGGCGACACGTTGAAGTCCGCCCACTTCTGCAATAGTGGCCTGGTGTCGATTCTGAGCGTCTTCCCCGATGGAAAAAGTGTGGAAGTAGGTCTGGTGGGCAAGG
>Ga0224556_1000381_pt1 | contig 11632 bp, 8 predicted proteins | sample 714S315metaG_FD_183007 | JGI IMG/M metagenome (GOLD analysis project Ga0224556, IMG submission 183007) | Peat soil microbial communities from Stordalen Mire, Sweden - 717 S3 1-5 | ecosystem: Environmental > Terrestrial > Soil > Wetlands > Peat | place: Sweden: Norrbotten County, Stordalen Mire...
TTCCGTCGGCAGCAACAAATCCGCGATGGCGTCGTATTGCCTGAACAATTTCTGCATCGCCCATTGAATTTCACCAGCCAGCAACCGTTCCAAATGGCCGGCTTCAACGTGCGATAATTCGGCGAAGCTCAAGCCACGCTTGGCGATGGCCTCGGCTTTTTCAATCGCCAGCAGCGTGGTCGGCGTGACGGCTGGCAACGTCACGGATTTCGCGCCGAATTCCGCCAATTGTTTTTCCAGTTGCGAGCCTTTGAACAAATCGCCGCGCGCCTTCGCGGGATTGTGGACGATGACATAATCCACCCGGTCGCCCGCGTAAAAAAATAATCTGCCCGCGTTGGTCATGCTTTCAGTATCGTCGGTCGGGAACAGAAAAAATGTCAGCCGAACGCCCTGTTCGGCGCACACGTCCAGCACTTGCAATTCTTCCAGTGCTCCCAAGATCAATGCGTCGGCTTGGGCACGGGTGTCAATGACGTGAACCGGGGCGGAATCTTTCAGCACGCGCCGGAATAAACTTAACAAAGCAGTTTTGCTCTCCTGCTCGTTGCCAAGATGATATGAGCGGACGGCTTGAGGATGACGATTGGCAAATGTGTGATGCCGGTCGTCGAGGTCGGAGCCGTTCCACGGCACGCCAAGCTTGTCGAGCCAGGCGGTGCGAAATTCGGCTTCAAAACTTTTGCCGAGATTGCCTTTGGATTGGGGGTTGAGGTGGATGCGTCGAGTTGTGTTCATATATTTGTGGGATCATTTAGTTTCATGTCTTCGGGATTTGGCCGGCGAACTTCGCGCGGTGGCGGAGTTGCGGCCAAAATTGGTTTTCGTGCCAGTGCCGGTGTGAGGCCGATTGGGGTGCTGGTCACTTTCGACATAGATGACGTTTCTTCCCAATGCGTTTGCGCCCGGCGGTGAAGATAACGCCGATAAAATTGATGCACGCCCTGCGATGTTATGGCGCAGCTTTTTTCATTGGAAAGCACGGCGGCAATTTCCTGCCAGGTCTTGCGCCGCTGGCGTTGTTCACGGATGAAATCCACGAATGATTCCAGCCGGCTGTGAAAAGCCCGACCGCCGCCGCAGCGTTTACGCTTCACCGGCCTGCCATCGTTGATGATGTCTGGATTCATCACCGCAAAGTTTAGGGCGTTTTGCACCAAAGTGGTTAGCGCATACTCGGCGGATTAAATGGCAAAGGTGGCTGATTAGGCCGGATAGCGCCGATGGTGAAGTTTTCGGGCGTTGAATTCCGTTGACGTGACGTGTTGAATCGCGTTGAGCAGCGTTGACGACGAATGTTGAAAGGCGTTTAGCCGCGTTGACAACATCAACGCTCGGCAACGAATTTCAACGCCTGATTTTTTCTGTGCCATTTTCCGAAGCGAATGCTTCGGGGATGGTGTCTAACAAAAATGACCGGCTTTCCAATTCCAGAAAGCCGCCAAAGATTGCGTTAGACTGAACACCTCAAATTGATGCGTCCATGAGCAAATTGCCAAGCACTGAACGGGCGTTCTGAAACCGGCAGCGAAACGGAGCGGGTCGGGAGTGGCATGAACGGACGACGGCAGAGTTTCGCGCGGTTTTAGAACGACCGATGAGTGCGTGACCGTCTAGGTTTCCATCACGGCGATTTGTCTGGTCGGTTGCTGAATACCTGGAAGCAAGCCGGCCAGTCAAAGCGCCGAATCATTCCAATCGTTTTGCAAAGACTGACCACCTCCATTATTTCTGATTCCGTTGGTGAAGATGTTTAGGAATGGATGCGCTGAAAAATGTGTTCCCCTTGTGGACTTCCCGGATGGCGTTGCAAACTGTGTCGGCGGAGGTTTGCTTGATCAGATAGCCCATCGCGCCGGATTTGACCGCCTCGACAATATACGCTTCGTCAGTGTGCCCCGAAAGAAAGAGCACCTTGGTGGCGGGGCAGAGCTTGAGGATCTGACAGGCAGCTTGCAGTCCATTGAGTAGGGGCATCCTCACGTCCATCAGAACCAAAGCGGGACGAAGTTTTTTTACCATGGCAACCGCTTGACGACCATCTTTCGCTTCACCGACGACTTCCAGATCATCTTCAAATTCCAAAATCTTCCTGAAACTTTTACGCACGACTCGGTTGTCGTCGGCCAGCAAAACTTTGATTCGTTTCATGGATTTTGTTGCGTCGCCAACATTGTTTCTGAACTCATTTCAATAATTTTGTAACAAATATTAGTCAGTGGCCTCGCTCGGTCTATGGGGTAAACACCCCATGGGCCGACTGCCAGGTTGCCCGTGAATTTCGTCAGAGATTTTATTCGATTCAACGTCAAAATTGAAATATTGATGGGCAAATCTCCCACACTGGACGGGCATTCTAAAACCGGCAGCGAAACGGAGCAGGTCGGGAGTGGCATGAACGGAAGACGGCGGAGCACGCGTGGTTTTAGAACGACCGGTGAGTGAGTGACCGTCTAGGTTTCACTTGAGGCGATTTGTCTGGTCGGTTGCTGAATACCTGGAAGCAGGCCGGCCAGTCAAAGCGCCGACTTTAACGCCGCCTGATTTTCCCGATGGTGGTTGCCGGGGATTTTGAACCTGCCAATCTCTTCAGTCTGGCCGAAATAGGGATAATAATCCGGGAACTTGGCCAGCAACACAGCCTCTGCCTTGGCATATTTTCTGAACTGCCTTACGAACCTGGCGGCATTCGTGACAAACCTGCCATGCTCGTATTGGTAATCATGCCTTACCACCATTGAACGCCGATGAATCGTCCTGAACCCTCGCTGCATTAGGCGAAAACAAAAATCAATATCCTCGCAGGCAGCATCAGGAAATGACTCATCGAACCTGAAATGTTCGGCCACCTGTCGGCTGATGGCAAAGTTGCAGGTTGGCCCATACAACAAGATGCTGGTGCGCTTGAAACATCTGCCGTTAAGGGTTCCGTTGATTTCGTGATATTTGTCAAACCAAGTGGAGTTTGATGAATCGGTTCTGCCCGAAAGGCAGTGTATGTATGGGTTTTCGACGAATCCGCTGACAGCCTCGGAAACCCAATTTGATTCAGGGATGCAATCTGAATCGGTAAACAAAACGACATCAGCCTGACAATTCAAGGCGGCATCCAACCCCTGATTCCGTGCGGCTGCCGGGCCTTTCGATGTCGGGTTATTCAAAACTTGAATTGCGTCGGGAAGCTGGGGCCAGAGTGGTGAACCATCGTTGACGACAATCACCGTCACCGCTTGGTCCAAAATTTGGACAACTCCTCGGCGAAGCAAATCCGCCTGCGCCTCGGTGGAGCACTTGGCCGGAATGACCACCACCGCCCGTGTTTGGCTGGTCACGCCGTTTCGCAATACTTTCGGTTGCAGCTCAAGAATTGATCTTGCCTTGGGGTGACGTGCTTTGGCTCGTCCGGTTTTTGACACCTTGTAAGCAATCACCTCCAACACTTTGGTGAGGAGAAATCGCTTCCGACCGGCACGCCCCCGCATTTCCTCCCACCAGTAATCCAGCGTATCGCCGCTGGGCAGATGCACCAAGGAACTCAAGTGTCACCTCCCAGCCAAGCACAATTCCGGCAATAGGCATCCTGCTTGTGTGTCCGGCGAAACTTTTCCGCCGGTTCAGAGTTGAGGATTTGCATAATATTTCCGTCCCGAATGTGCCCCATTTTGTGGGGATGAAACATATTGCATGGCGTCACAAAACCATCGTGCTGGATGCACGTCTCACGGTGCAACGCGGGACAGGACGAACGGGAGCCGTTCGATTTGGCTGACGTGTGCAAATCAAGTTCAACACCCTGTATCTGGTCGGGAATCAGGCATGGCAGACCGGCGGAATCCAGCAACGCTTTGGCTTGAACAAAGGCACTGCGAATCGCGGCCCATTCTGAAATAACGCGATTGAGCACCCGATGGTCCGGCACATCGCTTCTGACCACATTGTAGATCAATCCGACATTAAATGTCTGCGCCAGCCGGGCCATGTCGGCAATCCGATGAATGTTTTCGGCTTGGAGGGTGAACACGAAGTAGGGCCGTGGCTGATGATCGGCGAGCAGCTTTAGATTGCGCTCGATGTATTCCCACCGTGCACCGCGCCGGATTTGCACCAGTTCCTCCGGGTCGGATGAATCCAATGACACGAAAAGCTGCACCCCCAAGGTTTTTAGAAGTTCAACGCGCTCGCCGTCACGGATGTTCAGGTTTGTGAATAGGTGTAGCGCCGCTGTCGGCCATTTTTCACGAATGGTTTTGAGAAACGCCGGAAATTTCGGGTGGATGGTGCTTTCGCCCCGGCCATTTAGCCGGACGATTTCAGGCGGATGACTGAACGCCGCCAGCGCCTGATTGAGGGTGTCCTCGGTCATGAAATATCCCGGCTGGTTTCGTTCCTTAACAAAACCGCACATGATGCACGAAAGATTGCAGTTATGGCTGAGTTCCAAAATCAGCTCCCGTGGCCGGATCAATGTTTTCAATTCCGCTGATTGCATTTGAGCACTTTGCAAGGAAGGTTGCATTGACGCATGGCCGCTTGGACGCCGGTGGCGTATTCGTTGGAAATCATCCCGGCAATTTGGTCGCGGGTCAAATTGCCCAATGGTTTCTGGCAGCCCGGCATCCATGATTGTTGGAAGCAGGTGAAAACATCGCCGTTGGGCAGGACTGAAAGATTTCTCCCGGCGGCATGACAGATTTCATTTTCCGGCACCCGTTTCTCGTGTGCCGGCATTGCGGTCCACTCGCCGCCAAAACCCTCCGCCATGTAGTCTTGGATGCTGTGATACACCCCAAGCTCGTCGGCCAGCGCCCTGACATCGGCCAGGTATTTTTTGGTTTCCTGGGCCAGCACGGACTGGATGCTCAATTGGTCTGGCCGCAAAACGTTTCGGGCGTAGCGCAAATTGCCGAGAACGGTGTCCATCGTGTCCCGGCCCCGGACAAACTGCCAATGTTTCCGGTCAACGGTATCAATCGAAACCACGATATGAATTTTCAGCCGGGAGATCCGGTCAATGAACGCTGCGTCCATCAGCACTCCGTTGGTTATCAAAACGGTGCGGCAGGGATGATTCTTGATGGCGGTGAGGAGGCTGATGATCCGGTCACGAAAGAGCAGCGGCTCGCCGCCAACGATGCAAAATTCTGTAAGATCAGGCAGCGAGTTAATCGCGTGGGCGACCAAGCTCGAATCCAGAGGCGTGAATGCCGGACGAATGGCCCAGTGATGACATTTTGTGCATCGCTCGTTGCAGGCGAATGAAATCAAATAGTAGAGATTGGTGGGCGAGAATGATTTCATTCGGATTTTGGCCGATGGGATTTTATAAAATCAATTCGAGTCCTTGAATTCAAAATCGCCGGTGGAAAACCAAGGCTATGCCCATTTCTTGGCCATCGCACGGACGGCTTCATTGAGATTGGTGATGCGCCATTTGGCTCCATTGCCGACGAGTGATGCCCGTCTTTGTTCTGCTGCGGCTGCCGCCGGACTGCGGCGTGCCCTGCGAATTGCGGCCATGCGGCTTTGCGCCTCCTGCCGTTTTATCTGATTGAAGGACATCTTTTTCACTCAAGAAATAGATATGATAATCCGGGTGCGGAATCAAGTTTGGGACAGCACTGGACGGGCGTTTTGAAAATCGGAGCGAACGGAACGGCTGTGGAGTCGCGGGATTTTCAAAACGCCCGTCGAGTGCTCGACCGTCTCGGTTCGCATTGCCGGCGATTGGTCTGGCCGGTTTCCGAGTGCCCGGAGGAAACCCGGCCAGTCAAAGCGCCAGGCAAGCATAATTTCGATGCGAAAACTGCAAAAAATTTCAGGTTCAGCCGGATGGAAAGTGATAATCCTCAATAAAACCAACGGACATACGCGTTTTTCAGCCAAAAAGTGATTTTTCATTTTATGTAAAGATTACACAAAAGCGGGCTTTTTTTGAGCCAAACTGTTTGCCGAATGGAAAAAACATCGGCCAAGTGCATATAGTGTATCACATACAACTCAACGGGAGAAAGTTCAGGCAAAATGGCCAATAGGAAATGAAAACCGGTAGAAAAATTAACGATTGTGCCAACGAGGCATGAAGCCATTTTAAAAACCGCTAACATCGCGTGTTATGTTCACAGCCGTCGCGCAAAAAAAGCTGGCGAGAGCCGAGAGCTACTTCGATGAGCATCTGGCACAAAACGATTACTACGCCGCCGGTGAAATCCGGCCCGGCCAGTGGATCGGCGCGGGCGCGGAGCGGTTGGGGTTAAACAATACAGTCACCCGTGATCAATTTCATGCGCTGTGCGAGAACAAGAATCCGAATGACGATAAACGTCTAACGCTGCGGCAGGAAAAAACCAATCAGCGGCGCGTATTTTATGACTTCACCTGTTCTGCGCCAAAGTCCGTTTCGGTGCTGGCGGTGACGATGGATGACGACCGGCTCGTATCGGCACATGAAGAGGCAACGCGTGTTGCATTCCGCGAACTCGAAACCTTTGCGGCAACACGGGTTCGCAAGCAGGGCAACCAACGTGACCGCACCACCGGAAATCTGGTCGCCGCCGCGTTCACGCACACGAGCAGCCGGGCGCTCGACCCGCTGTTGCACACGCATCTTACGGTGTTCAATGCCACGTTTGATGAAACGGAAAAATGCTGGAAGGCTTTACAGGCGGGCGGCATGTATGACGCGATTCGTTATGGCACGGCAGTTTATCGCAATGAACTGGCGAAGCGTGTTCAGCAAATCGGCTACCGCATTCATCCGGCGAAACACGGTTTTGAAATCGAGGGCGTCAGCGATGCAGTGTTAAAACTATTTTCCAAGCGGTCGCAGGAGACAAAAAAAGTGGTTCAGGAACTGGAACAAAAGCTGGGGCGCAAATTGTCGAATAACGCCATCGCCCTGGCGGTGCATCAGAGCCGTGCGAAAAAGATCAAGGGTATCTCGACCGCCGAGGTGCGTGAGCAGCAGGTGGCGCAATTACAGCCCGATGAATTGCAGGCGCTGCAAAAACTCACCACATGGAGTCAACCTGTCCGGCAAGTCCGCCGGTTTGAACCGGAAAACCAAGCCCTGAATTACGCCGTCGCCCATGTCTTCGAGCGCAAGTCGGTCGTGCCGGAGCATGAACTGTTGGGCGTGGCGCTGGCGCAGCATCCGGGTGAACTGGACTTGCCGGCGTTGAAAGAAGCGGCAAAGTATTCGGATCAACTGGTCAAAACCGAGCGTGGATTATCCACGCCACAGATTTTGGCAACGGAACTGGATTTGATTCAGACGGTCAATGCGGCCTGCGATACCGTTGCGCCGATTCACCCCAGCTACCGGCCCGCCGACTGGCTGGGCGAGGATCAACAACGGGCCATTTATCATGTCCTCCGCACGCATGACCGGATCACCGGCCTGCGAGGTCTGGCAGGCACGGGCAAGACCACGGCGTTACGCGAGTTGGTTGCCGCCTGCGCCGAAGTGAAAATCGAACCGCTATTTTGCGCGCCGACGGCAGCGGCGACGGATGTGCTTCGCAAGGAAGGATTCGAGGCGAAGACACTGCAAAGTTTGCTGCTGACGAAACCCAAACTGGACGAACGGTGGTTGGTGGTGCTGGACGAAGCCGGGGCGGTCGGCATTGACGATATGAAGCGGCTGTTTGACCTGGCTCGTGACGCCCGTGTGGTGCTTTCGGGCGACACCGGCCAGCACGCATCGGTGGTGCGTGGTGATGCGTTGCGGATTCTGGAGCAACATTCTGATTTTCAATCCGGCCAATTGACCCGCATCCGTCGCCAACGCAAGGCGGAGTATCGCAAGGCGGTCGAACTGGCCGCGCAGAAGCGGACACTGGAGGCGTTCACCCAACTGGAACGTATCGGAGCGATCACTGAGTCTTCCACCGATAATCTGCATGACAAGGCTGCGCGGTCATACTTAAAGGCGCTGGAACAAAACCGATCTGCGTTGCTGGTCGCACCGACTTGGGCGGAAATTGAAGCGGTCACAGAGAAAGTCCGGGCCGCATTGAAAACGGCTGGCCGGCTGGCCGGTGAAGAAAAAGAATTTCAGGTTTTTGATTCGCTGTCGTGGACGGAAGCGCAAAAACAAGATGCGCGGCAATACCGTCCCGGCATGGCGATCCGGTTTCACCAGCGGAAGGCTGATTTCGCCAAAGATGAAGCGGTTGCGGTGGTCGCGGTCGAAAATGATTCGATCAAAGTTCAACGTGACGATGGCTCTGAAAGTTTTCTTCCATTGGGTCGAGGCTTCGCCTCGTTTGATGTGGGAGAGAAACGGAAATTGAAAGTCGCCGCTGGTGACAAGCTATTGCTGCAAGCCAACACGGTCGGCAAGCGGTTTATCAACGGTGAACTGGTCGAGGTGCGGGCGATTCAGGGCGATTCGGTGGTGCTGGCCGATGGCCGCGTGATTCCTCAAAATTACCGCACATTCACGCATGGCTATGCTGTCACTTCACACGCTGCCCAGGGCAAGACCGTGGACGAAGTATTGGTCGTAGCGTCGTCCCGTTCGCTGGCTGCCGTCCATCAGCAACAATTTTACGTCAGCATCTCGCGCGGTCGCGAACGCTGCCAGGTTTTCACCGATGACGCCGAGCGGTTGCGTTCGCATGTCACCCATTCCAGCGAGCGGCTGGCGGCCGTGGAAGTGGTCCCGCATTTCAGCCGGCAGAAATTCATCCTGCGGGTCATGGAACGTGGCCAGCGTTTCCTGAAACAATTCCGCCAGCGCATAACGCAATCCCATTCGCCCCGCAAACGCATCGAACAAGCACGTAAAATAGCCTATGAACACAACCCCCAGCCCAGACGAAGCATTGGCGTCTAGCACGCGTGACAATCCTTGCTACGGCGTTGATCCGAACGTGGCATCGCTCAACGTGTATGCCGACGACGAACACAGCTATCTTCTGCCTTATGCGCAATTGCTGTATGCGGAGACAATTCCCAATCCGGCACTGGAAAAGAATGCCGATGCGCCGCCCGAAAAGCTGGTGATCTGTTTTGCCGTGGCCAAAGTCACGCTATTGGGCAGTGGCCTCCAAGCCGTCGCGCGGAAGATTCAGAAGTGTGACTTAAACTTTGTGAAGGCAATTGACCGGCGTTTCGCGGTCGCGCTCAAGACTCACGTTGCCGCCGTCACCATCACTTTAACCAAGGAAAACGTATGAATCCCGAACGTAAAGAAATTCTCAATCTGATTTCGCTGCCTGGACGCATGAACGCCGCCGAAGCTGCTTGGCGTCTCGGTTTTGAACCAGACCACATTCCCATCCTGGTCAGTGCCGGCCAGATCAAGCCGCTGGGCAATCCACCGCCAGGAGCCGTTAAGTTTTTTCTTACGGTCGAGATTGAGCAAAAAAAAGGTGACGCCAGATGGATGAACAAGGCAACCGAACTCATCCGAGTAAAGGTCAAGGACAAGAACGATCGGGCCGCAAAGATTCGGACGCTTAAAGGTTCCATGGCCGCAACCAACGGAAACAACTCCCGTGACCATCATTCCTAAAATCGGCGGCGGGCCTCGCGCTTCCATTATACGACGCACAATCGGCATCGCCAGCGGTCATTCCCAATAATCATCATCGTGAGCGCAATGCGCCGAATGGTGCGGCGGTGGGAATGGGTCGAACGTGTCCAGGTTCGGTGGTGGCGGTCCCGGCAGATGGATGAAAAGGACTGGCCGGACATGGGGCATGGATTTTCCTCCCTTTCGTCGCAATGCGCCGCTCAATACCCACACCAGCAAAGCCAGCATGAGGTAGATGGCCCCAATCAAAAAGCCGAGGGCATGTTCGTGGATGAATTCATCAAGGTGTTTCAATCCGGACGATTCCAGTTCGAGTGCTTTTATTTGCCAAGGTTGCATGGTGTCCCCCTTATGCGGCAACGGCTTTCGCCGCTGGTTCGGTGTTCCGGTTTCCAATGATGGCCTTCTGTTGCCGTTCGTATTCACTCAACGACGGCATTTCCACCGGCGCTTTGCGGGAATACGCCCGCGCCATCGCCCGGCTATTGTGGCCAAGATTCACCTGGGCATACCGTTCGGGATAGCCCGCCGTCTTTGCCCGTTCCGCCCAAGCGTAGCGGTAGCTGTGCAACGAGACGCCTTTGATGCCAAGTCCGGTGCAGCGTTGTTTGAACTCCGTGGCGCGGTCACCAGAACGGACGGTTCGCAGATACGGAAACAGCGGGCCGCTTCCCGGCAGGTCGCGCAAAACTTCCTCCATGTCTTCATCCATACGCATGATGGCAATGGAGCCGGTCTTCCGTCGCGCATAGCTGATGGCGTGGTGTTCCCAATCAACGTCCTCGGCGTTCAAGCCGGCCAGATCGGATTGCGATGCGCCCAAGTGCCAGGCCAGTTTATAGAACGCCTTGCGTTCGGGATTGTTTTCGCGGGCGACGATGGCCAGATGTTCGGCCAGCGTAATACCACGCTTCTCTTTGAACTCGACGGCTGGCCACTGGCGTTTCGGCACTAGCGGCCACAGCAGCCAATTCATGTCCACGCAGAAATTATGCAGGCGGCGCAGATAGACGTTGGTGGAAACCGTCCCCATTTGCAGAACCTTCAGAATCATTTCACCTTTGGTTTCAATGATGACCTGCGGCAGCAATGCGATAAACGCCTTGTCCTTCGCGGCAGTTTTCCAGCGGTGTTGGTTGGCTCCCTGTTTGGTGTTGGTCAACGCTTCAATGGCGTGCTGCCACGTCCGCGTGGTGATGCCGTTGTCGCTGCCTGCCAGATACGCTTTGGCAATCTGGAGATTCAGCACGGGCTGGCGTTCGGAATTGTTTTTGGCCTCGATGATCTGTTGAGCATCGTCGGCGTTGGTGGTGCCGAGACTGGTGCGCTTGCCGGTCGTGGAGTCCACACAGTAGTAGGCTCCGCCACGGATTCCCCGGCAGATGAGACGGTAACGTGTTTTCATAGTTATCACGCAACCGCGAGAATATCTCAGGCCGAATCCGAACAGGTAGCAGATAGGCGGCGGATAATGCCGGACTATGCTGGTTTCCTACGGATTGGAAAAATGGTGTCCGTTTTGGTGTCCGTTTGGACTCCCGGACCTCCTAAACCGTTGCTGCACACACAGTACGGTTTGGAGGCGAGGGTCGGAATCGAACAAATTCAGTGGATTTTTTAAAAATCCACTGCTCGGCGATTACCACCCTACCACCAGAGGCGAACAGCCTCATAACTAACGAACGTCAATAGAATCAGGCATTTATTCGTGTTTGTCAAGCACCAGCGATTATGCACCTAATACCAATCAACTACTCACCAATTACTCATTACTCACCCATTCACTGGCACTTTCACTGGCACTTTTTCAGCAAAAAAAGCTAATCCCAGTTAGATATAATTTGTTGTTGGTATTAGTGCCACCTCGAATAGGAAAGATCTTTTTTGACGCTTGCCGATAGCCGCAGGTGTTTTACTGGTGCCTTATCTGGCCTGGGTGACCTTCGCTGCGGCACTAAACTTCACCATTTGGCGGCTTAACTCTTGAGCCGCGCAGGAGTGATGAAGAAAAGTCCCGCATAAACCTTGGGGTCAATCAAAACACCGGTTTTCGCTTTTGCCTCCAGCCATTTCTCGACATCAGCCAGCGGAATT
>Ga0224556_1000382_pt1 | contig 11628 bp, 17 predicted proteins | sample 714S315metaG_FD_183007 | JGI IMG/M metagenome (GOLD analysis project Ga0224556, IMG submission 183007) | Peat soil microbial communities from Stordalen Mire, Sweden - 717 S3 1-5 | ecosystem: Environmental > Terrestrial > Soil > Wetlands > Peat | place: Sweden: Norrbotten County, Stordalen Mire...
CGTTCCGGGTCCGTCTTGCGGATCGCCACGCAGCGCGACGATGTGGCGGACGCCAATGTCCCAATAGTCGCGGACGATGGCGTCGATCTCTTCCCGCGCCGCCGCGACACAGGTCAGATGCGCGGCAGGCTTGATCCGCGTCTCGTTCACGATCCGCGCGACCGTCGCATGCGTGCGCTCGCGGGTCGAGCCTCCGGCGCCATAGGTCACCGAGACAAAACTTGGCCGAAGCGGCGCCAAACGTTTGATCGACTCCCAAAGGGTCGCCTCCATCGCTTCGGTCGCCGGCGGGAAAAACTCGAAGGAGACGGCGATATCGGGACAGACGGTGCGGCTCGCCCGGGGAAAGCTACAGGACTGCATCTCGTTCATGCGAATTCTCGCGTGGTTATAGGGAGAGGATCGGCGATGACCCTTTGGTCGCGGCCGAGCCAGAGCGACACGGTGAGCTGATTGGCTTCGCCGCGGCCGGGCGTAAGATCGTTCTTGGCAATCAAATCAAGGCCGGCGGCGGTCATGAAGCCTGCGATTTCCGCGGCCGCGAAGCCAAGCCGCCGGTGTGCATGCGCGCTGCGCAGCGTTTCTTCCTCGTGCGGCGCGAAATCGACGATGAGGAGGCGTCCGCCAGGCCGCAAGGCACGCGCGGCCTCGCGAACGGCACGCAAGGGATCGTCGAGATAATGCAGGACCTGATGCATGATGACGAGATCATAGCCATCCGGTTCGACCGGCGCCGCGTATATATCGCCCTGGCGCAATTGCACATTGCGCAGGCCCGCGCGTTCGATACGGTCGCGGGCGACACTCAGCATTTGCGGCGATTGATCGATGCCGGCCGCCCGCGTTGCGAGCGGCCCCAAGAGTTCGAGCATCCGGCCGGTGCCGGTGCCAAGATCAAGCAGCGTTTGAATCGGGTCCGTGCCGATGGCTTCGCGGATCGCCGCCTCGACTCTTTCCTCCGGAATATGCAAGGCACGCACCTTGTCCCAGTTCGCCGCTTGCGCCGCGAAATAGCGCGCCGCCTGAGCCGCGCGTCCCCGGCGGACCTCGTCGAGCCTGGCGCGGTCGGCGGAAAGATGCGCATCGCAAGGTGCCAGCCGTGCGACGAGATCGCGTCCAAAGGCCGCCACCGGTCCCGTTTGCGCGATCCGGAAGAAAACCCAAGACCCTTCGCGATGGCGCTCGACAAGCCCGGCTTCGACGAGGAGTTTGAGATGGCGGGATACGCGCGGCTGCGATTGGCCGAGAATGGTGACGAGTTCGCTAACGGTCAGTTCTGCCTCGGCGACGAGGGCGAGCAGCCGCAAACGCGTAGATTCACCTGCCGCGGCGGAGGCGGCGAGAATGGCATCGAAAGCTATGGAATCGGGCATGAGTTTCCTGCAAAAATCATCTGCCCTAACAATATGCAGATATATTTATATGTAAAGTTATTTTCAATGCCGACGCGCGGCAGAGTTACCGCATCCGTGTTTCCTCCTTTGAGAAATCCCGGTGAAAGGGTAAAAGCGCCGGGCACGACAAAACATACTCCCAAGGATGGAATGCCATGAAAACTCTTGCTAGCCTGATGCTCGCCGGTGCGCTTGTTTTTGCCTTCGGGCAATCCAGTTTCGCGCAGATGACCCCGCCGGCTGCCACGACGGCGCCCGCCGCTCCGAAAGCCCCGGCTACGTCCGCCGACGATGTGGCCAAGAAAGCCAAGTCCAAGGAATGTTCGGCCAAGGCCGACGCGCAAGGCTTGCATGGCAAGGCGCGCAAAGAGTTCCGCGAAAAGTGCAAGAAAAGCTGAGCAGGGCTCGCCTTTAAAAGGAGAAGAGCGAATGACTGATGCAGCAAATGCCGCCAGCGAGCTCGAAGAAAAGAGCAAGGTCATCGCTCATCTCACGCAGACCCTCGCCTTAACGAGGGAGTGCCTGGAAATCGCGCGTGCTGCTCTTGAGCGCATCGCGAATGAAAGCCGCCCGGACAAGGGCCTTATTGGGGATCGCGAGATTGCCCTTGATGCTCTTAGCCGAATCTAACTGCGGCTGCTGTCCTTGAAACGGGCAAAAATTTTGGGCATGGCCCATGACCGGTGATCTGACAGCGGACGAGATTTGCAGTTTGCTGCAGCTTGAGCCCAACGCCACCTGCGGGTTTGTGCGGGTGACGTTTGGCAGCAAACTGCCGATCGCGGTGGGCGGCTTGCCAGCGCCCTTCGCGGAAGCGCGGCCTTTGGGCTCCGCGCTCTATTTCCTGGTGACTCCAGGCGCGCCGGTGCGGCTTCACCGCATCCGCAATGATCAGCTTTATCATTATTATCTCGGTGATCCGCTGGAAGTGTTCCTGTTGCACGCCGACGGCACTACAGAGCGGGTCATCGTCGGACCAGACCTGCGCGGCGGCCAGCAGGTGCAGCTGCTCATCCCGGGCAATACGTTCCACACTGCGAGGCTGAGTGGGCAGGGCCGCTGGTTCCTGGGCGCCAGCAGCGAATGGCCGGGCGTCATTCCGGCGGATGTGGAAATCGGCAATCTCGACGAACTGGCCGGTAAATATCCCGCCGTTGCCGCCGAGCTGAGCGCCATCGCCGCGTCGGTGGAACCTGATACTTCAGTAGATAGGGAGTGAGCTTCCTTGCGTGGTTTTTTTTAAGGGAAAAAATATTTAGATTTCGGCATAAGCGAGAGGGATTATCGCGCGGCTTTACCTCATGGACCCCGCCCTGTAGAAGCAGCGCAACGCAAAGCCCGGCCCGCAGGGGCTCCCCGTCGCCAGCCAAAGATTTCACGATCGCAAACGCATGATTTTGCTCCGCTCGCTCCTTTTCCAAACGGCTTTTTATCTCACGACCGCCGTGTTCGCGATTGTTGGCCTGCCTGTTCTCTTGATGGACCGGCATAGGGTGCAGGCTTATGCAAAGTTCTGGACCGGCACTGAGGTCTGGCTGCTCGAAAAAATTTGCGGCACCAAGCTTGTGTGGCGCGGCCTCGAGAATCTGCCGCGCGGCGCGTGCCTTATTGCAGCAAAGCATCAGTCCACGCTTGAGACCATGGCGCTCACCACAAAGGGCGGGGATTTTTCCTATATTCTCAAACGCGAACTGACGGCGATCCCCATTTTCGGCTGGTATCTCAAGGGCGCCGGCCAAGTGGCCATCGACCGCGCCAAACGGGGGCAGGCATTGCCCGATCTCACCCGGCAAGTGCGCGAGGCGATGGAGCAGGGCCGCCAGATCATCATTTTTCCGGAAGGCACGCGCAAGCCTGTCGGCGCGCCACCGGAATATAAGTCAGGGGTTTCGCATCTTTATGCCGACACGGGAGAGGTCTGCGTGCCGGTCGCGTTGAACACAGGCCTCTTCTGGCCGCGCCATAGTCTTTCGATCCATCCCGGCACAGTCACGATCGCTTTTCTCCAGCCGATCGAACCCGGCCTCGACAAGCAGCGTTTCCTGCAGCTTCTAGAAAGCCGGATCGAGGCGGCGACAGCGGAACTCATCAATGAGGCCATTGCCGCCCATCCATCGTTGAAACGCGCGCGAGCCAGACCGGATATTGCGGTTTCGTAGGCGAAGCCGAGGCGTTTTGTACAAAGCCGATGTAAGAAAACGAGGGCGTATCGGACAAAAACGTTTCACGTGAAACAGTTTGTCCGATTGGGTGGCTGAATCGAACAATATCGGACAATGCTATGGCAGGAGCATGAGCGCAGGCAGGCTCCACACCTAGAACCGGCAACGGCACTTATCGCTTTTGCGTGGCGCCGATGATGGAATGGACGGAAAGACACCACTTTCCATTGTGTTAGAGGACCACGTGTGCACGGATTGCACACTACCGTTCTACTATTCTTTCGTTTTCGTTCCCATGCAGAAGCTCGATCTTTGGCGTTGTTGCACGTATACGGCGATGCAAGAGCATGCCATTTTTGACGCCATAGCGGATTTGCAGCAGGAAGTCGGCTAACGGCTGAAGGAAAACTTTACTCAACACCTCGTGCTCCCAAGTTCTGGACAGTCCCATTCGTCGCCGAGCCAAATCAGCATTTTGATTGCGGCAAACCCCGCTAATTGCAATTTTTAATTATTGACAAATATCAATAGTTTGATGATAATCGCCCATTTCAGTCAAAGGAGACGGCAATGGAAAGTAAGGTCCAATGCGAACTCGATGAAATTGAAAAAGCGCTTGCTGTTTTGCTCGCACAAATGTTTGAGTGCGATGGTGCCAAGACTGAGCGCAAGGTCGCGCTCAGCGATGCCGAAAAGCGCGAAGCCATAAAGCACAAACTCCAACTTATCCTCCCCTCGGAATTGATGACGAGGCCGGAGCCAACGATGCTTCAATGCCAAATAGATGAGATCATCAAAGATCCGGTCCGCGGTGTTTACAAGAATGCCGTCCGGCTACTCGGTGAGAGGATTTTCGGATTGACCGGCGATATCAGTGTCATGCTGAAAATAAGTGAGCGCGTCGCGGACCGCGACAAAAACCAATGTGACTATCGCTACGCCGTTATCGATGAAACATGGGATGGCATCGGCACGTCCCTAAACTATCCCGGCTGGGCTGCGTGATGGAAATGAGACAAGCTGGCCGGAGTTTTCATTCCGGCCTGCAGCGTGGTTATTATCCTCTGCAAAACCATCGCCGGTAGGCGCTTATATTGCCCGTACCCAGCGGAGCGGGCTTCGGCGTGCAATTTTGGGTCTTCTCTATTCAGCGGATTGCGGTCAAGCACTTTCTGGCCGTCGACACCTTTGATTTTTTCTGTCACTCGCGGGCCCTCTCTTCTCTTCGGGATCAGCTCTTTGGCTCTCCCAGTCTGGGATCAGAAGGATGAAGATGTTCAATCCGACTTGCGTTCTGATTGCGCTTGACGCGATCGACACGAGACCCAACGCGAACTCTCCTCGTCCATCGTCCCGCGAGGGACACCCTTCCGCCAGGTGATGGAACTTGGCCTTCCCCCTGAAGTGTGATCCTCCCTGAAGTATGTCTTTTGTAGCCGAAGGAGGATTGGAAATGGCCAGGAAAAGGCATAAACCCGAGGAGATCGTCGCCAAGTTGCGGCAAGTTGACGTTCTAACGTCGCAAGGTCGATCGGTCGCGGAAGCGGTTCGAATGATAGGCGTGACGGAGGTTACCTATTATCAGTGGCGCCAGGAATATGGCGGGCTGAAGAGCGGCCAGTTAAAGCGGCTCAAGGAGCTCGAGACGGAGAATGCGCGTTTGCGCGAGGCGGTGTCGGATCTGACGCTTGAGAAACTGAGCCTGAAAGAGGCCGCCTCGGGAAACTGATAAGCCCCGCTTGCCGCCGCATCTGCGTCGAGCGCGCCATGGAGACGTTTGGGGTTTCCGAGCGGTTCGCATGTCGCGTTCTCGGCCAGCATCGATCGACGCAGCGCAAGATTGCCAAGACGCCTGACAACGAGGCGGCGTTGACTGCCGACATTGTCGAACTCACGACCCGCTACGGCCGCTACGGCTATCGCCAGATCACGGCGCTGCTGCGGGAAGCCGGCTGGGTCGTCAACTTCAAACGCGTCGAGCGGATCTGCGGCGGGAGGGGCTGAGGGTTCCATATAAGCAGCCGAAGAGAGGACGACTCTGGCTCAATAACGGATCGTGCATCAGGTTGCGGCCAGAGTATCCAAACCATGTTTGGTTTTACGACTTCGTCGAAGATCGCACTCACAATGGGCAGAAATATCGCATGCTGAACATCATCGACGAGTTCACGCGGGAATGCTTGAATCCGCATGAACCGGAAACTCAACTGTGAAATTGCATGGAATAAGAGCTCTGACGCAATCTTGGTGCAACTGTGGATCAGCATGCGCCGATAAGGCGCGCTTCGAGCAGATCAAGTTTCGCTCGTCCATACATTTGCCGCTTCACGAGTTTTAGCTTTGTGATCTGGCCTTCGGTTTGACCGTTGGACCAAGTGGAGTTGATCGCGGCGCGAACGGCGGCGCTGTCCTTCGCTACGCCATTGGCGAAAGACGTAACAAGACCAGATCGTGCCTGTTCAATCCAGGCGTCGAGTTCCGCCTCGGCCTTTTTGCGGATCATTGTGTGGAAAGTTGCGATGACGGCTCGTGCTTCAATGAGCAGCGGGACGCTGTTTTCTATCGCCGCAATCGTCACGCTCTCCGACTTCGAAAGCGTGTCGCGGCCCGTCGTCATCAGCCGCGCGATGGTTCTAGCGGACGGAACGCGGCACAAGCTTTCAGCGTCGGTTTTTTCGGCGCGGCGACGGCGCCCGGCCCATTCGGAGACGACCCGTAAACATCGCCGGAATCCTTGTCTCTTTAGACGCCGCCAAAGCTCGGAACCGTTGTGAGCGCCCGCCGTCCATTGCGCGTCGAGCCAGAGAAGATACGGCTCCAGCGAACTCTCGCGCGTTCGGAACACGTCTGAACGCTGACTTCTCAGAACCCTCCGCACGAGGCCCCGGCTATATCCGGTCTCGCGCACGATCTCCTTGATCAGGGCTCCCTTCTCGGCGCGTGCGAGAATGGCGGCGTTCGCATCCTCCAGCCGCAGATATCCTTTGTATTGAATGCGTTCGGCGGCGGTGAGCAGATCGGGGTCGATGGCCGCCGCGCCGATCGCGGCGCGGATTTGACGCATCGATTTGCGCACGGCGTCGAGGAAAGCGTGGCTGGCGTTTTCCATCAGATGCCAGCGATCGGCGACCTGCGTCGCCTGCGGTAGCGCTTTGACCGCGCCCAGCGCGCCAATGGCAGATCAGCCAGACGCCGAAGATAGCGGCTGTGGATGCGTTCGGCGATCGCCGTGCAGTCCAGGCATCGACTTGTTTTAATCATGTGGCGAACGGTGATGACGGTCATCGCGCCATCATGAACGGCGCTCTCGACGTGAAAACCAGGCGGCACGAAAGCCGAGGGGCGCAAGCTTCGAAGCATGGCGTTGATTCCTTTATTGAAACCAATGCCAGCCCGCGCCCAAACTTCATCAAAAATGAGTCAGAGCCCAGATTGCTTGCCGATTGACAAACTCAACTCCACGGATGTCATCGATGTCCTGTCAGACCTGTTCATTATGCGCGGTGTCCCCGGGCATGTTCGTTCCAACAATGGCCCCGAGTTCGTCGCCAAAGCCGTCCAGGACTGGATCGGCGCGGTCGGCGCCAAGACCGCCTATATCGAGTCTGGCAGCCCTTGGGAAAACGACTATTGCGAAAGCTTCAACTCGAAGCTTCGCGACGAGTTACTTGATGGCGAGATTTTCTATACCTTGGAGGAAGCCAGAGTGATCATCGAAAATTGTCGTCGCTGCTACAACGAAATTCGGCCGCACTTACAGGCCGTCACCCCGCGAGTCCTGCTGTTGGCGTGCCCGGCTGCGCAACCTGAACGAACTTCGCCGGCCGCGCCATCGCTGGCGCAACGACCAACGCTGAACTAATATTCAAACTGGATCACCCTGTAGGGGCAGGTCACCGCTCGGTCTTTGTGCGCCCACCTCCAGGATCAAGTACTGGAACGGGTATGTCGTAGGCGAAGAGATGGTCGGAAGCAAACATATTCCGGCACAATCGCTCATGCAGCGCTTCGAGTCACAGCAGGCGCTACCGACCCAGCAACAGAGCGTCGAGCGTTCGATTTCGACGCCATGATGGGCAAAGATCTGCGCCTGCCGATAGATCGGCGTGTGATCGCAATATATGCTGACGAGGACATGTGCGAGCAGCGCCGGGATTGCAAGACCGCTGGCGATCGGTCGTTCTGGTGCTGCCACTTGTGCCACCTTGTTGCAGATGCGGCAGGCATATTTTTGACGCGTAATACGGACCATGCGAAGCTGGGACGGCACCCAGTTCAGCACCTCAAATTCACTCTCTCCGATGCGATGAATTATACCAGCGGCATTAGGGACTGACCGACGCCCAATCTCGTGTGGCAATTGAGGTAATGCGTTTTGGCTCCTCGATGAGGGCGTTCCATGCGGCGCAGCACGCATCAACGATGTCGGTATAGCTTTCAAAGACGCGGTTGCTCAAATGGTTCTGGCGAAGGAACTGCCAGATATTCTCGGCGGGGTTCAACTCGGGGGAATAGGGTGGCAGATGAAGTAGGCTGATGTTTTTTGGGAACCGCAGCTTTCCGCCCGTCTGATGCCATCCGGCTCGATCGAGGAGGAGGACGGCGTGACGGTCACCTGGCTGCTGATCTCCTCGAGATGCAGGTTCATGGCTTGCGCATTGGCACAGGGCAAGACCAAAGCCGCACCGATATCGCGATGAGGGCAGATAGCGCCAAATATGTAGGCCCATTCGTGGCGCTGATCCCGCGGCGCGGGTGGACGGCTGCCGCGCTCGGCCCAGACGCGAGTCAATGTGCCCTGCTGGCCAACCCGGGCTTCGTCCTGCCACCAAAGTTCAATCGGTTGTTCGCGCGCATGCTCGGGGATGGCGGCTTTGACCAGATCGGCAAAGTTTTTTTGTGTGTCTCCTGCGCCGCCGGGTCCTGCTGCGGATGGCGTGGCCGCACCGACAAGCGCCGGAACCCGAGTCGGCGCAGCATCGCGCCAACACTGCGCCCGGCCAGTGTCACATTGAACCGCGTCTTGATCACGCCGGCCAGATCCACCCGGCGCCAGCGTACCACACCATCCTTGGCGAGGTCTGGTCCTTTGCGAACCAGCTCTGCTACTGCCTCCTCCTGCTCTGGAGTGAGCCGTGGTTTGGGCCCGGGAGAGGTGCGATCGGACAACCCAGCAACGCCTTCGGCATTGTAGCGAATAACCCAGTCGCGCAACGTCTGTCGGTCCATGCCGCAGAGCCTGGCGGCTTCGCCGCGCGTATATCCTTCGAGCACCAACGCCAGCCCTAACATCCGCCGTGCCGCATTGGCGTCATCGCTCCACGCTGCTGCCTGCCGCAAGCCTGTCACCGTGAGATCGGCGCGTACAATCGTCACTGCTTTCGGCATCGAAGTCTCTGCGAAACATGGCCAACACGCAAAGAATTACACCAGCGCTTGTTTGCAAAGACAAGCTGAGTCAAAGGTCAATGCCGCTGGTATTACTCCGCCACAACAAGGACAAGCATCACTTGGCAAGTGAAGCAAACCGTCTTCGCGTGGCAGATGATCGGGAGGCGGTTTTCGCTTCGGTGGGCGCGGCGTTTGTCTCAGCGATAACGATTGGATGGTTCACCTCGATACACCCGATATCCGCGTCTAAATCGTCGAGGGAGAAGGCGAGTTGATCGGTGTCGAGGCGTTCGGAGCGGCGACCAAACTGCGCCCGTTGCAGCTGCTTGATAACCGATTTCAAGCGCTCGATTTCATGGTCGCGCTGATCGACAGCAGTGAACATGCCGTGCACTAGACTGTGCAGAAGACTTGGATCGACAGGCAGATTATCGAGATCGATTCACATGTGCGATTCTCCTACGAATAGCTCCGCCATCTAAGCGGCTTCACCTTAATGCATTGGTGTTTTGAGGCATTTTCAGTCTGCGATCCCAAGTCTCCACATGCGCTCGGGAGAACGCCAGTCGATCCCTTCGATCAGCATCGCAAGTTGCGCTGGCGAAAGAGTAATGATGCCTTCGAATCCCACCATCCGCGGCCACACGAATGTGCCGTGGTCGAGCCGCCTGGCTAACAAACACAGCCCGTTCCCGTCCCAGAAAAGGATGTTGATAAGCTGGGCTTTCCCACCTCGGAAAGCGAAGAAATGACCTGAAAAACGGGTCCTTCTTCAGCGTGTCCTGAACAAGCATGGCCAAACCCTTCGTGCTCTTTCTCATATCAGTATAACCCAGCGCCAGATGCACTTTCAGCCGGCCGGCACGATCATCATTGCGCCGCCTCCTGTTCGGGAACATGCTTACGGACAACATCGGGATCGCAACCGATCGGCGCGAAGACCCGTCGCCCATCGTCCAGATCAACGACCATCATACTGTCGGGCGGCTGCAACAGATCATTCAAAACGAACGGCGGGAAGGAAACTCCGATTCCCTCGACCGGTTGCACAACCGTAGCCAGTTTCGCTGCCTTTTTCTGCGCAAAGCCGAATTGGATTCGACGGAACATCATGCTGCTGACGATGCCATGGCGACGGCAGACCTCGGCCACGCGGACGTCGGACTGGTCCGATTCGAGCACGATGGCGAATTTTTCTTCGTCCGTGAAACTGCGGCGGTTCGAGCGTTGGCTCGGTGACGGATCAGCACTCGACGTTGTCAATAGGGATTCCGTCGCTTGGTCCTTAGCAGCGCTGCTAGCGCTAGTGCTTATTTTCGGGCGAGCGCTTGGATGAAGATGGGCCCGCCAGTCGATCTCAACTTCCCAGTTCTCGAATCTGTCATGCCATTTGCGCAGACTCCTGGGCGAAAGCGACAGAGCAGCCGCATATTCGCCAACGCCCATGCCGCTCCAATTCATCGCTTCGACATGCATTGCCCAGAACGCCTGGATGGCCTTGTTGCGCACATCCGTGCTCACACCATAACGTTGTCTTTGCGGCTTCTTGCCTCGTTTTTCGCGTTGTTGACGACGTTCTTCACCGACGCAATACTCGCTGATTCCACGTGTTTGCGTGCAGCTTCGTCACCAGCGAGGCCAACGCGCAAAGACGTTCCTCGCCAGACGATGCTTTCGACAATAGAGCGTTTGCGAAAGGCCACTGCGGCGCCACGCTTCGATGTGAACCAGCCAGAAGGACTGACGCGCCTTGTTCTCGAAATGTCTCGACCTCATCGGAGATCCTTCCTTCCACGAAGGAACCCCATATGCTACGAAGTCGCATCAGCGAAAGTACGTGCAGGCTCCAGACGCTTACCGCGGGAGTAAGCGTACGGTGGTTGCACATGCCGTTATTGCTTGATGACGTTTTGCTCTTTCCATGCCCACGGCAGCAGTTCATCGAGCCTGTTGACGGGTTGTCCATCGACCATCCGCTGAAGCACATCATGCAGGTAGGCGTAGGGTTCGACGCCGTTCAATTTGCAGGTTTCGATCAGCGAGCAGACAATTGCCCATCGCGCGCCACCTCCATCGCTGCCCGCGAACAAATGATTCTTGCGGCCAAGCGTCACCGGACGGATTGCGCGCTCAACGGGGTTGGTGTCGAGCTCAATGCGGCCGTCGTGCAGAAAACGGGTCAATCCGTCCCATCGTACGAGCGCGTAACGCATCGCTTCTGCGAGTGTACTACGGCCCGAGATGCGAGGGAGTTGCCTTTCGAGCCAGGTGTGCAGCGCGTCGACGATCGGTTTCGATCGCTGGTGCCGTGCGGCAAGACGATAAGGCGGCGATTGTCCGCGAACCTCCGCTTCGATGACATAAAGCTCGCCGATCCGGCGCAGCGCCTCGGCCGCCACGGGCGATCCCGTGGCCTCCGCGACCTCGTAGAACTTGCGCCTTGTGTGCGCCCAGCACGCGGCAAGCGCGATGTCCCCCTTTCCGGTCAGCCGCTCGAAGCCGGCATAGCCATCGACATGCAGAACACCTTTGAAGTGCTCAAGATGCGACACCGGATGACCTTCCCCTGATTTTGTGGACACCGGATCAAGCGGCTTGGCGCTCTGCCTGTTCGGGAGTGATATACCCGAGGGCGGAATGTAGCCGCTGACGATTGTAATATCCTTCGATGTAAGCGAACA
>Ga0224556_1000383_pt1 | contig 11620 bp, 10 predicted proteins | sample 714S315metaG_FD_183007 | JGI IMG/M metagenome (GOLD analysis project Ga0224556, IMG submission 183007) | Peat soil microbial communities from Stordalen Mire, Sweden - 717 S3 1-5 | ecosystem: Environmental > Terrestrial > Soil > Wetlands > Peat | place: Sweden: Norrbotten County, Stordalen Mire...
TCCTGGATGATCACCGCTTTTACTGATCCGCGAATTCAGGAAGCCGGCCATGTCTGGGAATATTTTACGAACTACGTCTGGGGCCAGATCACCGGCGCCCCTCCGAGCTTCTACCGGCCGTTGTTCGTTGTTTGGATGAGGATAAATTTCCTGCTCAGCGGGCTGTCTCCCTGGGGATGGCACTTCCTCAGCATTTTGAAACATCTGTCGGTAGCGCTGCTGCTCGGGCTGTTGGCCTGGAAGCTACTGAACGACGCGCTCGCCGCACTTACGGCCGCAACTCTCTTCGCCTTGCACCCCGCGCAAACCGAATCGGTAAGCTGGGTTACCGTTCCCGATCCTCTCATGTCGGCCGGAATTTTGGCCGCGCTCCTTCTGTACCTCCGCTACACGGACGGCTCGTCGCCCGCAGCCCAGAACCGGTCGACTCAGCAGCAGCGAACACCAGACAAGCGAACGCAGCACAAGCAAAAAAATCTGCGGGCAAAATCCGCAGGCCAGCCGTCGCCCTTGTGGCTGGGAGCTTCCGCCCTGGCCTATTTCGCCGCGCTCCTGGCGAAGGAAACAGCAATCGTCTTTCCCTGCGTGATCCTTGCTCTCGATCTGCACGCAGGGCGACGTCAAATTGACCAGGGATCTCCCTCCAAAGCTGGCCAGACGACCCTTCGATCTCGGCTCCTTCAAACGTTTCGCCGCATGCTGCCCTTCGCGTGCGTCACCGCGCTCTATCTTCTCCTGCGCCTGAACGCCCTGAGTGGGAAACTCGGCGCCGCCACCCAGCATCTACCCTGGACCACCCTCCTGCTCTCCTGGCCATCCATTCTTTTCTTTTACGCGAAGGCAATGCTGTGGCCGGTAAAGTCCTATTCGTTTGCCGATCCTATTCTGGTGGAAACCTTCTCTGTGCGTGCCTTCCTGTTCCCGCTCTTGTCATTGGCATGCCTTGCGTTCATCTTGGCGGCGGGAGTGCTTTGGGCTTGGAAGAAATCGCAACGTGACCCTGGCGAGCGGGATTCGCTTGCCATCGAATCTGCCCTGATCATCGGAACCATCCTCCTCCTCTTGCCGCTTCTGCTCGCGCTCAACTTGAACGCCCTGAATCCTGGAGACTTCCTCCACGGTCGATACACCTATCTGCCGTTGGCCGGACTCATGCTGCTCGTGGCGACCGGATTGCATCTGATGGGAAAGCTGGAAAAGCTGGGAAAGCTGGAAAAGCTGGGAAAGTCGGGAAAGATGCGAATCGTCTTGCTGTGTTCCGTGTGCGCCCTGGCAAGCGCCTCCGCACTCTTAACCTTCGCGCAGCAGAATCAATGGAAAGACGATTCAACCGTATTCACCGTGGCTCACCAACTCGCCCCGCACAACGCTCCCGTAGCGCAGAATCTGGCAGACACGCGCTTACAATCCGCTCTACAACTCGACGAGCAAGGCCGATGCCCTGAGGCCTTGCCGGTCTTCGAGCAGGTGACTCAGGAATATCCTCAAAATTGGTATGCCTGGGCGGGCCTCGGAGACTGCTATGTTCAGTTGAACAACCTGCCAAAAGCCGAAGAATCGCTCCACCGAGCCGCCGACCTCTCCCAAAACCCGCGCGTGATTCAGCAGTGGCAGGAACTACGCGCGCAAATGGGACTGTCTACGTCCGTTCCCTGAACTGGCGATTTTCTTGCACCACCAGAAGGCAGCCAGCAGAGCAGAAGGGAACTGGGCAGCGTATCGCACCCAGTTATAATAATGAACTCAGTGCTTTTGGCTGGCACGCAGTCTTGGGTGGCGCAGCGGTTTTGGGTGGCGCAGCGCTTTCAGCGCTGCGATCCAAGCTTCGTTTTTATGCAGGGCTTTAGCCCCTTGGGTACGTTAAGCTTGTCCGCTTCTTCTATGCTCATGACCGAAACACTCACCACCCACCCGCAAGTTTCCGTCATCATCCCCGCGCGCAACGAGGAAGCCAGCCTCGCCGATTGTCTCCGCTCCCTGACCGAGCAGTCCGGCATAACTTTCGAAATCATCGCGGTCGACGATCACTCCACCGACCGCACCCACGAAATCGCCGAATCATTTCCCGGCGTGCGAGTCATCGCAGCCGCCACCCTGCCCGCCGGCTGGACTGGAAAAAACAACGCCGTCACCACCGGCGCCCGCGTGGCCCAAGGCGACTGGCTCCTGTTCACCGACGCCGACACCGTGCACCTCCCCGGCTCGCTGGCCCGCGCATTAAAAGAAGCCCAGAACAAAGACAACGGAGCCGACTTGCTCTCCTATTCGCCCGAGCAGATTGCTGTCACCTTCTGGGAAATGGCGACCCTGCCGGTCGTCTTCGCCGAGCTCGCGCGCCAATATTCCCCGTCGAAGGTGAGCGATCCGGCTTCTCCCATCGCCGCCGCCAACGGCCAATACATCCTGATCCGCCGTGAAGCCTACGACGCAGTCGGAGGCCACGCCGCGATCGCCAGCGACATCCTCGAAGACGTCGCGCTCGCCCGCGCCGTGAAAACTTCCCGCCGAAAAATTCGCTTCCGCTACGCCGCCGACGCCGTCCGCACCCGCATGTACCGCAACTACCGCCAGCTCCGCGACGGCTGGACCAAGAATCTGGCGCTGCTGTTCCCAAATCCCGGCTGGCTCGCTACGCAAACCTTTCTTTGGTGGGCATTCCCGTTCACAAATCTGCTCTTGCCCTTATTCGTCCCCGCAGTCGTTCATCGCGCCTGGTGGTTTGTGCCTGGAGCGCTGGTATTTGCACGCAACGCGGGGCGTATGCGTCGAGCCAACTTCGACGTGGCCATGGAGTTTCTCGCCGCCCTCTTCGGCATGCCCATGTTCGCCTATCTCCTGTTACGCTCGAAGCGAGCACACGCTGACGGAAGCGTGAGCTGGAAGGGCAGAACCTACGGCCCGAAAGATGGCTGCGTAAAAGATAACCCCGTAAACGAAGCCATCAATCACACCCCCACCCCCGCAGGACGACTCTCATGAAACTTGTGACCCTCATTCTGCCGGCCATTCTCTTGCTCACGCACTCCGGCCCCATCACCGCCCAGGAACCCGAGCCCAGCGCGCTCTCCAGCCAGGTCATGATCGAACCCGGCCTGAGCATCGGACCCCTCAAGCTCGGCGACACCCGCGAACGCGCCCTCGAACTCTTCCCCAAAAAAGCGGAAGACCTGGAGTGGCAGAACACCTGCGGCACCACCCTCGATTGGGTCGACGCCGAAAACCCCACCGGTCACGGCGACCTCTTCATTCGCCTCAAGAAAGGAAAAATCTTTCAGATCGAATCCGCCACCACGCGTTTTCACACCGCCGAGGGCATCACCACTTTCGATCACGGCGACAAAGTGGCCAGCGCCTACAAAGACCTGCGTGCCTTCACTCTCCTAACCCAGCCCAGCCCGGCCCTGGGCGACCGCCCACTGGTTTTCTGGATCGACAAAAAGAAAGGCATCGCGTTCGCCTTCGCCTACTATCCCGCCGAGCACAAGCGCTATCTCTACAAGATCATCGTTTTCGAACCCAACAAGACTTTCTGTCCGGAGGAAGAAACCACCAGCTCTCCGAAATGGCAGCCCATTAAGTCGTACGCACTGGAACCACCCCCAGAACTGGCGCCCAATCTCTAAAGAACCGCTATTCTTTATTCTGAATGCTCGACGCGCACTGTCGTAGTTGTTCTTGAAGTTACTGGAAACTGGAAACCGGAAACCGTTTTCTATGGTCTACCTAACCCGCAAAGCCGAATTCTCCGCCTCGCACTATTACCACAACCCCGCCTTCACCCCCGAAGAGAACCTCCGCATCTTCGGCAAATGCAACAACCCCAACGGCCACGGCCACAACTACACCCTAGAAGTCACAGTCAAAGGCGAAGTCGACCCCCGCTCCGGCTTCGTAGTCGATCTCAAACAACTCAAAGAAATCATGCAGCGCGAAGTCCTCGACGCCATGGACCATCGCTTCCTCAACAAAGAAGTCCCCGAATTCTTCACCCAGATTCCCACGACGGAAAATCTAGCCATCGCGTGTTGGCAGCGCCTGGAAAGCAAACTCCAGCAAGCCCGCCTGCACCGCGTGAGAGTCTACGAAACCCCCGACCTCTTCGTAGATTTCTACGGAGAGGAGTAGAAATTCATTGCTGATTCTTGATTGTTGATTGCCGATTAAAGTCGCGCAGTACAACCCGAACGTCGAAACCTTAGGCTTTCAATCAACAATCAACAATCAAAAATCAACAATCAAAAATTGCCACTATGAACGCTCACCTAACCCGCCGCTACCGCTTCTCGTCGTCCCACCGCCTGCACAGCCCCAACATGTCCGCAGAAGAAAATCTCTCGACCTACGGCAAATGCAACAACCCCCATGGCCACGGCCACAACTACACCCTCGAAGTCACGGTCAGCGGCCCCGTCGACCCCGCCACCGGCATGGTCTGCAACCTGGTCGATCTCGACGGCTTCGTCGAAAGGGAAGTGCTCGCCCGCTACGATGTGCAGAATTTGAATACGCTGCAAGAATTCACCCAACAAGTGCCCACCACGGAAAACCTATCGATCGAGATCTACGAAATATTGCAGCGCGGCTTCCAAAAAGCGCATCTGGAACGTGTAAGACTCGAAGAAACAATGATGAACTCTTTCGAGTACTCCGGCGCCGCCGAACCTCGCCGGTAGTAGCATTTAGAAGAATCGCAGTTAGAAGACTTAAGATTCGTATCAGGGCATGGCTTCAGCCATGCCGTCAGGCGTTAGAACTAAATGCGGCTTCAGCCGCTGAGGGATCACGATCTCATGAAGCCATTCACCGAAGCACCCACCCTAACCAGCGCCACCTTCGAAGACCTGGTCCGCGAAATGCTGGTCCGCCTCGGCGAAGATCCCAATCGCGAAGGCCTCACCGCGACTCCCGAACGCGTCCACAAAGCCATGAAGTTCCTAACCAAGGGCTACCAGCAAGACCCCGAAGCCCTGCTCAAAGGCGCTCTCTTCCACGAGAAATATGACGAGATGGTCATCGTCAAAGACGTCGAAATGTTCAGCCTCTGCGAGCACCACCTGCTCCCGTTCTTCGGCAAAGTCCACGTCGCCTACATCCCCAACGGACGCGTCATCGGCCTCAGCAAAATTCCGCGCCTGATCGAACTCTTCTCCCGCCGCCTGCAAATTCAAGAGCGCCTCACCACCCAGATCGCCGAAACCATCCAGAAAGTAATCGAGCCCCAAGGCGTCGGCGTAGTCATCGAAGCCCGCCACCTCTGCATGATGATGCGCGGCGTAGAAAAACAACACTCCGCCGCCGTCACATCCTCCATGCTAGGCTGCTTCCGCCAGGAAGAAGAAACCCGCTCCGAATTCCTCTCCCTAATCCGCCAACGCCCCAACGGCGTGTAGATTGGGATCGATACTGTGGGACGGACACTCCTGTCCGTCGCCTTTGATCTTGACTTGATCCTAAGGCTCGCGCGAAATCTCAAACCGATGATGATGTAAGATCATGGCGCGCTCGACCAGACGCTCAAGTTGACAAAACGAACTTCAAGTAAAACATTAAGGTCACGCAATCCCCGCCTCCGCGGCCAGGTCGCCCTAATCACCGGCGCCACCCGCGGCATCGGACTCGCCATCGCCCGCGCCCTAGCCGCTGAATCCTGTAACCTAATCCTCACCGCCCGCGACGAAAAGTCGCTCGCAAAAATCAGCAGGGAACTAGCGTCCCAAAAAATAAAAATCCTGGCCCACCCCTGCGACGTCCGCGACCCTCACTCCGTCGACGCCCTCTTCCGCGCCGCCCGCCAGCATTTCAAGCGCCTCGACATCCTCATCAACAACGCCGGCATCGCCCACCCGAACCTCCAAGTCGAAAAACTTCCATTCCCCACCTGGAAAGACGTCCTGGAAACCAATCTGACCGGCACCTTTCTAGTCACCCAAGCCGCGCTAGCCATCATGAGCCGCGGCGGCACCATCGTGAACAACCTCTCCATCGCCGCCACGCGAGTCTTCCCCGGCTCCGCCGCCTACAACGCCTCCAAACACGGAGCCCTCGGCCTCACCAACACTCTCCGCGAAGAACTCCGCCCTCGCGGCATCCGCGTAATCGCCCTGCTCCCCGGCGCCACCAACACCGCCATCTGGACCACCCTCTGGCCCCAAGCCCCCCGCCGCAAAATGATGTCCCCCGCGACGGTCGCCCAAGCCGTACTCCAAGCCATCCTCCTCCCCGCCAACGCCACCGTCGAATCCCTGGAAATCCTCCCCACCGCCGGAACCTTATAAGCGGCGGCTGGAAATGTGGGGCGGACACTCCTGTCCGCCGCTTTTGACTTTGAATTTGACCTTGGGTTGACCTCGGTCTGGAAGTCGTTCTGATCGCTCGGCCCGGTCCCCGAGGGACCAATGAAGATAGCCCGCCAGTTCTACTGGCGGGATTGCGACCAGCAAAATGAACCGCGTCCCGTAGGGACGCCTGAAACAAACACCCTGAATCACAGCGAGCAGAAAAAGCAGATGTGACGCGCCCCCGCTCACCTTTCCTCCCTCGCCAAGTCCAACTACAATTGCCACCGCCATCCCATTCGTGGAGGAACTTTCAATGAAAATAATGATGTCGAAAACGCCCTTGCTGGCCGCCGCTCTGCTGATCGCGGCCTTCGCTCTCCCTGCCCAATCCCAGGACGCCATGAAGCAAGACACACCCATAAAACCCGCCGACAGTCCATCCAAAGTCCTGCTCGACTCCTGGAACGACATCGGCCGCAAACTCATCGCCATGGCCGAAGACTTTCCCGAAGACAAGTACGATTTCAAGCCCACGCCTGTCCAGCGCAGCTTCGCCGAACAACTCGTGCACGCCGCCGGCGCTAATTATTTTTTCATCAACCCGGTCACCGGCCAGAAATCCGACGTCGAAGCCCTGATGAAGCGCGATCAGTACAAAGACAAAGCCGCCATCGTCGCCTTCGTCAAGAAATCCTTCGCCGACGGAGCCGCCGTCATCCGGGCCAAAGGCGACAAAGGAATGTCCGACCAGATCGTCGACCCCTTCTCCCGCCAATACGACAGAGTTAGCGATCTGGCCTACGGCTTCATCGAACACGCCGGTGAACACTACGGCCAGCTAGTTGGCTACTACCGCCTGTCTGGCCTGGTCCCCCCAGAATCGCGCCCAAAGAAGTGACGGTGTGGTAAGGACAATGTGGTACGGACAATGTGGGACAAACAATGTGGGACGGACAATGTGGGACGGACACTCCTGTCCGTCGCCGTTGATCTTGTTGTTGCTTCGTTGTTCCGGCCTCAAAGATCAACCCGGGCACCCCACCCTTCTTTCGCGTTCTTCGCGAAGAAGGGTGGGGATTCTGATCTCACCATTTCCATCTACCGGTAAGCATACGGATTCCGTCTCTGCCGTTCCGGCAACAACTTCACCATCACCATGCCAACCAGAAATCCCCCAATGTGCGCCCAAAAAGCCACGCCTCCCACATCGCGCCCCATCTGCGCTGCCGCCAATGTGCTGGCGCCGTTCAGAAACTGAATCACAAACCACTCGCCCAGCACGAACCACGCCGGAATGTAGATGACAAACACAAAGAACCACGTCAGCACCCGCGCCCGCGGATACAAAATAAAATACGCTCCCAGCACCCCCGCAATCGCTCCGCTCGCGCCCACCGTCGGAATCGTCGAATGCGGATAAACCGCCACCTGCGTAGCCATCGCACACACCCCGCAAAACAAATAAAACACCAGGTAAACAAAGTGCCCCAGATAGTCCTCAATGTTGTCCCCGAAAATAAACAGAAACCACATATTCCCCAGCACGTGCATCCAGCTGCCATGCAGAAACATCGACGTGAAAAACGGAAGAATGATCTGCTCGGCCGAGTACCGGTGCGACCCCGCTAAGAATGCCGCCAGATGCGCCGGAACCTCGCCATAGGTCCGCGCCAAATGCTCCGCGCCCTGCGGATCAGAAATCATCTGCGACCATTGCAGAAAATAAACACCAATGTTCAGTCCGATGAGAAACCAGTTCACATACGGCGTGCTATAGCGCGGCAGATCGTCTTTGATGGGAAACATGAGAGACTGGGTAAGTTAGAAATACAGAGTACAACAGGTCCTGTGGGACGGACACTCCTGTCCGTCGCTTTTGACGTTGATTCTCCGACTCTAGCTTTTGATCTTCCGAAGTTTAGCCAGGGATGACTTGAACCAGGGATGACCTGCTTGAGCCGCCGGTCAATCCGATCACCAAACGAATTACCAAATGAATCCCTCATGAACGCCGTCCTGATAATCGACAAGCCCGCCGGACTCACCTCCCACGACGTAGTCAACCGCGCCCGCCGCATTCTCCACGAGCGCTCCATCGGCCATCTCGGCACCCTCGACCCTCTCGCCACCGGCGTCCTTCCGCTAGTCACCGGCAACCTAACCCGCCTGGCCCAGTTCTACACCTCGTCAGAAAAAACCTACGAAGGCACCATCCGCTTCGGTTTCGCCACCGACACCTATGACGCCGAAGGCGACCCCACGACCGCGCCGCAAACAGTAAGCCTGAGCAGGGAAGAAGTCGAAGCCCAGGCCGCGCGCTTCCGAGGAGTCATCCAACAAACCCCACCTCCCTTCTCCGCCAAAAAAATAAAAGGTGTCCCCGCCTACAAACTCGCCCGTAAGCAAAAGGAAGTCATCCTGCAGCCCGTGCAAGTAGAAATAAAGGAATTCGAAATCCTCGCCGTCTCCGTCGACCGCGTCCGTTTCCGAGCCCGCGTCGCCTCCGGAACCTACATGCGCTCCGTCGCCCACGAAATGGGCCAAGCCCTAACCTGCGGCGCGCACCTCCAATCCCTCCGCCGAACCTCAGTAGCCGAATTCACCCTCGAAGACGCCCACACTCTCGATGAGGTGGCCAACCTCTGTTATCCCACAAATCTCCGTCATCCCGACCAAACTCCCTGTCATCCCGACTCCAGTTCCTCCGAGATCGCCGCTCCCTGTCATCCCGACCGGAGCGTGCCGTTCCCGAAGGGAACGGCACGCGGAGTGGAGGGACCTGCTGTTGAGGGATCTGAAGCGTTAGAAGCCCTCTTCGTCCATCCCCGAAAACTCCTCCCCCAATTCCCCTGCGTAACCGCCGACGAACCCACCGCAGCCCGCATCCGCAGCGGACGCACCATCAATCTCCCCGACGTCTCCCGCGCCCGCCAAGTCAAAGTCTTCACCGGCCAACGCGATCTAATCGCCATCGCCACCCGCATAGCCGGCACCCTATTCCACCCCAAAATCGTCCTCTGTAACACAACCCCATGTAGGGCGGACACTCCTGTCCGCCGCCTTTGATCTTGTTGTTGTCTTTGACTTTGAACCTATTGGTCACTCTGTTCTCAGATATTCGCAGCCAAGCCGCGAAGCGCCGCAAGAATACAGCCCACGGCGCAAGATGTAGGTGGCAAGGGGTAAATGAATGAGCTCCAAAGATATTAGTCAATTCCACTGAATTACTACCTGTGACTTAACGGCTTGACAACTTCCGTAAGACTGTTACACTTGCAGCCCAGATCGTCTTAGGCCCAAGCTTCAACTTCCTTCCCGAACATCTTAGGAGATGCAAATGAGCAAGCTGAGCATACCCCGCCCCGCCACAATCGGTCTCCTTGTCGTCTGTCTTGTTTCATTGACCGCCGCCGCCCAGGTGAACGTCACCACTTACCACAATGACATTTCTCGTACTGGTCAGAATACTCAGGAAACGAGATTAACCCCATCGAACGTGAATTCTATAACTTTCGGGCCGATGTTTGTTGTCCAGGTGGATGGACAAGTCTACGCTCAGCCGCTCGTGCTATCGAATGTAAACCTCGGCTCGCAGGGAACCCACAATGTCGTTTTTATCGCAACCGAAAACGACAGCCTCTACGCCGCCGACGCCAACAATGGGACCATCTATTGGCATGTAAGCCTCGGCACGCCGGTCCCCAGCGCGGAGCTATATTGCACAAACATCTCGCCCAGCTATGGAATCACAAGCACCCCGGTGATCGACACTACCACGACCCCCCCGACACTCTACGTTGCAGCCTTAACGTCATACGACGGCCTTCATTATCAACTGCATGCAATTAACGTGGAGACAGGGGCCGAGAAATTCGGCGCGCCGACTACGATCAACCCCAGCGATTTCAACCCAGTGACTCAGCATATCCGGCCCGCGCTGCTGTTGGAGAACGGACACATCATCATCGGCTCGGGAGCCTATTGCGACAACCCCGGTTGGTTAGGCTTGGTCATGTCCTACAGCACTTCAACCCTGCAATTTGAGGCAGAATTCATCACTGAGCCAAGCGGAAATAAAGCGGGTGTCTGGATGTCCGGGAACGGGCCAGCCGCCGATGCGAGCGGGAACATATACTTCGCCACCGGAAACAGCGCGTATTACCTCGCGCCCAACTATGGTGACGCCATCGTCAAACTCGCCCCCCCGGCCACGGCTTGGCCGGTTGCCGACTATTTCAGCCCGTCCGCCGGTGATCTTATGGGAAACACGGACAATGATGTGGGTTCTGGCGGCGTCCTTCTGATACCCGGTACATCTCTGCTGGTGCAGGCGGGCAAGGAGGGAGTCATCTACCTAGTCAACACAACAACTGGGGATATGGGCAAATACTGTGGCTATGAGAATTGCCCCGACGACATTGTCCAAGAGATAGACGGCGAGGACGTGGGTGTCTGGGGCTCGCCGGCGTATTGGAACGACAATGTGTATTTCGGGAGTGCCAATCAGACGCCCACAGCCGATTCTATGAAGGCGTTTTCTTTCAATGCAAACGGCAGCGGAAAGCTATCGACTAGCCCCACATCGGTAACTCCCGAGGCCTACGCGTGGCCCACTCCTACTCCATCCGTCTCTTCGAACGGCACCGCCGATGGAATCGTTTGGGCCTTGGACTACGGCAAAGGCTTTCTCCGCGCCTACAACGCCACGAACCTAGGCAGCGAGATCTACGACGGTGTGCTCGGGGCAAACTACACAGTTAAGTTTGCAGTGCCAACAATCGCAAACGGGATGGTCTACGCAGGCACCGCCAACAATGTAACGGCTTTCGGACTCCCGCCCGCTCCCACGTGGGTCTGGACTTACCTCGGCTCTGAGACGATTCCAGCCTGCACAGGTGAGGTCCCAAACTTCGCGATCCTCTCGGGGTCAGAGAGTGGCGTCAACTCATCGAGTTGGAGCGTAAAAGTGAACGGATCAGGGGCACCGACCAACTACGAAACGGGCGTAAGCATCATGAACTCGAACGGCGTTGTGGTCGGCGGCGGTAGTTTTAGCGGGAACTCCGGAACGGTGACCTCCCCAGTACCCATAGGTACGCAGAGCATTCCCCCAACGATCACAGTATCAGGTTCCTTCTACAATACTGTCCAGAAATGTACGGTGGATTACAGCATTACGAGGTATATGGCGCCCGCCTCCTAAGAACAGGGTAAGTCGCGCAGTGACGCAATGTCCGATAACAGGTATTATGTAAACCGATAACCTGGCGCCCGCCCTGCCTTCCCCTGACTCCCGTTACTCGATCACATCGACCCTGATCCCGCCGCCCAAGGCCCCAATT